>ERZ1026888.10-NODE-10-length-107423-cov-22.506622_pt1 | contig 107423 bp, 75 predicted proteins | sample MGYA00380174_ERZ1026888 | MGnify/ENA primary metagenome ERZ1026888 (study PRJEB33269, sample SAMEA4719810) | human gut metagenome | biome: human-associated habitat; feature: organic feature; material: feces | place: Cameroon | collected 2013-10 ...
AGACTGTATTTCAATTAATTCAAAGAGCGATTAGTCCACTTTAACGGGACAGTAGTGAGTAATATACTTTGATCAGTTATGTCATCTGCATATCTCTTCTTGGCTTCATCCGTTTCTGATAGATTCCAGAAGTTGGTCGTTAAGTCTTTTGCTATATGTGTAGCAATTATAGGCAGACTATCCGTGTTAAGCACGGAAAAATACTGATTAATATGTTTAGGAGCAAACATTTCAAGAATACCACGCCAATCAGGGGTATTTATATAGTGACGAGAAAATCCCGAGCCTAAAAAAAGGAACGGGGCTTGTTTCTTTGAAATCAACTTCTGTACCAATTCTTCTTTTGTCATAATACAACACATTTATTTTTTATATAGAAAACCTAATGCTTTTTACACTCTATCAACAACATTCTCCAAGTTATTCAGCTTTACCAGCATAAATGCCATACGCTCATTTCCCCAATATTTATTAGGGATGTCTTTGACATTGAACAGCATCTTCTGTAATTCGGCATCTGTTTCACTTGGCTTCCTTATTCGAATCATGAAATATGCAGACTGGCTCGGAGTGTCGGTATAACTTTCTTTCTCCAGCTTATCCTTTGTCCACACATCATGTCTTGTGCGGACAATCTTGCACAGATTACCCACAAACTTTTCTCCTTTGACATATAAAAGCAGATACTTCGCCTGATTCCATGGAGAGTCAGCGATTTTATCCAAAGGTATGTTATACCAGAGTTTATCAAATGTCCATTGACGTTTCTCTTCACTACCCGCAATTGCTACCATCACCAAATCATCAGGCAACATTCCTGCCTTTTCATCTTCGGTAACATATGCTAATGTGCGTTGTGGCTTGGCTTTCGCCACATGGGTATCAGTTGTCGAATATTTCATCAAGATGTCATTCAGATGCTCTCGCAATAAGGTATCGCTGTTGGGCAGCAATGGAAACGCACCAATATTCACGCTCTTCACACTCGCACTGTAATAACGCTTCTTGATATATTCATCGCTACCACGACCAGGAAAGAGAATGTAGCCACCGATTATCTCCTTCGAGCGGTATGGCTCATGCTCTTTGCTGTAATAGATAGCGTCACGGTAACGGTGCATCTGGTTGATGGCATCTGTAGGCGGATAGTCACCGCCAGGCATGCCTGCATTCTCGGTAATATCCTGCTGTTCAAAATCCTTGTCAAGCTTCTTGTCGTTGATAACACGATACTTCGCATCATACAAGTATGTCAGTACGATTTCTCCAGATGCCTTGCGGATGTTGAGGACAATGTCGGGACGTTGCTCCGTTGTCGCGGTGTTGATGCCCATACCATATTCGTCCTTGCCGCTTGTGCGGTTGAACGTGTGCTGATAGTGAAGCGTGACCACGTCTCCCTCGTGTGCTGCAAGTTGCGCCTTGCGTTCGTCCGTGTCGTTCTCCTCCGCTTTCGGATAATGATATTCCACAATGTGTTCCAAAGAGGAATCGGTAAACGGGTTGAGCAGAGAACCCTTAGGTTCAGTTATCAGTTGCTCATGTGACGGTTTGTTATGGTCAATGCCCATAGCGTCAGCCACAAGTCTCTTCATCTTGATGAAGCACCACAACTCATATATTTCCCATATCTGCAAAGTACCAATGTTCGCTGCTCCATTATAAAGGTCGATACCTCGCTTCAACTTGAGCCAGTCTTTGTATATCTGTTGGTAGCCTAATCGGCTTTGCAGCACAAGACTCTCCTGTTTCATTCCGTCAAAGCGTCCCACAGTTTTGAAGAACGGATGTTTCGACAGCCTTTTCAGGGAGTCTTGATAGTCAGTCCACATTTGTCTGTGGCGTTCTGACAGTTCTTCTTGCGAGGAGTCGAGTATGGTCGCTATTATTGAAGAAAGCCGGTGCCCGATGCTTTGGAGGGTATGTTTCACGAAGCGATTTTCCATCGTGTCGTGTGTGGAACGCACTTCGTCAAAGCCGAAGTAATGCTCTTCCAGTTTGCCTTCCTTCTCAATTTCTCCATATCGCTCCTCCATTGCAGGTGTCCAGAACTTGATTTGCTCCGCTTTTCTTGATGTGCGGAAGTTTACAATCTGCGAATGTGGATTCTGTATCACACGCTTCACGTTCTTCACATAGTTGTCCACCACGCTTTGGAATGCAGCCATCCATGTAGCATCGGTATTAATCTTGCCTCGGCTGAATTGTTGAAGCGTGATGCTAAGATAGCGATAGATCACGTTTTCGTATTCCTCGTTGACCTCACGCAGAAGCGACTTGTAATCGTTCTTGGTGTCGAGTTTTGGCGATACCACGTCAAACGTGACATAACTTTCCTTACGGATTCCATTTTTATGATACGAAAAGTCGAGTTTGAACACTCCTGGCTCATTCAAGAAATCCAATTCTCCCGTAAGAGATTTCTCCTCCCTTCCGTTCAATTCCTCATCTACGAAGAAACTTTCCTCCACATCTTTGCGCACATGGCGTATTTCCGGCACAGAGTCTTTGTCCACTCCGTGAAAGAGCAGACGAACCTGATATTTGCAAGTCTCATAGACCACTGGCCACAAACCATCCCACACCTTTCCGCTTTCAAGTCTTGTTTCCTCTTCTCCGTCAGTCTTCTTTCCTGTTATCGGACTGTAAAGGCAAAGTCTGCACTCGTCTTTCGAGGTATAACGGCAATATGACTCTGGCGCATCAATATCGGGATTGTCTCTCCTTGCATAATTGATGCGCCCCTTGAAGCGTTCCCACGAATAGCCGATGTCCAGTGTGCGGACAATCACCTCATAGTCGAGATGTATGAACCTTAAAACCTCTGTCTGCATAAGCCTGTCCTATACGATTATGGCCAGAAGCGAGTGAACTCCTGATTGTTCAGTCGGTCAATCATTTCCTGTATTTTCTCTTTCGCTGTTTGTTGGCACTCTTTGACAGTTCCTGTTTTTTCTTCTGTATCGTCATTCTCAGATGCGGCTTCAGCCGATGATTCTTTGATGTCTGGCGCAATATCCTTCAACCATTCCAGTCGATTGTCATACGATACGCCAGCTTTTGCCTTATATTCTCTTGATATAGCGAACATTTCCGCATCGCCTTCAACACGTGGCAAAATCTTCATCAACAGTATGTTGTTTACGGATGCAGCGATGGCTTCGTCCAAGCCCATGCCTTCATCGAGCATAACACCAACCATTATGGTCAGCTCGTTCAGCACACGATAACTGACCATGAAGGGAGTTCCCTTCAATGCCAAGTTGATTTCTTCCAGCTTTGTCGGAAGTTTCTCCATCAGTTCTTCTGCCACATCTGGATGTGCATCCAAAACCTCGTCTGCACTCACATATCTACGAGTGAACGCATTCTGCCATTTTTTCTGCTCTGATTCAGCAAGGTATTCCAAGTTCTTGCTGCCGCCAAACATATTGCGCAGATTGCCGCCATTCATCTCAATGGTCATGGCACGATCAATCACCTTGCGAGAGAACTGGTGCGTGGTGTCATCCATATTGACAGTACCAATGATTACGACATTGTCTGGCAGCTGAAGACCTTCAGTCGTTAAGTCCGTGCGATTGCCCACCTTTTTATCAATATCGCTTTCGGTATCCATACCGAAGAGCTTCAGATAGATGTCCCTGTCTGTCAGATTGCTGCTGAAAGACTCTCCCGTCTGTGTATTCTTGACATGAGGCATTTCCGCCAATTCACGGAAATACTGTGCGTCGATTATCGGCTCTGTCTTGACCGTCTCCATATCCACCTCGCCTGTTTCAACATTCTTCGGATGCTTGCGGGTTTCCAATATGCTCAGTATCTCTGCGAAATACTGTTCCACTGGTGCTAAGTTCATCTCGTCAAGGCATACGAAGAATGGAACGTTCGGGAACATCTTTGCCTTCACCAAGAACTTCACGAACTTCGTAAACTGATAGCCTGCCTTGCCCAGTCGGCTGTAATACCCTAACAGCTCCGTTGAGTCGTGCCAGTTAGGTTTCACCTCTATCATGCAATAATTTCCTGGAGTAGTGCCAGATTTGTCCTGTAAACACTTGGGACATGACTTGAAGGCAAACTCTCGCACGATGCGGCTCTTGCCTGTGCCAGAGATGCCGGCGAGGAGAAGGAAGGACTTTGTGCGGAGAGCTGAGAGGTAGGGAGTATGTATATTATATTGAATGCTTTCTGTTTGCTCCAGTATAGTAGAAAAATTATTAGAACAATTGTTGTGAATGCTGTCAATGTTTTCTAAATAGTAATACAATAAATCAGGTCTAAACAATATGCTTTTATCTGTTTTATACATACCATATAACCACGCTTTCTGCAAGCCTTTTGTACGTGTACCACGTATGCTAGGATTCCCTTCAAAAGAGTATCTTTTGGTATCATAACCTGATAATAAATATGCATTATTCTCTACGCTTAAAGCATAAATTCCCAGTACAACAGTTAACCAACCATCTTCTATGTTTTGAGGATAAGTCGTGCCAAGTTGCATCTTAAATTCATCAGACTTTCTAGATTCATCCCTTATAGAAGAGATATACAAATTTATATTCCATGATTTTGTTGGACAACTTGCCTTGATCTTCCAAAAACAGCCTCCCTCGTTGTTGACATACGAAACATTCCAACCTTTTTGTGTAAAAAGTGAGCGAATTACTTTTTCTTGTCCAATTTTATCAGATGGCCATAGTACAGTTTTTCTTTCTTCTGTACTTCCATCTAAATTTATTTGTATATGAGTGTCTGCCATAATTATATGTATTTTTTAATTTCCTTCGCGATTTCTTCTGCCAGTTTTGCAGGTACAGCATTGCCTACTTGTCGCCATTGCTCCTTCATATCTCCACATAATTTATAATCGTCATCAAATGTCTGAAGTCTTTTGATTTCGCTTATGCGTAAAAATCTGTTTTTCCAGTGGAATGGTCCCTGGTTGTTTGAAAAACTCGCTTGGATTGTCCATGATGGGCGATTGGGAGTTAACTTAAGAAGAAATGTCCAATATCTTGATTTCCATTTAAAAATAGGGTCAGGATATCCTTCATGTTCCGTATAATACAGATAATTCTTTCCAGGAGGAATTCCTACTAAAAGGTCATAATCTTTAGATCCTGGTCTTTGCTTCTTTTCTTCCTCAGTTATGTTGTCAAAATCACTTAGTACTTCACCACAGGTTACCCATTTATGGGTGTTGTTTGTGCCTTTTTCAGAGTGAGTTTCTTGCGGAAATACGAATTCGCCTATTCCTTTTTTTAACCCCACACAGATGAAACGCTTCCTAGTTTGAGGAACACCATAATTTGCGGCATTTATAACCTTGTATGTTATGTTGTACCCCATCCTTTCTGCTTGTTCTTTTAGAAAAGCCATTGGTTCTTGGTATGTTTTAAATGTAAATCCGTCAACATTTTCAAACATGAATACCTTGGGATTAATTTCTTTAATTGCACGGAAATATTCAGGTACAGCAAAACCTGCCTTTTCGTCTTCAAATCCCCCTTTTTTCTCAGTGAGATAGTGTCTTGTTTGGCTATATGGCGGACATGGTGGACCACCAATAACTACATCTACAGAATTGTGAAACCGTGTAAAATCAACATTTCTTATGTCTTCGCAAACGACTTCGTCTGCTGCATTGTTCTCTTTTAAAGTGTCACAAGCAATGTTCCATACATCTGTTGCAAAGACTGTATGAAACCCCGCTTTTTTAAAGCCTAAATCAAGACCTCCACATCCCGAGAATAGACTCAATACACTATATTTCATTTTAAATTACGTTTTTTAAATAATTACACATACTTTTTGCTAAGATACAAGGAACTGCATTCCCTATCTGTTTATGGACGGAGCGCAGACTGCCGTAAAATTTGTAATCTATCGGAAATGTCTGAATAGCTGCGAGTTCGCAATTCCTTAATCTTCGATTGTTCCAATGGAAAGGTCCTTCCCAATGCCCAGGCTGAGCTATTATAGTCCAAGAGGGTAGATAAGGATGAAGTTTTAGTAAGAATGTCCAGTATCTTGTTCCTGCTTTGAAAAGTTCTGGGACATAGCCTCTCTTTTCTGACAGAGAAATATAATTTCCTCCTGGTGGAACTTGTATCAATGCATCATGATGCAATCCTTCTATGCTGTCAAATTCAGAAGCATAAAAGTCTGAATCGAACCTTCCAATCCAATCAATAACCCTCTCATATCCATTTTGAAACTCTTTGGGATGTTCAAAATTGGTTTTTTCAGGTTCTGTTATTATCTCTTTTTTAGATGCTATAAAGAAAACCCTCTTTCTTTTTTGTGGTACACCATAGTCACAAGCATTTGCTTTTATTAATTTGAAATGATAATTCATTTTGTCTAAAGCTTCTTCCAAGTCATATACAGCTTGAATGTTATGTGGATGCAAAATGCTCTCAACATTTTCGAGTATAAACCCGTCTGGACGAATATCATCTATAATATTAAGATAAGCACCTATCATATTTCTCGGATCATCGGGTCCTAGCCTCTGAGGCAAAGTCTTCCAATACCCAGCTTTTGAAAAAGGCTGGCATGGAGGACCTCCTAGAAGAACCAATTTCTCAGGATTGTTCTGTCGCAGAATTTCTGTAAAATCTGAAGCCTTAACATTACGAATGTCGTCTAATCGATGTTTTGTATGGGCAAAAAATGGATTCATTTTAAGCGTTTCAATAGCGTCTTTTTCAAAATCCAAACTTGTTAAAACCTTAATACCAGCCATTTGTGCGCCTATATCAAGTCCACCACCTCCAGAGAAAAAGGACAGTCCATGCACTTTCGAATTTAATGCGGATTCCAAATACGGCATACAAGTGTAGTTCTTGTCTGTAAATGAAATTTCAAAAGAACCATTACTCTCTTTTACACATAGAGAGTCGTAAAAAACGTTGCGCTGACTTTCTATAATGTGGGAAAATTCGTTTACTGAAAGTTTATATTTCATTTGTTTTCTATTCATTTTCTTTTTCCTCGCTAAACGTCTTAATTTTGTCAGCAAGGTCTTCCTATAATTCTTTCTTTGGGTACTATCAGTTGATAGTCCGTAAGAATATTCTTATTTATCGTTATCTTCTACATTAGACAGATAATCACTTGCTTTAGCCAGTGTTATCACCCCATGCCCCAACTTTGACTCCAACTGTGTACGTGCAGCTTTCGCAACGCTACCACCATCCTTAGCCACCTGCTTCTGCTGATGGAATCCGTTAGGGTTGCGCTGTTTGGACAGCTCCGTGGCAGATGCCTCGGCAAGCATATTGAGGGCTATCTCCATGTTGGTCATGTTGTCACGCAGGCTTTCCTTCTTCAAGCCTTTGAAACTCTTGTACTGTTTGGTTGTCATTCCGCTCCACTTGCGAGTGATGATGTCGGTAAGAGAAGCATATTGCAGACCTTGCTGCACCCCAGTACGTGCCCATTCATCGGTGAGTTCCTTCCTGATTTCTATAGACTTGATGCGCTGGTTTATCCAAGCATCTGAATATCCCAAACGCTTGTAGTCAACGATGGCTTGGTCTATGCTCTTTTCCGGATCCTGCATCTGTTCCAAACGAGAGCTTGCCACCTGTGCCATCCAAACCTTAAAAGGCTCTGCCTTTGGTGAAGGAATCGACTGGATAATGCGGAAGAGTTGCTCTGTGTCGGCAACGTCTGTCATGCGCAATTTGCCGTCAGAGGCACGAAGTTTCAACCCGTGACAATTTGTCACGGTTTCATTACCTTCTTTTTTGAGTCTCTGCTTCAGCTTTCTCCAATAAGCATTGGCATCTTTGCTGTCAGTCAGCACACCGCACACATCCACAATGGAGAAATACCATTTTTCCTCCTTGTCGTCCCATACGGTACGCACCTTCTTTTCTTCAAACAGTTGAAGAGATTCCTTCTTCGTCATATTGTTATTTTCCTATTCAATTATCTTATCGTCAATCAATGTTATCTTCCCTAAGAAGATTTGTCACCTATATGTTTTGCTTACAAAGGTAGTTATAAAGCACGACAATCGTGAAGAAATCATATAACATTTTACATTTATTCCTCCTCGCTCCATTCACCGATGTTTTGTCTCATTGGTGCCTTGGCGCCACCCCAGGAGTTTTTATCACTTTCGGAAACGTTAAAATCGACATTGCTTCCGCCAGTATCGTATTTTGGGCCGCCGGAACCTGCCAAGATGGTGGTGCTTTTCATGCCAAATTCGATTATTTTAGGTGCAATGTATTTGTTTTTTCTTATGGTTTTGTTCATTGTTGATTGTATTTCTGATTTGGTTTTAGTTTGTTTATGTATGCAAAATTAGTTTTATTCAGTTGGATATGCAAGTAAAAACGAATGTTTGTGGATGTTGAGTACTATGAATTGTGGGGTTTTATAACTAACTTTTGTGGCAGTTTGTGATTAACTTTATGGCTAACCTTGTCCGTATATTATAAATTTGTGTTAACTTTGACGGAAAATACAATAGATATGTCAAAGGCAACGATAAAGAAGCTTCTTCGCTCGATGTCGAAGGAGCAGATAATAGAAATGGTGATAGAAATGTATGATGCTCGCAAGGAAGCAAAGGATTATCTGGAGTATTATGCAAGTCCTGACGAGAATAGCAAACTCGAAGAGTACAAGGATATTATTCGTGAAGAGTTTTATCCCGAGGGACGTCGTGAACCAAAGACGCGTTTTTCGGTATGCAGAAAAGCTGTAGCTGATTTTAAGAAACTAAAGCCGTCTGCCGATGCGCTTGCAGAACTGATGCTGTCGTATATGGAATATGCCATTGAATTCACATACGACTATGGTGATATGTGGGAGCAATATTATGATTCTGTTGAAGGCAATTTTGACAAGACTGTGCAGTTTATTGCTAAAAACGGTTTGTGGGAAAAGTATGACAAGCGACTTCAGCAGTGTGTCAAGTGGTCGAGCGTTTGTGGCTATGGTTTTGCCGATGGTATTGATGACATATACGAGGAGGCAAGGTCGCGATATGGATACAACCAAGCATAATTTATTTTTGTAGAAAGATTGTAAACGAGCCCTGTCTGTAGACTGACCGATGGAGGCGTATAATACTAACTTTTAACAACTTCTAAATATAACTTATAAATATATGAAGAATGTAATGCTGATTATTTCGATGCTCTTGCTTTGCATCGGCGTCGGTGCGCAGACAGCGAAGAACGTGGGCAAAGTAACGACTGTGAAGGCAGAGGAGCGACCGGAGGTGCTCATTGAGACGACGATGGGCAATATTCGGGTGGCGCTGTATAACGAGACGCCGCTGCATCGCGACAACTTCCTTAAGCTCATACGCGAGTACCACTACTACGACTCGCTGCTGTTCCACCGTGTCATACCCGACTTCATGATTCAGGCTGGCGACCCGTACAGCAAGAATGCTCCGAAGGGAGCTGTGCTCGGCGACCACTCGCTCGACTATACCATTCCGGCGGAGATTCGTCTGCCGCAGATTTACCACAAGCGTGGCGCTCTGGCAGCAGCACGCGAGCCGGATATGGTGAACCCGAAGCGCGAGTCGAGCAGTTCGCAGTTCTATATCGTGTACGGACGCAAGCAGGACGAGCGCGGACTGCAGCGCGGACGCGACAATCTGCGTCAGCTTTTCGGCGACAGCATACAGATGACCGACGAGATGCGCGAGGCGTATACCACCGTCGGCGGCACGCCGCACCTCGACGGCGGCTACACCGTGTTCGGCGAGGTGCTCGACGGCATGGATGTGGTAGACCGCATACAGCGTGTGGAGCGCGACGCCAACGACCGTCCGCTTGAGGATGTGCGTATCGTAAAAGCCACTATTCTGAAGGACCTGCCGGGCATGGAGAAGAAGCCGAAGAAGGTGGTGAAGCGTGTGGCGAAGAAGCCGGTTAGAAGAAAGTAATGACGAAATGTGACAAGATAACAAGATGCCATACCGCAATAACAAACCGATATGATTACACGATGCTATCTCGAAATAACTAATGTGTGCAACCTCAACTGTGTGTTCTGCCCGAAGACAGAGAGGGCGAAGCACACGCTGACGTTGGACGAATTTGACGCTTTGACCTCGCGACTCGAGGGCGAGGTGAAGTTTCTCTATTTCCATCTGATGGGCGAACCGTTCCTCCATCCGCTGCTGCCGCAGTTTGTGCTGATGGCTCGCCGCAAGGGTTTCGTGCCCGTTATCACCACCAACGGCACTCTGCTCTCGCGACGCCCAGACCTTTTGGACGCTCTGCCTCATAAGATTCAGATTTCGCTCCACTCGCACGAGGGCAACGCCAAGGAGAATCTTGCCGGGTATGTAGACGAGGTGATGGTTTTCGCGCAGGAGGCTGCGTGCCGCGGCTGTGTCGTTGTGCTGCGCCTATGGAACGAGGGCGGACACAACAGCCAGAACGCGGAGGTTCTCGATCTGATTGCGCAACGCCAGCCGCGTCCTTGGACGGAACGCCACGACGGATGGCGACTTGCCGAAAACCTCTTTGTCGAGAACGACAATATGTTCGAGTGGCCCGATCTTCAGAACGCCACTTACGACGAGCAGGAGGTGTTCTGCTACGCCTTGCGCAATCAGATTGGCGTGCTCGTCGACGGTACCATTGTGCCGTGCTGTCTCGACCACAACGGCGACATCGCGCTTGGCAATCTGTTCAGTCAGAGCCTCGCCGATATACTTGCCTCGCCAAGAGCACGTGCCATCTACGACGGCTTCACCAGTCATACCGCCGTAGAGCCACTCTGCCAGCGCTGCGGCTATTCGGCTGTGTCGAAGAGGTTCAGAAAGTAAAAGTTGCAGGTTATGTTTTGTAACAAACACTAATTTTACTCTATAGATAATTAGAATGTTCGATCGGATTGCGTCCGCCGTCCAATCGGATTGCGTCCGCCGCCCGATCGGATTGCGTCCGCCGTCCGATCAGATTGCGTTCGCCGTCCGATCAGATTGCGTCCGCCATCTATTCGTATAATCATAGAATGTACACAATTAGTACCAAGTCGTATAGTAATACGTATTGTTGCTTGCTGCGGAGGCCGGAGACCTCCGCTACGGTTTTTGTTTGTACCGACAGTTTATCTTCTTCTGCCCATTGTTGTCGATTTGCCATTCTTTGCCTTCGCGTCGATTCTGTATCTGAAGCTCAGATTCAGATAGTGGTGAATATAGTTTGTGGAATACTCCTGGCGTTGGAAGGCTGAGTATTCGCTTTCGTACCAGATGTCCTTGTTGAAGATGTCGTCGGCAAACAGGCTCAGCATACACTTGTTCTTGCAGAAGCTCCATCTGACGGATGCCATCGACTTGAGCTTGTGTCCGTTCATAGCCGATGTGGCATAGCCCGAACTGTAGTCGTCAGACAGCTGCACGAACACCTCGAACGGAGCGAGGTGCAGGTTGGCGCTTATGCCCACGCTGTTGAACAGCGGTGTGGTGTTGTACGAAGCATCGTCGTAGCGGTAGCGGTTGCTCTCCAGGCGGTCGAAGAGCGTGAGCTGCAGCTTCTCGGTCTCGTACGAGAACTCGAAGTCGTTGTTTATGCCCAGTCGCTTCTGCTTGTTCAGTTCGGGCTTAGCTTCGGCAGCGTTGTTGTCGACGATGGTGAGGAAGCCGTACGACTTAGCCGTCTCCAGTGCGAACTTGTTCATCAGTCGGAAGTAGAAGCCGATGCCCTGGTCGTAGTTGAATGCGAACTTCCACATGTCGCCGCCCTTCACGTTCATCGGTTTAGACGTGTAGACGCCGGTAGCCGAGTTGTAGCTGTAGAGCGTAGCCTCGGGGTTGATGTCCTTGTTGTACGAAGCGGTCAAGCCCAGCACAATCTGCTTGCGCAGCCACATGCGGTGGTAGTTGTACGTAGTGGTATGACTGTGCGAGTTGCGCAGCAGCGGGTTGCCCATGTATATATGCAGCGGGTCGATGGTGTTGCGGTAGCCGAGCGTGCTCACGAGGTCGGGCACGGTGGTGTTGTATGCGAAGGCGATGTCCATGTTGCGCACGCGGCTCATCTTCCACTTCAGGAAGATAGACGGCTCGTACGTGTTGCTTGTGCGCACGGCTGTGGTGTCCAGCGGTCCGTAGTGGAAGTTGGCCTTTTCGCGACTGTAGTTCCATTTGAACATCGGCATAATCATCAGCGCCTTCACCGGCGTGATGGTCGACTTCACGGTCAGCTCGTTCGTCCATTTGTGCGTCAGTCTGTGCGTTGTGTTCGCAGGGTCAGCCGTTGTAGGCGTGCCGCCCACCACGTTCTGCTCGTCGGTGTCGCTGAAGAAGTTGCGTGCGATGCGTGTGCGGCTTAATCTCACGTTGTCGAATATGTTGAAGTACACCTTCTTGCCGAGCCAGTAGTCGAACGAAGCGCCTAACTGCGTCTCCAGATTGTGTTCGCTGCGGTCGTAGAACTGCCACAGCTTCTCGTTGCGCTGTTCGCGCAGATACTCCACGTCGTGGTTGGTGTGCGTGTCCTCGTTCGTTCCGCTCAGGTTGGTGTAGCCACCCAGCATGAACGAGCCTTTCTTTCCGATGAAGTGCTTCCAGGTGTACGAGATGTTGAGTCCGCGTTGCTGCAGTTCGGTCGACTCGTACTCGCTGTCGCGCGTGATGAGTCGGTCGTAGAGCGCGTCGCCGGGCTTTGCGCCGAGCGCCTCCTTCAGCGAGTGGTAGGCAAACTGGTCGGGCTGGTAGCCGTACGAAGCCGATTTCTCCTCGTACGATTTGCGTGACTTCTCGTATGAGGCTTTCACCTTCACGTCGATGGTGTTGGCAGAGTCGGTGTAGGCGAAGAGCTTCGCCTCCAGCTGCGGATTGAGGTTGTGCTTGTAGCGGTAGGTGTCTTTCACGCCGAACGTATGCTCCTGGTTCGGGAAGAACGTCTCGGTCGACGCCTTTCCGCTGTTCCATCCGTCGCGGTGTCCCATTTTGGCGCTAATGTTGAAGCGGTTGCTTGTGTATTGCTGCGTGCCCTTTGTCTGCCAGTTGTGCTGATAGTTGTACGAGCCGTACTGGCTCTTGCCGTCGCCGTCGATGTTGCTGTTCATGGAAGAGCCAATCGTCTTGTCTACGTAGCGGTTGGCGTTGTTAGCCTGGACGTATATCATGTGCGGGTCGTGGTCGCTCAGTCGGCTCGCGGTGAGAGCCCCGCTGTAGCGCTTCTTGGTCTGATACTGAGCCTCGATGTCGCCGTACCACTTGTCGAGGAAGCCCGGCTTCACCTGAATGTCGAGCACATGGTCCTCATCGCCATCGTCGTTGCCCGTGTGGCGTGCCAGCTCCGACTTGCGGTCGTACACCTTCAGCTTGTCAGCCACGTCAGCCGGCAGCTGCCCTAAAATCTGGTCGCCGCCGAATATGTCCTTGCCGTTCATCATCAGTCGGATAGGCTTGTCGTTCCAGTATAGCTTGCCGTCGCGACGCTGCACGCCCGGCAGTTTCTTGATAAGCTCGTCGAGGCGTGCGCCCTCCTTCAGCTTGAACGCCTCGGGGTTGAACACGATGGTGTCGCCACGCATCGTGATGCGCGGCACCTTCGCCTTCACCTCCACCTCCTGCAGCATGAGCGCCGTGGGCTGCAGACGGATGGTGCCCAGGTCGGTGGTGTCTTTCACCTCGGGTCCGTACGCATAGTCCACCTTGCGCGAGTTCTTGTAGCCGATCATGCTGAACGTGATCATGATGCGTCCCTCCCAACCGCTGTCGAGCGTGAAGCAGCCCGTGCTGTCGGTCTCCGTCGAGTTCTGCATCGACCAACCCGGCTGCGGGTTTATCTCGCTGCGCACCGTTGCTCCGATGAGAATCTCGCCCGTCTCGGCGTTCACAATCTTTCCCTTGAACGTGTCGGCAGTACATACGGCGGTCTGCATGAGGCAAAGCAGCATGGCGACAAAAAGTTTCTTAATTACATTTTCCATAAGCTGGATGTTTTGGGTTTTGTTTGTGCAAGTATCTTTATCCTTTTATATGGAAGTTTTAACTTGACAAACGTTTGTTAGACATACTTGTGGTTAAGATGGTGCAAAGATAAGCAATATATTCCTATTTCGCTTAATCTTATGTCGGAACTTTTTCGTTGCCGAAAAGGCTTTTCAGTTGGCGGTCGAAGTCTGACATAATCTCGCGGTCTTGAATGATACGGAACTTGTCATATTCCGTTAGAGCCTTTTCAACAGCTTGTTCGTGAGTCACACGTCCTGCATCAGGAAGTACGGGACGATTGTTGAGGTTCATGTATCTTTGCAAAAGGTCGTACCACTCAGCCATTGTCATCAGTATATGGTCTTCGGCACGCTGTTCGGCAATGTCGATGAAAGCATTGCTGAGTCGGTTCAGCGAGTCGACCTCCTTATCGCTCAGATAGTTCTTGGCAATGGTAACGTCCGATTTTATCACTCTGCCTTCGGGTGCATTTTTCCATGTCGTGAGTCCCATGTGAGGACGTTCAGCATCGGCACGGTTATAGATTATTTCAGCTGCTGTCTGTTTTGTTACAGCAAAGTGCATCATGTTCTGCACAGTCTTGAAGAACTTGCGTGTCTCTTCAGAATCCTTGTTGTAGTCGGCACTGCATTCGCTGTATATGTCAGTTATTTTCTGGTAGTAGCGACGCTCGCTGATTCGTATCTCTCGTATACGGTCAAGCAAGTCGTCGAAGTAGTCTTCTCCGAAAACGTTCTTGCCCTTCAGACGTTCATCGTCCAGTACGAAGCCCTTGGTAAGGTACTCCTTCAATACGTTCGTAGCCCATATACGAAACTGTGTAGCCTCGTAACTGTTAACACGATAGCCTACGGCAATCACCACGTCAAGGTTGTACATCACCACTTCGTTGGAGCATTTGTCCGATGGTAACAAAATTTTTTTGTAGCCCTCGGACAAATGTAGTTCGCCACTCTCTTCAATCTGTATTAAGTGATAGCTGATGTTCTGTTGAGTAACGCCGAACAGCTCCGCCATTCTCTGTTGTGACAGCCAGAACGTATTGGTGTCGAACACTACCTGCACCTGCACTTTCCCTCGTCCGCCTCTATACATCAGAATAGACGCCTCCATACTTTTCGCCGCCATGTCAGGGGTCATGGTCGAACTGAAGTACTGCTGTGCAGCCTTCACCATTTCCTTCTTTTGGTCGGCATTCATAGTCACAGCCATACATGCAGCGCGTGATAGCAGCATGCTTGCTACCTCTCTTATTGCCCCATTGCCGAGTTCTGCCATTTCTCTGATTTCCACGAAGTGTTCGCCGAGGTGATATCCCTTTTGCGAAGTCCATGCCTGCGCTTTTGCTATGACACGTTCAAAGTTCCAATATTTGCCATAGCCCATAACTCGCGCAAGCCTTCGCGAGTTCCACCATTCCTTGCCGTCCGTATCCAGTTCTCTCAGCTGTTCGAATGGCGATTGAAGTTCGGGTATATTGTTTTTGTCTTGCATATCCTTTTGTTATGTTATAATTGAAGTTGCTGCGCCTACTTGCGGGCGTCGAGGAGCAGCGCCGTTTTGCCCTCGTCCACGAGCTTGATGATAAGCTCGCCGAAGAGCGTGTTCTGCCATGCGAACCACTCGCGCGTGAACTTGCTCGCATCGTCGACGTTGAACGACTCGTGGATGAAGCCCGTGCCGGCGTCGGTGCGCTGCAACATGCGCAGACACTCGGCTATTTCGGCATCGTCGGTGCTCGTGAAGGCGCGCATCATGATAGACATAGGCCACGCCATGTCGTATCCTACGTGCGGACCGCCGATGCCTTCGCCCGCCTTGCCGCGGAAGAAGTAGGGATTGTCCTCGCTCCAGACGAAGCGGCGCGTGTTCTGATATACGGGGTCGTTAACGTCGACGTCGCCCAGATAGGGCAGGGCGAGAAGCGACGGCACGTTGGCGTCGTCCATGAGGAAGCGGTTGCCGAAACCGTCCACCTCGTAGGCGTATATCTTGCCGTACTTCGGATGGTCGACCACGGCGTACTCTTTCAGTGCCGCACTCACCTCGTCGGCAAGCGCCGTGCAGTCGTCGGCAAGCGCCGTGTCGGCGTTCACCTTACGCAGAATCTCAGCCGCCTTGCGCAGCGAGCTAACCGCCATGAAGTTGGACGGCACGAGGAAGAGGAACGTCGTGGCGTCGTCGGACGGGCGGAAGAAAGAAGCGATGAGTCCGCAGGGCTTCACGGGGTTGCCCCAGCCGTGATTGCAGACCGTGTCGAGCTGGTCTTCCGTCTCGCGCTGGAAGCGGTAAGAGCCGAGACCCTGCTTGCGCTGCTGCTCGCGGAATACGCGCAGAATGTTGCGCACCGCCTGCAGCCACTCGTCGCCGAAGACCGAAGCGTCGCCCGTCACCTGCCAGTAGTGGTAGGCGAGGCGAATAGGGTAGCAGAGCGAGTCGATCTCGTACTTGCGCTCGTGCAGTTCGGGCTTCATGTCGGTCATATCGTTAGCCCACGGACCGTTCTCCACCGGCTCGCGGTTGAAGGCGTTGGCATACGGGTCGATATTGATGCACTTCAGCTGGCGGCGTATCACACCGCGCAACATTTTCTGCAACTTGCGGTCGCCCTTAGCCAGCTGCACGTAGGGCCACACCTGCGCCGCCGAGTCGCGCAACCACATGGCGTGTATGTCGCCCGTGTAGACGAATGTGTCCTCCTCGCCGTCCGCAGCGTCGGTGAAGTGGACGGTGGTGTCAAGCGTGTTCGGGAAGCAGTTCTCGAACATCCACGCTAAGTAGGCGTTGTCCTTTATGCGTTTCTTTATCTCGCGAATCTTCTTCTCCACGGCGTCCGACACGAAGAGGCGCTCGGCAGGAGCAGGGCGCTTTGTGGTGAGGGATGAGGGTTGAGAGTTGAGAGTTGAGAGTTGAGAGTTGAGGGTTGAGAGTTGAGAGTTGAGATGGTGAGATGGTGAGATTTGAAGTTGTGATGGTGAGGTGGTGATGGGGTGGGATGGCGAATCGTTCGCCGCAACACCATTGCTTGCGGCGAGGCAGAGCGCAAGGAAGGCGCCCGAAAAAATAGTTGTATGAGGTCTCATATTCATCGTTGTTGTTTAGATTTACAAGCAAAAGTATTAATTATTAATCAAAACAGCAAATTTGTGTAAGATTTTCCGTAACTTTGTACTGGTAAATAAGATACGAAAGGATAATAAGAAGATGAACATTTCAGATATACTCACCTCAGGTGGTGGCGAGAAGCACTTCTCGTTCGAGGTGTTACCACCGTTGAAAGGCACAGGAACAGAGCGTTTGTTCTCCACAATAGAGAAGTTCCGCGATTTCGATCCGGCATACATCAATATCACCACCCATCACAGCGAGTACGTATACCGCGAACTCGAGAACGGACAGTATGAGCGCCTGCGCGTGCGCCGCCGTCCGGGTACGGTAGCCATCGCTGCCGCCATACAGAACAAGTTCGGCGTGCCCGTCATACCGCACATCATCTGCAGCGGCGCCACAGCCGAGGCGATAGAGTACGAGCTGATAGACCTACAGTTTTTGGGCATAGAGAACGTGCTGCTGCTGCGCGGCGACAAGGCGCGCGACGACAGTCAGTTTGTGCCCACACCTGGCGGACACGCCCACACCACCGACCTCATCGAGCAGGTGAACCGCTTCAACGAGGGCTTCTTCAACGACGGCACGCCGATAAAGAACCCCGGCAAGAAGTTCCACTACGGCGTGGCGTGCTACCCCGAGAAGCACGAGGAGGCGCTGAACATGGAGATGGACCTGAAGTATCTGAAGATGAAGCAAGACATGGGTGCCGACTACGCCGTGACGCAGCTCTTCTACGACAACCGGAAATACTTCCGCTTCGTGGAGAAAGCGCGCGAGATGGGCATCACCATACCGATCGTACCTGGCATCAAGCCGCTTGCAAAGCTCTCGCAGCTGACGGTAGTGCCGCGCGTGTTCCGCTGCGACTTCCCGCAGGAACTCGCCGTGGAGGCGCTGAAGTGCAAGACCGACGACGACGCCCGCCAACTCGGCATAGAATGGTCGACAGAACAGTGCCGACAGCTCTACAAGGCCGGAGTGAACAACATACATTTCTACACCGTCTCGGCTGTCGACTCCGTAAGAGAAGTGGCAAGGAGGCTGCTGTAGTTCAAAATTCAAAACTCGCAATAGCGCAAATGACATTCGAAGAAGTAATAGGTCAGGACGAGGCGAAACAGTCGCTCGTCAAACTCATAGAGGAGCACCGAGTGCCCCACGCAATGCTGTTCTGCGGTCCGATGGGCTGCGGCAAGAAGGCGCTTGCCCTTGCGTTCGCGTCGCGGCTGTTAGGCGACAGTCAGCTGCTGCGCCAGTGGCAGCACCCCGACCTCCACTTCAGCTTCCCCACTATAAAGAAGCCCACTATGGGCTCCGACCACCAGCCCGTGAGCGACGACTACGCTCAGGAATGGCGCCAACTGCTCGGCGATGGAGCCTACTTCAGCATAGAGCAATGGATGGAGGCGATGGGCGCCGAGAACCAGCAAGCCATCATCACCGGAGCCGAGAGCGACCGACTCTCGCGCCGACTGAGCATGAAGGCGTCGCAGGGCGGATACAAGGTGTGCGTGATGTGGCTGCCAGAGCGTATGAATGTCACCTCGGCTAACAAGATACTCAAACTGCTTGAGGAACCGCCGCAGCAGACCGTCTTCATCCTCGTGAGCGAGGAACCAGAGAAACTGCTCGAAACCATACGCAGCCGCACACAGCGCTTCGACTTCAAGCGCATCAGCGACGAAGCCATAGAGCAGGCGCTCATCGCGCGACGCGGCATCGACGCCGACACAGCGCACCGCATAGCACGCATTGCCAACGGATCGTGGACCGCAGCGCTCGACTCGCTGCGCGCCGGCAACGAGGCAAGCATGTTCTTCGACCTCTTCGCCATGCTCATGCGCTACGCTTACAGCAAGCACGTGAAGGAACTGAAGAAGTGGAGCGAGAGCGTGGCTGCCTTCGGACGCGAGAAGCAGAAGCGCATGCTCATCTACTTCAACCGAATGGTGCGCGAGAGCTTCATGTACAACTTCCATAACCCGGAGCTAAACTACATGACGGCGCAGGAAGAACAATTCTGCACACGCTTTGCACCGTTCATCAACGAACGCAACGTCATAGAGCTGAACGAACTCTTCGAGCACTCACTACGCGACATATCACAGAACGCCAACGCAAAGATGGTGTTCTTCGACATAGCATTACAAACAATTATACTCATAATACGTAAAAAACAAGCATAAATCGTAATGAAAGATTTCAAAGATATGCAATTCAAGATAACGCGCGAAACCGATCGCGGATTGCACCACTACGCTTGCGGACGACAGAACATGCAGCTCAACACATACGACTGGCTGTACGACGTGCCGGGCAACGACGAGGACACTGACCTCGTGGAGGTGCAGTTCAAGAACACGCGCAAGGGTTACTACCACAACGTCAACCACATCGACCTGCACAAGGGCGACATCGTGGCGGTTGAGGCAAGTCCGGGTCACGACATCGGTACGGTTACGCTCACCGGACGCCTGGTGAAGCTGCAGCTGAAGAAAGCCAACCTCAAGTCGGCTGACGACATCAAGCGCGTATATCGCATTGCAAAACCCGTGGACATCGACAAATACTACGAGGCGAAGAGCCGCGAACACGGCACCATGATTCAGAGCCGACAGATAGCTAAGGACCTCGGTCTGCAGATGAAGATTGGCGACGTGGAGTATCAGGGCGACGGTAACAAGGCGATATTCTACTACATCGCCGACGAGCGTGTCGACTTCCGTCAGCTCATCAAGGTGCTTGCCGACACCTTCCACGTGCGCATCGAGATGAAGCAGATCGGAGCGCGTCAGGAGGCTGGACGCATCGGCGGTACGGGCCCCTGCGGCAGAGAGCTATGCTGCGCTACATGGATGAAGAACTTCGTGAGCGTCAGCACAAACGCCGCTCGCATTCAGGACATATCGCTCAATCCGCAGAAACTCGCCGGCATGTGCGCCAAGCTGAAGTGCTGCCTCAACTACGAGGTGGACGACTATGTTGAGGCAAGTCGCAAGATGCCGTCGCGCGACGTGGTTCTGCAGACACTCGACAGCGACTACTACCTCTTCAAGTCGGACATTCTCGCCGGCACCGTCACCTACTCTACAGACAAGGGCATCGCTGCCAACCTCGAGGAGATTACTGCCGAGCGTGCACGCGCCATCATCGAGATGAACAAGCGTGGCGAAAAGCCCGAGTCGCTCACCGAGGACGGCAAGGTAAGACAAGACTCGCGCCCTGCCGACCTGCTCGCAGACGCCGACATCAGTCGCTTCGACAAGACTCGCAAGCGCAAGAAGAAGCCTGCAAAGCGCCAAGGTGGCGCACCGAACAAACAGAATCCTCAAGGGGGTGCAGTTGTCTCAACTGCACCGAAAAACTCTCAAGGTGGCGCACCGAATAAACCGAATGGCGAGGGTCAGCGTCGCAACAACCAGCAGCGTCGCAACAACCGTCCTGGTGGCGCACCAACCGAGCAACCTCAGGGGGTGCACTTGTCTCAAGTGCACCAACCGAAGAATAACGTTAACAGCTCGGTCGGTGCAGCAGAGACTGCTGCACCCCCTAAGGTGCACCAACCGAAGAATAGCGCCAACGGTTCTGTCGGTGCAGCAGAGACTGCTGCACCCCCTAAGGTGCACCAACCGAAGAATAGCGCCAACAGTTCTGTAGGTGCAGCAGAGACTGCAGCACCCCCTAAAGGCGCTCATTAATTGTGGCTATGAAAAGAACAATAAGCTTTAGAATCGCTTCAATGACCCTTGTGATGTTCGCAATGCTCTTCGCAGCTTGCGACCATCGCACCGTCTACGACCGATATCAGAGCACCGCACTTGCAGGCTGGGAGAAGAACGACACGCTCTCGTTCGCCATTTCGCCTTTGAAGGACGCCGCTACATACAGTGCCGTTCTCGGCGTGCGCACAACCGACGCCTATCCGTTCACGGCGATAACGCTGATTGTAGAGCAGGAGATAATGCCGGCGCATCGGCTTGTGACCGACACCGTATGCTGCAACCTCACCGACGAGCAGGGCAACATTCTGGGCGAGGGCATCAGCTACAGACAGTATCAGTTCGATATCTGCAAGCTGCAGCTGCAGGAGGGCGACTCGCTGCACATCGTGGTGCGCCACGACATGAAGCGCGAGATACTGCCCGGCGTGGCTGACGTCGGTATACAGTTGAAGAAAGAATAGTCGGCACGCAAATGCCAATAGAATAGTCGGCATACTATTGCTGATAGAATAGAAAAACGCCGCGAATGCAATAATATCACATTCGCGGCGTTATTATATATAATAAGGTGGAAACCTAAGCGTCATTTTCAGAACAACCAATCAATGAGAAAGTACATATATATATTATTAATGTGTATCGTGAGCCTCGCCGCCACGGCGCAGGACCGCACCGTGCAGAACCGCCCATACACCGACCTGCGTCCGTTCCATTTCGGAGTGGTCGTGGGTATGCACGTACAGGACATGGAGGTGCTGATGGCTGGTCCGCAGACCATAACCACGGAGGACGGCACGGAGGAGACACTCGTCACCGCCGACCAGAGCCGTTGGGACCCCGGCATCAATGTCGGAGTGCTCGGCGAACTGCGTCTGTCTACACATTTCCAGTTGCGCGTGGCGCCGATGATGTACTTCGGCACGCGCCACATCGTGTTTCACGACCTTAAGAAACTGAGCGAAAGCGGACAGCCCGACGAGAAGCGTCAGGACATGAAGACGGCGTACATTGCTGTGGCTGGCGACCTGATATTCTCGGCGCCCCGATTCAACAACCACCGCCCGTACCTCATGGCTGGTGTGTCGCCGATGATAAACCTTACGGGCAAGAGCACCGACGCGCTGAAGCTGAAGCGCACATCACTCTCGCTGGAGTTCGGCGTAGGTTGCGACTTCTACCTGCCGTTCTTCAAGCTGCGCCCCGAACTGAAGTTCGTCTACGGACTCGGCAATGCTCTCGATACCAATCATGCCAAGGAACTGCGCGACAAGAGTCTGCTCAAGTTCGCGCAGGGCGTGAAGGAAGTACGCACAAAAATGGTTGTGCTGAGCTTCTACTTCGAATAAACTGTAATGTGATGAATAAAAGCCGTAATCACGGCTGAATTTAATGAACTAAAGCCGGTGTATCGGCTGTTAGATACGAAACAAAACCTGGAAGATAGGCTGGAAGATTTCTCGTTTTTAGGGAAATCTTCCAGCCTATATTGTTCTTGTAATGTGCGGGTTATGGCGATGCTGGAAGATATGGAGGATTTTTGGTTCTTCCGTTAAAGCTATACGCTCTATAAATAAAAAAGAACCTAAGCCTTAAGCATATTTCGCTTTGCGTCAATGCTGAGGAATATAAACAGCAGGATGGTGAAGCCCCAAAGCGACGATCCGCCGTAGCTGAAGAACGGCAGCGGGATGCCAATAACCGGCGTCAAGCCCAGCACCATTCCCACGTTGATGAACACGTGGAATAGGAATACCGACGCCACGCAGTAGCCGTAGATGCGCCCGAAGACGAAAGGTTGTCGTTCGGCGAGCGCAAGCAGACGCAGAATGAGAATCAGGAACAGCAGCAACACGCCAGCCGAACCGATGAAGCCCTCCTCCTCGCCTACGGTGCAGAAGATGAAGTCGGTGTCTTGCTCGGGCACGAACTTCAGTTTGGTCTGTGTGCCGTTGAGAAATCCCTTGCCCTTCAGTCCGCCCGAACCGATGGCAATCTCGCTCTGGTGAACGTTGTATCCGGCGCCGGCAAGGTCTTCGTCGAGACCGAGCAGCACGTTGATGCGCACACGCTGATGAGGCTCCATCACGTTGTTAAGCACATAGTCGGCAGAGTAGAAGAACACCACCGAACCGACGGCAAACGCAAGGATAAAGAAGTATTGGGGTAGACGCGTGCGCAGTCCGTGATAGAGCAGGTAGAGGAACAGCGCTATGCACATGCCGAGCTGCACCCACGTTACGTCGAACGGGATGACGTACACGTCGAAGAGAATGGCTATAACGGTAAATGCTATGCTATAGCCAAGAATAGTATTGGTATGCTTGCGGTTGTGCACATAGTTGTACACCATGCCCGCAACGAATATCTGCACAAGTAGCAGCACGACGAACTTGCCCACCGACGTAGGCGTGTCGAAAAGCATAATGCCCTCGTACTTGATGCCCACAACGAAGTAGACCACCATCGCTACGCCCGTGAAGAGTATGCTGCCAGGCATGCCTTCGCGGTAGAACATGAGGAAGAAGGTGAGGTAGACCAGCGCCGAACCCGTCTCGCGCTGACCCACAATGCAGAGCATGGGCACGAACACCACGGCGCAAGCCGCAGCAAAGTCTTTCCAGCGCTGTATGTTGTAGCCGTAGGTGCTCATCAGTTTGGCGAGAGCCAGCGCCGTAGCGAACTTGCCGAACTCGGCAGGCTGTAGGCGGAGCGGTCCGATGACGAGCCACGAGTGCGAACCCTTGATGTCGTGAGGGTTGAATATGGTGGCGAAAAGCAGTAAGAGCAGCACGCCGTATATGACGAACGAGAACGTGTCGAAGAAACGCGAGTCCATCATCAGAATGACGAATCCGAGGCATATACTTGTGCCTATCCACACAATCTGCATGCCCGAACGCGTGCCGAGCGACAACAAGTCGTTGTCGCCGAAGGTGTAGCTGGCACCGCAGATGCTGAGCCATCCGAACAACATAAGAGCTATGTAAAGACCAATTGTCAGCCAGTCGACCTGCGACCAAATGCTTTGTGGCTTCTCGTTTATCATTGTTTTTTCTCTTTTACTCTTTTACTTTTATCTTTTTGCCCTGGAAATCGCGGACCGTAGCCGATGCGTCGAGCCTGCATAGCGCTTGCCTGAGCCTCTGAAGCCGGCGAGAGCTTGCCCGTGAGATACTGTTCCATCATCAGTCCGCCGATAGGCACACCGAAGTCGGCACCCCATCCGCCGTTTTCAACGTATACGGCGATAGCGATTTTCGGTTCATTCATCGGTGCGAAGCCCATGAAAACCGAGTGGTCGCGACCGTGGTTCTGCGCCGTACCCGTCTTGCCGCACGCCTCGAACGGCAGGCGCCCCAGCGCTCTACACGTGCCCTTCAGTGCCGAAGAACGCATACCCGCGACAACGTAGTCGTACGCACGGCGCGACGCCTTGGTATAATGCTTGTGGGTGTAAGCCGTGTCGAGCGGTTCGCCCTGCACCTTGCGCACGACATGCGGACGATAGTAGTAGCCGCGGTTGGCGATGGTAGCGCCGAGGTTGGCAATCTGCAGCGGAGTGAGCGTCACCTCGCCCTGACCGATAGAGATAGAGATGATGGTGAGTCCGTTCCAAGAGCCGCGATAGTTGCGGTCGTAGTAGTCGGCGTTCGGAATCATGCCGCGCTTCTCGCCCGGAAGGTCGATGCCCAATTTGTAGCCGAAGCCCATCGACACCATATAGTCGCGCCATATATTCATGGCGTTGTACGGATTCTTGTATTTGGAGCGGTTGCCTATCATGTAGTAGAGTCCCCAACAGAAGTAGGAGTTGCACGAAGTACTGATGGCGTCGACAAGAGCGATAGGAGCGGGGTGGGAGTGGCAGCCGACATGCAGACCGCGATAGTAGAAACCGCGGTTGCAAGGGAATGCGGTGCCTGGAGTGATAATGCCTTCGGTCATGTACGTCAGAGCCTGCGACGTCTTGAACGTAGAGCCCGGCGGATACATACCCATTATAGAACGGTTGAGGAGCGGTCTCCAAGCGTCCTTGGCAAGAGCGCGGTGATTCTTGGAGCGTGCGCGGCCAACCATGATGCGCGGGTCGTAGGTAGGAGCTGACACCATGCAGAGCACTTCGCCCGTGCGAGGGTCGAGAGCCACGATAGAACCTATCTTACCTTCCATAAGGCGTTCGCCCAAAGCCTGCAGCTTCTCGTCGATGGCGAGCGTGAGGTCTTTTCCGGCAACCGGTTTGCGGTCGTATTTGCCCTTCATATACTGCCCCTGGATGCGTCCGCGAGCATCGCGCAGCAATATCTGCACGCCCTTCTCGCCGCGCAACTGTTTCTCGTACGACTTCTCCACGCCGAGCTTGCCGATGTAGTCGCCCGGCTGGTAGTAGCTGTCTTCCTCAATGTCGTAGGGCGAGACCTCCGCAACGTCGCCGAGGATGTGCGCACCTACAGACGACTGATACTGGCGTATGCTGCGCTGCTGCACGTAGAAGCCCGGGAAGCGGAATATCTTCTCCTGAAAGTAGCTGAACTCCTCCGACGGAAGCTGACTCATGAACATCTGCTGCGTGAAGCGCGAGTAGCCTGGGTTCTTCGAGTAGTCCTTGATGTCGTTCATGCGCTTTATGAAATACTCTTTCGTGATGCCCAAAGCGCGGCAGAACTCAAGCGTGTCGATGCGTCCCTTCGCCTCGTTCATCACCACCATGACGTCGTACGCCGGCTGGTTGTACACGAGCAGACGTCCGTTGCGGTCGTAGATGGCTCCACGCGACGGATATTCAATCTTCTTGAGAAAGGCGTTCGAGTCGGCGTTCTTCTTGTAGTCGTCGCTCAGCAACTGCAGCGTAAAGAGCCGCACGATGTAGACAACGACAATTGCCGTTGCCACGAAAGCGATGACGTAGCGCCGTTTCTCGAGATTATAATTGCTCATTTCCTACTTCTAAAAAATACAAATACTACTTTCTTACTAACGTTTGCTTCTGAAGTTCTCTATCACCAATATGAGTATGATGGTGAGCAGGGCGCTGCCGCCGATGCTTGAGAGCCATTGAACCCAGTTGTAGAAGTTGAATGCTTCGAGCGAGAAGAACGCTAAGCAATAGATAACCACGAGGATGATGGTGTAGTTGGCGTATTTGCTTGAGCCGAATGTGAATGGTGACGGGCGCAGGTCTTCAGCACTGTCGCGCGGGGCAAACAGTTCGATGACGTAAGGCTGCAGGAAGCCCACGAGAGTCATTGCTGCGGCAGCCACGCCCGGAGTGTTCGAGAAGATGTCTACAAGAAGACCCATCGCGAAGCACCACAGCAGCGTAGCCCACTTCGACTCTCCGCGCTGTATGGTAAGTGCGAAGTAGACGTAGAGCAACGGCGTAGCGCATCCGAAGACGCTGATATGGTTGAGCAGCAGCGTCTGCACGAGGAGCAGCACAATGATGAATATTATGTTTCTGATGAAATTCAGGCTCATTTGATTTCTTCTATATATTTATTGGCGCGCCTTCAGAGAATCCTCTGCAGCACGCAGTAATTCGAGTTTCTTATCCATCTCGCGGTCGTTGATGACGCTCACGTCGCGCAGACGTGTAAAGTCGGTTGACAGAGAGACGTTGAGGCGATACGAGAGTCCGTTGTCGGAGTTGTACACATGCTTGATGCGTCCGACGATGATGCCCGGTGGGAATACCGACGAGTAGCCCGATGTAACGACGAAGTCGCCCAATCGGAAGTGAGCATGTCGCGGAATGTCCTCTACGTAAGCCGACTCCGGCGAACCGCCATGCCAGCGCAGGTAGCCGAAGAAGCCGCGTCCGCGTATGGTGCAGCTGATGTTCGACTGCTCGTTGAGCACCGGAATAATCACCGAGTAGTGCTCGTTGCAGAGATAGACGATGCCCACGATGCCCTGACCGCACACCACGCCCATATCCTTGCGCACGCCGTCGGCGCTGCCTTTGTCGATGGTGATGAAGTTGTTAGCCTTGTCGAGCGACGAGCTGACGACCTTTGCCGGAATGGTCTCATAGTCGCGCATAACGTTCTGTTGCAGTCGTTCGACGAGGGTAGTGTCCTTGTTTGTCTTCAGCACCTGCTCGCGCAGCATTTCCACTTCGCGTTCGAGGTAAATATTGCGGTCGGTGAGTTGTCGGTTCACTTCGGTAAGAGCGAAGTATTGCTTAACGGACGAGTCCCATTCGTACATCTTTCCCGCTACGGCATTGGCTGACGAGAACCACACGCTGCCCTGATAGCTGTTGTACTTGAACAGCAGAGTGAGGCTCACCACCTCCAGCAGGAGGAAGACGAACCAATGGTTGTGGCGTGAAAGAAAATCTAATAAGTTGCGCATAGTCGAAAAGTAAAAAAGTAAAAGAGTAAAAAAGTAAAAAGCAGAGGGCGTATCATCGTTCCAACTCTTTTTACTCTTTTACTTTTTTACCTTCTTACCTTTAAATGTTATTTACTGTTGAGAGCTTTTTACTCTTTTACTTTTTTACTCTTTTACTTTTAGCTTATCTCATAAGGAATGAGAAGCGGTCGATGTTCTTCAAAGCAACACCCGCACCGATAGCTACGCTGTGCAACGGATCTTCGGCGATGTGGAACGGAATGTTGATCTTCTCCTGCAAGCGCTTGTCGAGACCGCGCAGCAGAGCGCCGCCACCACTGAGGTAGATGCCGTTCTTCACGATGTCGGCATAAAGCTCAGGCGGAGTGTTCTCAAGAGCAGAGAGCACAGCGTTCTCGATCTTTGCGATAGTCTTGTCGAGGCAGTGAGCAATCTCCTGATAGCATACCGGCACCTCCATTGGGAGAGCGGTGATACGGTTCGGACCGTGAACGATAAAGTCCTCAGGAGCCTCGTCGCCAAGCTCGGTGAGAGCCGATCCGACGTGAATCTTGATACGCTCAGCCATACGCTCAGAAACCTTCACGTTGTGCTGGCGTGACATGTACTCCTGGATGTCGGCAGTGAGGTCGTCACCCGCAGTGCGGATAGAGTTGTTCGACACGATGCCGCCGAGCGAGATGACAGCAATCTCCGTTGAACCGCCACCTATGTCGACAATCATGTTGCCCTCAGGAGCTTCAACGTCGATGCCGATACCGATGGCAGCAGCCATAGGCTCGAAGATGAGGTATACGTCGCGTCCGTCAGCATGTTCTGCGCTGTCGCGCACGGCGCGCAGTTCAACCTCTGTAGAACCCGAAGGAACGCCGATCACCATACGCAGCGACGGGGTGAAGAGGCGGCTGCCAGAGTGTACCATTTTGATGAGTCCGCGCATCATCTGTTCGCAAGCGGAGAAGTCGGCTATGACTCCATCGCGGAGTGGGCGAATGGTTCGGATGTTGTCGTGAGTCTTCTCATACATCATCTTTGCCTTCGAGCCGACAGCAATCATTTTGTCTGTGCGACGGTCGAGTGCCACTACCGAAGGCTCATCAACTACAATCTTGTCGTCGCTGATGATGATGGTGTTGGCAGTGCCGAGGTCCATCGCAATTTCCTGTCTGAATGAAAAAAATCCCATTTATTGAGTTTTGAGTTTTGAATTTTTAGTTTACTTTGCAAACCAAGCGTGGATTGCAGTATCGTAGTGGCTGCTAACGCCGAAAGCGCGCTCAGCGAACATCTTGCGCTCAGCGAGAGTGGTCTCTGCGCCGTTAGCGTTGAGTATGTCGAGGAGCACCTTGTACTCAGCCTTGCTCGGAACGATCACCACGTCGTTGAAGTTCTTTGCGCCGGCGCGGATGAGCGAGATGCCGCCTATGTCGATCTTCTCGATGATGTCGGCCTCAGAAGCGCCGCTTGCTACGGTCTGCTCGAACGGATAGAGGTCAACGATAACGAGGTCGATTTCAGGGATAGCGTATTCTGCCATCTGCTGGCGGTCGCCTTCGTTGTCGCGGCGAGCGAGGATGCCACCGAAGATGCGTGGGTGCAGAGTCTTAACACGTCCGCCGAGGATTGACGGATAAGAAGTGACGCTTTCTACAGCCTGGCACTCGTAGCCAAGCTTCTCGATGAACGCCTGAGTGCCACCGGTAGAGAGGAATTTAACACCTTCTTCGTTGAGCTTCTTCAGGAGCTCGTCGAGACCATCCTTATGGAATACAGAAATAAGCGCGGTCTTGATTTTTTTTGTTCCAGCCATTGTTTCTTTTATTATTGTTGATTATCCTTTTACTCTTTGTTGTTATCAGTCGTAATTGTCGTTAGACGCGGTTGTTATGCGCTTTGTGGCAACGTCTTTCGCACACTTTACGAAAATCAATGCAAAGGTACTAAAAACCAAGAATATAACGTGTTAATTGTAGAAAAAATGCGGTAAAAGATGTGTTAAATCTGCTTTTAATTGATATAGATACAAAAAAACGAGTCAAAGAATTGTCTTTAACTCGTTCTTTTGTAGCGGGACCCAGGATTGAACTGGGGACCTCATGATTATGAATCATGCGCTCTAACCAGCTGAGCTATCCCGCCATCGTTCTTGATTGCGGGTGCAAAGGTAATGCTTTTTTGTTAATCTCCAAAACTTTTTTCAAAAAAAATCACTTTTATATGCAAATTATTTATTTTTTCCTTAACTTTGCACTGTCACTACATTATATATATAGTAATTACGCTACTAAAAACAATATGGAGAAAAACAAAATCACTGTCGAACACCTCCTCAACTCAACCTCGAAGAACATAATCTGGCAGCTCATAGGCACCGATTCGGGTCTTCAGAAGTGGATTGCCGACAGCGTTACGCTCGACGGCGACCGGCTCACCTGTGCCTGGGGCGACGCCAACCGCCACCATGAAGTGCGCATTGCTACGGTCAGTGTGCTCGAGAAATTCGGTCGCATACGCTGGTCGTGGGACGACGAGACCGACGGCTCGTATGTAGAGATACGTATGGAGAAAAGCAACCTCACCGGTGGCTATATGCTCTCTGTCACCGACTTCACCGACGACGGCGACAAAGAGTGGCTGATGGACATTTGGACGAGCAACTTCGAGCGTCTGCGCCGCAGATGCGGAGTGTAGATATAGACAGAGCGGCTCAGTGAAGCCGTAAAAATACTAAAATCATTTAATTTCGGGGAGTATATGAAATATTTATGCTAATTTTGCAGCATAAAAGTCAACATATACCCACCTCTTATATGTATGCTCCGGCGGCACGTTCCGTCCTATATATATAATAAGGTAAAAACTCTCACGATGTTTCGTATAAAGAAATTAGATATTTTCATTGCAAAGCAGTTCGGTCTTTTGTTCATAGGCACGTTCTTCATCTGCCAGTTTGTGCTGATGATGCAGTTCCTATGGAAGTATGTCGACGAGCTTATCGGCAAGGGTCTCTCCATGGACGTGCTTGCCGAATTCTTCTGGCACATGGGTCTTATGCTTGTGCCGCAGGCTATGCCGCTTGCAATATTACTTTCCTCGCTTATTACATTCGGAAACCTCGGCGAAAGCTCAGAGCTTACAGCCATCAAAGCCGCCGGCATCTCGCTCATGCAGGCTTTCCGCTCGCTCATAGCCATCAGTCTGGCTATCTGCGTGCTCTCCATCTACTTCCAGAACTCTATCGGACCCGAAGCTCACCGCAAGCTCGCCGTGATGCTGATGTCGATGAAGCAGAAAAGTCCAGAACTGGAGATACCCGAAGGCGTGTTCTACGACGGCATACCAAACTCTAACATCTACGTCTCGAAGAAGAACATGGACACCGGCAAACTCTACGGCATCATGATATACCGCATGACCGGCTCTTACGAAGACCAGGCGATAATACTTGCCGACTCAGGCATGCTGCAGTCGACAGCCGAGAAGAAGCACCTGCTGCTCACGCTGTGGAGCGGCGAGTGGTTCGAGAACATGCAGTCGCAGGAGATGGCTGGCAGCGCTTCGGTGCCCTACCGCCGCGAGTCGTTCGTGAAGAAGCAGATAGTGCTCGACTTCGACACCGACTTCAACGTAACAGACGGATCGTCGCTCTCCAACGACGCACGCGGAAAGAGTTTCACGCAGATTACCCACGACATGGACTCGCTGCAGCATGTGTACGACAGCATCGGCAACTCCTACTACACAGCCGACCAGCGACTGTTCTATACGCTCGGCACGGTGTCGAAGACCGACTCGCTGCGCGCCCTGCAGCTCGCCAAAGGCGCGTCATACAATGTCGACTCCGTATACGCCCGACTCACGCCGCAGCAGAAACGCTCTGCTGTGAGCTATGCGCTTAACCGCGTGGCGTCGCGCAAGTACGACCTCGAGTTCAAGTCGCTCGTCACCGACGACGGCGACCGACTCATCCGCCAGCACAAGATAGAGTGGGTGGCAAAGATCACGCTCGCCTTGTCGTGCATCATCTTCTTCTTCATCGGCGCCCCGCTCGGAGCCATCATCCGCAAGGGCGGCTTGGGTCTGCCGGTGCTCATATCTGTGCTCGTGTTCATTCTCTACTACATACTCGACAACTCGGGCTATCGAATGGCGCGAAGCGGCATGTGGACAATCTTGTTCGGCAAGAGTCTTGCGCCAGCCGTGCTTGTGCCGATGGCGGTGTTCTTCACGTACAAGGCGACGAACGACTCCGTAGTGTTCAACGCCGACATGTATGCCAACGCCTTCCGTCGCTTCTTCGGACTGCGCATCAAGCGCCCGATATACCGCAAGGAAGTGGTGATAAACGACCCACGCTACGCCGAGGACCTCGCACAGCTGAAGCAGATGAACCGCGAGCTGACCGAATACTCGCTCACTCACCGTCTGAAGCACGCGCCGAGCTGGGTGAAAGTGTTCTTCAAGTACGAGCCCGACAACGTGATGGAACGCATCGTGCCGCAGCTCGAAGCGATAATAGAAGACCTGAGCAACTCGCGCGACCGCACTATCATCAACCATCTGAGCCAGTACCCCGTGATGTCGGAGCGCGCCCACACACGTCCGTTCGAGCGCAAGTGGCTCAACATCGTGGCAGCCGCCGTCATACCGCTCGGCTTCGTGCTCTACATGCGCATGTGGCGCTACCGCCTGCGTCTGCTGCGCGACCTGAAGGTGGTGCAGGCAGAGAACAACGTGATAATACGCCGCATCGAGGATATACTCAGCCGACAGTAGCGCACGGGAAAAAGACACAGACAACAATCAGAAAATTAAGAATAAATATAAAACTAACCAGAGTTGGGCAAGATGTTTGTGGGTAAGAGCAGACACTCCAGCCACCGCAGCCTGCCGACTCATAAACCCTAAAATACTATGGGAGAATTCAAACTGAGCAGCATCGAAGACGCTCTCGAAGATTTTAAAGCCGGACAGTTCGTAATCGTGGTTGACGACGAAGACCGCGAGAATGAGGGCGACCTCATCATCGCAGCCGAGAAGATAACTCCTGAAAAGGTGAACTTCATGCTGAAGAACGCACGCGGCGTGCTTTGCGTACCTATCACCCTCTCGCGTTGCGAGGAACTCGACCTGCCGCACCAGGTGAGCGACAACACGTCGATGCTCGGCACACCGTTCACCGTCACAGTAGACAAACTCGAAGGATGCACCACCGGCGTGTCTATCCACGACCGTGCAGCTACCATAAAGGCGCTCGCCGACCCTGCGTCTACACCGCAGACCTTCGGTCGCCCGGGACATATCAATCCGCTCTACGCCCAGGACAACGGCGTGCTGCGCCGCTGCGGGCACACCGAGGCTACGATCGACCTCTGCCGTCTCGCCGGACTCTATCCTGCAGGCGCACTCATGGAGATAATGAACGAGGACGGAACGATGGCACGCATGCCCGACCTGCAGAAGAAGGCAGAGGAGTGGGGCCTGCGCATCATCACCATCAAGGACCTCATCGCATACCGCCTCAAGAAGGAGAGCATCATCGAGGTAGGCGAGGAAGTAGACATGCCTACAGAGTGGGGACACTTCCGCCTCGTGCCGTTCCGCCAGCAGAGCAACGGACTCGAGCACATGGCTCTCGTGAAGGGTGAGTGGCGCGAAGACGAGCCGGTGCTCGTGCGTGTACACTCGTCGTGCGCTACGGGCGACATCCTCGGCTCTAAGCGCTGCGACTGCGGACAGCAGCTGCACAAGGCGATGGAGATGATTGAGAAGGAAGGCAAGGGCGTTGTTGTGTACATGCAGCAGGAAGGCCGCGGCATCGGACTCATGAACAAGATTGAGGCATACAAGCTGCAGGAGGAAGGCTACGACACCGTGGATGCCAACGTGCACCTCGGCTTCAAGCCCGACGAGCGCGACTACGGTTGCGGAGCACAGATGCTGCGCCACCTCGGCGTTCACAAGATGCGCCTGCTTACCAACAACCCTACAAAGCGTGTAGGCTTAGAGTCGTACGGTCTCGAGATTGTAGAGAACGTGCCAATCGAAGTGATACCCAACGAGTACAACGAGCGCTATCTCAAGACAAAGCGCGACCGTATGGGTCACACCTTACATCTGAAGTAATAATTAGTAGCGGAGGTCTCCGGCCTCCGCAGCAGTTAAAGCGTCGGTGAACCCCGCCGCAAGCAAGATTAGTAGCGGAGGTGAAAGCCTCCGCAGCCGCAAGCAATGCTAACGATAAGAGAACAAGAGCTTGGGTGTATGCTATTTGTATATACCCAAACTCATGTTCTCTTCCTTTTTTTATAGAGCAAATGATCTGTTTAGTATTAAAAATAAAAAATAGCGATTATGATTAAGGTAATGATAGTGGCGCTTATATCGCTTATGTCTTTTGCTCCGATAATGGCGCAGAACATTAAGGGAAAGATTGAAAATACTAAAGGAAAACCTTTGGCTTTCGTGAATGTCGTGCTTCTGACTCGTGGGGATTCGGCCTTTGTCAAGGGGGCTGTGAGTGGCGAGGATGGTAGCTTTGTTATCGATTCTCCTTGCAATGACGGAATCATTAAGGTTTCATCAATTGGTTATACGACAGTTTTCCGAGATTGTCGTGGAGAAGACATGGGTGTCATCCGATTAAGTGAAGATTCCTGGATGCTCGGCGAAATCGTTGTAAGAAGCCAACTGCCTAAGACGGTGTTGAGCGGTGAAGGAATGACGACGACGGTATCAGGTAGCGTGTTGGAGAAAACTGCCAATATGGAGCAGTTGCTTTCACGCATCCCCAGCGTGTCGGCTAAAGACGGAGATATAGAAGTGTTCGGCAGAGGAACACCAGTAATTTATATCAATGGTCGTAAGATGCAAGACCAAATGGAGTTGCAACGTTTGCAACCCACCGACATCAAGAACATTGAGGTTATCAGCAACCCTGGTGCACGTTATGATGCCAGCGTGAAGAGCGTTATACGCATCACCACCAAGAAACCGCAAGGCGAGGGCTTCAGCTTTGACAATAGCACCAGTTTTGTCATCAATGAAGATAAGCGCATGAGTTATTACGAGTCGTTCCAAGACAACTATCGTAAAGGCGGTTTCGACATCACCGGCTTTTTGTATGGGGCATACACTCATCAACCAGATAACAAGAGAATACAGCAGTATACCTACACCAGCAATACATGGTTGCAGGATACTAAGATAACGCAAGAGTATATAAATCTCAATCCGTATGCACGCTTGAATGCCAGCTATATGTTTGACGATGAGAACTCCATAGGTGCAAGTTTTAGTTACGACCGCTATGCAAGAAAAGAAGGTAGTGGACTACAGCAAGCCATGTCATACTGCAATGATCAACTCGTGGAGACATCTCGTGGAGACTATTTCTCTCCTGGTCATACCTCGAAATATCTTGCCAATGCCTATTATGTAGGCAAGATAGGGGCACTCAAAATAGACTTCAATACCGATTACTATTGGTATGGTGACAAGAATAGGATGACTATAAAAGAGAACGTCACCGGCGAAGAAAACCAGATAAAAAACTCTCAAGCCGACTCTTACCGCAACAACCGCAACTCGCTGGTTGCTTCTAAACTTGTTCTTGGTTTTCCGCTGTTCAAGGGCGAGCTGTCGGTAGGTGGCGAATACTCTTCTCTTAATCGTCGAATGCTATACACCATCGTGCCAGAAGTTACGAGTAATGAGAACGAGAAAGTGAAAGAGTCGATGACTTCGGCTTTCATAGATTACACCCGCTCCTTCGGGGCTCTTTCTGTGCAGGCAGGTTTGCGCTACGAGTATAACGACTTTGATTATTACACAAACGGGATTCGCATTGACCTTCAGAGCAAGACATACAGCAACTGGTTTCCGTCGATTGCCCTCTCGCTACCCGTAGGCAAGACCCAGATGCAACTGACATACGCAGCCGACATCTATCGTCCCAGCTACAACGAACTCAGAAGTGGTGTGCAGTACGACAACCAGTACACATACGAATCGGGAAATCCGTTCCTCACACCATCAATAACGCGCAATCTTACTTACGCTTTCTCATGGAAGTGGGTTAATCTGCAACTGATTTGCTCGCATATCTCCGATGAGATTTGCACGATGACGCAGGCCTACCAGAACAATCCGATAAAGTCGCTTGCCCGTCCAGAAAATATCAACAGCTACAACTCCTTTCAGGCAGGACTGACGCTGAACCCAACCTACGGCATTTGGCATCCCACATTAGAGGCGATGCTCTACAAACAATGGCTCAAGATGGACACGCACGTGGGCAATAAGCTTAATAATCCAGTGGCTGTCTTCTCTTTTACCAACACGTTCGACTTCAAGTGGTTGACGGCTTCGCTCGTAATGACCGCACAGACCGAAGGAAACATGGGAAACAAAAATATACGTAAGGGATATTTCAACACCGATCTCTCTCTTTACAAGGCATTATTTAAAAATCGCTTGACGTTAACCCTTGACGTATCCGACCTATTCGCCACCGGCAATCAGTACCGCACGTTCTATTCTGGCGCTGCACGAACATTGTTTTACGATGCTTACTCCGTCAGTAGCATCACGCTGGGCATCCGCTATCGCTTTAATGCCACAAATAGCAAGTATAAGGGAACTGGCGCAGGACAAAGTCAGAAGAGCCGAATGTAATTTTTTCGTCACCGATTGCGTCCGCCGTCCGATCGGGTTCCGTCCGCCGTCCGATCAGATTCCGTCCGCCGTCCGATTGGGTTGCGTTCGCCGCCCGATGCATTAAACTACGACTCTTGATGTTTAAAAAATAACAAAATATCATTTCATTTCGTATTTTTGTTTTAATTCCTCTATATTTTATTCGCCAAACTCAGAATTTCTTTTTAATTTTGCAAGAAATTATAACTATACATATTTATAATTATGGCAGAATTATCAAATCGCCTCAATCGTCTCGCTCCGTCGCAGACACTTGCAATGTCGCAGAAGAGCGGCGAGATGAAGGCACAGGGCATCGACGTAATCAACATGAGCGTCGGTGAGCCCGACTTCAACACACCCGACCATATCAAGGAGGCCGCCAAGAAGGCCATTGACGACAACTTCTCGCGCTATTCGCCAGTTCCGGGCTATATGGATCTGCGCAAGGCGATAGTGGCAAAGCTCAAGAACGAGAACCATCTCGACTACGCAACAAGCGAGATACTCGTGTCGAACGGCGCCAAGCAGAGCGTTTGCAACACCGTTATGGCACTCGTAAACGACGGCGAGGAAGTGATAATACCCGCGCCCTACTGGGTGAGCTATCCGCAGATGGTGAAGCTCGCAGGCGGCACACCGGTCATCGTGAACGCCGGCTTCGAGCAGGAGTTCAAGATGACGCCCGAGCAGCTCGAGGCAGCCATCACACCCAAGACACGCATGCTCATCCTCTGCTCGCCGAGCAACCCGACAGGCAGCGTCTACACTAAGGACGAGCTCGCAGCACTCGCAGAAGTAATCAAGCGTCACGAAGGCATGTACGTGCTCGCCGACGAGATATACGAGCACATCAACTACGTGGGCAAGCACGAGAGCATCGCGCAGTTCCCAGGCATGAAGGAGCGCACCATCATCGTCAACGGCGTGTCGAAAGCATACGCCATGACCGGCTGGCGCATCGGCTTCATCGCCGCACCCGAGTGGATAGTCAAGGGCTGCAACAAGCTGCAGGGCCAGTACACAAGCGGTCCGTGCTCAGTAAGCCAGAAGGCAGCCGAGGCAGCATACACCACCTCGCAGGAGTGTGTTGAGGCCATGCGCAAAGCGTTCGAGCGCCGCCGCGACCTCATCGTGAGCCTCGCCAAGGAGATACCCGGTCTGGAAGTGAACTGTCCGCAGGGCGCGTTCTACCTCTTCCCCAAGTGCTCGGGCTTCTACGGCAAGAGCTACGAGGGCAAGACCATCAGCAACTCTACCGACCTCGCCATGTTCCTCCTCGAAGAGGGCCACGTGGCAACAGTAGGCGGCGACGCCTTCGGCGACCCCGATTGCTTCCGTATGAGCTACGCCACCAGCGACGACAACATCCGCGAGGCTATGCGCCGCATAAAGGAAACGTTGGCTAAACTGAAATAAAAAAATGTTAAATGCTCTACAATAGTATGATTATTTGCCATTATTTGCTAACTTTGCCATGCTAAAATAGTGCAAGAAAGCAATTATTGGCAAACAATCCTAATACTATGCAGAAATAGTACTAACATAAAGAGAGAATTTTTTATTAACCATTTAATAACTTATTAAACTTTAAAAAAAATTATGGCAACTACACAAGCTAAAGCGAATCCGAAAAAGTCTTCTGGATTCCAGGGTGTTAAAAATGCGTTCTTTATCATCCTTGTATGTTTTGTACTCGCAGTGCTTTTCTTCAAGTACATCCTTGGTGCACCTGAGCACTTCGTAAACGGTGATCCGACACAGCCGGTTAAGGACGGTAACCTCATGGGTACAGTCTACAAAGGTGGTGTTGTCGTTCCTGTGATCATCACTCTTCTCTTCTCTGTAATCGCTCTCTCTATCGAGCGCTTCTTCGCTCTCCGCACAGCTTTCGGTAAGAGCTCACTCGGCAAGTTCGTTATCTCTGTAAAGAAGGCTATCGTAGCAGGCGACATGGCTAAGGCTCAGGAGCTTTGCGACAAGCAGCAGGGTAGTGTAGCTAACGTTGTTGGCGCTTCTATCGCAGCTTACAAGGAAATGGAGAACACACCTAACCTCAAGCGCGCTGCTAAGGTGTCTAAGATTCAGCAGGCTCACGAGGAGGCTACACAGCTCGAGATGCCTACACTGCAGATGAACATGCCTATCATCGCAACTATCGTTACACTCGGTACTCTTACCGCTCTTTTCGGTACTGTGGTTGGTATGATCCGTTCATTCGCCGCTCTTGCATCAGGTGGTGGTGGTGACTCTCTCCAGCTTTCAGAAGGTATCTCTGAGGCCCTCGTTAATACCGCTTCTGGTATTTTGACATCATGGGTAGCCGTAGTCTCATATAACTACTATTCAAACAAGATCGACAAGCTGACATACGCTCTTGACGAAGTAGGTTACACTATTGCTAAGACATACGAAGCAAACCACGCAGACGAGGCTTAATTTTACTAACCCTTTAAAACATTTATCATTATGGGTAAAGTAAAAGTTAAGAAAGCGGACGTTTGGATAGACATGACTCCTATGTCTGACGTGATGGTCCTCTTGCTTACATTCTTCATGTTGACATCAACATTCGTGAAGAACGAGGCAGTGAAGGTCGTTACTCCAGGCTCGGTATCTGAAATCAAGGTGCCGGAGACAAATGTCTTGACAATCCTCTGCGATAAGGACGGCCGAATCTTCGTAGGTATGGACAATCCAAGAAGAATGGGCGAACTCGTTCAGGGCATGGCAGACCAGTATGGCGTACAGCTCACCAAGAAGCAGGTAGAGACTGCTCAGGGCGCTGCTACCATCGGTGTAAACATGCAGGATCTCGGATCCGCTCTGAACCAGGAAGACAGATTGAACGAATTCCAGGCTACAAAGGGTATCCCTACTGATAGCGTGGACGGTAAGATGAGCCAGTTCCAGGATTGGGTTAAGATGGCTCGCGATAACAACGGCTCGGAAATGAAGCTCGCCATCAAGGCGGACGCAGGCACTCCGTACAAGACCATCAAGAAGATGATGTCGGAGCTCCAGGACATGAGCGAGAACCGTTACTATCTCATTACCGCGCTTAAATCAAAATCGGAGGACTAAGACATGGCAAAGAAAAAAGCAAGCAGACAGAAAAAGATGCAGACCCGCGTGGACTTCACGCCTATGGTGGACATGATGATGCTTCTTATCACGTTCTTCATGCTCTGTACATCTTTGGCTAAGCCTCAGACTATGAACTTGACCATGCCTTCGAACGACGAGAATATCTCTGAGAAGGATCGTAACGCTGCTAAGGCATCACAGACCATTACAATCTTTGTATGTGGTAACGACAAGATCTATCACGTTGATGGCTTGCCTAAGTACGATGACCCGAACTGTCTGAAGGAAACTACATGGGGCCAGAAGGGTATCCGCTCGGTGCTCTTCAACCACATCACCGAGGACGGCTCGCAGCCTGTTAAGGACATCATGATGGCAAAGGACGCTCTTGACAAGAAGAAGCTCGCTAACCCGGCTGCTTATCCAGAGGAAGTGTATGACGCTGCTCTGACTAAGATTAAGAAGGGTGAGCTCGAGTCTGGCAAGGTGCCGACTATGACCATCATCATCAAGTGTACTGACGATGCATCATACAAGAACATGGTTGATGCTTTGGACGAGATGACTATCTGCAGTATTGGTACTTATGTCATTGACAAGATCAATGAGCAGGACGCTAAGCTCCTTGCCTCAAAAGGTATCAAGTAAATGACTAATAATTAAAGAAAGGACGAAGAAATGTCAAAAATAGATTTGATATCCAATGAATGGACTGACCTCGTGTTTGAGGGCAGAAACCAGTCATATGGAGCCTACAAGTTGCGCAAAGGCACTGGCAAGCGTAACGTTTGGGCTCTTGTCATCGTTGGCCTTGCTGCAGCACTCCTCTATCTCGGTCTCCAACTTCAGAAAATGGCAGAGGCAAACAAGAAGGTTGAGAATACTCAGGCCGTAGAGCTTGCCAAGCTGAACACTGAAAAGAAGGAAGCTAAGGTCGAGAAGAAGGAAATCATCAAGCAAGAGCCTGAAAAGGTTGTAGAGCAGGTTAAGTCTTCTGTTAAGTTCACCGCTCCTGTCATCAAGAAGGACGAGGAAGTTAAGGAAGAGGACGAGATCAAGCTCGACGAGGTTCAGAAGAGCGATAAGGCAGTCGGCGCCTTCACCGTTGAGGGTAACGACGAGGTCGGCGGTGCCGTTCTCAAGGCTAAGGAAGAAATCGCAGCTCCCGAGCCTCCGAAGCACGTTGAGGAGCATAAGATCTTCACCGTGGTTGAGCAGATGCCTATGTTCCCTGGTGGCGATGGAGCGCTTATGGGCTACCTCTCAAGCCATATCAACTATCCGACAGTGGCTGCCGAGAACGGCGTTCAGGGTCGTGTAGTAGTAGGCTTCGTTGTTGAACGCGATGGTTCTATCACCGACGTACAGATCTTGCGTGGTGTTGACCCGTCACTCGACCGTGAGGCTATGCGCGTGGTTAAGAGCATGCCGCGCTGGACTCCTGGTAAGCAGAACGGTTCAGCTGTGCGTGTTAAGTATCAGGTGCCGGTAGCATTCCGCCTCCAGTAAACGCAACGCATTCTAATATCTTGCCTGACCTCGGTCGGGCAGGATTAACATAAACAACCATCCACGTGGCTCCGGTTTCATGCCGGAGCTCATGGATGGTTGTAGCTTAAAATCAGGTTTCTCAAAACCAAACTGTTTCAGCATTACCCCGCAACTCTTTATTGTCGCTTGTAGTTTTATACTTCAGCGCAATGCAACATTCTGCGCTCTGTAGCGCGATTCACCCCACCGACTGCACATGCGGTCCACTTAATTTGAACTGTATCTCACAATATATATAAGAATTTAGCGTTATACATTCAGTAGCGGCGCAGCCGATACCTGTATGTATCATCTATAATAAAAATAGAAGAAACGATGAAGACTAATTTTAAGAACATATCGATACTCGCTCTCGTGGCAATGATGCTCGTCATGGCGTCGTGCGGTGGCGAGAAGAAACGCAAGGACGGCAGAACCGACACAACAACTCAGGGCGAAATCAGCTTTGCATGTGACGAGAGCTTCAGTCCTATCATCGACGAGCTTATCGGCGTCTACGAGATGCAATGCCCCAATACCAAGCTCAAACCTATCTACACCAACGAGATTGACGGCGTAAACATGCTTCTCAAGCAGAAGACATGGCTCACCATTACCGCACGCAACTTCACTCCTAAGGAGTACACATACGTAAAGGACGGACTGAACATGCTTCCCGAAGCGGTGCGTCTCGCATACGACGGCATGGCGCTCATATGTAACAACCAGAACCTCGATTCATGTATCAGCGTGAAGGATGTGAAGAACATTCTTTTGGGCAAGAAGACAAAGTGGAACGAGGTTAACCCTGGTTCGAAGCTCGGTGAGATTTGGGTTTGCTTCGACAACCGCAAGTCGAGCGCCGTCAACTACTGCTGCGACTCAATCCTCGGCGGCAAGCCAATCAACAGTCCGAACGTCTTCGCAGCCAAGAACAGCAAGGACGTAATCGACTACGTGGCACGCACACCGAACGCCATCGGCGTAATCGGCAGCAACTGGCTCAACGACAAGCGCGACTCTACCAACACCACATGGAACAAGGCTATCCGCGTGATGTCTGTCTCAAAGCTCGACCATGCTACAGCCATGAACTCATGGAAACCTTATCAGGCTTGGCTGCTCAACGGACGCTATCCGTTCGTGCGTACTATCTGGGCACTGCTCAACGACCCGAAGCGCGGCTTGCCGTGGGGCTTCGCCCACTTCATCGAGTCGCCTAAGGGTCAGCTCATCCTCTTCAAGGCTGGTCTGCTCCCCTCACGCGGTGAGATAACCATCCGCGACGTGCAGGTAAGCAACCAATAGTTTAGAATTGCGAATTTTCGCTAAGATATGCTAATGTTCACGCATCCATTTAAACTAAGTGTGTTGTTATAACATCAATTCAGTAAACGGAATATTAACAAATTAAACAATACGAATTATGAAGACTATTAAATATCTCGTAGCTGGACTGCTTCTCGCAAGTTTGTCAGTACCGGCAATGGCGCAGACATCACAGGCTGATATCGACGCTATCACAAAAGTTATCGTAGATGCTAAGGGCGACGCTGTCGCTACTAAGGATCAGGTTAAGGAATTTAAGAAGGCTCACAAGAAGGACGCTGTAGCTCTCGCTGCTCTCGGTCGTGCTTTCCTTGAGGCTAAGAACTACCAGATGGCAGAGGAAATCGCTAACCTCGCTATCAAGGCTAACGGCAAGAGCGCAGAGGGCTACATCCTCCTCGGCGACATCGCTTCTGCTCAGGACGACGGCGGTAAGGCTGCCGGTTTCTACGAGCAGGGTACTTATTATGAGCCGGCTAACCCGACTTCATACGTAAGATACGCTACCGTTTACCAGAAGGTAGACCCGGACGGAGCTGTTGCAATGCTCGAGAAGCTCCGCGCTGTTAAGCCCGACTATCCTGTTGACGCAGCTGCAGGTCGTATGTATTCACGCAACGGTCAGTTGAAGTCGGCTATGGCTCACTACGACAAGGTTGCCGACCCGACAACTATCGAGGACTATATCCTCTTCGACTACGCTCTTACAGCATACGCTCTTGAGGACTACGACAAGGCTGTAAGTCTTGCTCAGAAGGGTATTCAGAAGTACCCGAGCTACGGTGCGTTCAACCGCGTTGTTCTCTACGCTTCAGACAAGCAGAAGAACTACCCGACAGCTGTAGAGTACGGCGACAAGCTCTTCGCAGCTACCGACACCGTTAAGTACACAGCAAGCGACTATACATACTACGCTGACGCTCTCCTGAACGTAGGTCGCATAGACGACGCTATCTCTGCTTACAAGCACATCACAGAGGTTGACCCGGAGAACAAGGAGGTTAACAAGCTCATCTCTGAAGCTTACGTTAAGGCTAAGAAGTTCCCTGAGGCTGTAGCTGCTTACGAGGCTTACCTCGCTGCTAAGGGTGACGAGTGCACATACAAGGAGTACGACAACTTCGCTGACATCTATCTTGAGGAGTCAGAGGCTGCTACAGATGAGGCTGCCAAGAAGGCTTCTCTGAAGAAGGCTGCCGACATCTATGGTCAGATTGCGGAGAAGTTCGACTACGCTGCTGTTTATGCTCTCTTCAAGCAGGCTAACTTCTACCACGCTATCAACCCTGACTTGAAGGTTGGTCTTGCGCTTCCTTACTACAAGAAGCTCATCGACAAGATCGAGTCTCAGCCGGAGAAGAGCGCAGGTGACTTGAAGAAGCTCGGCACAGCTTACCAGTATCTCGCTGTTCACTATATCCAGAACGACAAAGTAGCTGACGCTAAGCAGTGGGCTGCAAAGTTGCTCGAGGTTCGTCCTGACGACGAGACTGCTAAGCAGATTATGAATCTGAAGTAATCGGCTAAAAGTAAGATTACTCTGCAGAATAAATTTGTAACTAACATTTATAAATATAAAAAGGTGAGCTAAACGGCTCACCTTTTTTCGTACAATACCATGCTCTACAAATTGCTGCGGAGGCCGGAGACCTCCGCTACGATATAGTGTTTTATCCGCTGTAAGATAAAACCTAAAAGCTGGGAGATAGGCTGGCAGATAACTCTATTTGCAAATTATCTGCCAGCCTTTATTGTTCTCATATTGTGATGGTTACACTGTTTCTGGAAGATATGGAGGATTTTTTCACCTACTCGGTTTTATCCTAATAAAAAAGCGCTCGAAACGATAAACGTTTCGAACGCTCCATTTTATTTAGCTTTAAATGCTAAGCAGCTTGATTAGCACTGAGCGAGCTTGCCGTCAGAACCGAGCACATCTGTGATCTTGTGCTTGTACATCTGCTCCATGAGGTCGCGTGCAGGACCGCAGTACTTACGCGGGTCGAACTCACCTGGTTTGTCGTGGAATACCTTGCGAACAGCAGCGGTGAATGCGAGACGTGAGTCAGAGTCGATGTTGATCTTGCAAACAGCGCTCTTAGAAGCCTTGCGGAGCTGCTCCTCAGGAATACCAACAGCGTCAGGCAACTTGCCACCGTACTCGTTGATCATGTCAACATACTCCTGTGGTACAGAAGAAGAACCGTGGAGAACGATTGGGAATCCAGGAATCTTCTCCATGATCTCGTCGAGGATGTCGAATGCCAATGGAGGAGGAACGAGCTTGCCAGTCTTCGGGTCGCGTGTGCACTGCTCCGGAGTGAACTTGTAAGCACCGTGTGAAGTACCGATAGAGATAGCGAGTGAGTCAACGCCTGTACGAGTTGTGAAGTCGATAACCTCCTCAGGCTTTGTATAGTGGCATACGTCAGAAGATACCTCATCCTCTACACCAGCCAATACACCGAGCTCGCCCTCTACAGTTACGTCGAACTGATGAGCGTACTCTACAACCTTCTTTGTAAGAGCGATGTTCTCCTCGTAAGGAAGTGAAGAACCGTCGATCATTACTGAAGAGAAGCCAAGGTCTACACAGCTCTTGCAAAGCTCGAAGCTGTCACCGTGGTCGAGGTGGAGAACGATCTCAGGATGCTTGCAGCCAAGCTCCTTAGCGTACTCTACAGCGCCCTCTGCCATGTAACGGAGAAGAGTCTCGTTAGCGTAAGCACGTGCACCCTTAGATACCTGGAGGATAACCGGTGACTTCAGCTCTGAAGAAGCCTTGATGATAGCCTGAAGCTGCTCGAGGTTGTTGAAGTTGAATGCAGGAATTGCATAACCACCCTTGATGGCTCTTGCGAACATATCACGTGTGTTCACCAAGCCCAATTCTTTGTAGTTTACCATAATTGTTTATTGTTTTATGTATAAAAACGTTTGTTTCGTTGTCGGTATGCCACATTATATAATAATGTATAGCTTTTTCCATTTGCAAAGTTAGCATTTTAATATGTAACGGCAAAAGTTATGCACGTTTTTTTTGCCTCGTATTGTCTTGTATCAATGCAAAAAGATGTTGCTAATCAGTCGGATTCGCTCTGTCTTTCAGTTGTTTTTGATACGCAATCTTTAAAATAACGTTTCATTATTTAAATCTTCGAAACATTTATTTGCTTGATTTTAATATTTTGCCTACATTTGCAATGAATATCAACTATTACATTTATAACGAATAATAATCTATTGCATATATTAATTAAAATTTATTGAACATGGGAAAAGGTATTTCTAAACAAAATTGGATGTGGGGCGTCTTCGGAGTAGCCGCATGTTCTATGTTGTCGTTTTCCTCTTCGGCTTATGCAGGCACTGCTTTCTCCAATGCGACTGAGGTTCAACAGCCATTGCGCGGTAGCATTTCCGTCAAGGGCGTTGTGAAGGATCAGAACGGAGAGCCTATCATCGGCGCTTCCGTTAAGCTCGTGGGATACAAGGCTGCCACAGTTACTGATGTAGATGGTAATTTCGGTCTTCAGGTGCTGCCTGGAGGCACACTCGAGATTTCATACGTAGGCTATACAACAAAGAAAGTGAAGGTTGGCGCTAACAACCGCGACATCGTTGTTGTCCTCGACGAGGACAGCAAGATGCTCAACGAGGTTGTAGCCATCGGTTACGGTACCGCTACAAAGAAGAAGGACCTCTCGGCAGCCGTTGGCGTTGTGAGCAATGTCGACGAGCTGGTTGTGCGTCCGGTGACTTCTACCGAAGGCATGTTGCAGGGTCAGTTGGCAGGCGTAACAGTTGCTGCCGACGGTGGCGACCCTACAGCCGCTCCTAACATCGTGATTCGCGGTCAAGGTTCGCAGAACGGCGACAACGTGCTTTGGGTAGTAGACGGAGTGCCAGGTGCACCGATCGCTTCGCTCAACGATATCGAGTCGATCGTAGTATTGAAGGACGCCGCTTCAGCAGCTATCTACGGCGCGCAGTCGGGAGCCGGCGGCGTAGTGCTCGTTACAACAAAGAAGGCAAAGAAGGGCGCCACATCAGTCTCTTATGAGGGTATGGTAGGTGTGCGCAACGCTACAAACCTGCCCAAGCCGCTCAACGCACAGCAGGAGATAGAGATGCGCAAGCGCTCTTACGCCAACGCAGGTCTGGCTCTGCCTAACGGTTGGGATGTAGAGAAGAACCCATGGATTGCCATAACCCGCACAAACTGGATGGATGAGGTGTTCCGCACAGCGTTCTACCAGCGCCATAACGTAGCCATCAACGCAGGTACAGACACATTCACCAACCGTCTGTCGTTCGCTTACGACAACGACGAGGGTGTAATGCGCTATACGTTCAACAAGAACCTTGCCCTGCACTATACAGGCAAGTATCAGATTAACAAGTGGGTTTCTATCAGCGAAGACTTCGTATGGAAGAACACAGAGAGCCGCACTACAGACACCAATGAGGGCTACACCGGACCTATCCTCTCGGCTATCTACATGCCGGCAAGTGCCACCGTTTACAGTCCGTTCACAAAGAGCGGTTTCGGCGGAACAACAACCGAGGACCCTGCATACATCGCTACGTACGGCAACAACTTCGCCGATGCTCATGGTGACGCTGTGAACCCAATCAGCACGCTCTCTTCCAAGAACATCTTCGACCGCACCAACGACGCTTGGTCAACCACATCATTGGAGATTGCGAACGTAGTGCCAGGCTTGAAGTTCGTGAGCCGCTTCACATACAACCTGCAGTCGAACCACTACAAAGGCTTCACGCCGCGTCGCGACGAGGTAGGTAAGCCCGACGGCGGCAACTCGCTCACCGAGAGCACATACCGCACCGACCAGTGGAAGACAGAGAACACCCTTACATACGACAACACCTTCGGCAAGCACACCGTAGGCGCACTCTTCTCTACCACAGCCGACCACTTCAACATACGCGGTTTCGAACTGAACGGCAAGACCTTCGCCGACGAGTCGCCCTATCTGCAGTATATCGCTTACGCCGGATCGGTATCAGGCAAGGACTATCTCACAGGCCCTGACGCCAACGTGTCGCTCATCGGACGTCTGGCTTACTCGTTCGACGACCGCTACTTCCTCACAGCTTCTTGGCGCCGCGACTATGCAGGTCGTCTGCCTAAGAGCAAGAACCACGGCGACTTCCCCGCTGTGACAGCCGGTTGGAAGATTTCTAACGAAGCCTTCTTCCCGAAGACCGACCTCGTGTCGCTCCTCAAGCTCCGCGCTTCTTGGGGTCGTGTGGGCAACCTCGGTTCTATCGGCTACAACTACCGCTCGGCAGTGCTCTCTAAGGACTCATGGCAGGAGCAGGCGCAGTATGGCGTTGAGAAGAATACACTGTGGGATACATTCATCTACAACTCTATCGCTCTCAACAACAACCTGACTTGGGAGACCTCAGAACAGTTCGACCTCGGTCTCGACCTCAACATGTTCAACGACCGCTTGGCTTTGCAGTTCGACTGGTTCGAGAAGCGCACGTTCGACCTCATCCAGACTCAGTCGATGAACTGGCCTGGCTCTATCGGTCTCGACCCGATGCTCATCAATCAGGGCGAGGTGCGCAACCGTGGTCTCGAGCTCTCGCTCAACTGGAACGACCGCATCAATAAGGATTGGTCGTACTACGTTGGCGGCAACTTCTCTTGGCTCAAGAACTGGGTTAGCGACATCGGCGTGAAGGACGCAGACGGCAACGCAGGTGTATGGACCGGCGGCGGTTCGTTCCGCAACCTGCCTTACTGCTATCAGGACGCAGAGGGTCAGCCTCTCGGTTCGTTCTACCTCATCAAGAGCGCAGGCATCTTCCAGAGCGACGCCGAAGCAGCTTCCTATGTAGACAAGAACGGCAACCGCATTCAGCCTAACGCAAAGGCAGGCGACTTGAAGTTCATCGACAAGAACGGCGACGGCAAGATTACAGACGCCGACCGTCAGTACTGTGGTTCTGCCACACCGAAGTACACCTTCTCGTTCTCTGCAGGCTTCACATGGAAAGACCTCACCTTCTCTGCAATGCTTCAGGGCGTAGCAGGAGCTAAGGCGATGAACGTTGCAAAGTATATGACACTCTCAGACGTTCAGGGCAACTTCAACCGCGACTCGCGCATCCTCGACGCATGGAGCGAGACAAACCGCGACTCAGACATTCCGCGCCTCTCTAAGAACGACCCGAACGGCAACTTCTCTACAGCTTCCGACTGGTATCTTGAGAATGCTTCATACCTGCGTCTGAAGAACGTGACTGTAAGCTACGACCTCACCAACCTTCTCCGCAAGTGCTCACACTTCGGTTCGCGCAACAGTCGTCTGAGCGTTTACGTAAGTGGCGAGAACCTCTGCACCATCACCGACTACACCGGCATCGACCCCGAGTGTGGCGGATGGGACGCTATGAAGTATCCGGTGGCTCGCACGTTCTCTTTCGGTGTGAAACTTACTTACTAAAACAACTAAAAAGCAATATCTATGAAAGCAAAATATATATTGACAGCCGTTTTCTCTGCGGCACTGTTGAGCTCGTGTAGCGATTTCCTCGACGTACAGAAAGAGGGCGAGCCTACTACGACGCTATATTTCACCAATGACGACCAGGCTGTAGATGCTATCGACGCTCTCTATGCGCCGATTCATCAGGAGGGCCTCTTCGGTCGCGAACTTTACTGGGAGCAGGGCGGTGCGTGCGACATCGTTTGGGGTCGTACGCGCAGCTATCCTACTCTCGCCAACCTCCAGTATACAGGCGATGAAGACCCGTTGAAGGGCACATACGGCCGCCTTACCGGCCTCATCTCTCGCGCCAACTGGGTTGTGGAGCAGTTGCTGAAGAAGCAGCAGTCTACTGCGCTCACCGCTGTAGAGACACGCTCGCTCGGCGAGGCGTTCTTCATGCGCGCCTTCAGCCACTTCTATGTTGCCTACCGCTACGGTAACGACAAGCAGGGTGTGCCGTTCGTACGCTACGAGGACTTCCCTGGCGGCTACGACAACTCTATTCCGAAGCAGCAGGCATCGGTAGTAGACAACTACAAGATGATTATCGAAGACCTCGACAACGCCATCAAATATCTGCCTAAGTTCGAGGAATACGGCATCGACAACCGCGGACGTGCTCACAAGGCAGCCGCCGTTGCTTACAAGGCTAAGGTCTATGCTTACTGGGCTGCGTTCGACAGCAAGCAGTGGGAGAACGTTATAAAGATGGTAGACGCTCTGGAGAACGATTACGGACGCGACCTCGCACCCGAGTTCGCCGACATCTTCTCTTCCGACTTCTCTAACTACTGGACAAAGGAGTACCTCTTCGGCATTGCTGGCACAGGTGGCGACACTCCTGGCGGCTCCGAGTTCCCTGGCGTAATCCTTGAGAACAAGGGTTGGGGCGTCTACAACGGTTGGGGTCAGATCAAGCCGTCGTACGACATCTTCGAGGAGATGCTGAAGGACGGTGCAGGCAACGCCCGCATCACACGCTCTGTGCTCGAATACGGTCAGGAGTTCCAGTTCTTCGGCGAGACACGCAAGTTCTTCTCTACATCAGACGTTGAGTCTGGCTTCATGATCAACAAGTACATGGATCCGTTCAAGTACGAGAATGCCGACAAGAACGGCTACGTAAGCTCTAACGGCAACTGGCCTACAGCGCGCGTTCACATGCCGCTCGTACGCTTTGCCGAGATGCTTCTGTTCCGTGCCGAGGCTAATCTCGTTCTCGGTCATGCCGACCTCGCAGCAAAGGACATCAACCGCGTGCGCAACCGCTCTCACCTCACTCCGCTGTCGGGCAACGCTACATGGGCTGACCTCTATCACGAGCGTCGTTGCGAGCTCGCTTTCGAGTACACAGACCACCTCTACGACCTGAAGCGTTGGTTCCACTCTGGCGCTGCCGAGATTAAGGAGCTTGCGAAGAAGGAGCTGAACGCTCATCCGCGTGCACGCCACTATGCCGACCGCAGCGACTGGAACAGCACCTTCGAAGTAGGACCGTACGAGGACTATCTAAACGAGGCTAACCCTGCGGTTAAGCCCGTAGAGTACGACGACCATCTCATGGTGTTCCCGTATCCTTCAACAGAAATCACGAAGTCGGGTGGTGCGCTGAAGCAGAACGACGGCTATTAAAAACTCATTAACCGACGGTTACAAACACTCGTTAACCGTCGGTTACTAATACTTATTAAACCAAAAAACTCCGCACAGCAGAATGTTTCGCTGTGCGGAGTTTTTTTCTTTTATTGCTGTCCGGTAAAACTAATAATGTGGTCAGCAATATTAAACTATAGAACTTAAAGCGTTAAAATACAGTTTAAGTTGGTTGAGGCTTAAGACATGTATTATTCCTGTGGCGTGGTAATGATATTCCATCATATCTGTAACATTGTTACAGATATGCGGGAATGATGTTTTACCTACGTGGTAATTTTATTTGGTGTAAAGCATGTCGTCTGGCAGGATGCGACTACTGTTGTATCTGTCCGTAATCTTTATCTTCAAGCTCTGTCCCATGTAGTCCTCGAAGTAAAGGATGCGCATCTCGTGGAAGCCGGCTTCCAGCGCCACCTTACCAGCTACGAACTCCTGACTGTGCGAACCGTCGTTGTCGATAATCTCCTTGCCGTCGATGAACAGGCGCGAACCGTCGTCGGAAGCAATGTCGAAGTAGTAGACGCCCTTCTCGGGTATCTTTATGAACGAACGGAAGTCGTAGCCGAAGTGGTCATCGCTTCGAGCCTCGGTGATGATGAAGTTGTTCAGCACGCCCTCCTTCACCTTCTTACCATTGTTGAAGATGTCGGCAGTCTTCTTGAACTTGCCCTCATAGTAAGTGTAGTTCACGCCGTGCTTCTTCGGTTTCACGTTCAGAGCCGGCAAGTACGGACCCTCCTCGTCAATCGACGTGATGCCCGACGGATAGTAGTAAGCGAACTCTCTGCCCTGCGGTGTAGTCACCCACGAGTCGAAGCGTCTTTCGCCCTCATACATCTCGATAACACGTCCGCCGCGTACCAGTCCGCCGTAAGCGTCCGTACCAGTCACACGTCCGTAGGCAAGACAGATGCCTTTCTCCTGACCTATGAACTCGTTGTCGTGGTCGTGACCCACGAACACGCCCATCACATCCTTACACTCTGCGAACGAAGCGAACATTCCGCTGTTGATGTCAGCCGCGCATACCTCGCCCTCGTCGCATTTGCCCCAAGTGCCTGGGCGGTTCATTAGGTTGCGATATTCGGGCAGAGCGATGTGGAAGAACGCCAACGCCGGCAGGGGAGTGCCGCCGTTCAGGTCTGTGTAGTGCTTGCTCTGGTCGCGGTACCACGCAATCTGTTCGAAGTGAATCCAGTCGTAGTGTCCCAGTTCGTCGGTTTCGGGATAATCGTTAGAGTCGATGCAGTAGAGCAGCGACTGCACCTTGTCCTTCTCCTTCGACCCGTACACCGGAATGACATACTGGCCATGGCCCGGAATGCCCTGCGGTCCGTGCGACCCTACGAAGTAAGGCGACTTCAACAGCTCGTCGAATATCTCCTGCTTGCTCATATACTGCGGCTCGGCGTCGTGGTTGCCCAGCGTCACGGCGAACGGCATCTTCGCCTCGTCGAAAATCTTTATTATAGCCTCCCAACCCTTCTTAGCTGGGTTGGCAGTAACGATGTCGCCCGTGAGAATGGCGATGTCGGGCTTCTCCTGACTCAGTACGGAGAGGATGGTGTTGCGTGTGGTGTCGCAGCCGCGCGATGTCGGGTCCCAATGGATGTCGGTGAACTGCACAATCTTGAACTTGCCGTCGTTATTGAAACGGAACTTGTGTTGTGCAAATGCCGTTCCTGCTGCCAGCAAGAAGAGCAAAGTAACTAATAGGTTTTTGTTCATTTGTTATAGTTGTTTATAGTTGTTCTTATTGGTTTGTCCGTTTGTTGCATTTTGTTTTGAAACGTGTGGTTGCCGTGCTTAGTAAATCTCAATCTCGTCCAACGCCAGTTCGCTCGGTTCGCCGGCGTTGTAATGACCCTCATGACACTTTCCGCCGCCCAGAACCACGAGCCTTACAAACCTTGCACCGCTTTCCTCGAACTTCACCTCGACGGGGAAGCGTGTAGCCTCGGTAAGCGAGAAGTCGTATTCGGGTTTCTTACAAGCAACCGTTCTGTAGTCGGAGCCGTCGTCAGAAACCATCACCCTCACTTCGCGAGCCGGCCACACGGCGTTCCATGTGCGCCAGAGCGTACCGAGTTTCACTCTGCTGATTGTCGTCGCCTCGTGCAGACTGATGTCTATCCGCAGCGTGTCTTGATTGAAGCCCGTCCAGTAGCGCGTGTCCTTCGAGAATCCGCGCAGTCCGTCGGTGAGCGCATATCCTTCGTGCAGATTCTCCCAAGCAGCCTTAGGCGAGCACACATAGCTGCAGCCCGTAGCCTTGTTCACGGCGAAGCGTTTATGCGTTATGCCGCCCATCCGCTTGCCGTCAACGTACACCGCCGCCCACAACTCCGTCTCCTTGTCGAGAGCTATCGGCGCAGAGTAGGTCTTGAAGCGGCTCTCGTCGGCGCAGTCGAGCGCATAGCGTATCTCGGCGTCGGGGCAGAGCGTCTTGAGCTTCACCTCATATATGTTCTGCGCATTGTTCCATGCGCCGCTGAACTCAGCCTCATAGAAGTTGCGGCAGGCATGCACGCCCTTCTTGTCGAGCCAAGCAAACTGCGTCTTAAGACGTTTGTGGAAGTCGTTGACATCCTTCCTCTCAGCGTCGGTCCATTGCACCTCAGCCATAGCCATCAGTCGCGGATAAGCCATATACTCCAGATAGTCAGCCGTCTGCACATACTCGCCCCAGAGGTTAGCCTGCGTGCCGATTATGTACTTCTGCTCCTCCGGCGTAAGACTCTCGGGCAACGGATTGTACGCATACACGCTGTCCAGAGGCAGATAGCCGCCTATGGCAAGCGGAGCATGCTCAGGGTCCTCCTGATAGTGGTCGATATAGCAGTAGTCGCCCGGCGTCATTATCACCTTGTGCTTCATCTTCGCAGCCTCAATGCCGCCCTCTTCGCCTCTCCACGACATCACGGTGGCGTTCGGCGCCAGTCCGCCCTCCAGAATCTCGTCCCAGCCGATGATGTTCTTTCCCTTGCTGTTCACGAACCGCTCAATGCGATGGACGAACCAGCTCTGCAGCTCGTGTTCGTCCTTCAGGTTCAGCTTCTTTATCAGCGCCTGGCAGCGCGGACAAACCTTCCACGCCTTCTTCGGACACTCGTCGCCGCCGATGTGTATATACTTGCTCGGGAACAGATCCATCACCTCCGTCAGCACGTTCTGCAAGAACTCGAACGTCTGCTCCTGCGGACAGTACACCTCGTCGAAGATGTCCATATAGTCGCGCACCACATACTGCTTGCCCAGTCCGCACGAATACTGCGGATAAGCCGCCAGCGCCGCCGACGAATGTCCCGGCATTTCAATCTCGGGAATGATCGTGATGAAGCGGTCGGCAGCATACGCCACCATCTCCTTAATGTCCTGCTGCGTGTAGAAACCCTCCTGCGGCTTCCCGTCGAATCGGCGCGGATAGTAGTAGTCGGAGTGACCAATCATAGTCTGACTGCGCTTCGATCCCACCTCCGTAAGTAGCGGATAGCGCTTTATCTCGATGCGCCAACCCTGGTCGTCGGTGAGATGAATGTGCAGTCGGTTCATCTTGAACGCCGCCATGAGGTCGATGAAGCGCAACACGGTCTGCTTCGACTGGAAGTTGCGAGCCACGTCAATCATCGCACCGCGATACTGAAAGCGCGGCGCATCCTTAATCTCCACGCACTGAACCGCAGCCTCTGCGTCAGCATCCGCCGGCACCAGCTGCAGAAACGACTGCACGCCGTAGAAGAAGCCCGCCCCTTGAGCGTTCGACTTTATAACGGCACGCTTCGGCGTCACCGTCAGTTCGTAGGCTTCGTCCTGCAGAGTGTTGTCCACAACCAGCAGCAGTTGCGCTTTCTTCGCCGTTGTCGCCGTTGTGTGTATGTTGTTGTCGTTCAGTCTGCCTTCAAGGTAGCCAACTATTGCCTTCCGCTTGTTGAGGTCTTTCGGTATGCTTATCTTCACTTCGCTGCCGAGTCTGAGCACTCTGCCAGCAGTCACCTCCAGCTTGTTAGGCATAGGTATGATGTCTGCCGACCCTTGCTCTTGGGCGTTGCACGGCAACAGCGCCAACGCCGCAAGCAGCAGTAGCAATATTCTTCTCATAAGTGTTGTTCCGTTTGTTGTTTTACTCTATTAAGTAGTTTCTCTTCTTCGTTTTCGCTTGCCAATACAGAATACGTATTAAAGCCGTAGTTTCACTTCACTGCAAATATATAGAAAAAAACGTAATTAAGCCGCTCGTTGTTCAAAAAAAGCTTCCTGTTCACAAAAATAATTCTTACCTTTGTCTACACTAAGTGACGGTGTTTGAAACGACCTCCGCGAGTTGTTCTCAAGCCGTTGCCGACCATGAAAGAAAGACAAACAACAAAATAACAAACAATCTATAGAACATTATGAAAATAAACAGACTATTTGCTATTGTGGCTCTTGCCGTATGCGCAGCCACAGCCAGCGCACAGTACAACATGCCCACACAAACCTTCACATACGACAAACCATACGCCGTTGAGAAGATAAAGGCACCGAAAGGCAAGAAGGTGAAGAACGTGATATTGATGATTGGCGACGGCATGAGCCTCATGCACGTCTACACGGCGTGGACAGCCAACCGCGGAAAACTGTGGCTCGAGAACTCTACAGCCACCGGATTGTCGAAGACTTGGGCAACCAACAAGCTCGTAACCGACTCCGGTTCGGGCGGAACATCGCTCGCTACGGGCGTAAAGACCTGCTACCATGCTGTAGGCGTCGACCCCGAAGGCAAGCCGCTGACGTCGCTCGTAGACGTGGCGAAGGAGCTTGGCAAGGATGCGGGCATCGCTGTGACATGCCGTCTGTGGGACGCTACGCCATGCGATTTCTGCTGCCATAACATCGACCGCGACAAGGAAGAAGAACTCGTCGGCGACTATCCTGCAAGTGGTGTCAACTTCGTGTTCGGCGGTGGAGCGGAGAAGTTCGCCAACCGCAAGGACGGACGCGACATCTTCAACGAACTGCGTGTGAAGGGCTATCACGTTTCGCGTTCGCTCGACGACTTCTTCGCATACGACACCAACAGCAACATCTTTGCCGTGCCTTACGACAAGGACACTCCGCTGCCCGACGAGCGCGGCGACCTGCTTGCGCGTGCGTCGATGAAGGGCATCGAACTGATGAACCGCAACAAGAAGGGCTTCTTCATGATGATCGAAGGCTCGCAGCTCGACGACTACGGACACTTCAACCAGCTCGATATGCTCATGAAGGAGACGCTCGACTTCGACCAGACCATTGGTAAGGTGATGAAGTGGGCGGCAGAAGACGGCGAGACACTCGTCGTTGTTACAGCCGACCACGAGACGGGCGGACTCACGCTCGTCAACGGCGACAAGAACGAAGGACGCGTAGAGTGCTGCTTCTCTACACGCGACCACTCTGGCGCTATGGTTCCGGTCTACGCCTTCGGTCCGGGCGCAGAACACTTCACCGGAATCTACGAGAATACCGACGTGTTCAAGCGCATCAAGCAGTTGCTCACATACGGAGTAATCAAGTAATATACAAATAAGATGAAGAAAACGATATTAACCCTTACTGCCTCGTTCTTTGCGGTGCTTGCGCCTGCGCAGAACCTCATATCTTCTGGTTCGCCGCTCTACAAGCTGCCTTACAAGAACACGTATGTAATGCAGACACTCGTGGCGGAGAACACGTTCCGCACGGCGAAGGTTGAGAAACCGAAGCCCGGCACCTTCGAGCAGGCACGCAAAGTGCTGCCCTCGCCCTATTGGGAGGGACACCAGAAGGAGATAGAGATGTACTGGAAGGCGTGGCAGATAGGTCTGAAGAACGTTTGCCAGCCACTCGACGACTCGGGCTTCGTCACCTCATACATCTCGCCCGCCTACAACGGCAACATCTTCATGTGGGATGACGCGTTCATCACTATGTTCTGCCGCTACGGCGACCGCTTCTTCCCGTTCCAGAAGACGCTCGACAACTTCTACGCTAAGCAGCATCCCGACGGATTCATCTGTCGCGAGATACGCGCCGACGGCTCCGACTGCTTCGGTCGCTACGACCCTACGTCTACCGGTCCGAACCTGCTGCCGTGGTCGGAGTGGCTCTACTACACGCAGTTCGGCGACGACAATCGTCTGAACAAGGTGTTCCCCGTGCTTGCCGCCTACTACAAGTGGCTCAAGCTCAACCGCACATGGCGCAACGGTACATACTGGAGCAGCGGATGGGGTACGGGCATGGACAATATGCCACGCGTGCCCGAAGGCTACAACACTATCTATAGCAACGGTCACATGATATGGCTCGACGCCTGCCTGCAGCAGATAATGGTGGCGAACATTCTGCTGAAGATGGGCTTCTACCTTGAGCGCTGGCAGGAGATTGAGGAGTTTGAGGACGACATAAAGAATCTATCGGCGTACATCAACAAGAACATGTGGAGCGAGCGCGACGGCTTCCTCTACGACCAGTATGCCAACGACTCGCTCTCTACGACGCAGGGCATCTATGCTTACTGGGCTTTGCATACCGATGTGCTGCCCAAGCAGCGCCTCGACCGTCTCGTGGAGCACCTCGACGACACTTGCAAGTTCAACCGCCCGCACCGTGTGGCGTCGCTTGCTGCCGATAACCCGAAGTATAAGGCTAACGGACGCTATTGGGAAGGCGGCGTGTGGCCCGGCACCAACTATATGGTTGTTTCGGGACTCGTGGAGAAGGGCTATCGCCGACTGGCTCACGACATCGTGATGAACCATTACAACAACGTGCTGAAGGTGTATAAGAAGACGGGCACGTTCTGGGAGTATTATGCTCCGGAGGATGCTGCGCCGGGCTTCATGGCTCGCAAGGACTTTGTGGGTTGGACCGGTCTGCCGCCAATCGCCGACCTCATCGAGTATATCTTCGGCATACGTGCCGACATACAGGACTCGCACGTGACGCTCGACGTGCAGCTGCTCGACGCTTACGGCATCGACCGCTATCCGCTCGGCGCCGACGGCAATATCTCGTTCAAGGTGGCTAAGCGCAGTTCTGTTAACGAGAAACCGAAAGTTACTATCAATACGAATATCCCATTCAAGCTGACGCTCATCTGGGGCGACGGCGAGAGTGTGGAGAAGGAAGTAGCCGTAGGCAACAACGCAATCTGATTGCGTTGTTGCCTGCGGTGTTGAGATGGTGATGTGTTGAGATGGTGACATATGTAATGTTGATGTGTTCATCTCATCATAACAACATCTTATCACCACCACAACATATCTCAACATCTCACCATAACAACATCTTATCACCATCTCACCACCTCAACATCTCACTATGCTTACAAAAATGATATTCGCCACTCTGCTGCTCTTTGCGCTTTCTGCCCTCAACGGCTACGCGTCGGAGAAGAAGCGTGAGGCAAACTGCACCGTCGTCATAGCTGCCGACCTGCATTTCGATATGCCGCCAGAGACCGACCAGTTTCACCATGTGCTTGCCATCAATGCGCTCGGCGACCATCGACGCATCGACGGCGTGATACTCGCCGGCGACCTCTTCGACAAGTCTGACCCGAAGATACTCGACCTCTACCGGCAGCGTTGGGAGCGAGGACCCGGCTACCGGCAGATTCACTACGACACTTATCCCACCTTCGGCAACCACGATATATCGCCCGAGAGTGGCAGACCGGAGCAGAACCGCATCGGCATGGAGTTTAATCTCCATTACCTCGACTCTACGTTGCTCGACATGAAGCAGGCTGGACGCATCTTGAACATACACCGCTCGTCGCGTTCCTACTCGTTCGACATCGGCGGTGTTCACTTCGTGTGCGGACAACTCGCTGCCGGCGACACCACCTACTGCGAGAGCAACATGCAGTGGATTGCCGACGACCTGAAGAAGTACGCTTCCGATGGCAAGCCGGTGGTCTACGTGCAGCACTACGGCTTCGATGCGTGGGCGCTGGAGTGGTGGACGGAGGAGCAGCGCACGCAGCTGTTCGACATCCTCGAACACTACAATCTCGCAGCCTTCTTCGTCGGTCATACCCACGCCAAATCCGTGCAGCACTATCGTGGCTACGACATCCACCAGGTGAATAACGCCTGGCGCGACGAGGACGGCAACGCTTCGTTCGATGTGCTACAGATTAAGGGCAAGCGTGTCACGGTAGAGACCTACGAGGTGCTCGACGGTAACGGCAACTTCAAGCGGTTGTGAGGTGTTGAGATGTTGAGGTGTTGAGATGTTGAGATGTTGACATTACCCACACTTCTCAACATCTCAACAATTCACCACCTCACCACCATCATTAAAAAAAACGAAACATGAAGATACTGTTGATAGGCGAGGCGAGCTTTCTTCACAACACATTGAAGAAAGGACTCGTCGAGCGTGGACACCGCGTCACAACCATGTCCGACGGCAATGGTTGGCACGATGCTCCGCGCGACATCGACCTGCGCCGCGACGGGCGTTGGGGCAAGCTCGGCGGCTTGCGAGTGGTGTGGCAGTTGCTGCGCCATCTGCCGCAACTGTGCGGCAACGACGTGGTGCAGATACACAACTATCAGTTTGTGCCGCTCATGTATCGCTGGAACACGCTACTGCTGCGCTTCCTCAAGCTCACCAACCGCCGCGTCGTGAAGGGTTGTTTCGGCGACGACCCGCAGATATTCCGTCGTCAGGCGCAGGGCGTGCCTGCCTATTCCGACACCTTTTGGAGTGGACAACTGCAGAACGCCGAGCTGCATCGCGACCGCATCGCCGAAGTTGTTGAGCATGGTGCTGAGGCTTCGTGGCGCAAGACGACCCGCATGGCTGACGCCCTCGTGGCTTGTCTCTACGAGTATTGGCTCGACTACAACGAACCGCCTTACGCTGCCAAACTCCATTACATACCGCTGCCGATAGAGTGTGAAGAGATGGTGAGATGGTGTGATGGTGAGAAGGTGAAATGTGTGGATAATGACACACCCTCACCCTCTCACCCCAACGACTCTCAACTCTCAACTCTCAACTCTCAACTTGCACCCTCTCACCCCCTCACTATCCTCATTGGTCTTCAGCCCAAGCGCGACTTCATGAAGGGTGCAATGAAGATAGCCACGTTCGTTGAGGAGGTGGCACGTAGACATCCCGACAAGGTGCAGATTAAGTACGTAGAAGGAGTGCCTTACGACGAGTACATGCACCTGCTTGCTGAGGCTGACGTGCTTGTCGACCAGCTATACAGCTACACCCCGTCGATGAACTCGCTCGCGGCAATGGCTCGCGGAACGGTTGTCATCGGTGGAGGCGAAGAAGAATACTATGAGTTTATTGGTGAGAAGACGCTGCACCCAATCATCAACGTGCGCCCCGATGTGCCCGACGAGGAGAACATCGCGGCGATTGAGCGTGCCCTCTTCACCGACGGCATGCTCGAAAGAATGGCGCAAGAGAGCATACAGTTTGTTCATAAGTATCACGATTATCGCCTTGTAGCGAAGCAATATGAACAGTTATATTATAGTCTTTAGCATGCTAAATCATAGTCTTTAGCATGCTAAATTATAGTTTTTAGCATCGTGCGGCGTTCGCAATCCGATTGGATTCCGTACGCCGCCCGATCAGATTGCGTTCGCCATCCAATCGGACCGCGTTCGCTGCACGGTCACCGAACCTATTGTTTTAGGGTGTTGATAAGCTCAACCCACTTTCCAAAAACATTATCCTTGAAGTACTGTCTGCCCACTTCGAGCGCATTCTCTCCGTACTTTTTGCGTATATCCTCCGAACTCATCATTTGGCAAAGGGCCTCGCTGAACGCCTTGCAGTCGTCCTGCTCCACGATGATGCCGTTGACGCCGTTCTGCACAATGTCAGCCGCACCGAACTTGAAGTTGAACACTACAGAAGGCAGACCGCATGCTTGCGCCTCGATGAGCGTGATGCCCTGACCCTCGTAGCGCGACGGCATGATGTGCAGACTGTATTCGGGGTAGACATCCATTATATTGTTCGAGCGTCCGCAGAGCGTTATGCGGTCGTTCAGATGCAGTTGTTCGATTTGCAATTGCAAATCGTTGCGGCACGAACCTTCGCCGTATATGTCCAAGTGCCAGTCGGGATGCTGTTCAGCCACCCGTTTCCAGCAGTCAATGAGTATATCGAAGCCCTTTGAATCCTCCAGTCTGCCTACAGCTATAGCCTTCTTGCGAGTATAGTCTGCTACGCTGCGTTTCGGCTGCTCAATAAAGTTGGGTATCACGCATACATGCTTCGTTTTCTTATAGTTTTGCGCATCGCCGTGTGTAAGGCATACTATTGTGTCAGCACTGCGTTCCATGGGATAAAAAAGGCTGTGATATGGCGTGAATTGGCGAGCTGAATGCGACTCATACACCTTTTTCGCCCGTGTGCGACAGAACGGCAGTAGTAGGGCACCTAAGCTAAGTGTGAAGAAGATGATGTCGGGCTGTTCTGCATCCACCACTTTTTGGAACCTTTTTAATAAGCACAATAACATCCGTATTCGGTTGATGTTTTTGCAAATTACATTACAATTCTTTGCTATGAATGGTATGTTGAGCGAAATGAGTCGCACGCCCTTTGCAAGTGGATAACTTGCAGGGCGTTCGTCTTTGTATATGGACACAATCAATACGTCGTACCCATACTCTGTGGCGAAGTGGTTTGCCTTTTGAGTGATAATGTTCTCAGCACCTCCCTTAACGGATATATCTTCTATTGTGTATATTATTCTCATAGTTGGTGTAGTAGTTTAAATAAAACACATGCCACTTTCACTCCGAAGATGTTCAGTAATGCGGCTTTTATTCTTTCGTTTTTGGTGGTGAATTGCTTTATCTTTAGTTTGTTGTTTTGCAGCAAAATCTGGTTGTTGTTGCAATAAGCGTGTAGCTGAGTGGTGAACATATTCATATATAACCGGTGCCACTTGGGTTGCGTAGTGTCGATATTCAGTAACTTGACCACCTTTATCTGAGCCTCTAAGAGCAAATGCATGTTGTTCTGTGCCACAATACCAGTATCGTTCCAGTGGTATATATACATGCCCCATTGCGTAGTGACGATGTTGTGGCAGATGTTCAGCATATCGCCAATGAGGTACACGTCCTCGTATTTCTTTCCTTTTTTGAAATGCACGTTGTCGAACAGAGTGGCTCTGAATATTTTGTTGCAAACCCAGCAATGAGAGAAACCCTTGTCAGCGAGCCATTCCAATGGGCTTTCGAACATTCTGTTTTCGGGCATGAAGACGTGTTCGTCGGGTCGTCCTTTGCGTTCTGTTACGGGATATTCGAGTATATCAATATCGGTTTGTTCGCTCAGTACCTGCATCAGTGGTTGTAGTGTGTCTGGAGCCAATTCGTCATCGCTATCCACGAAGGTGATGTATTCGCCTTTTGCGCGGTCAATGCCATAGTTGCGTGCGTCGGAGAGTCCGCCATTGGATTTGTGAAACACACGTATGCGCTCATCGTTTGATGCCAATTCGTCAGCTATATGCCCGCTATTGTCCGGTGTTCCGTCGTCAACAAGCAGTAGCTCAAAGTCTGTAAACGACTGTTGAACAATACTCCTGATGCAGCGTTCAAGCGTGCTCTCTACATTGTATATAGGTACGATGATGCTTAGTTTCATATGGCGTAAAGAAATAGTGTTTAAACATCCAACGTTTATTTTTCATAATTATTGTTTGTTGTTGCAATAAAAACGCTGCTTTTACGTTATGATAGTACTATTATAACCGAATGATCATGGTAACCGAACTATCTATATTAATACCTATCTTTAATGATGATGCATCGCGTCTTGTCGATGCTGTTTATCGCCAGGCACAAGCCATTGAAGGTTTGCGCTATGAAATAGTTGTCTTTGATGATGGTAGTACAGATGAGGCAATGATAGCCCTTAATCGTTCGTTGGAACGCTATTCGTGTTGTCGTTATGTGCGTATGGAGCATAGTAAGTGTCGTGCAGCCATGCGTAATAAGATGAGTAGCGTTGGGCGTTACGAGTGGCATCTTATGGTTGACGCTCGCCTTACACTTGTCTACGACGATTTCTTAAAACGTTATATCAATTCGGACGTATTGCCAGGCGAGGCAGTATGTGGTGGCGTGTGTGTATGTGGCGGTGCTGATGAGGCTACGCTCTATCGCCAGAATTTGCGCTTTAGATATGAGAAGTACGAAGAGACAACACATTCAGCAGCCGAGCGAACACGCAATCCTTACAATGCGTTCCGCACAACTAATTTCTTCTATCATCGCACCGTGCTTCAGCGTGTGGCTTACGATGAGCGCATCATAGGCTACGGTTATGAGGATGTGATGCTTGGCAAGTGTCTGCAGCGTGCTGGCGTGAGAGTGTTGCACATCGACAACCCCGTTGCATACACGTCGTTTGAATCGAACACTCGTTATCTTGAAAAACTTGAGGAGGCTCTACGTACGCTTCATGAGTTTGCCCCAGAATTGATTGATTACTCTCCGTTGCTCCGTGCCATTCACAAACTCAATGGTTGTTGTCTGTTGTGGGCACTACGTTGTCTGCATAAACTATTTGGAACATCTGTTCGCAAGCTCTTGTCGGGTTCGCATCCAAAGTTGTTTATTCTGAAAATATACAAATTAGGGTATTACGCTTCGCTCGGTTAAGAGCGAAGCGTAATTCTATAATGATAAAGTTTTGTTTAGTTGATGACAGCTATCTTGCAGACTGTTCCCTTGCCGCCGTCTTCTGTGGCTGCCTCTACCATGTATATGCCGCTTGCCACGCGTTTGCCCTTAAGGTCGCATCCGTTCCATCGGTACGAACCGCCCGTACTTCTGCCCTGGTTTACGAGAGTGCCGTTCGAGGTCACAATCTTCACGTCGGCGTTATAGCTCAGACCCACCACGGTGATGTATCCCGTGTAGTCGGGCGTCACGGGGTTAGGGTATGCATACACGTTGTCCTTCGTCATCTTCTCGTTCGGTGTGGTTGCATCGCTCTGATACGAGCACAGACCTTTGTCGGTGGCAAAATATACCATGTTTGAGTTAGGGTCGACAAGTACGTAGTGTACCGTGTTCGACAGCAGTGGCGAGTTGTCGGTGGTGAAGTGCTCGACCTGCGTGTTGCAGTCGTCGCTGATGAGGAACACTCCGTTAGACGTTGCTATCCACTTGCGGTTGCCGCCGTCGACGGCGATGCATCGTGTCTCGATGTTTGCCAGCAGATAGTCAGCGAGGTTCGTTCCGTCGTTGCGTGGTACCTTGTGTTGTGTCACCAAACCGCCACCATTCTTCACGTCGCTTGGGGTGAGGTATAATGGACCTGCCGATGAAGCAATCCAGATGTTGCCGTTTTTGTCTTCTGTTACATGAAACAGGTAGTAGGGCTTGATTGTTGCATAGTCCTCGTTGGTGTATGTAGGTCCACCCACGTCGTATAGTTTATCATTCTGATAATCGTAGGCGAAAAGCTTGGTTTCCTCCCAATAGCTATTGATGAACCACATGTATCCGTATGTTGGACTGATGAAAATCTCCTTTACATCACGTGAGTAGTTACCTGCAAAGTTCGAGTGCTTCAACTCTTTCCATTCGCCCTCTTTCGTGAGCAGTTTAAGTGGGTTTGTCGACTTGCAGTTGAGTACCCACAGATTACCATTCGCGTCGTATTTCACGCCGTTTGCCATGACATAGTTCGGACTGTTGTTGCTCGCAGCCGACTCCATCGGGCTGTTGTTACTATTGTAGCACTTCACGAACTTGCCGTCCTGAAACTCGTACAGTCCGCTCTTGGCGCCCACCATCACGTGACCCTCCTTCAGCGGGTCGAAGTCCATGCACAGATAGTCGACATTATTGTGTCCCAATTGCTCTGGTGTTGGTTGTTCGAAGTGTCCCCATGTAGTGCCGTCCCATACGTGCACCTCGCCAGGCAGATTGCCGTTTGTTTCCTGACTCCACATTCCGCCCACGGCATATATCTTTCCGTTGTGAGCGTAGAGGCGGTAGAAGTTGTTCGACACCGGACCTTCGGGCTGCACGCCCTCCGTCATGTATGTGCGTTTGCCGTCGGCGTCAAGAGCGTAGTAAGTCAGCTTGCCGTCGGCGGTCTTTGTCCACCAGAGTTTGGTCAGTGCGTCTTGCACGTTGGTGCGGTCTTCGCGCAGCGTGGTGAATCCGTCCTCGCGCACCCAGTTGCTCTTGTCGAGCAGATTGTCGGTGAGCTTGCAGCGCAGGCGTCCGCGTTCCTTCGACTCGGCGTAGAGGTATCCGTTCTTCACGTACGTATAGCTAACGTTGGTGCCCAGGTCGTAAGTGTCCATGATGGCTCCGTCGCGCGTGTTCAGCTTCACCACGCCGAATGCCGTGGAGAGGTAAGCGTATGGTCCGTCGAAGTCGATGTGGTTGATAGTCTTGTCGAGCGTCGTCGTCTTCAGGTAGAAGTCGGGTGCGTTTATCACGTCGCCGTTGGCAGACAGCAGGTCGATGTTCGAGTTTGTGTACACCACGACCAGTCGTTTCGAAGCCTTAGCCCAAGCTATGTGGCTCACTCCCACGTCCGACATCACGCCAGCCTTGTCGTAAGTCTGCACGAGTCCGTCGGTTGTGTCGTAAGAGAACACCGAGTTTGAAGCCAGCACGAAGCAGACCGTGCCAGCCGGCTCTATCTCCGTGATGTTGCTGTAACTCTGATAGACAGTCCATCTGTCCTTTGCGCTGTCTGCCCACGCCGTGAGCGTAGCCATGAGGAATATTGCGAGCGAAATTATTGCTTTCATGTGTTTATTGTTTATAATAAATAACGTATGTGCGCGTTATTTATTGTGTATTTCGTCTGAAATCGCTAACTTTGCAATGAAGAAGCGTGTCTTCTTCGCACCAAGTGCGTTTCCGTCGTTTGCGGAAAGACTCTTATAAGCATTATCTACAATAACTAAAACAAACAAATATGAACAAGAGAAAACTATTCACAGCCGTGCTCGCACTCGCTTCCGTATGTGCAGGCACTGCCAAGACCTACGAGCCGGTCGACTACGTCAGCACGCTTGTCGGATCGGAGTCGAAGCACTCGCTTTCTACGGGTAATACCTATCCTGCCGTTGCCATGCCGTGGGGCATGAACTTCTGGACACCGCAGACCGGAAAGATGGGCGACGGCTGGACATACACCTATTCTGCCGACAAGCTGCGCGGTTTCAAGCAGACCCACCAGCCGAGTCCGTGGATTAACGACTACGGTCAGTTTGCCGTGATGCCAGAGGTCGGCGCGCCCGTGTTCGACGAGGATAAGCGTGCGTCGTGGTTCTCGCACAAGGCTGAGGTAGCCACACCTTATTACTATCGTGCCTACCTTGCCGACTACGATATCGTCACCGAGATTGCGCCAACGGAGCGTGCTGCCATCATGCGCGTTACCTATCCCGAAGCGGAGCAGGCGAGCTTCGTCGTTGACGCTTACGACGATGGCTCGTACGTTAAGGTGCTGCCCGAGCAGAACATGGTTGTGGGCTATACGACAAAGAACAACGGCGGCGTGCCCGAGAACTTCAAGAACTACTTCGTGATGAAGTTCGACCGTCCGTTCGCATATACATCCGTAGTCGTTAACGGCGAGATAAAGAGTGGCGAACTGGTGAGCCAGTGCAACCATGCCGGTGCCATCGTAGGCTTCAAGACAAAGCGCGGCGAGCAGCTCAACGTGCGCATCGCCTCGTCGTTCATCTCTGAGGAGCAGGCTGTAGAGAACCTCAAGGAGCTTGGCAACGACGATTTCGACGCTGTGAAGGCTCGCGGACGCAAGACATGGAACGACGTGCTGGGCAAGATAGAGGTGAAGTCGCACGACATCGACCACCTCCGCACGTTCTATTCGTGCCTCTACCGCTCGGTGCTCTTCCCGCGCTCGTTCTACGAGAAGAACACGCAGGGCGAAATCGTACACTATTCGCCGTACAACGGTGAGGTGCTGCCCGGCTATATGTTCACCGACACCGGATTCTGGGACACCTTCCGCTGTCTCTTCCCGCTGCTCAACGTGATGTATCCGTCTATGAACGAGAAGATGCAGGCGGGCTTGGTGAACGCATACAAGGAGAGCGGATTCCTGCCCGAGTGGGCTTCGCCGGGTCATCGCGGCTGCATGGTGGGCAACAATTCGGCGTCTATCGTGGCTGACGCTTACCTCTGCGGACTGAAGAACTACGACGCCGAGAAGCTCTGGGAGGCTGTTGTGCATGGCACAAAGGCTGTTCACCCGACGGTTTCGTCTACCGGTCGTCTCGGCTACGAATACTACAACAAGCTGGGCTACGTGCCTTACGACGTGAAGATTAACGAGAACGTGGCTCGCACACTCGAGTACGCTTACGACGACTGGTGCATATACCAGTTCGGCAAGCAGCTGGGCAAGTCGAAGAAGGAACTTGAGCCGTTCCGCAAGCGCGCGTTCAACTACCGCAACGTGTTCGACAAGGAGACCAACCTCATGCGCGGTCGTCTGAAGAACGGCGAGTTCCAGAAGCCGTTCTCTCCGCTGAAGTGGGGCGACGCCTTCACCGAGGGCAACGCTTGGCACTACACATGGTCTGTCTTCCACGACCCGCAGGGACTCATCGACCTTATGGGCGGCAAGCAGGTGTTCAACCAGATGCTCGACTCGGTGTTCAACGTGCCGCCATTGTTCGACGACAGCTACTACGGCGCCGTTATCCACGAGATTCGCGAGATGCAGATTATGAATATGGGCAACTACGCTCACGGCAACCAGCCCGTACAGCACATGATTTACCTCTACGGCTACTCGGGCGAGCCTTGGAAGACGCAGTACTGGATTCGTCAGACTATGGACCGCATGTACAACGCCAACCCCGACGGCTACTGCGGCGACGAGGACAACGGACAGACTTCTGCATGGTATGTGTTCTCGGCAATGGGCTTCTACCCGGTATGCCCAGGCTCGGGTGAGTATGTGCTCGGCGCACCGCGCTTCGACGAGATGACGCTCCACCTCGAGAACGGCAAGAACGTGAGCATCAAGGCACGCAACAACGAGGACGAGAACTGCTACGTGAAGACGCTGCAGCTCAACGGCGCTCCGTATACGAAGAACTACGTTACGCGCACCGACCTTATGAACGGCGCTCAGTTCGTTTACGACATGGCGTCGGAGCCGAACAAGCAGCGCGGCACAGCTGAGAGCGACGCTCCGTACTCGTTCTCGAAGACACAGAAAAAGTAATTAAGGGTCATCTAAAATTTGAAGTTATAATAATATAACGTAACATGTTTATATAGTAGCGGAGGTCTCCGGCCTCCGCAGCAATCAATGATACAAACTCTATTATTAGTAATAATGATTTGTATTCGACTTGGTGCTGCGGAGGCCGGAGACCTCCGCTACTTATAGGTTCATAACTCTCAATTCTCAACTCCCAACTTGCTCATTTCGCCATTTTTTAGTAATTTTGCAGTCCGTTTGCCGCAATTCCTGGCAGACAGCACCCGAAAAGATTAAAGGATAACATTGTAAAGTATATATGACAAGCAGTAAAAACACTCACGCCTCGTCCGTTTGGACCGAGGTAGAATACTCGGCTCGCTGCACGAACCCGTACATCAGCACGCCGATCTACGTACCAGAAGAAACATCTTATTTCATCTGCCGCGCTGACGGCACACGCCAGCAGTGCCGCCTCTCGTTTGTGGTGTTCCGCGCCGACGGAGCCGACGCCGACGACTGGGAAGACGACCCGATGGTGGGCCGCCTCGACATCTGCGTGCTCGGCGAGGGCGACGAGGAGGTAGAGCCGGTTGAGGCTGTGTATCTCGGCATCTCGCCAGACAGATTCCTCTCTGTAGTGCGCGAGGACGACCAGGAGATTGTGTTCGACTTCACATGGCGCCAGGGCACCGTCGAGATAGACCGTGCGCACGAGACCGACGAGGGCTTCGTCGTGCGCAAGGACGACTTCGGCGACGACGGCATCAGCTGCCGACTCACTCCGCGCGAGGGCAACCCGTTCACGCTGCGCCTGCAGATACCGTATGTGGGCTTCTCTCTGCTCGACGCCGACGACAACAAGCTCTCGGGCGACATCGAGATAGCGCACAGCGACATCCACAACTACTCGTATGCTTTCGTGGGCGACCAGACTAACGACCGCTTCCAGATAGCGCTCGACGAGGGAAAACTCAACTATATGTGCGTGCTCAACGAGGACAACCGGCTCTCGGTGCGCGATATGCGCAACCGCATGGAGCTTGTTAAGGAGATAGACCTGCAGGGTCCGCTCAGCGACCTGCTCATGGGCGCTCACTCGCTGCTCGTGAAGAACAAGATGGCGCGCTGGCGCATCGCTCTCACCGGCGACGAGGTGGAGGGTGCCGACGCCGTTGAGCTCACGGGAGTGGCTCTCGCGCGCTTCGCCTTCGAGCAGTTCAGCGCTGAGGAGAACGTAGACGAGGACATGCTTGCGCAGCGACTCATGCACATGGAGCAGCACCTCGGTTTCCAGTGGTACTGGCTCGGCGATGCCGACTGGAGCCACGAGAATCTCGACGGACTCATCGACATGGAAGGTCTCGACGCCGACCCCGAGAAGATGATGCGTCAGGCACTGCTCTTCAACCGCTACGAGGCTTTCATGCAGCGCCTCACAGCCTTCTCCTATATCTCGCAGAAGCCTATCCAGGGCGACCAGCTCCAGGCGCGCAACAACAAGCGCAAGATTGCACGCTGCGTGCGCTACATACTGGCTCACCGCGCCGGCGAAGCTAACATCTGGGAGCTCGATGATGAGGCTCGCCGCGAGATCATCCACTTCCACAGCACATTCCACCGCGAGTTTGCCGCTGCGTTGGAGGCTTAAAAGCGTAGAGCTACAGTAGTAAGCTTATTACCGCATACAGGTAACATCATTACCGCATACCGGAACTTTCATTACCGCATACATGTAATTGAAGTTCCTGTATGCGGTAATTGTGTTTTTGTCGGGTCTCAACCCGATTCAGCGTGTGGTTTTATTGGCAAGTTCCCCAAGAAAAGTGTGGTGTTCGTACGAAAGTTCCCCAAGAAAAGTGTGGTGTTCGTGCGAAAGTTCCCCAAGAAAAGTGTGGTGTTCGTGCGAAAGTTCCCCAAGAAAAGTGTGGTGAATGCTTGTAAGTTCGCCAAGAAAAGTGTATCTTTGCATTGTAAGTGTCAGTAAATTAGTAAATTAAGTAATTATGGAGCGTAGCATATATTCAAGTCTTAAAAAATGGAAAGAATCGCCGACCCGTAAACCTTTGATACTACAAGGCGCACGTCAGGTAGGAAAGACCTATATATTGAAAGAATTCGGAGCATGCGAATACTCGGAAGTGGTCTATATCAACTGCGACGACAACAACGATATGCAGAATATGTTCGTCGATTATGATGTAGATCGTATCATACGCAGTCTGAGTGCAATCTCCGGCGTCTCTATAAAGCCTTCAACCACACTTCTTATTCTTGACGAGATACAGGAAGTGGAGCGTGGACTTGCCTCGTTGAAATATTTTTGTGAGAAAGCACCCGAGTATCATGTGGCTGTAGCAGGTTCGCTTCTTGGCATAACCCTGCACGAGGGCACATCGTTCCCCGTTGGCAAGGTGGATATGTTGTATATGTATCCAATGGATTTCGAGGAATTTCTATTGGCTATGGGTAAGGAGCAGCTTGTAGAATTGCTGCGCAGTAACAGTTGGACGGCTCTGACGCCATTGCGAGGTATGCTGACCGAACTGTTGCGTCAGTATTATTTCGTAGGTGGCATGCCGGAGGCTGTGAAGGCATACGTGGAGCGTGGAGATATATGGGAGGTGCGTTCCATCCATTCGAAGATAATTGACGCCTATCGCAACGATATGTCGAAACATGCGCCAAAACAGCAGGTGCAGCGCATAAACATGGTGTGGAACTCGATACCGTCGCAGTTGGCTCGCGACAACAAGAAGTTTATCTATGGAGCGCTGCGCAAGGGCGCACGTGCCAACGATTTTGAGATAGCAATACAGTGGCTTGTCGATTCGGGTTTGGTGCATAAGGTGCATCGCATAACCAAACCGGTTGTGCCGCTGAAATTCTATGAAGATATGTCTTCTTTCAAACTCTTTCTGCTCGACTGCGGACTGCTCGGTGCTTTGTCTGAGACGCCTCCCGAGCAGATACTCATCGGCGACAATGTGTTTGAAGAGTACAAAGGCGCTTTCACCGAGAACTATGTCCTGCAACAGCTGAAGTCGTTGCCGCGCACCTTTGTCTACTATTACAGCAATGACAATTCGACATTGGAGATTGACTTCGTTGTGCAGCACGATACGCACATAATACCGATAGAGGTGAAGGCGGAGGAGAATCTCAGAGCGAAGTCGTTGCGCCAGTTCGTCACAGACAACTCAGGTCTGCACGGCGTGCGCTTCTCTATGTCCGACTATCGTGAGCAGGATTGGCTGACGAATGTGCCGCTGTGGGCTGTAAAGTGGGCGTTTTAAGGTGTAGGTTATCTGCGAAGGCATACGAAAAAGCGGCAGCAGGAAACGAAACATTTCCAGCAGCCGCTTTTACTTTTTTACTCTTTTACTTTTAAAGGCTCTACTGCACAACGTACTTCTTTCCGTTTACGATGTATATGCCCTTGTTGAGTCCGTCGAGGGCGCGGTCTGCATCGTTGGTAGTGCGCACGAGTGTGCCGCTGATGGTGTAGATGCGTACCGGGCGCGGAGTGGTGGGTGCGTTGACGGTGATGATAGACGTTGGGTTCTGGTAGTTATCGTAGCTGAACGGCACGTTCTGCATGTCGCCCCAAATGTAACGCTCCAGACCAGGATAGTCGACGAACGGGTTGCGGTTCTTCTGCACGCCGTAGGCAGCCGTGTTGCGGTTAATCTCCTTTTCGCTCACGGGGTCCTGCTCAGCCCACTTCAGCAGCAGGTTGAGCGCCCACTCCTTGTAAGCAGGATAAGAGTTGCCGGCGAGCATCGGGCTCGACCAACCGCTTATCTTGCTCTCGTAGCATGTAGCCATGTAGAGATAGATGCGCGCGAAGTCGCCCTTGTAGATGTCGTTCGGCTCGAAAACAGTGCCCGTGTAGCCGGGAGTTGTTGACTTACCGAGTTTGCTGAAACCCTTGTTCGATTTGTATGTCTCGCCATTCGTTTCGCCGAAGGGATAATTGCCGCGCATACCATTTACCTTTCCGTCTGCAGGCACAACATGAACGATGTCGCTGACCATTGGCGATTTCTTGTTAAACCAACTTTTCGGGAACGAGTGTTCGCGGTTATATATATCGCCTTCTTTCTTGTAGTTGCCACCATTATCGTTGAAGTTATAGTTGGTCGTGCAAGAATACATATCCCAGACCTTGCCGTCGTCGCGACGGTCGGTCTTCTGATAAGCCGAAATAAGTCCGTTATATGAAACAACGTCTGGGTTGCCGATAATCTTCGATAATGCAGTCTTTAGAGCCTTTCCCTTCTTGCCGTCGGCAGCACTGTAGTAGGTGCCGCTGTTGTTGGGGCCTTGTGCGAAGGCGCCGACGAACGAGAAGAGGGCTATTGCGAATAATGATTTGCGTAAAGAAATATTCATCTTTCTGTATTTATACGTTTTCATGGGGTGCAGATGTCTCATCTACACCTACATAGCAAAAAAAAACCAGTTGGTGCAGATGAGACATCTGCACCAACTGATGATTAGTTGTGTACCAATGTGCCGATTTCCTCGCCCTGCATCACCTTCTTCAGGTTGCCTACGATGTCCATGTTGAACACGTAGATGGGCAGGTTGTTCTCCTTGCACATTGTTGTAGCGGTGAGGTCCATCACCTTCAGACCGCGTGTGTAGATTTCGTCGTAAGTGATGTCGGTGAACTTCGTAGCGGTCGGGTCCTTCTCGGGGTCGGCTGTGTAGATGCCGTCGACGCGTGTGCCCTTGAGCATCACGTCAGCCTCAATCTCGATGCCGCGGAGCGATGAGCCGGTGTCGGTAGTGAAGTAGGGTGAGCCAGTGCCGGCAGAGAAGATGCAGACATATCCTGCCTCCATTGCCTCGATAGCCTTCCACTTAGAGTAGAACTCGCCGATAGGCTCCATGCGTATCGCTGTGAGCACCTTTGTCTTCACGCCCAGTGCGCCGAGCGCCGAGCTGAGTGCGAGCGAGTTGATGACGGTAGCGCACATGCCCATCTGGTCGCCCTTCACGCGGTCGAAGCCTTTCGATGCGCCGCTGAGTCCGCGGAAGATGTTGCCGCCGCCGATTACAATACCTATCTGCACGCCCATTTCGTGCACTTCCTTAATCTGCTCTGCGTATTCGCCCAGACGTACCGGGTCGATACCGAAGCTCTGTTTGCCCATGAGGCTCTCGCCGCTGAGCTTGAGGAGAATTCTCTTGAACTTTGCCATGTTGTATGTTTGGTTTGTTTTATTTGTTATTGTTGGGGTGTTCTCTGCTTTGTTGGTGCACCTTATGTTGGTGCAGCTGTCTCAGCTGCACCAACAGAGCTGTTGGTGCTATTCTTTGGTTGGTGCACTTTTTGCTTGGTTGGTGCACACTCAGCTTGGTTGGTGCACTTGAGACAAGTGCACCCCCTTGTGTGCACCCCCTTGTGATGCAAATGTACTGCTTTTTTGTGATGTAGCCAAACCATTAGACTATAAACCTCACTTCCTTCATCCAATACGTGCGTTCCAGTCCTTGCGTGTCTATGAGATGCAGGCGTCCGTTGAGCGCCACGCGGCTGATGCGTGCTTCGAAGCACTCGCCCGTAGCGCAGTCTTCGTAGGCGTGCATGCCCTCGCGGCGGAACAGAGCGGCGTTGTATTCGGCGCAGATGCCGTCACGGTCGCCCTCCACAGCGCGCCGGTAGTAGAGTTCGAAGCTGCGGAGCACGGCGTCGAGCATTTCCTCGAGCGGTGTCTCCACACCTATTATATTATATAGCGACACGGGATTGGGCGCATTGCTGCGAAACTCGCGCTGGTTCACGTTCAGTCCGATGCCGTACACGCAGCGGTCTATGCGTTTTCCCTTCACGGTGGTTTCGATGAGCGTTCCGCTTATCTTGCGGTCGCGCCAGTATATGTCGTTGGGCCACTTCAGCGTAATGTGGTCGGTGTAGCGGTCGAGCGCAGCCTTCAGCGCCAGCGCCCCAGCCATCGACAGCACGTATTGGTCGGCTATGGCTATGTTTTGCGGACAGGTGAGTATGGAGAATAGCAGGTTCTTGCCGCGCTCGCTCTCCCACGAGTTGCCGGCTTGTCCGCGTCCTGCCGTCTGATATTCCGCCACCGCCACAACTATCTCTCCGTTTGGCGGGGCAGGGTGGGCGAGAAGCACGTCGTTCGTAGACGCCGTCTCAGTGAGTTTCAGTATTTTCATTTGAAGAATTTTGAATTCAAAACGCCATGCACGGGTTAAACGCATCGACGATGTGCTCCACCTGCGCCGTCTCCTTCGTGCCGCCGATGACCGAAACGACGTCGAAGCGCAGTTCGTCGAGCACGTTCAGCATCTTCACGTACGTGTTAGCCGCCATGCCGATGTTGCGAATCTTCCTTCGGTCTACAGCCTCCTCGGGCTTTGTAATGACATCCGTAGCTCGCGTCTTCACCTCTACGAACACGATAGTGCGCAAGTCGGGCGACCGTGCGATGATGTCGATGTCGCGGTGTCCGTCGCGCCAGTCGCGCTCGATTATTTCGTAGCCCTTCTCGCGCAGATAGTCGGCAGCCAGGTCTTCGCCCCATTTGCCCGTGTTGTTATGCTTTGCCATGCTGTTTCTTTTCTTGGTGTCGTACAAAGGTAGTTTAAAAATATGATTAAGCCGGTAAAATGAATATTTATTTTATTGTGCAGCAATAACAAAATGTCTGAATAGCCATTTATCGGCGCGGCATCTGTTGTAGGCAACGCAAAGAGTCGGCCAGAATTCTGACCGACTCTTTGCGTTTGTTCTATAATAGCTTTTATCTTACAATCTGCTTGACTGTCTTTCCGTTCTGCTTCTTGATGTAGATGCCATTCGCGCCAGCGTTAGTAATGCGTCTGCCAGAGAGGTCGTACATCTTGCCGTCCGTAAGTTTGTCTGCGTTGATAGCTTCGATGGCGTTCGTGCTGTCCGTCGTCGTTACGACCACCTCTGCCGACGGCTTTGTCTTCTCGCCGTTGCGCACAGCCTGAACCGTCAGACTATACTCGGTGAGGGCGTTGAGCTCGGAGAACGTGAAGGTAGTGGCGTTTTGCACATCCTTCATGTTGTAGCGGTCGAGCGGGTGATTCTTTATGCCCTTGCCGCTCACGCTCACGTCGTCGATAAGCACGTTCGACGTTGCGCTGCGCTTGAAGCAGATTTTCACCTGCGTTGTCGGCTCGAACTCAACCATTGCGGTCTCCTTCTTTTCGGTAGAAGCGTCGATGGTCTTAACCGTTGTCCACTCGTCGTCGCTCATGGTCTGCACCTCGATAACCGAACCTTCCTTCGGCACAGCGACGTAGTACCAGAAGCTGAGCTTGCTTGACTTCGCTTCGCCGTTGTTGGCGATGAGGTAGCTGTTGTTAGCCGAGAGGCGCAACGCCGGAGCAGCCTCGCCGTAGTAGCCCTCGCTGCTGATGAAGTTGTTGCTGTTGGTAGACCATCCTTCGGGCATACCGTCCTTCTTGTCGGCGAAGTCGTAGGCTGTGGTCTGCTCGTCGCCGTCGAAGGCGCGCGTAGAGAGCGTCACGAGATACTGCTGCGCCTCGTCCATTGCGTCCCATGTGGCGCTCAGCGTAGAGCCGCTGATGTCTGTCACCTTCACGTTCTTCACCTGCTTCTCCGTGAACGGCATCTGCGTGGTGCTTACCGTTTTTGTCTCGGGCTCAGAGTAGAACGATGCGGCGCAGCTGCTGAGGCTCACCTGATAGGTGGCGTTCTCGTCAAGACCCGTCACGAGCACTTCTTCGCCCTCAACAGCCATCTCCGTGTAGTCGCCCACTGCGCTCAGCGAGTTGTCGGCTTCCACCTTCTTTATGTCGAGGATGTGTTTCTCGGCTTTCGCCTGCTTCTGCCACGAAAGGCGGAAGCGGTCGTAGCTCACGTCGCTCACGGTGAAGTCGGGCTTGGTGAGTCCGGCGTCCGATCCTGCCACGATGAACGAAACGACGCCTTCTGTCTCGGTGATGTTCTCGATAGTGAGCAGTTCGGTCTTGTCCCATGCCTTGAACTTGTGCGACGTCACGTTGTTCGCTCCGGGGAAGGGCACGCCCGTCTGATAGTACTGGTAGCCCGAGAGCTTGCCGTTAGCCTCGATGATGTCCACGTGCTGGTGGGCTGCGTTGTTGTTCACCTCGTTCTTCTGCCACACTTCGGGCACGTCGTCGATGTGCCAGATGAGCATTCCCTGACCAGGCAGGTAGGCATCCCAACCGGTTTTCTGTCGGTTCTCGAGCAGGAAGTATTCGTTGTCCTTTCCATGCACGCTCACTCTGTATGCCTTGTTCGAACTGCCGAGATTGGGCAGACTGTTCACGCCGCCGCTGCGGTGCGTAATCTCCTCGGGCTCGATCCAGCCCATCTCGTATCGCTCGAAAGCCGAGTAGAGTGGGGGCGTGTTCGAGTTGTTGCTGTACGAACCGCTCGCCATCGTGTCCCAATCGCCCGGCGTGTAGTTGGCGCTCGCGTCGCGCGTGTCGTAGTGGTCGGCGAAACCCAGACAATGGCCGAACTCGTGCACGAAGGTGCCGATGCCAGTCGTGAGGTTGCCCTCACGTGTGCCGTCCACCTCGTTGCTGCACGTGTAGCTGCCGATGCCCACGCCGTCGTTGGTGGTGAGATTGATGTTCCACTTGCGCAAGTCGAACGCATGGGGCCATATCGTCTGCGTGTCATCCGAGTCGGCAGCGCCGTTGCCCGCATAATAGATGTACACGTTGTCGACAAATCCGTCGCCGTCGTGGTCGTACTTCGAGAAGTCGACAACATCGTCGAGACCTTCGATGGCAGCTTTCACGAACGTGCCCATGTTTATCTTGGTGTTGTACGTGCCTTGTCCTGCGTCGTGCTGGTTATAGTTGATCTGCACCGGTCCGTAGACGTCGAAAGTAGGACTGAACATGCCGTTGCTGCTCGCGATGAAGAAGTCGCGCGCACTGCCGTTGGCGCCGTTCTCTGCCGTGAAGCCCTCCTGGTTCATGGCGTTGGTGTAGTACTGCTGCGGGTTGTCCATCGTAGAGAACTTCTTGTCCTTGAACTCCATGAGGATAACTATCGAGTGCTGTTCGCCCGTATGCGGGAAGTTGTTCGTCAGCGTCTTCTTCGGCTTCGCGTTGCGCTTGTATGTGTCGGTCTGCTGCATCAGCACGTTAGCGTTCATGCTCTTCGCCTTTGCCGCCGACAGCGTAGCGTTCTTGTCGTAACTCACAAGGAACTGCTTCGCCTGCGCCGTACGCATCGAAGCGTCGGTTGCTATGATGCCACTCGTGCGCAACGTGCTGCCCGAGAACGTTGCATACTCGTAGTTGCCCGTCTGACGGTTGAGCAGAATAGGGTAACCGTCATCTGTTGTCATGAAGTTAACTCGCTCGTCGCCGTGCAGTCTCACCGATAGTACGGTGCCGTCGGCTTGCTTCACCTTGATGATACCAGGATAAGCAGGCACAGCCATCGCGCTCTCTGCCGAACAGAGTAGCACGGTGGCTGTGACAATTATATTACGTAAGTTCAAAATCTGTAGATTTTAGGGTTTTTACTTAACGATAACCTTTGCTGTAGCCTTCTTGCCGTCCTTGAAGTTGGCAACCACTACGAATACGCCCTTGCCAAGCTCGCTTGTCTTGAGCAATTCGCCGTTAGCTCTTGCTACGTTGCGTCCGTCGAGAGCGAAAGCAGCCATAGAGAGTGCGCCTTCAGCCTTTACAACACCGTTGCCAGGCACGATAGCCAGAGCGTTGTTGTCTGCGACAGTCTCGTTGATACCGTTCAGAACAGCTACAGTCACTTCGCAAGATACGGTTACGTTGTCGAGAGTTACGTTGATAGTAGCCTTGCCTTCCTTCTTAGCCTTCAGAGCGATGATGACGCTCTCCTCGTCGGTGTCGGTAGAAGTAACCTCTACGACCTCGTCGTTTGTCGACTCAACGTCTGCGTTCAGAGCGCTTGCGCCGTAAGAGTTAGCAACAAGTTCGCACTCATCGTTAGGCTTCAGAGTAAGCTGTGTGCTTGAGAGTGTGAATGCCTTGAGAGAGTTCTCGAAGTAGAGAACTGGCAGAGCGCTTGTCTCCTTCCAAGGAGCCTTGTCTGTTGTGCCGTAAGCATATCCGAGTGCCTCAAGAGCAGCCTTGTTGAGTTCAGCTTCGGTAGCGGTCTTGCCCTCTACGGTAGCAGCGTCGTCAGATACTACGGCTACGCCGTTCACCTTCATGCCATTAACGGCGAAGTTGTTAGCAAGACGAAGCTCCTTGTCGGTGCAATCTTCCTCGTTCTCGATGGTGCGACCCACGATGCGGTGGATAGTAGCGTCGCTTTCAGCGCCCTCAGCGAGAGCGATCTCACCCTTTGCTACGTTGTTTGTAACGAGAGGTGTAGCTTTGCCAGTCCAGTCTGGAGCGAGAGAACCGACGATGCCGCCTGCAGAAAGTCCGTCCCACATAGCTTCCTTCACGGTGATGGTGCCGTCGAACATACACTTGTCTACGTTAGACGAGTTGTTGCTGCCGAGGATACCGCCTACGGTGTTGTCGGCTGCGAGAGTAGTGCTGCTCACGTGAGCGTCCTTAACGGTCGACTGCATTGCTGCGCCAACGATGCCGCCCACGGTCTGCTGAGCATTGATGTTCACATTGTTGGCAGCAGCTGCTGCGATAACGGTAGAAGTGCGGATGTCGCCAGCGATTGCGCCTACGCTGTTTGCCTGCGGAGCGTCAATGTCTGAGTTGTTGAGCGATACAGACGAGAGGCTTGTCTCGAGAGATGCCTGACCAACGATGCCACCAATCATGCCACCTGCTTCGCCTTCGATGTCGGCGTCAAACACATGCACGTTCTTGATTGTGTCGCCTACAGCGCTTGCTGCGAGAACGCCCACTGTGCTATTGTTGTTGGTGAGCTCGATTTCGGGATTTGTGAGCACGAGGTTTCTGATAGAAGCCTTCTCTGCGAGGTCGCCGAAGAGGCCTACGCTTGCCTTAGAGCTATTGATGTAGAGGTTGTCGATAGCATGGCCAGCGCCGTCGAAGTTGCCTGCGAAAGCGTCAATTGGTGCCCATGTGTCGTTAACACTATTGAAGTTGGTGAGGTTGATGTCGTTCACCATCTTGTAGAAAGCCTTCGGATCGTCCTTCATAGCGACGAGGTCGCCCGCAGTAGCTACGAGGTACGGGTTCTGCTTAGTGCCGTCGCCGCCGTTGTGATACTTCTCGAACGGGAGCTGGAAGAACTCAAGATAATACTTGCTGCTGGTCTCGTCGTTGTACTGTACGTAGAACTCCTTGCGTGTAGCGGTAGCGTTGTAGCAACCTGCAGTTGTAGCCACGCCCTTGTCCGAGCTTGCGAAGGTGCGGATAGTGTTTCCGTCCTCGTCAGCGATAACGAATACGTTGCCAAGCTTGCCAGTCTCCTCGTTTCTAACCTTTGCCTGGTAGCAGAATTCGAGCTTGTCGTTGGTGTCGAACAAGTACGGGTCGAGATAGTTGTCAGAGAGAGACATGCCGAAGTTCTCTGCCTGCGGTCCGAGGTTGAATGTGGTGTAGTGGTCTACGGTGAGATCCTTATTGATCCATGCTACGCGTGCGATCACATTGCCATTGCCGTCGTCGCCGCCGTGACTGAGCTTCATGAGATACTTGTAGTTGTCTGCGCTTCCGTAGCGGTTCATGACGGTGCTGATGAGGTTGCCCTCAATCTCTGCCGGCATAACCATAGCCTCTTGGCACGACGGGAGGTTGACGAGGCGCAGCTGCTGCGACGATTCGTCGGCTGTATACTGCATGAAAGCCATCTGGTCTTCAGCGCCCTTTATCGAGTTGAGGTCGAACCAAGCATTGTATACGCCGTCGCAGATTTCGTTTATCTTGTTGCCTTCATGGTCGTATGCCACGAAACGGTAGCGATAGTCGTCGTGGGCCGTCATATAGTCGAAGAACGTAACGACGTAAGCCAGCTTGTCGTCCTTCTTGAAATAGTCTTTGGTGAGCGTCTTCGAGCCGAAGTTGCCGATGAGCGCCATAGCGAACTGCGTGTCCTCCTTCTGCTCAACGGGCACGGCGAGAGAGTCGACGCGTGAGAAGCGCTCGTCGTAAGTCTTGATGACGAGTTTGTTGTCCGGAGTAGGTATCGGGTCGTAAGTCTCCTCGTCGTAGCCTTTGAGCCACGGCTTCTCGTAGTGCGACACCATATAATAAGGAGTGCCGTCTACGTTGAACACCTGCACCGGTGCGCCGTCGTTGCCGTAGTAGGTATAGTCTTCGTCCACTACGAACTGATGCTCAACAGCCGGTCCTGCGCCCCAAGAAGCGGGTTTGTAAACGTCGATATAGTCGTTTGTGGTGTAGTACGGGCTGCCGTCCTCGTAAGTCTTGCCGTCGATAGCCTCGTACTTGGCGTTGCTTATGATGAGGCGCTGATACTTGGTCCATGAGTTTTTCGGTATGTTAAGGAAGACGCCGGCGCCGTTGAACTCCTGCACGAGTGTGCCGTCCTCAATGCGGTAAGCCTTTGTGTAGTAAGAACCCTGATAGTTGTTGTCGGCGTTGCCCACCTGATGCAACTCCACGAGCACTTCCTGCGTCTTGTTGTCGAGGTCGAAGAATTTCTTAGTCACCGTTCCGTAAGGATCTATGCGGTTAACGTCCATACCCTCGGGCACTTCCACGTTCAACGTACCTGCCAGTTCGTGGTTCTGGTTGTAGACGTTGATGACTGCCTTGTTGATAGAAGCGTTGAAACCAGTGCCGCGATAGTCGTTTTCCTGGGTGTAGTACCACACGTTTCCGTCTTCGTCGTACAGGAACCCGTAAGTCTTAGCCTCCATCGTGCTCGACGGTGTAGAGGTCTTGGCTTTTGCGAGGCTCGCTGCAGGCGAGTCGAAACCATGAAGCTTTACGAGCGGAGTCTCGAGCTTCTTGGTGCGATACTGTTCCGTCAACTTGGCGAGTTTGCCGTTAGTCGGGAAGTTGCTTCCTGCGGATGCCGAAGTGGCAACGAGTGCCATAAGGCTGTAAAGTAGTGACTTCTTCATGCGATTAATTAATTAATTGTTAGTAATCAGTTCGCAAACCATAGGAACGCACAATGCATACCCGGCGGAATACGAACCGGTTATATGTTAATGTTTCGTTTTTTTTGAATTCTCTTTTGTGCTTTCTATTTCTGTACTCTCTAATACAAATGTGTATCTTCTAATACAAAATAAAAAATATTATTAGCGTTAACTCTCTCTTGCGCGCCAGCTGTTTAACATCTGCATTAATCGGCGGCGCCTTTGTGGCTTATCCTTTCTTTTTATCTCTCTCTTGCTTTAATGTGTTTTAATCGTTTAAATTATTGTTTTTATAACTCTGTGTGTGTGTTTCTCTCTCTATTTTTGTCTAAATGGTGCTGCAGGCGTATTGTCTGCTTGCATCTTGCATATCGCAAAGTTAGAAATAATATTTTAAAACGCATAACATTTTGTGATATTTTTTTAACTAAAAGTGAATTTGTTGCTTTTTTTCATGCTGTGCTTATATGGTGTAGGCGCACAGCATTCTGTAGCGTCTGATTATTCGTGCAGAGCGACAAAAATAGACGAGCATGTTTTGTAGTTTCTCGCTTTCTCCGTAACTTTGTATCTATATATAATAAGGTATGAATATGGACAAGACCGAACAACAGAATAAAGACGAGCAGTTTATGCGCCGCGCTCTTGTGGAGGCAGAGGCTGCGCGCGACGAGGGAGAGATACCCGTGGGCGCCGTGATAGTGGCGGGCGACCGCATCATAGCGCGGGCGCATAACCTTACGGAGACGCTCGGCGACGTTACGGCGCACGCCGAAATGCAGGCTATAACGTCGGCTGCCAACCAACTCGGCGGCAAATACCTTGCCGACTGCACGCTCTATGTCACCGTTGAGCCGTGCATAATGTGCGCCGGAGCATTGGGTTGGGCGCAAGTGCGACGCGTGGTTTACGGTGCGAGCGACGAGAAACGCGGCTTCCGCATGTTCGCTCCGAAGGCGCTGCACCCGAAGTGCGAGGTGGTGAGCGGCGTTCTGGAGGAAGAATGTCGAACACTTATGACCGAGTTCTTCAAGGCGAAGCGTTGAAAGCCCTGCGCTTTCCGACGGACACCGAACGCCACCCGTGCGGACACCGAACGCCGCCCGTGCGGATACCGAACGCCGTCCGTGCGGACACCGAACGCCGCCCGTGTGGACACCGAACGCCGCCGACGTGGACACCGAACGCCGCCGACCGTCGGAATCAAGGCAAAACGCAATAGGAATAGGGTTTAATAAATCTTCCTTTTAGGTTCTATAAATCATTCTTTAGAATTTTATACCCCGTTCTTTGGAATTGAATACCCCGTTATTTTATAAATAAAAAACCTTCTTTTAAAGATTATAATGAAAAAAACAGAAACAAAACACACTTGCTGCGGCGGAGGACAGAACTTCTGGCTGTGGATAGGAGCGCTCGTCGTGGGCTCGTGCCTCGGACTGCTCGGCGTGGAGTGGGTGAACACGGCGGCTAACTTCGTGGCTACCATCTTTACACGCCTCTTTCAGTTTATAGCCGTGCCCACCATCGCACTCGCCGTCACCACAACACTCGCCACCTTCGGCATGCAGCGCGAGACACGCCGCATCTTCCGCCATACCATCAGCTACACGCTGCTCACAACCGTGGCGGCAGCCGCCGTCGGAATGGTGCTTTACATCATCATCTCGCCCGATAATCTGCCCATCGATATGGTGCGCAACAGCACTTTGGGCGATGCCGTGCCTGCGGAAGTAGCCGACGGATCGTACCTGAAATACATGATTGGCATCGTGCCCGACAACTTCCTGCGTCCGTTCATCGAGGGCAACGTGCTCTCCGTATTGCTCATCGCCGTTGCCGTCGGACTGGCGCTCGCCAAGATGCCCGAAGGCGAGAACAAGCAGTTGCTCATGCGCGGACTATCTGCGTTGCAGGACGTCGTGTCGCGACTCATTCGCTGGCTCATCACCGTACTGCCCGTAGGCATCGTGGCGTTCGCCGCGCAACTCTCGGCTGAGGTGTCGGCTGGCACGGTCGTAGCCTCTATAGGCAAGTATGTAGCCGTGATACTTTGCGGCAATCTGCTGCAGTTCTTCGTTGTGCTACCGCTGTTCCTCATGGCGCGCGGACTCAATCCCGTACACGTGATGCGCCGCATGATGCCGGCTGTGCTCATGGCTCTGTTCACCAAGAGTTCGGCTGCCACTCTCCCCGTTACGATACAGACATCGGAGGAGCGCCTCGGCGTCGACAGCAAGGTGGCGCGCTTCGTGCTGCCTATCTGCACAACCATCAACATGAACGGCTGCGCGGCGTTCATCTTCGTGACGTCGCTCTTCGTGATGCAGAACGGCGGCATCGAACTCTCGCTGCCAGTGATGCTGCTCTGGCTTTTCATCTCGGTTGTGGCTGCCATCGGCAACGCCGGAGTGCCGATGGGTTGCTTCTTCCTCACGCTCTCGCTGATGTCTGGCGTGGGCGCGCCGGTGGCTATATTGGGTATTATCCTGCCCGTCTTCACCGTGCTCGACATGATTGAGACCGCAGAGAATGTGTGGTCGGACTCGTGCGTCGCGGCAATGGTGGATAGGGATATGAAGAAATAAAAAGCGGGGATTTCCGCTTACGCTGATAAACCAAAAAAGGAGTCAACAATCGTTGACTCCTTTTTTGTTATTGTTTGTTGGGGCTAAGCCTTACTAAGCCTTTCTAAGCATTTAAGCCTTTAAGCCTTCTTAGGCCTTTCTAAGCCTTCTTAAGCCTAAGCCTTTTTAAGCCTTTCTAAGCCTTCCTGCCTCCAGAACTAATCTTTACTTGTTCTCCTCGTCGATAGCCTTAATCTTCTGGCGAACCAGTTCGAGGTCGTCGCGCAGGTGCTGCACCTTGCGGTTCATCTCGTCGATGAGGCTGTTGCCCTTCTTAGAGCTTGCGTTGAGGAATCCGAGGTTGTTCTCGTAGGTCTGAATCTCCTGCTTGAGCTGCTCGAAGCGGCGAGCCAAGCGTCCGCGCTCGTTGTCGAGAGCCTCTTCGCCACGCTTTGCCACGTTCTTGATGTTAGCCTTGAAGTCGTTCAGACGGCGGCGCTTTGTAGAGATGTTCAGCTCCTTGTAGATGCGGTCGAGCACTTCGTGATAAGCCTCGTAGAGCTTGTCCTTCTCCTTGTAGGGCACGTGTCCCACCTTGTTGTATTCCTCTGTGAGCGCCTGCACCTTCTCCTTCGTTGCCTCAGCAGCATTCTCTGCGAGCGCCTTAAGCTGCTCGATGATGCCCTTCTTCTTCTCGAGGTTAGCGTGCTCCTCGTTGCGCTGTCCTGCTCCGGCTGCGTTGCGAGCCTCGAAGAACTTGTTGCATGCGCCAAGGAACTCCTGCCAGAGCTGGTCGCCGAGCTTCTTCGGAACCATGCCTACGGTCTTCCATTCCTTCTGCAGCGCGATGAGCTTGTCGCTTGTAGCCTTCCAGTCGGTGCTGTCGGCAAGCGCCTGCGCCTTCTCTACGAGCGCCTTCTTCTTCTCGATGTTCTCAGAGAATGTGACCTTGAGCGCCTTGAAGTATTCGGCCTTGCGTCCGAAGAAGTCGTCGCAGGCAGCGCGGAAGCGCTCGAATATCTTCACGTTCATCTTCTGCGGAGCGAAGCCGATAGTCTTCCACTCGTTCTGAATGTCGATAATCTCCTTAGAGCGCTTCTCCCAGTCGGCAGCGCCCTTGTTCTCAGCCTTGCCGAGCTCCTCTACCTTCTCGCAGAGAGCGGTCTTGCGAGCCAGATTCTCCTCCTCCTTAGCGCGAAGGTCCTCGAAGTGCTGCTGGTGGCGCTTGTTGATTACGGTAGACGCAGCCTTGAAGCGTGCCCATACCTCCTCGCGCAGTTCCTTTGCGACCGGACCTATCTCGCGATACTGCTGGTGCAGCTCCTGCAACTGGTGGAACGCGCTGATGACGTCCTCCTCGTCGGCGAGCTTCTCTGCAGCCTCGCAGAGCTTGGTCTTCATCTCGAGGTTCTTCTTGAAGTCGTATTCGCGAGCCTCAGAGTTGAGCTTGAGCAGGTCGTAGAACTGCTCTACATATAACTGATAGTTGCGCCAAAGCTCATTAGCCTTGTCAGCCGGCACGTTCTTGATGTCCTTCCACTGCTGCTGCAGCTCCTTGAACTCGTTGTACGACTTGCCTGCCTCGTCGGGCGATGTAGCCATGGCCTTTATTTTCTCAATGATTTCGAGTTTCTTCTCCAGGTTGGCCTGCTTTTCGGCCTCCTGCTGCTGCATGATCTGCGCGCGTTTCTCGCGTATTACAGCCATTTGAGCCTTGAAAGTCTCCTCGTCCTGGTCGGGTACCACCTGATAGGTTTCAGGGTTTCCGCCGCCGTCGATGTATTCCTTCAGGCGTGCTTCACGCTCTGCGATGTGGAGTTTGTAGAATACCGTCTTCAAAAGGTCGATTTCGTCCTTGACAGGAGTCTCGTCGCTTGCGGCGATTTCCTTAAGGCGTTCAACGACTTCTTGTTTGGTTTTGTAGACTTTAGTGTTCTCTACTGGCTGAACGTCGGCAGCTGTCTGCTCTACGTTCTGCTCTTCTTGTGCACCTTGCAACAGGGCGTTTTCTTGAGAGTCCATCATTTAACTGTTTTAAGTTTATGATAAGGGTAATTCACACGAATGTGGCGCGGAGCCAACATCCTCACATTATTTATTATAGACTGCAAACTTAAATAAAATATTTTGAATAGCGACAAAAAACGCAATTTATTTTTGCATTTTGCTTTAAAGCAGTCGCTTATGGCGCAGTATAATCCATGAAAGTGCGGAGATAATAACCGATATGATTATCGCCACGATGAAGCCGAAACGGTTGTCTTCCATGCCGTTTATGAGGTTCATGCCGAAGAACGAGGAGATGAGCGTCGGCAACATCATGATGATAGACACGGAGGTGAGCGTACGCATCACGGTGTTCATATTGTTGTTGATGATAGACGAGTAGGTGTCCATCGTCGACTCGAGAATGTCGGAGTAGATATTGGTCGTTTCGCGAGCCTGCGACATCTCGATGTTTACGTCCTCGATGAGGTCGGCGTCCAACTCGTCCACTTGCAGCTTGAACTTCAGCTTCGCGAGCAAGGTTTCGTTGCCGCGGATAGATGTTACGAAGTAGGTGAGCGAGTCCTGCAGACGCGAGAGAGCGATAAGCGATTCGTTGTTCACGTTATGGTCGAGGTTGTGCTTCGCCTTCTCGATGAGCGTGTTTATCTGCTTCAGACGCTTCAGATACCACACGGCAGAAGAAAGGAAAAGGCGGAATGTCATGTCAACATAGTCGGTGAATCCCTCGCCGCGCTTCTGGTGGTAAGACACGAAGTCGATCATCATGTTCGTCTCGTAGTAGCATACGGTGATGGTGACGTCGCGCTTGTGAATGATGCCGAGCGGCACGGTGGTGTACGGTGTGCGCGAGCGTATCTCCTTCACGTACGGAATACGGAGGATGATAAGCATCCAGCCATCATCGTACTCGTAACGCGCACGTTCGTCGGTATCGCTGATGTCGGAAAGGAAATAATCGGGTATGTTGAACTTGTCTTCCAGCAATTGCTGGTCTTCGTCTGTTGGACATGTAACTTGTATCCAGCAGTTCGGCTGCCACTCTTCAATTTGTTTGAGGGTAGAATTGGTGTTCCAGTATGTTCTCATAAAAGCTGTCTCCTTGGGTTAAACAATGCTTGGGAGACCGCATCGTGAGAGCGTCCTCCTGCATTACAAATTCGGGTTTTCCGCGTGATAGTCGTCCATATATTTGTTACACTTTGATTTAACGCCTGCAAAGTTAAGTATTTTTTGCCGAATAAGCCTTATTCGTTTTTGTGTTTTTTGTGCAAAAGGATGCAAAAAATAATAGCTCCTTTCGTTTTTTATTCGTACTTTTGTCAAACAGGTTAAGAAAATGTTTAAAAACCATTGCCGCATACCGGTTGATGCGGCGCTAAAACAAATAACGAACTATGAAGAAACTATTAATCATGTTGAGTCTGTTCTGCGCATGCACGATGCAGGCTCAGGAGCAGAAGCACTCTACATTCTATTATCAGCGTGCCACTCTCTTCGAAGTGTTGCCTACAAGCAAGAGCGACATCATCTTACTTGGCAATAGCATCACCAACGGCGGCGAGTGGGCTGAGCTGTTGGGCAATCCGCACGCCAAGAACCGCGGCATCAGCGGCGATACCACCCAGGGCGTGCTCGACCGTCTGAGCACCATCACGAAGGGTAAGCCCTCGAAGATATTCCTGCTCATCGGTACCAACGACCTTTCGCGCGGCAAGAGCGTTGACGAGGTGGCGAAGAACGTGGAGAAGATTGTGGAGCGCGTGAAGCGCGAGTCGCCCGCGACGAAGCTCTACGTGCAGAGCGTGTTCCCGGTGAACCCGAAGTTCAACAAGTTCTTGGGTCACATGAACCGCCAGAAGGACATCGCTGCGCTCAACGCAAAGATAAAGGCGATAGCCGCACGCCACGGCGTTACTTACATCGACGTGTACAAGTCGCTTGTCACACCTTCTACCGACGTGATGAACCCTGAGTATACCAACGACGGACTGCACCTGCTCGGCAAGGGATACCTGAAGTGGGTTGAGGTGCTGAAGCCGTATCTCAAGTAGCTTCCTATATATAGATAGTATGAAACATAAAAAGTTATTCGTCACCCTTGGCGCCACCTTTGCGCTCTTCCTTGCCATAATCACGGCAGCCTCGTTCTACCTCGTCGACTACGCCCTTGTGAGTGTTCAGCGCGACCGCGACTCGGATATGTCGAAGATAGAGAAGCGCTTCCCCGAGGTGAAGCCGTGGCTCGACAGTCTGCAAGCCGCCGGCGCCCTGCGCGACACGTTCGTAGTGATGCCGCAGACCGGCAAGCGCGCCCACGCCCTCTACGTGCGTTCGCCACGTGCCGAGGGACGCACCGCTGTGCTCGTGCATGGCTACGGCGACAAAGCTACAAGCATGCTGCCAATAGCGCGCATCTACAACCGCGAGATGAACGCCAACGTGCTGCTGCCCGACCTCTATGCGCACGGGCAGAGTGACGGCGAGGCGATACAGATGGGATGGAAAGACCGTCTCGACGTGTTGCACTGGATAAGTCTTGCGCCAGAGATGTTCGGTACGCCGGCTCCTGAGATGCGCCTTGTGGTTCACGGCATATCGATGGGCGCTGCCACGACGATGTGCGTCAGCGGCGAGCCGACGCCGCAGTACGTGAAGTGTTTCGTGGAGGACTGCGGCTATACGAGCGTTTGGGACGAGTTCTCGAACGAGATTTCGGCGCGCTTCTCGCTGCCCGACTTCCCGTTGATGTACACGGCGTCGTGGATCGTAAAGGCGAAGTACGGCTGGGGCTTCAACGAGGCGTCGCCGTTGAAGCAGGTGGCGAAGTGCCAGAAGCCGATGCTTTTCATCCACGGCGACAACGATACGTTCGTGCCCACATGGATGGTTTACCCGCTCTACGAGGCTAAGCCGCAGCCCAAGGCGCTCTGGATAGCGCATGGCAGCAAGCACGCTGATGCGTATGCCGACTATAAAGAGGAGTACGCGCGCAGGGTCGTGGGCTTTGTGGAGAAGTACCTTTAATTGGTTTTGGCACGGTTTTTGCCCAAACGATATTTGCAGTTTTTAAGCGCTCATAACTCGCGAAAAATCAAAAACAAAATCCTTTGTGCATTTTTCGTGAGTTTTGAGCGTGCAGTTGTAAGCGCTTGGCTTACAAAGTGTTGTGGCGATAATTGCGAAAGTGTGCAATTTTAGCTTAGGAGAAATCAAACTTTTCGATAGACTTTACCCAGTAAAAGCATAGGTTTTACCGTGTAAAGTCTATCGAATTACAGGGTAAAGTGATAGGAAATACAATGCAAAACCTATCGTTTTACATCGAAAAGTCTCAATTTTTATGATTTTAGAGTGAAGAACAGCAGCGAAAACGCTCGTTTTGCGGTTTTCAAATCTCTAGAATGAGTTTTTTCGCGGGAGTTTGCTTGTACTATATTTGCATGATTAGTAGCGGAGGTCTCCGGCCTCCGCAGCACAAAAATGCATTTTTTTATTGTCTTAGTAGCGGAGGTCTCCGGCCTCCGCAGCATCAATAAATGCATTTTTTTTATTGTTAACATAGCTTGCTGCGGAGGCCGGAGACCTCCGCTACTTTTTACTTTTTTACTTTTAAGACCATTTCCTTCGCTGTGCGCTCCGACGGACTGTCCTCGCCAATCTTCCTCCACACCTCCTCGTAGCCCTCAAGCATCTCTCTGCGCGGTGCGCCGTCGGGTAGCAGACGCTTGAGCTGTTCGGCGATGTTGGCCTCAGAGAACGTGTTGGCCACCAGCTCCGGCACCACCTCGCGGTCAGCGATGAGGTTCACCAGCGACACATACTTCACCTTCAGCACGAGGCGTCGCAAGAAGCCCACCAGCTTAGGCAACGCCGTATTGTAGCATACCACTTGCGGCACGCGGAAGAGCGCCGTCTCGAGCGTCGCCGTGCCGCTCGTCACGAGCGCCGTGTCGGCATGTGAGAGCAGAGCGTAGGTCTCGCCGCGCACCACGTGCACGTCGCTTCCGCCGATGAACGCGTCGTAGAACTCGGCGTCGATGCCCGGCGCCGCTGCAAGCACCAGCTGATAGCCACCGAAGCTGCGCGCCGCAGCAATCATCTGCGGCAGGTTGCCTGCAATCTCCTGCTGGCGGCTTCCGGCGAGCAGCGCTATTATGGGGCGCTCGTCGAGTCCGTGCTCACGACGGAACTCCTCGCCCGATACGTTGTACGCCGCGCGGAACTGGCGCACCTCCTCAGCCGTCGGGTTGCCCACGTAATGAATAGGGTAGTGGTGCTTCTGCTCGAAGAACGGCACCTCGAACGGCAGTATCGAGAACAGCTCGTCGACGTTGCGCTTTATCTCCTTGATGCGATACTCCTTCCACGCCCATATCTTCGGCGAGATATAATAGTAGACCGGTATCTTGGTATGCTCGTGTACGAACTTCGCAATCTTGAGGTTGAAGCCCGGATAGTCGACAAGAATCACGGCGTCGGGCCGCCACTCCACGATGTCGCGCTTGCAGAACGCCATGTTGCGCAGAATAGTGCGCAGGTGGAGCAGTACGGCGATGATGCCCATGTACGCCAGTTCGCGGTAGTGGCGCACGCGTGTGCCTCCGACAGCCGACATCATGTCGCCGCCGAAGAAGCGAAACTCAGCTTCAGGGTCTTCTTTGAGCAGAGCCTTCATAAGATGCGAGGCATGCAGGTCGCCCGATGCCTCGCCAACTATTAAGTAGTATTTCATGTTCTTTATAAGTGGCGTTTAAGCCGAACTGAGCCTTTTTAGGCCTTTCTAAGCCTTTTTAAGCCTTTCTAAGTCTTCTAAGTCTTTCTAAGTTTTCTAAGCCTTTGCTAACTAAGCCCTCCCCGATGGGGAGGGTTGGGAGGGGCTCAAAACTCTTCCTTCCAACTTCGCAGCAAGTCGTAGTCTGTAACGTCGATGCGCGTCGGCGTGATTGAGACATATCCGTGCGTGAGCGCCCAGTTGTCTGTGTCCTCCTGCTCCGGCTCGTCGTTGCGGTAGGCGCCCGTCATCCAGTAGTAGTCGTAGCCGTGCGGGTGGCGCATCTTCGCACACTCGTTGTACCACGTGCCCATAGCCATGCGGCACATTTTCACGCCCTTGAACTCCTTTAGCTTCGGGAAGTTCACGTTCAGGCACACGCCCTTGGGCAGACCCTCGGCGAGCACCTTCTGCACAATCTGGCGCACGTACGGGCGCAGTGGCTCGAAGTCGGCATCCGACGCGAAGTCGCAGAGCGAGAAGCCGATAGACGGTATGTACTTCATACAGCCCTCGATAGTTACGCCCATCGTGCCGCTGTAGTGAACGTTCACCGAGGCGTTGTCGCCGTGGTTGATGCCGCCCAGAATCATGTCGGGCAGACGATCGGCGCACAGCTCCTGCAGCGCCAGCTTAATGCAGTCGACCGGCGTGCCGTTGCACGACCACATCTGCATGCCCTCCTCGTCGCGGCGCAGCTTCAAGCGCAGCGGAACCGTGGCAGAGAACGCCGTAGCGAAGCCAGAACGAGCCGATTCGGGAGCACAGACTATGATGTCGGCAATGTCGCGCAGCATGTCGATAAGCGAGTTTATACCCTTGGCATGGTAGCCGTCGTCGTTCGAAATAAGTATTAATGGCTTTTTAGTATTCATAATTTTAGTTTTATTTCAACTGCAAATGTACGAAAAAAGGTTTAAACGAGCCTATTCTCATATAAAATATGTACCTTTGCCAAATAATTTTGACTTCAAATGGGAAAGATAATAGCATTGGCCAACCAAAAGGGTGGCGTAGGCAAGACGACAACAACGATAAACTTGGCAGCATCGCTCGCTACATTCGAGAAAACGGTGCTCGTGGTGGATGCAGACCCGCAGGCGAACGCGTCGAGCGGACTGGGCGTAGACATCAAGGAGATTGACTGCTCGCTCTATGAGTGCATCATCGACCACGCCGACGTGCACGACGCAGTCTACACCACCGACATCAACGGACTCGACGTCATTCCCAGCCATATCGACCTCGTGGGAGCAGAGATAGAGATGCTCAACCTGAAGAACCGCGAGCGCGTCATAAAGAACATGCTCGACCAGATACGCGACGACTACGACTACATACTAATCGACTGCAGCCCGTCGCTCGGACTCATCACCGTGAACGCGCTCACCGCTGCCGACTCGGTGGTGATACCCGTGCAGTGCGAATACTTTGCGCTCGAAGGCATCACGAAACTCCTCAACACCATCAAGATAATAAAGAGCAAGCTAAATCCGGCATTGGAGATAGAAGGCTTCCTGCTCACCATGTACGATAGCCGCCTGCGACTCGCCAACCAGATATACGACGAGGTGAAGCGCCACTTCCAGGAACTTGTGTTCAAGACTGTCATACAACGCAACGTGAAGCTCAGCGAGAGTCCCAGCCACGGACTCCCCGTGATTCTTTACGACGCTGACTCGGCTGGGTCGAAGAACCACTTGGCACTCGCCAAGGAGATTATCAACAAGAACGAAAAAAGAGTAAACAAACAAGACGATGGCAGTACACAAGAAATATAACCGAAGCGTGCTCGGACGCGGACTCGACGAGATTGAAGGCGGACGCGGACTCGATGCGCTCATCGACACCGGAGGAGTGCGCACGCAGGGCACATCAACCATAAACGAAATACCGCTCAACCAGATAGAGGCAAACCCTAACCAGCCCCGACGCGACTTCGACCCCGAAGCGCTGCAGGAACTGGCAAACAGCATCAGCGAGATTGGCATCATTCAGCCCATCACGCTCAGACAGATAAGCGACGAACGCTTCCAAATCATTGCGGGCGAACGCCGCTGGCGCGCCTCGCAGATGGCTGGTCTCACAGCCATTCCGGCATATATACGCACCATTGCCGACGAGAACATCATGGAGATGGCGCTCGTCGAGAACATTCAGCGCGAAGATCTCAACGCCATTGAGATTGCGCTCGCATACGAACACCTGCTCGACGCCGACGGAATGACGCAGGAGAAGGTGTCGGAGCGCGTAGGAAAAAGCCGCACAGCCATAGCCAACTATCTCCGTCTGCTGCGTTTGCCAGCTCAGGTGCAGATAGCCCTGCAGAAAAAGGAGATAGACATGGGACACGCTCGCGCTCTGCTCGCTATCGACTCGCCCTCGCTGCAGATAAAACTCTTCAACGAAGTGCTCAAGAACGGCTATTCCGTGCGCAAGGTGGAGGAAATGGCGCAGATGCTCAAGAACGGCGAAGACGTCAACAGCGGAACAAAGAAGATTGTGGCAAAGGCAAAGCTCCCAGAGGAGTATAACGCCCTGCGTAGCCACCTCTCGGAGTTCCTGCAGACAAAGGTGCAGCTCACATGCTCGCCCAAAGGCAAGGGAAAGATAACAATACCCTTCGCAAACGAAGAAGAGCTGGAGCATATCATGGCTGTGTTCGACAAGATGAAGTAAGAACCTGCAATAGCTTGCAGACAAAACATAAACAAGAAAAACAATAGTGAAACAGAACATTACATATATATTAAAGACATTGGCGCTTGCTGCGATTCTGCTCTCGTTTGCTACGACGGCGAAGGCGCAGACAGCAGCCGATAGTATGGATGTTTCGTTCACATCTATAAAGGCAGACAGCGTAGCCGACAACGCACTATCGCCTGTAAAGGCAGACAGCGTTTACAAGGTGAAGCGCGACTGGAGCACATGGCGCCCCAATCCGAAGCGTGCCATGTGGCTCGCCATCGTTTTGCCCGGCGCCGGACAGATCTATAACCGCAAGTATTGGAAGTTGCCGATTGTGTATGGCGGATTCGTGGGTTGCATCTACGCCATGCGTTGGAACAATCAGATGTACACCGACTACTCGCAGGCTTATCTCGACTTGATGGATGACGACCCGAACACGCAGAGCTATAACCAGTTCCTGCATCTCGGAGCGAAAATCGACGAGTCGAACATACAACGCTATCAGACGCTCTTCAAAAAGCGCAAAGACAAGTTCCGCCGCTGGCGCGACCTTAGCTTCTTCTGCCTGGTGGGTGTCTACGCACTCTCAATCGTTGACGCATACGTCGACGCGTCGCTCTCAGAGTTCGACATCTCGAAGGATTTGAGCCTTAAGCTGGAGCCGACCATCATCAACGACAACCGCCAACGGAACCCTTTCAAGGCTAACAGCTTGGGATTGAGTTGCAGCCTGAATTTCTAAAGACAAACAAAAGATTATGAAGAAATCATTGATAATTATAGCCGCAGCGTTTTTCGGCTTTGCAAGTCAGGCTCTCGCGCAGAGCGAGAATAATGACGACGAAATAATAGTAACCGACGCCCAGGGCAAGCAGGAAGTGATTGACCTGCCTGAGGCGCTTACTCACGATTATGACAGTCTGCTCAACAACTACAACAGCAAGACTTATCTCCACATGAGTTTCGACTGCAACATGCCTGATGTGAATCCGGTTTACAGCGCAGAAGTGTACAAGGAGCGTCTGAGCCGCATCCCGACCATCATCGAGTTGCCCTACAACGACGTCGTTCAGAAGTTCATAGATCGCTACAGCGGACGTCTGCGCCGCTCCGTGAGCGTAATGCTCGGCGCACAGAATTTCTATATGCCTATCTTCGAGGAGGCTCTCGAGTCGTATGGCTTGCCTCTCGAATTGAAGTATCTGCCGGTCATTGAGTCAGCGCTTAATCCTAACGCCGTTTCGCGCGTCGGCGCCACAGGTCTTTGGCAGTTCATGCTCACCACCGGCAAGAAGTACGGACTCGAAGTGAACTCGCTTGTTGACGAACGTCGCGACCCTGTTCGCGCTTCGTACGCAGCAGCCCACTATCTGCGCGATCTCTATAAGATCTTCGGCGATTGGAACCTCGTTATCGCAGCCTACAACTGCGGTCCGGAGGCCATCAACCGCGCTATCCACCGCTCAAACGGCGAGAAAGACTACTGGCGCATCTATCCTTATCTGCCGAAAGAAACACGTGGCTACGTGCCGGCGTTTATCGCCGCCAACTATATAATGAACTACTATTGCGAGCACAATATCTGTCCGATGCGTGCAGACCTGCCCGTAAAGACCGATACCGTGGTCGTAAACCGCGACGTACACTTCGAGCAGGTGGCTCAGGTGCTTGGTATGGATGTCGACCAGATAAAGCAGCTCAACCCGCAGTATCGCCATAGCGTTGTGAACGGCAGCACAAAGCCGTCTGCAATTCGCTTGCCGCTGGCTATGGTGGGCAACTTCATCGACAACGAAGACTCTATCTACGCCTACAGACCCGACGAACTGCTCACAAAGCGCCTGGAAGTGGCTGTAAACACAGACGCTCCGGTAGTGTCGCGCCACTCTTCAACCAGAAGCGGCAGACACAGCAAGGCTTCGCGCAAAAAGTCGCGCCGCGAACGCAGCAAGAACGTAACGATTCGCCAGGGCGACACGCTTTCTGAGATAGCACGCCGCAACGGCACCACCGTTAGAAAACTGAAAAAGCTTAACAAGATTAGCGGAAGCAACATACGTGCAGGCAAGAAGATTCGCATCAAGTAAGATTGGTGCGAATCTCTGCACCCTGCCGCATACACATATACCTTATTAATATATAGGAGACCTGAATCATGGACGACCAGAATCTGAAAGACAAGCAGCGAGAGTCTGCTGATGACCAAATGATAGAACAAGCCTTCAAGGAAGTACTCGATATATATGTGGCATCGCGTCACCGAAAGAAGGTTGATATTATAACCAAGGCGTTCAACTTCGCACGACAGGCACACAAAGGTGTGCGCCGATTGTCGGGCGAACCATACATCATGCACCCTATTGCGGTGGCACGCATTGCGGTGGAGGAGATGGGACTCGGGTCGACGAGCATCTGCGCCGCACTCCTGCACGATGTTGTCGAGGATACCGACTATACCGTTGAGGATATCACGAATATCTTCGGCGAGAAGATTGCGCAGATTGTGGACGGACTGACCAAGATTTCGGGCGGTATCTTTGGCGACAAGGCGTCGGCTCAGGCAGAAAACTTCAAGAAGTTGCTGCTCACGATGAGCGATGATATCCGTGTTATACTCATCAAGATTTGCGACCGCCTGCACAACATGCGCACTCTGCAGTCGCAGCCGGCTAACAAGCAGTATAAGATTGCCGGTGAGACGCTCTACATCTACGCACCACTCGCAAACCGCTTGGGTTTGAACAAGATAAAAACTGAACTCGAAGACCTCTCGTTCCGCTACGAGCATCCAGAAGAGTACGACTATATCAAGGGAAAACTTGCCGACACGCAGGCGCAGCGCGACATGCTTTTCGAGAACTTCACTGCTCCTATACGTGAAGCTCTCGACAAGATGGGCATAAAGTACGAACTGAAGGCGCGCGTGAAGAGTCCTTATTCCATTTGGAACAAGATGCAGAACAAGCACGTCACGTTCGACGAAATCTACGACATTCTTGCTGTGCGCATCATCTATACGCCGAAGGAACGCTCGGAGGAAATCAACGAGTGCTTCAAGATATACGTCGCAATCAACCGCATATACAAGTCGCACCCAGACCGCCTGCGCGACTGGGTGAACCACCCGAAGGCAAACGGCTATCAGGCTTTGCACGTGACGCTGATGTCGAAGCAGGGCAAGTGGATAGAGGTGCAGATACGTTCCGACCATATGGACGAAGTGGCTGAGCAGGGCTTTGCCGCTCACTGGAAGTACAAGGAGAAGGGACTGGAGTCGAGTGTAGAGACCGTTGATGAAGATTCGGAACTCAACAACTGGCTGTCTACTATCAAGGAGATTCTCGACGACCCGCAGCCCGACGCAATGGACTTCCTTGATACCATCAAGCTCAACCTCTTTGCAAGCGAGATATTCGTGTTCACACCGAAGGGCGAAATCAAGACTATGCCGGCGCAATGTACGGCGCTCGACTTCGCTTTCCAGATACACACATTCCTCGGTTCGCACTGTATCGGCGCTAAGGTGAACCACAAACTGGTGCCGCTGAGCCACAAGTTGCAGAGCGGCGACCAGGTGGAGATACTCTCGTCGAAGTCGCAGCACGTGCAGGCTTCGTGGATAAACTTCGTTTTCACGGCGAAGGCGAAGCAGAAGATTATGGCGATACTGCGCCGCGACAACCGCGAACTGCAGAAGCGAGGCGAGCAGATACTCGATGACTGGCTGCGCAAGAACGAACTGGAGATGACTACGCAGGTGCTCAATAAACTCTGCGAACTGCATGAGGCAAAAAAGCACGAGGATTTGTTCCTTATGCTTGGCAAACGCTCCGTCCTGCTCGGTGACAAAGACCTCGACGAGCTGCGCGAGCGCAAGGCAGAGCAGGGCGGATGGCGCAAGTTTGTGCCATTCCTTAAGAAGGACAACAGCAAGGACGACAAGAAGTCGAATCTATTCATAGTGGGTGAGGGCTTTAATAAGAAGAAGCCGGTGATCATCAATGAGGAGAACATCTCGCAATACATCTTCCCGACCTGCTGCCACGCCATCCCCGGCGACGACATCATGGGATACATCGACAACAAGAACCGCATAGAGATTCACCGCCGCGACTGCGATGTGGCTTCGCGACTGAAGGCGAGCTTCGGCAATCGTATCCTCGACGCAAAGTGGGATATGCACAAGGTGATGTTCTTCGATGCGACGATAGAGTTGCGCGGCATCGACCGCAAGGGAATGCTGCACGACATCTCGGAGGTTATCTCCGACAAGCTCGACGTCAATATGCACCGAATCACTATCTCGAGTGAGGAGGGCATCTTCGACGGCACCATCGAGATTCGCGTTCACGACCGCAGCGAAGTGAGTGTCATCATGGACGAACTCAAAAAGATTGAGGACCTCAAGGAGGTGCTTCAGATACTATAACAAAAAAATCCGCAATGCTTGTTTTTCAGCATTGCGGATTTCTTATTTTTACTTATGCAGGTTTTGTGCGTAATACAGTTAAGTTTACACTGCGACTACTTATTAATGTAGGCTTTGCGCAATTTCATCAATTTCTTCTGCCGTAAGTCCCGTGTATCTTTGTATTTTCTCAGTAGAGTCGCCGTCGCTTAGCATGAGTTTTGCAAACTCAATGTTCTTTAGGTGTTCTGCCTCTGCTTTTCCTTTCTCTATTCCCTGCGCCATTCCCTGCGCCATTCCTTTCTCTATTCCCTGTGCCATTCCCTGTGCCATTCCTTCTTCTAATCCCTGCTTTCGTCCGTCTTCCAATCCGGTCTTTATAGCGTATTTGTAAGTGGCGTAGGCGTCGCGCATGATTCTGATGCTATCCTCGTATTTGTCCATGTCTTTTTTGCTGAGAGTTCTAAGGTCAGAAATCTCAGCCAACTTTTTAAACACAGCGTTTTTAGCCAGGAATGGCATTCTTTCAAATGTATTCATATTCTTTAAAACAAATATCCAGCGTTCAAAATCGGTTTCACACTCCGTCTCTGTTTTCTCGAAGAACGGCAGCATCAGATACACCATGCGTATCTTGTCGGACACCATCTTTCCGTTGTCTTTATCGGCGAGTATCATGTCCGTTCTGAACTTGCCAAATGGTAGCAACGGGTCGATGAAGTTCATGAAGCATATTGTGTAGACGGGTCGTATATCATAGTCCCATTCTCCTTTTATGCCTTGGTTCACTATCACGCGTGAGGTGTAATACAAAGCCCGGTCAATGAAGTGTTCTTGTCCTCGGTTTTGCATTTCTACGATAATCTCTTTGCCTTCGTCCGTCGTGCAATAGATATCGAATATCACCTCTCTTGAATCTTTCGACAGTCCGATTTGTTCTTTGTTGCCGAACGCCAGCGATTTAATTACAAATTCGCCGGCAAACAGGTCGTTCAAGAAGCAAATCAGCAAGTCTTTAGAAATCTCACGACCAAAGATATGCTTAAATCCCCAATCTGAGAAAGGATTGATGAATTGTGCCATATTTCTATTGTTTTGATTTACTGCAAAAATACGATTTTGTTGTGAGAAATACAAGAATAGCGTGCTATTTATTTATTATTTATGTGTTTTTGTAAAATGTTATGTATATGTGGGTGGTTATTTGTGAACAGCACATCCACTACTATGTGTATAAAATAACTTGGGGCTTGCATGAAAGATGCAAGCTCCAAGTTGCGTTGTATAGATTCAATTTGAAGTCGTATTATATGCGATCTTACTTCTCGCCGTTCACTTCGAGCGAGCAGGTGATGCCACGGCGCATCATGTCTTTCATTGTCGGCTTCAGACGGGTGAGAAATCCCTCCCACGAGCGGTTCTGCTGCTTTGTCCAACCAGCTTCTGCGAGAGCGATAGCGCGCGGATAAGCCTGATAGTAGATGCGCTCTACGGTCGGTATGCACTCGCTCCATAGTGTGCCAGCCACGCCGAAGAGGTTGTACTCCTCAAACTGCTCGTTCATGCCCCACGCCGGGTCGAGCGAGTAGGCATCCTTCAGCGTTGTAGCGGGCATGCCCCAATTCACCTCCGGCATATCGCCCTTCGCCATCGGATAGTCGAAGTAGCAGTGCTCGCCGGGGCAGAGCATGATGCGAGCGTTGTTGCGCACGGCAGCGTCGAGCGCCTCCTGCGTCTGTCCGCTGCGCCAAGCGAAGGTTACGCAGCCGGGCTGAATCTCCTTGAAGTCAGACTCGTACCAGAACATCGGCGTCTTGCCGTACTTGTCGCGCAGCAGTTCTATCATGCGGTCGAACAGATAGCCCTGCAGGCGCCAGTTCTCCGAGCGGTCGGTGGTCTTGATGCCGAGTTTCTGCTTCAGCGCCTGACACTTCGGGCAGTCGGTCCAGCAGTCGAGCGCCGGGTTGCCAGCCTCGTCGCCGCCGAGATGAATATACTTAGACGGGAAGATGTCGGTAATCTCCTTGAACACATTGCCGAGGAACTCGTATGTGAAGTCGTTTCCCGGGCAGAGCAGTTCGTTAGACACGCCGCAGGTTGTGCGCACCGGCACCTGACGCTGGTGGCAAGTGAGTTCGGGGAACACGCTGATGGCAGCCACCTCGTGTCCCGGCATCTCTATCTCCGGCACGATGTCGACGTGGTACTCAGCGCCCAGCTTCACCAGTTCGCGCATCTGCTCCTGCGTGTAGTAGCCCTTGTACGGCATCTGAATGTCGTCCTGACCCCAGCGCGACGAAGCCTGCTCCGTGAGCTGCGGATATTTCTTTATCTCGATGCGCCAAGCCTGGTCGTCAACCAAATGGAGGTGCATGGCGTTGAGCTTGTAGCGCGCCATCTCGGGCACGAACGCCTTCAGATCCTCGAACGGTATGAACGTGCGGGCAGGGTCGACCATCAGTTCGCGAACATGCGTGCGCGGTTTGTCGCTGATGAACAGCGCCGGGATAGCGTCGGCACACTCCGTAGCGCCGTTGCCGCGCAGCAGCTGGTCGAGCGTCATGAGCGCGTAGAACACGCCGCGCGCCGTCTTGCCCTTCGCCGTTACGCCCTTAGCGTCTATAGCGAGCGTGTACGCCTCGTCGTCGCTGAGCGAGTTGTCTATCGCCAGCGTAATCTGCGTGCCGCGCTGACGACTGTTCACGATGTTGCCGATGCGCTCTGTGAGCACGCGGCGAGCCTGCTCAGCCTCGTTCGAGAGTCCGTCGGCAGCCACGATGTTCCACGCCGTCTTCACCTTCAGGTCGGCGCCCTTCAGCATCTTCAGTTCTACGGGGAACGGCACGAGGCAGTCCTCCGGCTTGCTCACCTGATACTTCTCCTTAGCGTCGCTGAAGAAGAGGCTCCAACCCGCAGCCTTGCGGTAGAGTTTCTCGCTGCCCTTCGGCACGACGAGCTTCACGTTCTGGCGGTTGAGGCCGTAGAACGCCGTAGCGTCAGCCTTCGGCGGCACCTTCGAGTCGACGCGCACCGTCTTCAGACCCGCGAGTCGTGCGAAGGCGTACTCAGCAATCTGCGGAGCGCCCTTTATTGTTATCTCCTCCAGTGCCGTGCAGCCCGAGAATGCGGCAGCGCCGATAGTCTTCACGCCAGCCGGAATGGTTATCTTGCCCAGCTTGTCGCATGCGAAGAACGCCTGCGAACCGATCGACTTCGCCGCTGTCGGCAGCGTTATCTGCTCGAGCTGGTGGCGCGAGTGGAAAGCGTTGTTAGGGATTGCGGTGCTCTGCGCCTCGCTGAGGTCTACGGAGCGCATCTGGAAACAGAGGTCGCGCAACTGGCGATAGTCGCTGTTGCCCGTCGTTGACAGTTCGCCCGTGAGCTTGAGGCTTACAGCCATCGACTTCTGCTCGGGCTTCAAGTCGTCCATGCGTGCTACGGTCTGCGCCGAAACTACGGCAGAAAGGAGCGTAGCTGCAGACAATAGGATGAATATTCTCATTGTATTATGTAGATTTAGTTTATAAAAATCGGTGTTAAGGGTGGGGTGTTAAGGGGTGAAAGCCTGCGGATTGTCATCGTCTACCGAACGCCGCCCGATCGGATTCCGTTCGCCGCCCGATCAGATTCCGTCCGCCGCCCGATCAGATTCCGTCCGCCGTCCGATGAGTTTTGTTGGCGATGCATATCGTAGGAGGCTACGGTTTGCCATGCAACTCGTGTTTCTGTAGTATCTGCATCTTGCGTAATGCATCACACCATGCCGTCGAGCTGCTTCTTCAGCTCCTTCAGCTCCTCGCGCACGCTTATCAGCGTAGCCAGAATGTCAGAGCTCTTGTCTACGCCCGTGCGGTTCTTGTTGAGCATCTTGCGCGCCGCCGAGAGCTTGAAGCCGCGCACCTTCACAAGATTGTGTATAACGCGAATCTGCTCGATGTCCTTCTCCGTATACTGGCGCACGTTTTGTCCCACGGTCTTGGGTTTCAGATGCGGAAACTCCGTCTCCCAAAAACGCAGAGTGCTCTCACGTATGTCGAACATCGCCGCCACCTCCTTGATGGAGTAGTACAACTTCACGTTCTTATTGGTATTCAATGCCATATTATTTGCAATTTATTTGCAAAAGTAACCAAAACAAAGTACCTTTGCAAACGTTTTAGGAAGAATTTAAAAAACAAACGACAATATTGTATAATATGATGACAGCTAATGAAATCCGCGACTCGTTCAAGAAGTTCTTCGAGTCGAAAGGACACACCATCGTGCCGAGTGCGCCGATGGTAATCAAGGATGACCCAACATTGATGTTCACTAACGCTGGTATGAACCAGTGGAAGGACATCATCCTCGGTACACGCGAGCCCGAACCGCGCCGCCGTGCCGACACACAGAAGTGCCTTCGCGTGAGCGGCAAGCACAACGACCTCGAGGAAGTAGGTCACGACACATACCACCACACCATGTTCGAGATGCTCGGCAACTGGTCGTTCGGCGACTACTTCAAGGAAGGCGCCATCGACTACGCTTGGGAGTACCTCGTAGACGTATTGAAGCTCAACCCCGCCGACCTCTACGTAACCGTTTTCGAGGGTTCGGAAGAAGAAGGACTCTCTCGTGACGACGAGGCTGCATCATATTGGGCGAAGCATGTGCCCGCCGACCACATCATCAACGGCAACAAGCACGACAACTTCTGGGAGATGGGCGATACGGGTCCGTGCGGTCCGTGCTCGGAGATTCACCTCGACTCGCGCACACCGGAGGAGAAGGCTAAGGTGCCCGGACGCGAACTCGTGAACAAGGACGACCCGCAGGTTATCGAGATCTGGAACATCGTGTTCATGCAGTACGAGCGCAAGGCTAACGGCTCGCTCGTTCCGCTGCCGATGCACGTTATCGATACCGGTATGGGCTTCGAGCGCCTCGTGCGCGCTATGCAGGGCAAGCACTCCAACTACGACACCGACATCTTCCAGCCTATCATCAAGGAAGAGGAGGCCATCACCGGCATGAAGTACGGCGAGAAGGAGGAGACTGACGTGGCTATGCGCGTCTGCGCCGACCACCTGCGCGCCGTAGCGTTCTCTATCGCCGACGGACAGCTGCCTTCTAACGCTAAGGCTGGCTACGTAATCCGCCGCATCCTGCGCCGTGCCGTGCGCTACGCATATACCTTCCTCGGACAGAAGGATGGCTTCCTCTACAAGCTCATCCCCGTTCTGACACGCGAGATGGGCGAGGCGTTCCCCGAACTCAAGGCTCAGCACGACCTCATCATCCACGTAATCAAGGAGGAGGAAGACTCGTTCCTGCGCACTCTCGAGAAGGGCATCAACATGCTCAACTCGGCTATGGACGAGCTGAAGAAGCAGGGCAAGACAGAGCTTGACGGCGTGCAGGCATTCCGTCTGTTCGACACATACGGCTTCCCGCTCGACCTCACCGAGCTTATCTGCCGCGAGAACGGATTCACCGTTGCCGCAGACGAGTTCGACGCCGAAATGCAGAAGCAGAAGGAACGCGCACGCAACGCTGCCGCCGTTGAGAACTCCGACTGGGTTATCCTGCGCGAAGGCGAACAGCAGTTCGTTGGCTACGACTTCACCGAATACGAGTGCCACATCCTGCGCTACCGCAAGGTGACACAGAAGAAGAACACATACTTCGAGCTCGTGCTCGACAATACGCCGTTCTACGGCGAGATGGGCGGTCAGGTAGGCGATACCGGCGTGCTCGTCAGCGAGGACGAGACCATTACAATCACCGACACAAAGCGCGAGAACGGACAGTCGGTACACATCGTGAAGGCTCTGCCGAAGAACCCGGAGGCCGACTTCATGGCTTGCGTAGACGTAGACGCTCGCGAGGGCTCGGCTGCCAACCACACCGCTACCCACTTGCTCGACTACGCTCTGAAGCAGGTGCTCGGCGACCACGTAGAGCAGAAGGGCTCGTTCGTATCGCCCACAACGCTGCGCTTCGACTTCTCTCACTTCACCAAGGTGACTGACGAGGAGCTGCGCAAGGTAGAGCGTCTCGTCAACGACCTCATCCGTCAGGACCTGCCGCTCGACGAGCACCGCGACACTCCGTTCGAGGAGGCTAAGAAGCTCGGCGCTATCGCCCTCTTCGGCGAGAAGTACGGCGACAAGGTGCGCGTAGTACGCTTCGGACCGAGCTGCGAGTTCTGCGGCGGTATCCACGCACAGTCGACAGGTCGCATCGGTATGTTCAAGATCATCTCTGAGAGCAGCGTAGCTGCCGGCATCCGCCGCATCGAGGCAAAGACCGGCAAGGAGTGCGAGGAGCTGATGTACAACATCGAGGACGTGCTGAAGGCTATCCGCGGTCTGTTCAACAACGCAAAGGACCTGCAGGGCGTCATCGGCAAGTACATCGAGGAGCACGACGCTATGAAGAAGAACATCGAGCAGTTCCAGGCTGCTGCCGTAGAGCGCACAAAGAACGACCTCATCGCTAAGGCACGCGAGGTGAACGGTGTGAAGGTCATCACAGCTGTCCTCCCGCTGGAGCCGGCTGCTGCCAAGGACCTCATGTTCAAGCTGCGCCAGGCTGTTCCGTCTAACCTGCTCGCTGTTGTAGGCTCGGTAGCTCACGAGAAGCCAATGCTCAACGTCTGCATGAGCGACGACCTCGTGAAAGACCACTCGCTCAACGCCGGTCAGATGGTGCGTGAGGCTGCCAAGCTCATCCAGGGTGGTGGCGGCGGTCAGCCTCACTTCGCTCAGGCTGGTGGCAAGAACGTCGACGGACTCTCTGCTGCCGTAGACAAGGTGGTGGAGCTTGCACAGCTCTAAACGGCTTTTAGTACAAACACTATAGGAGGCTACGGCATTCTTGCCGTAGCCTTTATTATATGCCCTTTTTTCTATTCTTTTCTCTCCTTCGTATTAACTTAAATAGTTAACAAGTGTTTCACAACGTGAAATACTCTGCATATAATTCTCTATTCTGCAATTTTAGGAGTACCTTTGCAAAGATGTCCGACACCTTCGTGTTATTATACTATATAATAAGGTGCGCATGAATAGTTTTTATGGTTTTTCGGACTATCGCATACGTAGACATAACAGATGAAAAGAGTTCTCGACTTCATAATAGCTGCTGTGTGCCTCGTTGTCTTTGCGCCGTTATTTTTGATATGCATCGTTGCTATTTGGTTAGAAGACGGTGCGCCAACGATATATCGGCAGGAGCGCATTGGGTTGCACGGCAAGCCATTCTACATATATAAGTTCCGCAGCATGACGCGCGACGCCGAGAAAGACGGACCGCAGTTGTTGCTCGAAGGAGCTTTGAACGACCCGCGCCTCACGCGTGTGGGTCGGTTCTTGCGTGCCCATCATCTCGATGAGCTGCCGCAGTTGTGGAATGTAGTGCGAGGCGATATGGCGTTCATCGGTTATCGTCCCGAACGCAAATTCTACATTGACCAGATTATGGAGCGCGACCCGCGCTATGAGCAGCTCTATGCTATCCGTCCCGGTGTCACCTCCTACGCAACGCTCTACAACGGCTACACCGACACCATAGAGAAGATGTTGCGTCGCCTCGAGCTCGACCTTTATTATCTTGAGCACCAGTCGCTTTGGTTCGATTTCACCGTGCTCATAAAGACATTCTTAAGCATCGCGTTTGGAAAGAAGTTCTGATTGCTTAAGGCTGGAAGATAGGCTGGAAGATATTCGGTTTTCAAGAATATCTTCCAGCCTTTATTATACTCATATCGTGAGCGTTACGTTGATGCTGGAAGATATGGTGGATTTTTTTGTTAATCGTATACGTAATAAAAAAAACGCGCGCAACCATTAAGTTGCGCGCGTTTTGCGTTATTTGTTAGTTGTAGGCTGTGAATTAGTTCCAATCCTAAATCAAAATAAAATCAGAAAAACTAATCATACCTTTCAACTCTCAATTCTGAACTTTCAACTATCTTCAGATTAGTCGCAGATAAGGTTCTCGCCAGTCATCTCCTCCGGCTTCTCCAGACCCATGATGTGGAGGATAGAAGGAGCTACGTCAGCGAGGCGTCCGTCCTTAACGGTAGCCGAGTTGTTGTTGGTTACGTAGATGAACGGAACCGGGTTGAGCGAGTGAGCTGTGTTAGGAGTCTCGTCCTCGTTGATAGCGTTGTCAGCGTTGCCGTGGTCGGCGATGATGATAACCTCGTAGTCGTTAGCCTTAGCTGTCTCTACTACGTCCTTAACGCAGTTGTCGATAGCGTGAACTGCCTTTGCGATAGCGTTGTAGATACCGGTGTGACCTACCATGTCGCCGTTAGCGAAGTTTACAACGATGAAGTCGTACTCCTGAGTGTTGATAGCGCCAACCAGCTTGTCCTTCACCTCGTATGCGCTCATCTCCGGCTTCAGGTCGTATGTAGCAACCTTCGGCGACGGAACAAGGATGCGGTCCTCGCCCTCGTACGGAGTCTCGCGGCCACCGTTGAAGAAGAATGTTACGTGAGCGTACTTCTCTGTCTCAGCTGTGTGGAGCTGACGCTTGCCCTGAGCAGAGAGATACTCGCCGAGAGTGTTTGTTACGTTCTCCTTCGGGAAGAGGATGTTAACGCCGGTGAACGATGCGTCGTACGGAGTCATGCAGAAGTACTGCAGATCCTTGATAGTGTGCATACCTGCTTCCTCGTGCTCCTTCTGTGTGAGCACCTCTGTAAGCTCCTTAGCACGGTCGTTGCGGTAGTTGATGAAGATGACAACGTCGCCTTCCTCGATCTTGCCGTTAACGGTAGAGTTGTTGATAGGAAGAACGAACTCGTCGGTTACGCCCTCGTCGTAGCTCTCCTGCATTGCCTTCACCATGTCGTCAGACTGCTTGCCCTTGCCCTCAACGAGCAGGTCGTAAGCCTCCTTGACGCGCTCCCAACGCTTGTCGCGGTCCATTGCATAGAAGCGGCCTACGATGCTTGCGATGTGCGCACCGTTCTTGTCGCAGCACTCCTGAACCTGCTCGATGAAGCCCTTGCCAGACTTCGGGTCGGTGTCGCGGCCGTCCATGAAGCAGTGTACGTATACGTCGTTCAAGCCGTACTCCTTGCCGATTTCGATGAACTTGAAGAGGTGGTTGAGTGAAGAGTGTACGCCGCCGGTAGAGGTGAGGCCCATGAGGTGGAGCTTCTTGCCGTTCTCCTTAGCGTAGCTGTAAGCCTTAACGATCTCCTTGTTCTTGAGGATAGAGCCGTCCTTGCAAGCACGGTTAATCTTAACGAGGTCCTGGTAAACGATACGGCCAGCGCCGATATTCAAGTGGCCAACCTCAGAGTTACCCATCTGACCCTCCGGCAGACCTACGTCTTCGCCGCATGCGAGGAGCTGTGAGTGTGCGCTCACTGCTGTAAGGTAGTCGAGATACGGAGTCGGTGTGTTGTAGATAACGTCACCTTTGCCATGTTTGCCGATGCCCCATCCGTCGAGGATCATCAATAAAGCTTTCTTTGCCATAATTCTTTGTATGTTATTATGTTAAAATAATGTTTCCTATTTACGTGCAAAGTTACAACAAATAATCCATAAATTATCCACTCTTGATGAGGTATTCTTATGTTTTTTCGTTACTTTTGCATTGGTTTAAACTTTATTACTGACTAACGATATAATACTTTGAATATGATTAATAAACTATTGTTGTCGGCTGCTATCGTTCTTAGCGGTGCGACTACTATTGAAGCCGCACAGAAGAAGTCGGCGAAAGTGGAGAAACAGCTGGCTGCACAGTGTGATGCAGGCTTGCGTTCAATCACCGAAGATGCGGCTCGTGCGCATGTCTATTTCCTCGCCGACGACCTCTTGGAGGGACGCCGTGCAGGCGAGCGCGGTTCGCGCATCGCAAAGCAGTATATCATCTCACAGATTCGACAGGCTGGCTTGAAACCTTTCCTCGGCGACTCGTACGAACAGCCCTTCGAGGCTTGCGCTGTGCAGAAGCTGAAGCGTGGCGTACGCTACTTCGTTGAGGCCGATTCTGTCGCTGAGATAAAAAAGCAGGTGCACCGCACTATGTATCTGAGCAATGTGCTCGCGGTGCTGCCGGGCAAGAAGACTAACGAAATGGTTGTTGTGGGTGCGCATCTCGACCATGAAGGCGTGTACAACGACATCGAAGGCGACAAGATTTACAACGGTGCCGACGACAACGCGTCGGGTGTGGCTGCCGTGCTGCAGATTATGAAGGCTTTCGTGGCGAGTGGTGCAACGCCGGAGCGCACTATCGTGTTCGCATTCTGGGACGGCGAGGAGTTCGGACTGCTCGGTTCGCGCTACTTCACTGATGCCTACAAGGATATGCAGAAGGTGAAGGGCTATCTGAACTTCGACATGGTGGGCAGCGGCACGGACAGTCGCTATTTGATGTACTTCTTCACGGCTTCGCATCCGAAGATTGGCGAGTGGCTCAAGGCGGATATGGCGAAGCACAACTTCTGCTTCGACCCCGACTATCGTGCTTGGGACAACCCCGTCGGCGGCAGCGACCAGCAGTCGTTCCACTTGAAGGGTGTGCCTATCGTGTGGTATCACACCGGCGGACAGCCCAACTACAACTTCCCGTCGGATGAGGCACAGACCATCAATTATCCGAAACTGACCGACATCACCCGTGCTTCGTATCTCACAACGTGGCACTTGGCGAATGAAGCGGAATATTAATAAAAAACGTGATGGAGCGCTGTTTGCAGCCTGTCTCTTATACACATCTGACGCTGCCGAC
>ERZ1026888.12-NODE-12-length-104134-cov-9.814381_pt1 | contig 104134 bp, 78 predicted proteins | sample MGYA00380174_ERZ1026888 | MGnify/ENA primary metagenome ERZ1026888 (study PRJEB33269, sample SAMEA4719810) | human gut metagenome | biome: human-associated habitat; feature: organic feature; material: feces | place: Cameroon | collected 2013-10 ...
GCGATATTTTTTTTGACTGTATACACTAGCATCGCGGATACGCTTACTGACAATTCCTTCCATCAACAAACCATCCAGACAGTTGACTGACAATCGCCAGACGACAAACTGTCTGTTTATCAGAATATTACAGCAAAAAACCAGACAAACTGACAGTTTTTTTGAAAATTCCTGTTTTACTGAAAATCAGCGATATTGACAACTTTTATTCATATCGATCAACATAACTTAATTCCGCCAACGGGTTATTATCAGGAAAATGCAACTGGAGGTATAAAGCACATTTTCTTGCCACCAAATGTTTCAGTCTGCAATATTTTTTTTACCTTTGCACGCATAATATTGTGTTAGTAACACAAACATACCATATTGAAAATCAAAGAAGTATGAAAACATTGTTGATAACTTTAACTGCATTAGCTTTTCTCTCAGTTTTTCCCATATCTGCTCAAAGCATATCATATTCTTATGATAGAAGCGGAAACAGGGTCGGCAGAAAGTCTTCTTCTCCCAACAAAGTCAAGACAAAAGACCATAATGTTACCAATGCTGTTATTTCTTCGAATGTAAATGCCATTTACAACAGTATATCGAAAAATATAGAGATAATCCCAAGAGATTTCCTATGTACTCCTATAAGAGTTAGTGTTTATTCCGCATCCGGACAAATGATTTACAACTCTATAATTCCCAAAGAACGTGTCACTATAGACGCTTCATCTTTTGCTGTTGGAATATATTTGGTGGAGGTTGAATGTGGTGAAACAAAGCTAAACAGAAAGATAACGATTAAATAGCATGAAAAACCTTATCCAATACATATTTCTTATATTTTCTTTACTGTCGTTGCCGTCATATGCACAGACTCCATCGGAGATAATAGGCAATTATAAAGTAAAGCCAGATATGACAAGTCCAAGCGACAAGTCTGTCGGAGGAGTTCCTGTAAGCTTCGACGTATTACAGACTGGTGCAGCTACATTATCCATTCCGATAGAATGCCCAAAGGGAGTAAACGGAATGCAGCCCAATATCAGTATCGGCTACAACAGTCTGAGCGGTGATGGCTTTGCTGGATGGGGATGCAGTATTCATGGATTTTCTGCAATTACGCGAGGAGTGAAAACCGTTTATTATGACGGTGCTGCAAATGGGAGAGATTTTTCCGAGAATGATGCACTGTATCTCGACGGAAAACGGTTGGTACAGAAATACGGCAACGGTATCGTCAACGGGGCGACATTCGTATCTGAATCTGATCCGTACAGCGTGTTTACAGTATGCGGCAGCGGTTCAGAAATGTGGATCTGTGGGAAACTGTCAAACGGTAACACTGTATGGTATGGGCATGATATAGACGGTCGCCAGTTCGCCACGATACCTTCTGGCGTTACTGTTGTCAATGCCTGGTATCTGAAATATGTGGAGGATAGAAATGGGAATACCATTGAAATCATGTATAAACGAGACAATGGTACTGTTTATCCGTGGCATATTTCTTACGGCGCAAATGTAAAATGTAACGTAGAGCACTGCATGTCTGTAACATTCAGTTACGAACCGCGTGATTTCAGTATACCTTATACAATAAACGGAGTTGCATGCACAAATCGGCTGCGTCTAAAATCCATAGAAACAAGCAGCAACGGCAAACCGTACCGTAAATACTCGTTGGATTATGAAACAAACCAGACAACACACAAAGAGAAACTTGGTTCCGTATCTGTAACTCCCGGCAGTATGACGGAGGAACGCAAGATAAATATGACATGGGACGGTCAAACGAGCAATGGCATAAGTGCAAGAACCGTCGATGTTCCAGAAACAGATTATTTCCTTACAGAAAAACTCAACCGCTATTTCACAGCCGTTGACATCAACGGTGACGGAATATCCGACATTCTTGAGTTCGCTCCCGTGAAAATCACTACTTCGTATGGAGCAAACAGTTCCAGTGGCGTTCTTGACAACTATTGCATTCCGTACCTTTCATGCATAGACGACAATGGAAATGTAAAATACATAATACAAAACCACATAAGTCTTGGAGGTGACATTAACTTCGACGGTTTTACAGACAGTATGGGAGCGCCTGTATTCACAGACATGAATGGCGACGGCATACAGGATGTCATAATCCCGGATATCCGCATAATAAAGTCCTCGAATGTCAAGGAAGTCTTTTTCTACACCTTGTACGGTAAGAGGGCAGACTATGTGGACAACGACAAGGACAGGATAGATCTTCCTCTTGTCAACACCGACAAATTCCCGTTGTATATTGCGGCTGACCTTGATGCAGACGGCAGAGGAGAGATCATCACGCTGGAAAGGAATTGCAACAAACAAGGCAAATATGTCCTTACTGACATGCCGTATGTGAAAAGGGGAGGAACATCCGATTATTCAAGAGCCGGCATCAAGCTGAAGTCTGCTCCGCAGAATCTTTTAACAGGAGATTTCAACAATGACGGATTGACGGATTTGCTTGTCTTAGAAAACGGTTGCAGCGAGCTTATACTGAATGATGGAGGAAGAAAACCGTATGACGGAGACCAGCATAGAATTGTCTACAACCAAAACGTGAAGGATGCGAATATGGTTGAAACTGGAGATTTCAACGGAGACGGATGTCTTGACATTGCCATGTTCAGCGACAAAAAACTTGTCATTGCTCTCGGTGACGGCAAAGGTAATTTCACGCTTTGCAGTCCGCAGACTTTTGAGAATCTTGACAGCTATGCCTTTAGAAACTCCGAATCGAAAATGTTCGCCTACGATTTCAACCGCGACGGCAAGTCCGACCTTGTCATTGCAAAGGCAAACATGTCACACCACAAGAATTTCATAGATACAAGAACATTCTGGCTGGCATCACAAGGTAGCGCTTTCAGTCTACAGTCAATGGCTGTTTCTAAGAAGCGTGACGATGCAAAAAGCCAGCGGTATGTCATCGGTGATTTCAATGGTGACGGATATATGGATTTACTAAATTACGGCAACCAGTGCTATGATGCGGTTGGCGTATCAGAAGAACCGAAGTTTTATATTTACAGTGAATATGCGGCCCCATCGGAAGACAGAGTCGTACATGTTGACAACGGCTTTGATACGGATGTCGCAATTTCATATGCCAATAGTATCTTACCAGAAATCTGCAAACCTAAATCCGATGCTGTATTCCCGGTAAGGGATTGCGTCGTACCCATAAGTGTTGTCTCGAATGTGAAAAAGAACACAGGAATAACCGGAGTACACAAAACTACATTCAGGTATGAAGGATTGAAAGCGCATGCTCAGGGAAGGGGAATCCTTGGATTCTCCAAATTTACAGCAACGGACACAGAAACAGGCTCCGTGAAAGAAACGGAGATAAGGGGATATGGCAATGACAGTTTCCTGCCGAAACAGATAAAGACAACGGAAGCGACAGGAAATGTAACTACAGTAACGGAAACAGAGAACATGATTGTGTCAGTTGTCGGCAAGTCCTTCCTCTCTTACCCGCAAAGCGTTGTTGAAACGGACATTGAAGGTAACGTAACCAAAATGGAATGCATTTACGACAAAGACAGAGGATACTTGACAGAAAAGAAAACAACAAATGACGACGGATCATATGTCAAGACAATCCTTGGCGGTTACGGATGTTATTCTGGGGAATGGATGCCCAAGACCTCAACAACGGTAATGAAACATCCGGATGACAGCCAGGAATATACTGACGTTACGAAGATGGAATATGACGGATATGGAAATGTAACGTCAACCGTTTCACATGCCGGAACTGACAAAGAAACAGCAACTGACATGACCTATGACAATTTCGGCAATATAACATCTGTATTTTCAAAAGCCGGTTCTTTGCAGACGAGTACGGCATATACAGAATACGGTAAGGACGGAAGATTTGCCGTACATACGTATACTGAACCTGTCTCTACCGACTTTACTTACACGTATGACGATTTCGGAAACCTGCTGACTGAAACAGACAATACAGACACGACTTCACCACTTATAACGACCCATGTCATTGATGCATGGGGAAGGGAAGTGGGGGCTGTTTACCCTACAGGCAAGGTATCGGGTATATTGACGAAATGGAAAGACCTGACAGAAAAGTCTTATTTCACGGTGTCTTACTCCAACGATGCCCCGTGGACAAAAACGGAATACGACCGCCTCGGCAGGGAATTCCGTCGGGAAACTGTCAATGTAGGAGACGTACCGGTAACGACTGCTACAGAATATGACAAAAAGGGAAATGTCGTTTCTGTCGTCATTCATACAGGAGAACTCTCCACCTCTAAAAGCATGGCTTACGATGATTCTGGAAGACTTCTGTCTGAAACATATTCGTCGGGAAAGGCTGTAAACTACACTTATGGTAAAAGAAAAGTAACGATAAATACTAACGGACATTCCTTTGAGAAAGAATACGATTCTTGGGGAAACGTGAAAAAGAGTACAGACACTGCCGCGACAATGGAATATGAATATTATTCCAACGGCAAGACAAAAAAGGCTACATGTTGTGGTGTTTCTACAGATATGGAATATGATGCGGCAGGTAACCGTATTCTTCTGAAAGATGCCGATGCCGGAAAAAGAACAAGCGAGTATGACGCTTTGGGCAGAATTACCATACAGGAAGACGAACAGGGAAACGTGATATGCAAAAGCTATGACCGTTTGGGCAGAGTTACATCAGAAAGCGGAGTGGTCAATTCCGTCAATTACAGCTACAATGTGAGAGGGCAAATGACTTCAGCATATTGCGGCAATAATTCCACCAGCATTGCTTATGACAAGTTCGGGCGCAAAACAAAAGAACTGCGGAATCCTGAATTCGGGGAGACACAGATAAGCGAATATAAGTATAATGATGTCGGACAGGTATATGAAGAAACCTTGCCTGGAAACATAAAGGTGGGATACGGCTATGACTCTTATGGCAACCTTGTGTCAAGGAGTATCGGAGGAGTAGAAGTGTGGAAACTTCTGTCGCATAACGGGAAGACGTTGCGTTATGCCTTGCTTGGCGGAAAGCTGGAAAATGTCACGAAAAGGGATAAAAATGGTTACATGTCTACCAACAATCTGTATTTCGGAGGAAAAAACATTGACTGGATTAGTTATTCGTTCAACCCTATTACCGGTAACCTGTCAAAAAAGTCAAGGAAAGGCGAAGCTTTCATCAAGTCCTTCAGCTATGACGCTATGGACAGGCTTACAGGCTGTGTTTCAATTGCTCAGATTGTAATCACCGACACGACTTTGACACCAAAACCTTATTTCGGGAATTCTTTACAGCCGAACAGTATCGGTGTGGTTCTGTCTGGTGACAAATATCCAACGACAATTGGCGACAAGTACGTGTATGCAGACAACGGCAATATACTATCTACAACGGCAATTGGCAACTATACATACGATGACGACTGTCCGCATGCCGTAAAGACGGTTGAGAACAAGTCTGGTTCAATACATTCAGCATCGCAGCAAGTTGTTTATAACAACCTCAATCTCGTTGACGGAATAATGGAAGGGGATAGAGACGACATGACTGACATTGAATATTATTTCGGTACAGACAACAGCCGATGGCATGCGAAATACTTCAGAGGGCATAATATATACCGCACCATAGACTACGGCAACGGATATGAAAAGGTAACGGAAAATGATACGATTCGGGAATTTTGGTATCTTGGCGACGATATACTATTGTATCGTGAAAACGGTGGAACGGTGAAAGCCTTTTATATGCTGACCGACAATGTCGGTAGCATCGTCGGCATATATGATTCGGACGGGCAAGAACTCTTCCGTGCCGATTACGACCCTTGGGGTGTAATGACAGTAAGGCGCAACGATATAGGTTTCATTCGAGGCTATACCGGTCATGAGATGCTTCAGGAATTCAATTTAATAAACATGAACGGAAGGGTATATGACCCTCAGATATGCAGATTCCTAAGTCCCGACAACTACGTGCAAGAGCCTGTCAACAGCCAGAGCTTTAACCGGTATTCGTATTGTTTGAACAATCCATTGAAGTATAATGACCCGAGTGGGGAATTGTTCACGATAGATGACATATTTATTTGTGCATTTATGAGTGGAGCAATTAACTGGGCTATGAATGGTGGTCAATTGAACGCCAAAGGTTTGGCGTTTTTTGGTATCGGCACAGGTTCGTTTGTGGCAGGTTCGTTAGTGGGTGCAGGAATAAGTTCTGCCTTGTATACCAGTAGTCTCGGCTCAGGCTTTATATCAGGTGCAGCAATAGGATTGGGCAGTGGATTTGCAGGTGGTTTTACTTCTGGTTTAGGAAATAGTTTAGTAAGCGGCTGCAGTTTTTCTTCATCACTGTCGAATGCCTTTTCTTCAGGATTGCAGTCTGGGATTTTAGGAGCCATTATAGGCGGACTTGCAGATGGTACAGATGCGCTGGAGGCACATGCAAACTTTTTCACAGGAAGAGGTTCTCTAGAAATAGATAAAGCATTCGCATGTAGTGGAAATTCAACGAGATTAGAAGATTTATATGAGTATGGAAAGAAAAAAACAGATATGAAATATGTTGGCAAATTTGAAGGCGTTCCTGTTTTTGAATCTTCTAAGTTGGGTAATGTAAAAGGGAATTATATGGGCGTAACATTGCCTCCTACAGGAATTTTTGTTGGCTCTGGAGTTTATGCAAATGACAAATCTATGATGTGGCATGAATTCGGACATATGTTGCAATCTTTCAAACATGGTTTAAAGGCATATTATAGAGTTATTGCTCCAGAAAGCTTAATAGATGCTCTCGTAACCAATGAAAGTGGTCATTTGGTATGTTGGACAGAGACTTATGCGAATTTCTTGTCAAAGAATTATATGTTAAGTAAATATCCTAAAATGAAATGGTCAAATTATTATCCTGTTAAGGATATTGACTGGTTTAATAATTTAAGGCTTAACATGGCCAATTCTTTATATTAAAAGAAGATGAAAAATATATTTATTGCATTATTAATTTTTACAATAATTAGTTGTTGCAGCTGGTCTACGTCAATATGTGTTATAAACAAGTCAAGATATAATTATCTTGGATGTTATTCCTATACCGATTCTTTTGGCAATAACAATATGGGGTATGACAATATTGCAGAATTTGACACATGCAAGCAGAAATCACTTGAATGGCTTAGATTTGCACATAAATATTGTCCCAAAGGCGATACTTTATATTTAAAATTCCAAACACGAAGTCTTGACGAGATTTTTGAAAAATCAATAGACGGGAAAGTACGTTTCTTTTTTATCAAGGATAGTGTCTATCTGAATACCCCTTGGGATTCAATCGTAAAATATCAAATATGTGATAAAAAATATATATTCAACAAAAAAGAATTTAATCAGATCGGACAGAAGATTGTATTAAAGTAATCAGAAATTACAGGAGACCATGGTAAATATACTATTTAATTAGTGTCCCGTTAAAATCAGGACACTAATGATGGAAAATATGAAAACAAGCATCCGATGATAGTTGTAGGTCTTGAAACAGAACGTAAAATGAAGGATTTTGGATTGAAAGGCATTGATTTTGATAATGTTTATGGCTGATAATGATTATCAGGAAAATGCATCTGGAGGTATAAAGCACATTTTCTTGCCCCCAAATGTTTCAGTCTGCAATATTTTTTTTACCTTTGCACACATAACATTTGTTAGTAAGACAAACAAACATATTAAAAGATATCTATAAACGTTATGATTCTTTTTTTCAGAACTCCTTCAAAGAGCGTGATAGCAACACAGGTTGACCATCAGCTCGACAGCAATGAGATTAACGAACTTTGTTGGCTCTTCGGAGACGCCGTGCTCGAAAAGGCAGACAGCCTCGAGGGTTTCTTCGTGGGACCACGCCGTGAAATGATTACTCCTTGGAGTACGAATGCCGTTGAGATAACACAGAACATGAATCTCCACGGCATTTCGCGTATTGAGGAGTATTTCCCCGTCAGCTCGGCCGACGCTGACCACGACCCGATGCTGCAGCGCATGTACGACGGCATCGGACAGGACGTGTTCACCGTGAACCACGAGCCGGAGCCTATCAAGCGCATCGACAACCTCGAGGAGTATAACGAGCAGGAAGGTCTTGCCCTCTCGCCAGAGGAAATAGAATACCTGCACAAAATCGAGAAGCAGCTGGGCAGACCGCTGACCGACTCTGAGGTATTCGGCTTCGCACAGATCAACTCGGAGCACTGCCGCCACAAGATTTTCGGCGGTGTGTTCATCATCGACGGCAAGGAGATGGAAAGCTCGCTCTTCGCCATGATCAAAAAGACGACAAAGGAGAACCCGAACAAGATCCTCTCGGCATACAAGGATAACGTGGCGTTCTCGCAGGGACCGGTTGTGGAGCAGTTCGCACCGGCAGACCAGTCTACGTCTGACTACTTCCAGGTGAAAGACGTGGAGAGCGTTATCTCGCTGAAGGCTGAGACACACAACTTCCCTACTACAGTGGAGCCTTTCAACGGTGCCGCTACGGGTACGGGAGGTGAGATCCGCGACCGTATGGGCGGTGGCGTAGGTTCATGGCCTATCGCCGGAACAGCCGTTTACATGACAGCCTATCCTCGTCTGAAGGAAGACGAGCTGAGCCTCAAGGCAAGCAAGGTGGCACGTGGCGAAGACGCTGCCAAGGAATACACCGGCGAGCGCGACTGGGAGGACATCATGCCGGTGAGAAACTGGCTGTATCAGTCGCCAGAACAGATTCTCATCAAGGCATCAAACGGTGCTTCCGACTTCGGAAACAAGTTCGGTCAGCCGCTCATCTGCGGTTCGGTGCTCACATTCGAGCATCAGGAGCCTACCACTACCGACGAGGCAGACACGAAATATGCCTACGACAAGGTTATCATGCTTGCCGGCGGTGTGGGCTACGGCACCAAGCGCGACTGTCTGAAGAAGGAGCCACAGAAGGGCAACAAGGTTGTCGTTGTGGGTGGCGACAACTATCGCATCGGTCTCGGTGGCGGTTCGGTATCATCCGTTGACACTGGCCGCTACAGCAACGGCATCGAGCTGAACGCCGTGCAGCGTGCCAACCCGGAGATGCAGAAGAGAGCCTACAACCTCGTGCGCGCTCTCTGCGAAGAGGACACCAACCCTGTTGTCAGCATCCACGACCACGGATCGGCAGGCCATCTGAACTGTCTGTCGGAGCTGGTTGAGGAATGTGGTGGACGCATCGACATGACCAAACTGCCTATCGGCGACAAGACGCTGTCGGCAAAGGAGATAATAGCCAACGAGAGCCAGGAGCGCATGGGACTGCTCATCGACGAGAAGCATATCGAACACGTGCGCAAGATTGCTGAGCGCGAGCGTGCTCCGCTGTATGTTGTCGGCGAGACTACCGGCGACGCACACTTCTCATTCGTGCAGGGCGACGGCGTGAAGCCATTCGACCTGGATGTGGCTCAGATGTTCGGACACTCTCCTGTGACATACATGAACGACGTGACAGTGGAACACCACTATCAGGACGCTACATACTCTCTGAAGTCTATCGACGAATACGTGGAGCGTGTGCTCCAGCTGGAGTCGGTGGCATGCAAGGACTGGTTGACCAACAAGGTGGACCGCTCCGTTACCGGCAAGATCGCCCGTCAGCAGTGTCAGGGCGAGATACAGCTGCCACTCTCCGACTGTGGTGTAGTGGCTCTCGACTACCGCGGCCACAAGGGTATCGCAACAGCTCTCGGACACGCTCCGCAGGCAGGACTCGCCAACCCGGAGGCAGGTTCGGTATTGTCGGTGGCTGAATCACTGACCAACATCGTGTGGGCTCCGCTCGCCGACGGTATGGACAGCCTCAGCCTGTCGGCAAACTGGATGTGGCCCTGCCGCTCACAGAAGGGCGAGGACGCCCGTCTCTATGCTGCGGTAAAGGCGCTCAGCGACTTCTGCTGCGCTCTCCACATCAACGTGCCTACAGGAAAAGACTCTCTGTCGCTCTCTCAGCAGTATCCTAACGGCGAAAAGATCATCTCTCCGGGAACTGTCATCGTGACGAGCGGCGGCGAAGTGAGCGACGTGCGCAAGGTGGTATCGCCGGTGGTAGTGAACGACAAGAATTCTTCTATCTATCATATCGACTTCTCGTTCGACGAACTGATGCTCGGCGGAAGTGCTTTCGCACAGAGCCTCGGCAAGGTGGGCGACGACGTGCCTACGGTGAAGAACCCGGAGTATTTCGCCGATGCATTCAACGCCGTGCAGGAGATGATAAAGAGGGGCTGGATAATGGCAGGCCACGACATCAGCGCCGGTGGTCTCATCACCACACTGCTTGAGATGTGTTTCGCCAACACCAAGGGCGGTATGCACATCAACCTGCACGACATTGCAGGCGACGACGTGGTGAAGATGCTCATGGCTGAGAACCCGGGAGTGGTGGTACAGATTTCTGACGACCACAAGCAGGAGTTCAAGGAATTCATGGACGAGGCAGGCGTAAGCTTCGCCAAGATCGGATACCCTACTCCTAAGGAGCGCACCATCACGGTGAAGGCAGGCGACTACAAGCATGAGTTCGACATCGACAAGCTGCGCGACGTGTGGTATAAGACTTCTTATCTGCTCGACCGCAACCAGAGCATGAACGGATGTGCTGCAGAGCGCTACAACAACTATAAGGAGGAGAAGCTGGAGATGAAGTTCAACGACGGCTTCACCGGCAAGCTCGAGCAGTATGGCATCTCTGCCGACCGCCGCACGGCGTCTGGCGTGAAGGCTGCCATCATCCGCGAGAAGGGAACAAACGGTGAGCGCGAAATGGCTTACTCTCTGTATCTCGCCGGATTCGACGTGAAGGACGTGATGATGACCGACCTCGTGAGCGGCCGCGAGACACTGGAGGATGTCAACATGATTGTGTTCTGCGGTGGATTCTCTAACTCCGACGTGCTCGGTTCTGCCAAGGGATGGGTAGGTGCATTCCTCTTCAACCCTAAGGCAAAGGAGGCACTCGACAAGTTCTATGCCCGTGAGGACACCCTGTCGCTCGGTATCTGCAACGGATGCCAGCTGATGGTGGAACTCAACCTCATCAACCCTGAGCACAAGCAGCGCGCACGCATGCTCCACAACAAGTCGCACAAGTTCGAGAGCAACTTCCTCTGTCTCACCATACCTGAGAACAACAGCGTGATGTTCAATACTCTGAGCGGCAACAAGCTGGGTATCTGGGTGGCCCACGGCGAGGGCAAGTTCTCGCTGCCTGAGGCTGAGTCGGAATACAATGTGATTGCCAAGTACAGCTACGCTGGATATCCTGGCAACCCTAACGGTTCGGACTACAACGTGGCTGGTATCTGCTCTAAAGACGGCCGCCATCTGGCTATGATGCCTCACTTGGAGCGTGCCATCTTCCCATGGCAGAACGCCTGGTATCCTGCCGACCGCCGCAACGACGACGTGACGCCATGGATCGAGGCATTCGTGAACGCACGCAAGTGGATTGAGAACAAGACGAAGTAAGAGGAAACGAATCTTACGGACGGAACCGCAGCGCGCGGAATGACCGCACTACGGTTCTACTGACATAAGGAAACGACAACCCTCCCCTCGAAGGCTAACACACTGAGGGGAGGGTTCTTTTAATAATACAAGATATGAACCTGTATCTGACCTTTTTCAAGACCTTCTTCAAGATAGGACTGTTCACCCTCGGTGGCGGATATGCCATGATTCCGATTATCGAGAAGGAGGTGGTGGACAACTACAACTGGATAAAGAGGGAAGACTTCATCGACATCATCGCCATAGCGCAGAGCTGTCCGGGAGTGCTAGCCATAAACATGAGCGTGTTTATCGGCTATAGGCTGAAGAAACTGCCCGGCGCCCTCGTGACGTGTCTTGCCACGGCACTGCCTTCGTTTATCATCATACTGCTCATCGCGATGTTCTTCCATCAGTTTGAACACAACAAGGTGGTGGAGGCGATGTTCCGCGGAATACGCCCTGCCGTGGTGGCACTCATTGCCGCCCCTACATTCAAGCTGGCGAAGTCGGCTAACGTTACGCTTAACAACTGCTGGATTCCGATCGGATGCGCCTTGGCGATATACCTAATGGGAATATCACCGATATTGATAATACTGCTCGCCGGAATATGCGGATATGTCTACGGACAATATATCAAGCCCACGGAATAAAAATAATATTATGCTATACCTGAAACTATTCATAACGTTCTTCCAGATAGGACTCTTCGGATTCGGCGGCGGCTACGGTATGCTGTCGCTGATACAGACGGAGGTGGTACACAACCATCACTGGCTCACGACAGCGGAGTTTACCGACATCGTGGCGATAAGCCAGATGACACCGGGACCGGTGGGAATAAACTCGGCTACCTACTGCGGATACACGGCGGCACACAACGCCGGATACGGCGAGGGAATGTCGGTGCTCGGAAGCGTGACGGCAACGACGGCTCTGGTATTGCCGTCGCTGATACTGATGATACTGATAGCGAAGATGTTTCTGAAATATATGAGCACCACTCCCGTGCAGAGCGTGCTCAGCGGACTGCGTCCTGCCGTGGTGGGACTGCTCGGCGCTGCCACATTGCTGCTGCTGTCGAAAGAGAACTTCAGCACTCCCGACATCAACCCATGGCAGTTCGGCATCAGCTGCTTCCTGTTCATCGCCACTTTCATAGGCACATACTTCATGAAGATAAATCCGATAAAGATGATAGTATATGCAGCTTTTGCAGGACTGGTGCTACTGTATTAACCCCAATCGATCATTAGGGCTTGCTTGGATTTTGAATTTTTAGAAGAGTGGATTTTGTTTGGCTTTTAATAAGTAATAGCGAGCTATTGCGAATTAAAAACAGGCAAAAGACACCTTATAAAAAACAAAAGACTGCAAGCAGTATATAAAAAGAATACAATAAACGGCCTAATGACCGTTTGGGGTTAAGAGCCTTTATCCCCTACCCTTTTATAAACCCGAATCGGTCATCAGACAAAGCCCTGATGACCGATTCGGGTTTACTATTATCCGCCTCCGGCTATAGCTTTATCACCATAGCCAGACCATCGGGCGACACACCAATCTGCACCTTCTGTTCATCGTCAGAAGGCTCCACGCCGTCAACCTTCTTTTTCTTCTTTCCGGCAATCTTCTCCACTATCCAATAGCCAGCCTCAGCAGAGAGGAAACCGATGGCTGCTCCTGCCGCCACGTCTCCCCAACGATGACGGTTGCGGCGCACGCGGTCTACTGCCGTTGCCGTAGCCACTGCATATCCTGCAACGCTTATCCAGGGACTCACCTTGCCATATTCCTTATGCAGCACCGTAGCGCCACAGAAAGCCACTGCCGTGTGACCGGAAGGGAAAGAACGGTTGTCTGTGCCGTCGGGACGGCGTGAGTGGATAGTATGCTTCAGAGCGTATGTCGTGCCGGCACAGAGAAGAAAAGTGGCTCCAGACTTGTATAGGCGCTGTTCCCACGAACTACGGCTCGGCACGCCAGCCATCTTGAGGATAAACGAAGCTGCCATTGGAGTATATTGCAACACATCATCGATACCGTCGCCGTGGTATCTTTTGTCTTGTGCCGTAGCGCCAAGACAGACGCTGAAGGCAAAGAATAGTAAGATCAGTCTATTTTTCATGTCGGCAAAGGTAGTGCAAAAAACTGATTAAGCGAGAGAAATGGAAATTTATTCACATTTCCGAGCGAGAAGTTTTTATCCAAATCGAGAGCAATGCAAAATAAATTCATTAATTTTCATTGCCGGGATGCTACATACCAATATATATGAATAAAATAAGCCCGGCACAATACCGGGCTCATTATTATAAAGAAGTTGATCAGATATTTATCTTACCACGATTTTCTTGCCATTAGCGATATAGATGCCTTTGGCCAGACCAGAGGTGCTTTCACCAGCCTTGCGCACGAGCTTACCGTCTATTGTATAGATGTCGGTAATGACGTTACTGTCGGTAGTGATGTTCTCGATACCCAAAGTGCTGTCCACTGTATAGTTGAGAGTCTCCTCACGGTTTGTGATAATGTCGAGGTTGTTAGAAGCATACATTCCTTCTGGGATGATGATCTTATATGTTCCGTCCTCAGTGATTTCCTTGTCCAGCTCAATCACATAGCATGACCAGTCTGTCTTGTGGAAATTCATCTTGGCTGTAGTCACCTCTTTATTGTCAGCGGCATTAACAACGGTGATCTGCTTTTCCTGTGAGATGACACCTGCCTGGTAGCGGCTGTCAACCCAGAACTCCACCTCATTGAGCTTGTCTACTGATGAACCGTCTTCAGGGTTAGCCTTTACGATAGCGATGTCAGTGTAGTAGTCCAGGGTAATCAACTCATTCTTATTGTATGCCAAAGCATTGCCTTCCTTGTCGAGAAGCTTCATCTTGATGTTGTAGTAGAGCGGTGCAGGTGTCTGCTCGGCGAGTTTTGAGAGGTCGAATGTTACAGAGTTAGTCGAGAATGTGGCATAAGGAGCCAAGTCGATCACATTTTCTGTATCACCGTCAACAACGGCAGTAGCGAACTCCACGCTTCCCGGTTCACCCTTGGTTTCCACAACGATTTGCTTAGGAAGTTCCTTCATTGTGAGAGCAGTCTCTGTGAACGACTGTGGTGTCACTGATTCAATAGAAACCTCTGAAGCTGCGATATAGAATGGGAATTCCATAGCCTTGTTTTTGACAACCCAGAAAGCCTTCTGCGACTGATACATTCCTTCTGGAATATAGAGGGTATAGTTGCCAGATGCTGTAACTTCTTCAGAGAGAGTGATGTTGAGACGGTTGAACTCTGCGTCGTCCCACTTCACTTTACCCATACATACTGTCTGCTTCTGCTCGTTGAGCAATTCAACGCTGCGCTCGTGGTCGTAACCGCCGACATTGTAGTTCTTTTCCACCCAGATAGAGAATTCCTTGAGTGATGTGTTTGTCGAACCTGGTTCTGGTGTCATTGCTATAGGACTGATATCTGTGAAATAGTCTGCATTGATGGTATCGGTCTCAGTCTTGTAGTATGCGTGTATAGTCTTGCAAGGTACGCCTGCCTTATTCTTCACCACGAGATAGATGCGGTAGAACAATGGGTTCTCTGCCTCATAATAGTTCTTCATGTTGATCTTCACGGAGTTTCCTTCGATCTTGGCGTCAGCAAGGATGTCAGTACGTGGAGTCTTGTCGATTTTTCTCAATGTGGCATGCTTGGCAACCTGGGCATAAGCCACTTCGTATGGCTCGCACTGGAAGTTGAACACCACTTCTTCTGGAAGTTTCTCCATAGAGGTGTAGTTCTTTACATACTCCGTAGGTTCTATAGACTGGAGCACGAGCGGATGCTCACCGATGAAAATCTTGTTGAGACGGTTGTACGTCGATGCTGTGAGAGTAACCTTTGTTATAGGCTCTGATGTATCGTTGATCCAGATGTTGCCGTCGAATTTACCGCAGTCGGCTGTCATACCGAAGTTGTCGTCGTAGATAACTTCGAGTCTTGTGATCTGATGACCTTCCTTTGCCTCGATTGTCATCGTACCGCTATAGAAACGGAGCTGTGTACCGAACACGAGGTCGTCCCAAAGGCAGTTGTCGTCAAGACCAGACTCCTTGGGTGATACTGTGGCAATAAAGGCGTCCTGCTCAAACACTTTGTCTTCTTTGATATACTCAATGTGTTCAGGAACAACGATTTTGTTGAAGTTGAGAGTGTCGACAACTGGTGTCAGCTCCTCAGCTTCCTGTGCCCATGACTGGCAAATGCCAATCAGCATGAGCGCGAACAATAGGAGATAATTCTTTTTCATAATGTCTACTTTTTTAATATCCGCCAACGGCTATGAAGCGGAATGTTATGTTTGCAGTTTTTTTGTGGATGATAGCTTTCAAAAACCCTTTGGCTGCGGACCGTGCGTTGTCGGCAATCAGTCCGCGGCCTAGGGAATCACGTTGTTTTGCTTATTTTGTCATTACAGGAATCTTGACTGCCTCGTGGCTACCGTCGGCATACTGTATGTCAAGGATATAGATACCGTTGTGCAATCCTCCTACCTGCATCTCAGCGTAGTTGCCGGCAGCGTTGCTTGTGCGTCTTGTGCGGCAGGCGAGGTCGGTGAGATTGATGCGGGCAATACGGTTGTCTGATGTCACCTTGATGGTGTTGTCAGAGAACGACAGGCTTGCCTTTTCCATCTTGGTCTTGTTGATGCTGTTCACAACGTCTCCACAAGTGAGGAAGACCGGTATTCTGACGAGAGAAGCCAGCTCGTCGTTTGTATTGACATAGAGCACAGACTCATAGAGTCCTTCTGGAAGTCCGGCGGTGTTGAGCGTTACCTTCACTTCACCTGTATTGCCTGGAGTGGCGAAGAACTTAGGATTGTCCATAGAGAGCCAGTTCACAGCAGGAGCTGCCTTACCGCCGATGTTGGTGCGCAAGCAGAAGTTAGACTCGATGCCGAGGTCGCCGAGTGACCACCATCTGTCGCCGCCTACATTCACGATGTCGCCATATCCGCGGAGTGCCGGAGACTGGTCTGTACCGATGCAATATGAGCTTGGGTCGATGCCTTCAAATTTCACGCCCACCCAAAGGTCTCTGCCGGTGATTTCCACCTGGCGTGTGAGGTCGATGTGGTTCCATGAGTTAGACTTCGGTGTGAACTCCTGAGAGTAAAGCAGTTTACCGGATCTTGTCTGTGTGTTCTGGTCGAATATCTGCACTGTGGTCTTTTTTGGAGCAGTGGCGATGTTGATATCGATGCTTTCAACGAACATTCCTGATACATTCTCAAGCATTTCGGCCGGATAGTACTGTGCATAAGTAGCGGTAGAGTTGCTTGTCAGAGCCACGTGGTTCTTCAGTCCGTGGTCGTAGCGCATGGTGTATGAAGTGTTGTCGCTTTCAGCAGGCTCATCGGCTGCAGCCTGAGGAGCTTTTGCCATTACCATCTTAGGTGCTGTCAGATCGTCGTTGTCCTTGTCAAACACGTAGTTGCTGCTTGGATACTGTGGCAGGATGTAAGAGTTGGTGATTGTTCCCTCAAGACGTCTTCCGGCTCCTTCGTTGCCGAATTCGAGTGTCAGTTCCTTTGTCGAGTTTGCAGGCACCACCTCATCGATGGTCTCAACATTGCATTTCATCACGGCAGCATTGTTGTTATATTCCACTACAACGGTGTAGTCTTCTGTCTCGCCGTAATCATACTCACCGCAAGGTGATGGCATATACTTGGAGGCTATGATACGCATGAGCTTCTCACCTGGAGCCACATTGCCTTCGGGAATCTGTATGTCGATCTTTCCATCCTTGAGGAGTCCGATGCACTCGTTCTCTTCATCGAATGCGCCGTTGTCGTTCCAATCCACCCATGCCATGCAGTATGGAGCATTGTGCTTCACTTCGAGAGTGAGCTTCTCGCCAGCCTTGATGGTGGTCTTCATGTCGCGGTTGTCGGTATAGCATGAGCCCTGAGACTCACAGTTGATGTCGCCGAGCTTCACGGAGGTGATCTTCTCGAACTTGCTTGTTGTAGACTGTGACTGGCAGTGTGTCTTTGTCACGTCGTTGTAGGTCTCGAAATAACAGCTCTGGTTTGAGATGTACTCGTCGCCAGGTGTCACGTTTCTGATTTCAAATGAGTTGACGCCAGGTGCAGAGCAGTCGATGCGGCTCTTGAACATATAGTTATAGCTGCCGCCGAGAGCGGGGATAGGTGCATCTACGGTCTCTGTAGCCACGAGATTGTCGCCAGCCCACAGCTCCAGTTTGGTGTCGTTGACTTCTGTTGCGCCAACGTTTGTAAGCATCACTCTCACTTTCTCATGCTTTCCCTTTGCCGTTGCGCTTGGCAGATAAACGTCTTCTACCTTCATCGCCTTTGTGGCTGCCGGTGTGCCGTCGCTCTTCAGACAGAAGCACATTGGCATCCATGCCTCATAGAGTTTCGCATCGTCAATCTGGAGGTATCCCTTGTAAGGTACCGACGATGCACAGAAGAGACTGAGCCAGCATGAAGGCTTGTCGCCGAGGTCGGCAGCGGCAATAGAGAAGAATCCGTTCTCCAGCTTTATGTCTTCGCCGAGGTTTATAGTGAACTCATAGAGTGGCTTGTCCTTCTCATATATGATTTTGTTGTATTCACCAATCGCGTCGATGATCTTGTCATACACCACCTCGCCCGGCATTCCGTCTTTTCCTCTCTTATAGAACTTCACCTCCAACTTGATCGGCTCGGTCATCTTATGAGTCTCCGGGTCAATGCCGCCTCGTTCTGAACAGCCTACCCAATCCGGATGCATCGGGTCTGAATTGTCATAGTATGAGAACATACCGATGAAGCGCAGGGCATTGATATTATAGTAGCAGCCGCTAAACGACTGATAGAATCGTGTCTTGGTTTCGATACGTCCCATGTCGGCATTCTGATAGCCCACATACTGTGCGGACTGCTCGTATGAACCTCCTACCACAGTGCCTTCGGGGCAGGAGAGGATTTCAAATACGGTAGGTTCGTTGCTTGCAGCCTTACGCGTGTCTGAAAACTCCATGTGGTTTGCCTCGATCTTCTTTCCTGTGTTGTTAACTTCGTCCTGCGCGAAAGCTCCCAACGAAACAGCGAAACACATGGCTATACCCAATAATTTTTTCCTGTTCATAATCTTCAGAATTGTTAGTTTGCGGACAGACCTCCAATGTCTCGCTGTTATTGATTTCAGGTTATCAGACGCAGAAGTCGAAACATGTTGATATAGGAAACACAATTGTCTTGATACGACCATTGAAGAATCTCTAAGTCAAAAATGTCAACGCCTAATTCTCTTTTTATTTATGCCTTGATGTTTTTCATGCCTGACGACGATGTGATTATTTGTCTTCCAGGCTTTCATATTTATATTTAGCCCCCACACGCGTCAGGTAAATTTCCACGGCAAATATAGACAACTGATTTCTTATTCCAAAAAAATCAATATAGACAAATAATAGACCGCAAGCTATCTTATTGTTAATCAGAGGAATATAAAACTTTCTATCTTCAAGAGAAACAGCGGTGGAAACCGTCAATCATCTTCAATTCAAGAATTTGAAAGGCTTTCAATATTGCGCATTCCCTATTTTTGTTTTTCGTTAATTATGTGTTCTCCACTAACTGTTCACTAAAAAATGATTATCTTTGCATATGCGAAAGATTATTCTAATACTCATCACAATATATATCATCTGTTCATGTGGCAGGCAAAAAGCGCCGTCACCCTTTTTCGTGTGGAAACCCACCGATGCCGCTTTCGACTCCGTCACACAAGACCTTGAGCGTGCTTATTGTTTCAACTACAACAAGGACAATATCCTGCGGCTCACCCGGAAGCTCGACGACATGGCGAAGGCTGACGCCAAATCGCCTGTCAAGAAAGGCCGTGCCCATTTCTTCAAGGCGCGTTTCTATGACTCTTTCTCTTCCTACACCACAGCGTGGAACACTGATGCCGAAAAGGAACTGCAATCGGCTTATGACTCTTATCCCGACACGGCGGCGTATCCCTACGACATGCTGCGCATAAGGTATGTGGAGAACAAGATAAAGCCGCGCACCATCGAACAGGAATATTTCTCAAGTATGAGAACTGCCGAAGAGGCTCGCGAGTTTGGCGACCCGCTCACCGAGGCTGGCGCCCTCAACAACATCAGCTACATCCTTCTCACACTGAAAGATTCCACACAGGCGATTTCGCTCAACAAGAAGGCTGCCGGGATTTTCCATTCGCTTGGGATGTATGACTGGGAACTGAAGATCCAGCTGCCTTACACACAGTATTATATAAAGAGCGACCCCAAACTTTATCATAAGATCATTGACGGTCTGTCGCGATACTCTATCGCAAACCGCGACACTCTGATGCGCGTAAAACTGCTCCACCTGCTATTCATCAACAACAACGATGTATCATACATACACTCTGCCCTTAAGCTCATAGCCAATGAGAAGAGCGAGAACATGCGCAATCTCCAGGCTTACTATGAGAGCATTCTTGCCCTTGACGCCTTTGAAAGGGGTATCGACAACGACTCGATATGCAGTCTGGCGGTGTCGGCAATCAACAAGATGACGCCTTCGATGATGCCTGAATATTCACTGTCGGTATATCGTGCGGCAATCGAACTGATGAGGAAGAGGGGTGATATTGAAGCCACCGTGGATTACTTCAAGCGTTATGAGCGATTGAACGATTCCATCGTCGATGCCAGGTCGCACAACGAAGTGCTACGAAACATCGCCACGCGCAAGATTGCAGAACACAAAGCGGTGCTGATGGCTGAGCGCAGCAAGGAGCGAATTGCCTATCTGGCGGTTATCTTAGCTATCATAATCATCGGTGGAATCGTGGTTTTTTATCTTGTCAGACGACAAAACAGGCTCAGAATGTCGAAGCTTCAGGCTGAACTGGCACTCACACAGAACCAACTTCAGCTGGCTTCATCGCAGCTCGTGGTGAAGGAAAACGAGAATGTGGTAAGGATGGCTATCGACGCCATGCGCCAACTGGTGAAGGAGGGCAAAGTGGCAAATGCCGAGAGCAATGCTATATGCAACGCATTGAAGGCTCACCTCAACAAGAGCGACGAACTGGAGGCGTTCGGACAGATATACGAGCGCGTAAGCCCTAACTTCGCCAAGAAACTGAAAGCCACTTGTCCGAAACTTACCGAAGGTCAGCTGCGCATGGCTGAGTATGTGGCAATGGGTATGGACAACAGGCAGATATCGAGGGTGATGATGATAGAGTATAAATCTGTCATCACAGCGCGCTACCGCCTTCGCTCCATCCTGAAACTATCCAAAGAGGACAGTCTGGAGGATTATCTGCGCCAGTTCACCGACTATTAGCATAGACTCAGGTGACTGCGGCAGTATAATCTTTCTGTTGATTAAACAAAAAATACAAACAAGCTCTAATGACTAATTCGGGCTAAAATTGGGCACGGTGCTTGCCCACCTGGGGCAACGTGCTTGCCCATCATGGGCACGGTGCTTGCCCCTGTTGGGCAGATTTGGTTTCCGATACCTGCCCATTTACGGAGTTCAGCCAATGCATGCAATTCCATCCATCTGACAATTCCTCTCATCAGCAAACCATCCAGACAATTGCCTGACAATCGCATGACAGTCAACTATCTGTATGTCAGAATATTACAGCAGAAAACCAGACAATCTGACAGTTTTGACGATTTTCCATGATTTATTTGCAAATCTCAATTATTTTTCCGAATATTGCAAAAACAACCTTAATTCATATCACTATGTAAAAACATAAATGAAAAACAGGTAAATACAGTTTCTATGATTATGTCAGAAAAATTAATTGGTAAAAGCATCAGAGCATTACTGCTGATTATTTTCCTTATTAAAGGATATACAGCAAATTCACAATCAATGTATAAGATTGATGTCAACGCCTTTGACCCTCAAGTCATTGAGATAGTCAAATCTTATATTCAAAAAAATGACACTACAAGTTCTTTCCTCTTGTTGACTTACGACAACTTTATATCCAAAATCAAAGATTCCTATCTGGATGGATGTTGTTTCATAATAGGACCTTATATAAAGGGCATCATTAATGAAAATCCATCGGTAGAAAAAGATCTTTGGGGATTCGATATTGTAAAGGACGATATGGAGAAGGGCATTTCTGCAATCAATAAATACCCTACATTGTACTTCTCGATTGGAGAACACGATGTCTATATTCAGTCGTCTCTTGACAAATTGCTTTCCAACAACGGCACCGGGCTATCTTCCGATATCCAAAGAGACAATCCTATCAGCTGGTATCTTGAGTGTTCGGAAGTCGTTGAAAAAGTGCTCGTAAATAAAGAAATACGGTTTCAGGTTAACAATTCGTTAAAGTCTGATTTTCCAATGGAAATAGGCAACATATCATCTGACATACAGTTCAAGCCTTAATATTGAAACGACAGTCTCACATATTAATATATAATAATTATGATTTTGAAACGCATCTTGTTTTTCTTCACCACAACCTGCTTAACTGTAGGATGCGTGGATTCCCGGCACACCTTTGATGCCTTCTGCATTGACGCAGAAAGGATAGACCCACAGGTGCAGAAGGCCGTGAATGAATATATAGCAAACAAAAAGAACAAATCTTTTGTTCTGACTACAGCATCTTTGCTGGATTTCTGTCTCTTTTACAAGAAGACCTGTGACGTTTACGTTATCAGCCCTAACTATAGCGGCATTATAGATTCTACACAGAGCGCTTATGTTAAAGACACCACTTTTACAGGATGTAGGATTCCTCACTTCAAATGGACACTAAAGACAAGCCCTGTGTATCATTGCCACATGAAGGGGAAAACAGTTTTCCTGCAATCTTCTGTTGATGATCTCATAAACGACCAAAAGACTAATGAATATTTCACAGAGTCTGCCACACAGTCTTCCAACGGCCGCAACCAGTACATGCGAGAAAGCATGTGCATCATAAAGAAGCCGAACGGAGAGGTGAAGACCTTCATCGTGGGCGACTCAATACTGATGAATGATAATCTGCGTGAACATTACTAAAGAAATTACGGATAAATGAAAAAAGTATTTTCCCTTTTACTATTTCTGCATTTGTTTGTGAGCAGTTACGCACAATGCGACTCTGTTCAAAACAATTTTGGATGCTCAATCAAGGAATCTTGTCTGCATAGACTCGACAGGTTAACAAAAGACAAACCTTTCCTTAATGAATTGAAGCACTACCCTTATGCCGTTTATGATAACACATTCTGGATTGTATGCATCAAAAAGGATACATATTATGAAACATATCAAGGAATGAATGGCGCAGATGTGTTTCTCAAGAAAAGAATAACACGCTGTAAACAAATAGATGACGTATTCGATTTGTTAGACAACGACACATTTGTCATCGAACCGATTTCCTGCAAAAGTGAACATAGTATTTCTTCGACTTGTTTCATAATATCCGACAAAAGCAGTAGGATTCCAGATATCACATGGAGTTCAAATTTCCAATATAAGGATGAAGAGTATTTAAAAAATATCATTAGCTCATTTTGGAGTGTTATCCTTGATGAGAATATAACCAAATTAATTTTCTGATGGAAAAGTCTAAACATTATCTATATCTGTTCCTACTTGTTGCCGCATTCAACATGTTGATGGCAACAAACTCATATTCGGCTTCATTTATAGAAAAAGTCAAATCCGAGAACCGCTTCTCCAGACTACGGGATGTTATAAAGAAACATGGCTTGAAAAAGAAACTTGATTCACCGTTTATTTTCTTCTCGCAGCATAATTTCTGGATTCTAACAGTGAAAGAGAACGGTGAATATATAAGTTACCAAGGCTTGAACAACTCAAAAGACATGCTGCAAAGGAAGGATTCTGTAAACCACATTCCGATAAAAGAGGTATTCGACATTGTCTCAGATTCAACCATTATGCATTCCCCTGTTTATTCCACATTCCCCGGAGTGTTTTGCGGTACTCCTGTAATTGACCGATTTACAGTAATAAAGGATTCTGACTATCTGATTTGGAATTATGGTTATAAAAACAATTACCAAGATGAAATAAACAAGAAGATTCTGGCATATCTTTATGACGTGTTTGATATCAAAACCATATACCTTAAAACAAAAAAACGGTAAATATAGGTCTTACAAAAAAACAAGGTACGCTTGGGAAGGACATTACTGATCATCACAGGCGGATGAGGAAAGAATAGAAATTTTCTGTTTATTCTCTAAATAAATATTCGTTTTGAAAGCAATAATGTTTACATTAGTGTTAAATAATCATTAATTTACAAGTTTTTCGAACAACTTATCATTTAAAATGTCTATTTTTGTAGTAGTTTTCTTATCAACTTAAAATATATGATGTTATGACTACTACCAGGGAAAATATCAGTGGAGTGATCAAGGTATTGGATGAATACATGATTCGCTCGGGAAAGGAAGAGATTAATGAAATGGAGGCTAACCGCGAACTTGCCAAAGCCGGACTGCTTGCCGACGAACAGGCTCACCCGGGAAGACCACTCAGAGAATGGCTTCGCAAACTGCGCGACTCCAACATCCTGCCTCAGAACATAAGGCAGAACTGTGGTGCTTGGACGATAAGGATATCGAGCACGATAGCCAAGAAGCCTACCATCGCCGGACTGTTCGGCTGACTGAATACAAATCGCCCCATCTTGAATGGCCTTCGGTAAGACGAGGACCTATACAAGATGGGGCGAATTGTATCAATTAAGCTCCGCAGTATATTGTAATACAGAGAGAGAGGATATCAGCTCTTCTTCGGACGACGACGTGCCCATCCCTCTTCAGAGAAGTCCGGCTCTTCGCCTACGAGCTTCACATCGTCTTGACGGAAGAACTGGCACCAGTCGCTTTCATTGCCGTTGTCATTGAAGCCACCGTTGTCCGCCTTGTTGTTCTTACGCTTCGATTTCTTCTCAAACTTACCGAAATCATCGTTTCCATCGTGTTTTTTCCTGCCTCTTGTGGGACGGTCGGATGATTTTCCTGCCTGTCCTCGCGAGCCGCGGCCCGACTGCTTGCCGGCTGGGCGTCCGGTATCGTCAGCGTCATTACAGCGCACGCTGCGTCCCTTGTATGTAGTGCCGTCGATGGCACGCATCACCTTGGTGGCATCCTTCTCAGGCACCTCGATGTAGCAGATGCGGTCGAGCAGGTCGATATGTCCCACTTCCTGACGGCCCTTGATGTTGCGGTTGAGGAACTGCATTATCTCTCCAGGATAGAAACCGTCGGTCTTGCCAAGATTGATGAAGAGTTTCTGGTATCCCGGCTCCGCCTTGTGGGGCTCGCGCTTGCCGCCTTCGCCGCGCTTACGGGTAGAGCGTTCCTTGCGGTCGCCACGGGATGATGCCGACGGCGGAAGAATCTCCGGAGCATCAGCATAATAGGCAAGGAACTTGCCGAACTCCATGCTGACGATCTTCTTTATTATATCCTCCTTGTCTACATATTCAAAATAGCGGTTGATGTCTGCCATGAACGGTTCGATCTCCTCCTCATTCACGTCGGCCTTCACTATCTGGTCCATCACCTTATAGAGCTGCTTCTTGCATATCTCCTCAGCTGTAGGAATCTTTCCCTCCACGAAATCTTTCTGTATCACCTTCTCTATGGCACGCATCTTTCCGCGCTCACGGGTGTGGACGATGGCTATCGAAGTGCCGTTCTTGCCGGCTCTTCCTGTTCGTCCGCTTCGGTGGGTATAGCTCTCGATATCATCTGGCAGTCCGTAGTTTATGACGTGTGTCAGGTCGTCGACGTCGAGTCCGCGGGCTGCCACGTCGGTAGCCACGAGCAACTGCGTGAGGTGCTGACGGAACTTCTGCATCGTCAGGTCGCGCTGCTGCTGCGAGAGGTCGCCATGCAGCGACTCGGCGTTGTATCCGTCGTGTATCAGTTTGTCGGCAATCTCCTGGGTCTCTTTCTTCGTGCGGCAGAAGATGATGGCGTAAATCTTGGGATAGTAGTCCACGATACGCTTCAGGGCGAGATATTTGTCCTTGGCGTTTACCATATAGTATATGTGGTTCACGTGTTCGGCTCCCTCGTTGCGGCTTCCCACCACGATTTCCTTGGCGTCGTGGAGATAGTTCTGGGCTATCTTCTCTATCTCCTTACTCATGGTGGCAGAGAAGAGCAGCGTGTTGCGGTCGCCCGACTCCATACCGTCGAAGATTTCATTTATGCTCTCAGAGAATCCCATGTTCAACATCTCGTCTGCCTCGTCGAGCACCACGTTCTTCACGTTGTCGAGCTTCGCCGCACCGCGGTTCATCAGGTCGATGAGTCGTCCCGGTGTGGCTACGATCACCTGTGCGCCGTGTCTGAGCGAGTGTATCTGGTTTTGTATCGACGTGCCGCCATACACCGGCACCACGTTGAGTCCGTCGATATATTTGCCGAAGTCATTCAGGTCGTCGGAAATCTGCAGGCATAGTTCGCGTGTCGGCGACAGGATTAGCGCCTGTGTGGAACGGTCGGATGGATCTATCTTCTGCAACACAGGTATACCGTATGCTGCCGTCTTGCCCGTTCCGGTCTGAGCGAGGGCGACGACGTCGTTTTTGTTTCCAAGCAAATAGGGGATTACTTCTTCCTGTACTGGCATGGGCGATTCAAAGCCCAGTTCTGCGATGGCGCGGCGAATCTCTTCGCTGACACCAAGTTCTTCAAATGTCTTCAAATTAAATACGTATTTATGATTTGGCTTGCCCAAAATGTGGCAGCCCTTTGGAATTCGGGTGCTAAGTTACTAATAATTTGCGAATTACGCATCGTTTCGACACGGCAAAGATTGGATATTAGTTGAAAAACGCTAAATTATTGACTTATATGGCGCTTATTTATAAGGAAATGGTTATTTTTGCAGTTATGATTAAAATTAAGATAATAAACAAGGGACATCACCCACTGCCCGAATATGCCACGCCTCTGAGCGCCGGCATGGACCTGAGAGCAAACATCGACGAACCGATAACGCTGAAGCCGATGCAGCGGATGCTGATCCCTACAGCGCTGTATATGGCGCTGCCGGCCGGCTACGAGGCACAGATAAGACCGAGAAGCGGACTGGCTCTGAAGCATGGCATCACGGTGCTCAACACTCCGGGAACTATCGACGCGGACTACCGCGGCGAACTGAAGGTGCTGCTCGTGAACTTCTCCGACACCGACTTCATCGTGAACGATGGCGAGAGAATCGCACAGATGATTATCGCAAAGCACGAAAACGCTGATTTCATCGAAGTGGAGGAACTTGACGACACTGAAAGGGGAACCGGCGGATACGGACACACGGGAGTAAAATGACAATATCAAGACATACCACATTGATTACGATGGCGGCATTGCTGGGCGTTGCCACGCTCATAGGCTGCGGCACGGGGCGTACTGCCTCGGGCAGCAAGACCATTGTCGCTGAAAACAAGCCAAACGACAAGGAGACAAACACACCGTCTGCCGACACTTGTCTCAACACGAAACTGCGACTGCGCTATTTCTATGAGGAAGCGGCAAAGCAGCAAGCGCTCGGAAACTACGACGATGCATACATGCTGCTGCTCCACTGCAAGAGAATAGACCCTAATGCGGCAGAGGTGCATTATGCACTGTCTAACTACGACGAATCGCTGAACTCCAAGGAGATGGCTATCGCCGACATCAAAAGGGCGGCTGAGCTGAACCCCGACAACAACACATATCTGGAGAGGCTCGCCATGACATACATTAGCACCAAGGACTACGACAATGCGATAAAGTCTTACGAAAAGCTGTATGCCGCCAACCCTGACCGCACGGAGGTGCTGGAAATTCTCCTCAAACTCTATAACGAGAAGAAGAACTACTCCAAGATGATAAACACGATGGAGAGGATGGAGCTTGCCGACGGCGAGAGCGAGAAGACGGTGCTCACCAAGATGCACATCTATTCAATGCAGGGAAAGACGAAAGAGGAATACAACACGCTGCGCAAATTCGTGGACCGATACCCTAACGACTTGTCGTATCAGGTGATGACAGCCAACTGGCTACTGCAACACGACAAGAAGAAGCAGGCTCTCTCGATACTGGAAAAGGTATTGAAAGAGGAACCGGAAAATGAACTGGCAAAGCTATCGATGGTGGACTACTACAGGGCTGAAAAGCTCGATTCCATCGCGAATATCACAGAAGAGCAACTGCTCGTTTCTCCACAGACCGCCACGGACACGAAGGTAACGATACTGAGGAATATAATATCTAAGAGTGAGGATGCCGGCGGCGACAGCACCAAAATCCTGAACATCTTCAACAGACTGCTCTCTCAGAAACAGAAAGACACGAAAATAGCGGAAATCTATGCTGCCTATGTGTCGCTGAAGAAGATGCCACAAGACAGTCTGGTGTCGGCGCTGAACAGGATTCTCGAAATCGAACCCGACAACAAGGGGGCGAGAATAGAACTCATACGCACGTTATGGGACAAGGAGGACAAGGACGAACTGATAAAGATTTGCAAACCTGCAGTGGACTATTGTCCCGATGAAATGGTGTTTTATTATTTCCTCGGCTTCGCATACATACAGAAGGAGGAGGACGAAAAGGCTCTCGACATATTCAGAAAGGGTGTGGCACAAGCCACCGACACGAGCGAGCCGTCAATCGTTTCTGACATGTATGAATATATTGGAAACATCCTGCACGAGAAGGGCGACACCGACGGCGCCTACGCTGCATTCGACAGTTGTCTGCAATGGAAGGAGGACAATGTGGAATGCCTCAACAACTATGCCTATTACATCAGCGTGAGCGGAGGCGACCTCTCAAAGGCGGAGCACATGAGCTACAAGACGGTGAAGGCGGAACCGACAAACAGTACGTTCCTCGACACCTATGCCTGGGTGCTCTTCTGCATGGAGAGATATGCCGAAGCGCAGATTTACATCGAACAGGCGATTGCCAACGACACCACAAACAGCGACGTGCTGCTCGACCATGCCGGCGACATATATATAAAGCTCGGCGAGACGGACAAGGCTATAGAAATGTGGAAAAAGGCAATAAGTGCCGGAGGCGATGCGCAAGCGATAGAACAAAAGATCAGATACAAGAAATATATCCCAACGGAAAAATGAGAAAATACGGTAAATTCACAATCCTCGGTGCGGCATTGACAATAGCCGCACTCACTACATCATGCGGAACGAAGAAGGCTGTCACCAATGACGGCGCTGATATAAGGAACACTACGACAACCGCCGCCGGCAACTCCCACGGCAAGAACGCCAAGAGCGAAAGGGCAATGGAAACGGCAAAGATGGACTTCCTGAGAAAGGTGACCGACAATGCGGCATACGCCAGAAACATCGTGTCGAAGATAAAGTTCACCATGAACACGGGCAGCAAGGACATCTCCGTGGCAGGATCGCTACACATGAGAAAGGACGAGGTGATAAGAATACAGCTCACTCCATTCGGCATCATGGAGGCAGGAAGACTGGAATTCACAAAAGACTACGTACTGCTCGTGGACAGAATACACAAGGAATACGTGAAGACCTCGTATGACAGCGTGGATTTCCTTCAGCGCAACGGACTTGACTTCTATGCGCTGCAGGCATTGTTCTGGAATCAGCTTTTCGTGCCAGGAACACAAAAAACCACGGATTCATCGCTGAAAAACTTCAACGTGACGCTCAATGCCGGGGCTTCCAACAGCAACCACGTGGCGCTCGCCTACAACAAGATGTCATACGAATGGACTGCTGACCCGAACACGGCTCTCATCAACTCAGTGAAGGCAAATTATAACGCCAACAAAAGCGATGCGGCATCGGTGACATGCAGATATTCCAACTTCAAGGCGCTCGGCTCGAAGAAATTCCCAACCGACATTCTCCTGACGATGAGCACCAAGGCGGTGCGCAACGCCAACAAGATGTCGCTCCGTCTGCAACTCAACTCTCTGGACACCGACGACAAATGGGAGGCGAAAACAACGGTTTCATCGAAATACAAGCAGGTGAGCGTTGAGGATATCATGAACCAGCTGGGCGGACTGTAGGAGGATTGGATAAACAAAAAAAAGATAAGATATACCAAAGGAAAATGTATCGTTTAATCATTTTAATATTGGCTCTCACCGTGGCGAACATGCCGTTTGCCACCTCTGACGCACAGACGAAGAAGAAGACCACGACGACTGCCGTGGCCAAGAAGAAACCCGTACGCAAAACCGCCACTGCGGCAAAAGGCGGGAAAAGGACTGCGGCAAAAGGCGGAAAGAAACGCACCGCAAAGGGAAAAAAGAAACCCACATACACAAATGCATCGATACGCGGACTGCAGAACCAGCGCGCGGCTGTTCAGAAGCAGATTCGCGAACAGGAACAGAAGCTGCGTGCCAACAAGGCGGACGTGAAGAAACGACTCGACGACCTCATGACCATCAACGGCGAGATTGACCAGCACCAGAAGACAATCGACGGCATACAGAAGGATATCACCCATATCGAAGGTAACATCTCTATGCTGAAAGCACAGCTGTCTACCCTGGAGCAGCAGCTCGACGACCGAAAGGCGAAATACATCAAGTCGATGCGCTACCTGGCAAGAACCCGTACGATACAAGACAAACTGATGTTCATCTTCAGCGCCAACAGTCTCACACAGATGTATCGCCGACTGAGATTCGTAAGGGAATACGCCGCATACCAGCGTGCACAGGGCGAGATGGTGAGGAACAAGCAGAACCAGATAACCAACAAGCACAAGCAGCTGGAGACCGTGAAGGGCGAGAAGAACACCATGCTCTATAAGGGACAGCAGGAGAAGACTGCACTGCAAGGAAAGCAGACAGAGCAGCAGAAGATGGTGAACTCGCTGCAGAAACAGCAGAAGACGATACAGGCCATAATCAACGAACAGCGCAAGAAGGACGCTGCGCTGAACTCACAGATTGACCGTCTCATCGCCGAAGAGGTGGCTAAGGCGAAAGCGCGTGCCGAAGCGGAAGCAAGACGCAAGGCTGCCGCTGCCGCAGAGGCGAAGCGCAAGCGTGAGGCTGAACTGGCACGCAAGAAGGCGGAAGCGGAGGCGGCTGCCAGAGAGAACGCCCGTCGCATCAAGGAGGCAAAGGAGCGTGAAGCTCGTCTCAAGGCGGAGGCTGCGAAGGCGGCTGCCGAGAAGAGGGATGCCGAGGCGCGTGCCAAGGCGGAGGCGGCTGCCCGCAGGGCGGAAGCTGACCGTGAGGCGGCTGAGCGCAAGGCGGCTGCCGACAAGAGGAGACACGACTCTGAGGTGGCAAAGGCAAACGAAGAGAACAGGGTGGCAGCGTCGGTGAGCAGTGCTGACCGTGCGCTGAACCATAATTTCGAGAGCAACCGTGGTCGTCTGCCTATGCCGGCGTCGGGCCGCATCATCACACATTACGGACAGTATAACGTGGAGGGTCTCAGCAACGTGAGACTCGACAGCAAGGGCATCAACATAAAGTGTGGCGCCGGAGCCGGCGTGAGGTCGATATTCAACGGCGAGGTGAGCAAGATCTTCACCGTGATGGGTGTGAAGGGCGTAATGATACGCCACGGACAGTATATCTCGGTATATTGCAACCTTTCTTCAGTCAACGTACACGTCGGTCAGAGCGTGTCCACCGGACAGTCGATTGGAGCAGTGGACGGCAACGGCGTGTTGCAGTTCCAGCTACACAAAGGATTCACAAAACTCAACCCGGAGGCTTGGTTGAGATGACACAGCATACCGTTTCCTTATCCCATGCTGATTGGTATGGGATAAGGAAACTTTTATCTTACTTATTATTCTGCTTTTCTATAGTTGGCGAGTCGGTCAGCATAGATTCTACCCTACCCTTATTTTCATCTCTAACCCCAACCCGCAAATCTATTGCCCCATTCACCCACAATAGGTCATTATGACTGAAAAGTGCGACTGAAAAAAGAGGAAAAAGCACCGGATATCAGAAAGTGTGTCGGCAAAGTGGTAAAAAATCATCAAACGCTGCAAATAAAGAGGCAATAATTAGTAACTTTGCAAATTCAACATATAACAATGTGTGAACATCAAAAGAAGTATGGAAACTAAAGATACAAAAAACGAGTTTGTAAAGCAGGTGGCGGAGCAGAAATATGAGTTCGGCTTCACCACCGACGTGCACACAGACGTCATCGAGAACGGTCTGAACGAGGACATCGTGAGACTCATCTCAAAGAAGAAGGGCGAACCGGAATGGATGCTCGAATTCAGACTGCGGGCATACAACTACTGGAAGACGCTCGAACAGCCAACATGGGGACACGTGAAATTGCCGGAGATTGACTATCAGGCAATATCATACTATGCCGACCCACTGGCAAAGAAACCAGTGAACAAGGAGATTGACCCGGAGCTGATGAAGACCTTCGACAAGCTGGGTATTCCCCTCGAAGAGCGTCTGGCGCTGAGCGGAGTGGCAGTGGATGCCATCATGGACTCCGTGTCGGTGAAGACCACCTATAAGGCGAAACTCGCCGAGAAGGGTATAATATTCAGTTCTATCGGCGAGGCGATAAAAGAGCACCCCGACCTGGTGAAGGAGTATCTGGGAAGCGTGGTGCCATACCGCGACAACTATTTCGCCGCCCTCAACAGTGCCGTGTTCAGCGACGGTTCGTTTGTTTTCATCCCCAAAGGAGTGAGATGTCCGATGGAGCTGAGCTCTTATTTCAGAATCAACGCAAGAAACACAGGACAGTTTGAGCGCACGCTTATAATCGCTGAAGACGACGCCTACGTGTCGTATCTGGAGGGCTGCACAGCACCGATGAGAGACGAGAACCAGCTGCATGCCGCCATAGTGGAAATCATCGTGAAGGACAATGCGGAGGTGAAATACTCTACCGTGCAGAACTGGTATCCGGGCGATGAGAACGGAAAGGGCGGCGTGTTGAACCTCGTGACGAAACGCGGTGACCTGCGCGGCATAAACTCTAAACTATCCTGGACACAGGTGGAGACGGGTTCGGCTATAACATGGAAATATCCGTCGTGCGTATTGCGCGGCGACAACTCGCAGGCTGAGTTCTACAGTGTTGCAGTGACCAACAACTACCAGGAGGCTGACACAGGCACCAAGATGATACACATCGGGAAGAACACCAAGAGCACCATCATCAGCAAGGGTATATCTGCCGGACACAGCCAGAACTCATACCGCGGACTGGTGCGCGCCACGGCGAACGCCGAGAACGCCCGCAACTACTCATCGTGCGACTCACTGCTGCTGGGCAGCGACTGCGGAGCGCACACTTTCCCGTATATGGACATCCACAACGACTCGGCAGTGGTGGAACATGAGGCAACGACGAGCAAGATAAGTGAGGAGCAGCTCTTCTACTGCAACCAGCGCGGCATACCGACAGAACAGGCTGTAGGACTGATAGTAAACGGATATGCCAAGGAGGTGCTCAACAAGCTCCCGATGGAGTTTGCCGTGGAGGCACAGAAGCTGCTGAGCGTATCGCTCGAAGGCACCGTGGGATAATGACTTGCAAAAAACATAAGGAAACAAAAAGAAAGAACGATAATATGTTAGAGATAAAAAACCTGCACGCCAAGATCGGCGACAAAGAGATACTTAAAGGCATCAACCTTACGGTGAAGGACGGTGAGACCCACGCCATAATGGGACCTAACGGTTCGGGAAAGAGTACGCTGAGCGCCGTGCTCGTGGGCAATCCTCTCTATGAGGTTACTGAAGGCGAAGTGATTTTCAACGGCAAGAACCTGCTGGAGATGTCGCCTGAAGACCGTGCCCACGAGGGACTGTTCCTCTCATTCCAGTACCCGGTGGAAATTCCGGGAGTGTCGATGAACAACTTCATGAAGGCTGCCATCAACGAAAAGCGCAAATATGAGGGCAAAGAGCCGCTGACAGCGGGCGAATTCCTCAAGCTGATGAAAGAGAAACGCAAGGTGGTGGAACTGGACAGCAAACTGGCAAGCCGCTCTGTGAACGAGGGATTCAGCGGCGGAGAAAAGAAACGCAACGAGATTTTCCAGATGGCTATGCTCGAACCGAAACTGAGCATTCTGGACGAAACGGACTCGGGACTCGACGTTGACGCCATGCGCATCGTGGCAGAGGGCGTGAACAAGATGCACACGCCGGAGACTTCCACCATCGTCATCACACACTACGAGCGACTGCTCGACATGATAAAGCCAAGCGTTGTACACGTGCTCTACAAGGGACGCATCGTGAAGACTGAAGGACCGGAGCTCGCCAAGGAGATTGAGACCCGAGGATACGACTGGATAAAGGAAGAAATAGGAGAACTGTAAGATATGCAAAGCGAAAAACAATATATCGATCTCTACGGCGAATGCCGCGACATGCTGCGGAAACACAGCTGCGAGGTGATGAACGCCGTGAGGGACGAGGCTTTCGAGAACTTCAAGCGTCTCGGATTTCCTACGAAGAAGGTGGAAAGATACAAATACACCGACATTCCATCGCTGTTTGAACCGGACTATGGTCTGAACATCAACCGTCTGGAAATCCCAGTTGACCCTTACAAGGCTTTCAAATGCGATGTGCCGAACCTTAGCACTTCGCTATACTTCGTGGTGAACGACAGTTTCTACGACAAGGCACTGCCCAAGAAGGAACTGCCAGAGGGAGTGATTGTGGACTCTCTGGCAAGAATCGCCGCCGAGAAGCCGGAGCTGATAAGCAGATACTACGCCAAGATAGCTAAGACGGAGGAGGACGGCATCACGGCGCTGAACACCATGCTAGCGCAGGACGGCCTGCTGATATACGTGCCGAAGGGCACTGTGGTGGACAGGGCGATACAGGTGATAAACATACTGAGGTCTGACGTTGACCTGATGGTGAACCGCCGGGTGCTGATCATCGTGGAAGACCGTGCTGAAATAAAACTGCTCTTCTGCGACCATGCCGCCGACGACCGCCGCTTCCTCGCCACACAGGTGATAGAGGCTTATGTGGGAGAGAATGCCGGACTTGACCTCTACTGCCTGGAGGAGACTCATGCCAAGAACGTGAGGGTGAGCAACGTGTTCATCAGCCAGCAGGCTAACAGCAGGGTGAACCACAACGTGATAACGCTGCACAATGGTACGACCCGCAACCGCACAGACCTCGTGTTCGAGGGTGAGGGTGCCGAATGCAACCTCGCCGGATGCGTGATAGCCGACAAGGGCCAACACGTGGACAACAACACGCTGATTGACCACAAGGTGGGCCACTGCACGAGCAACGAGCTATACAAATATGTGCTCGACGAAAATGCCGTGGGAGCCTTTGCCGGAAAGGTGCTCGTGCGCCACGGTGCACAGCACACCACATCGCAGGAGACAAACCAGAACCTATGCACCACCAAGACGGCACGCATGTTCACGCAGCCTATGCTGGAGATTTATGCAGACGACGTGAAATGTGCTCACGGCAGCACCGTGGGACAGCTCAACGACGCTGCCCTATTCTATATGCAGCAGCGCGGAATAAGCAAGAAGGAGGCAAAGCTGCTGCTGGAATTCGCCTTCATCAACGAGGTGATAGACCACATGAAACTGGAGCCGCTGCGCGACCGTCTGCACTATCTCGTGGAAAAGCGCTTCAGAGGCGAACTGAACAAATGCGAGGGCTGCAAATTGTGTAAGTAGAAGAGCCAGCTCGTCTGGCTTATGAAATAAAGCTATAACGACAATGTACGACATTAACAAGATACGTCAGGATTTTCCTATTCTGGGCCGCGAGGTGTACGGCAAGCCGCTGGTATACCTGGACAACGGCGCAACGACACAGAAGCCGCTCTGTGTGCTCGATGCGATGAGAGATGAATATCTCAACGTGAACGCCAATGTTCACCGTGGTGTCCACTACCTGTCGCAACAGGCCACCGACCTGCATGAGGCGGCACGAGAGAAGGTGAGAGCGTTCATCAACGCAAAGTCTACCAACGAGGTGATATTCACCAGAGGAACTACCGAGGCGCTGAACCTCGTGGTGTCGTCGTTTGCCGATGAGTTTATGGGCGAGGGCGACGAGGTGATAGTTTCCACCATGGAGCACCACTCCAACATCGTGCCGTGGCAGCTGCAGGCGGCAAAGAAGGGCATCTGTCTGAAGGTGATACCGATGAACGACAAGGGTGAAATTCTGATGGACGAATACAAGAAGCTCTTCAGCGAACGCACCAGGATAGTGAGCGTGGCGCATGTGAGCAACGTGCTGGGAACGATAAACCCGGTGAAGGAGATGATAAGCATAGCCCACGAACATGGTGTGCCGTTCATGCTTGACGGTGCGCAGAGCGTTCCTCACTTCAAGGTGGATGTTCAGGATCTGGACTGCGACTTCATGGCGTTCAGCGGACACAAGATGTATGGTCCTACTGGTGTGGGAGTGCTCTACGGCAAGGAGGACTGGCTCGACCGCATGCCGCCGTATCAGGGTGGCGGAGAGATGATAGAGAGCGTGAGCTTCGAGAAGACGGTGTTTGAGAAACTGCCGTTCAAATTTGAGGCTGGCACTCCTGACTATGTGGCGACTCATGGTCTTGCCACTGCCATCGACTATCTGCAGGGCATAGGAATGGATGAGATACAGCGCCATGAGACTGACCTTACGGAGTATGCGATGAAACGGATGAGGGAAATAGAGGGCATGCGTTTCTTCGGAGAGGCTGACCACAAAGACGCCGTGGTGTCGTTCCTCGTCGGCGACATCCATCATCTCGACATGGGAACGCTGCTCGACCGTCTGGGAATTGCCGTCAGAACGGGTCATCATTGCGCTGAACCGCTTATGATACGCTTGGGCATACAAGGTACGGTAAGGGCGTCGTTCGGCCTCTACAACACAAGAGAAGAGATTGACACACTTGTTGAAGGCATAAAGCGTGTGAGCAGGATGTTCTGACAATTACGACAAATCAGGATATAAGCACAAATCGGCCATTGGACCGTTTGTCCCCTATCGCTAATTATCACGAATCGGGCATTGGGGTTAATGCCCAATCGTCCTTTATAAGAAAGAAAATCCCCACGATTATCCGTTACGGACATCGTGGGGATTTTCTTTATGTTAAACTCAAAACAGTCATTAGACCGTTATAAAATTATTTAATGACTGCCTGCTTGGATTTTCTCTTAGTCGAGGTGATCGAGAGAGTCATTGAAGTCTTTTGGCTCACGCTCCGCCATTGGATCATGGAAGTCGTTAGGCTCATTGCTCTTGTGCTCGAAACGACGTGGCTCGCCATTGTTGAAACGGTCGCCACGTGGACGACGCTCGCCGCGCTCCGGACGAGGACGACGCTCACCACGCTCTGGACGCGGACGGCGCTCACGCTCTACGTATCCCTCTGGTTTCGGAACGAGTACACGGTGTGAGAGCTTATACTTGCCGGTCTTAGGATCGATCTCCATGAGTTTCACCTGAATCTTGTCGCCTTCCTTCAGACCTGCCTCCTCTACTGTCTCCAGACGCTTCCAGTCGATTTCTGAGATATGGAGAAGTCCGTCCTTGCCTGGCATAATCTCTACGAAGCAGCCATAAGGCATGATAGAGCGGATAGTTCCCTCGTAAACCTCGCCGACCTCTGGGATGGCAACGATGGCACGGATTTTTGAGATTGCCTTGTCGATGCTTTCCTTGTTAGGAGCACTGACCTGAACCTTGCCCTTGCCGTCTGTCTCGTCGATGGTTACTGTAGCACCCGACTCTTCCTGAATCTGCTGGATGATCTTGCCACCAGGACCGATAACGGCACCGATGAACTCCTTCGGAATATCGAATGCCTCGATACGTGGAACCTGTGGTTTGAGCTCTGCACGTGGCTCAGCGATGGTATCGGTGAGCTTGCCGAGGATATACTCACGACCTTCCTTAGCCTGCATAAGTGCCTTCTCAAGGATGTCGAAGCTCAGACCGTCACACTTGATATCCATCTGTGTGGCAGTAAGACCGTCCTTTGTACCGGTGGTCTTGAAGTCCATATCGCCCAAGTGGTCCTCGTCGCCGAGGATATCGCTCAGCACAGCATACTTGTCTTCTCCCGGGTTCTTGATGAGTCCCATGGCGATACCAGATACAGGCTTCTTCATAGGAACACCGGCATCCATAAGTGCCAATGTGCCGGCACATACTGTAGCCATTGATGAAGAACCGTTTGACTCAAGGATCTGAGAAACGAGACGCACTGTGTATGGATAGTCTGCAGGAATCTGTCCCTTCAGCGCACGCCATGCCAGATGTCCGTGACCGATCTCACGACGGCCTACGCCGCGCTGAGCCTTAGCTTCACCTGTACAGAATGGAGGGAAGTTATAGTGGAGGAGGAAACGCATGTAGCTCTTGTCGAGCACATCGTCAACCATCTTCTCGTCGAGCTTTGTTCCGAGGGTACATGTGGTGAGCGACTGTGTCTCGCCACGTGTGAAGATAGAACTTCCGTGTGGCATTGGCAGTGGGCTGACCTCACACCAGATAGGACGGATCTCGTTGGTCTTACGGCCGTCGAGACGTATGCCCTCGTCGAGGATGCAGCGGCGCATTGCGTCACGCATCACATCGTGGTAGTATTTCTCCATGAGTGCCACCTTCTCCTCAAGCTCCTCTTCGGTGAGGTCTGCATGGGCGGCAGTGTAAGCCTCCTGGAAGTCGGCTATGATCTTGTCGAAAGCATCCTGACGAGCCTGCTTGTCGAGAGCCTGCTTCGTAACGTCGTATGCCTTTGGATAAAGTTCGTCGTTGATCTGCTTGCGCAGGTCTTCGTCGTTCACCTCATGGCAGTATTCACGCTTCACGTCGGTGCCGAGTTCCTTTGACAGTTCTGTCTGAAGCTCGCACATCGGACGGATAGCCTCCTGGGCAGCCTTCAGAGCGCCGAGCAGATCCTGCTCCGACACTTCCTTCATCTCACCCTCTACCATCATGATGTTCTCAGCAGAAGCACCTACCATGAGGTCCATATCTGCCTCTTCCATCTGTGCGAAGGTTGGGTTGATGACATATTCGCCGTTGATGCGTGCCACACGTACTTCAGAGATTGGGCACTCGAAAGGAATATCTGAGCATGCCAACGCGCATGATGCGGCGAAACCTGCCAAAGCGTCTGGCTGGTCTACTCCGTCTGCAGAGAAAAGAATCACGTTGACATATACTTCAGCGTGGAAATCTGCTGGGAATAGTGGGCGCAATGCGCGGTCTACCAGTCGGCATGTAAGAATCTCATTGTCGCTTGCTTTGCCTTCGCGCTTTGTAAAACCGCCAGGGAAACGTCCTGCTGCGGCATACTGTTCTCTGTACTCTACCTGCAAAGGCATGAAATCTGTTCCGGGAACTGCATCTTTTGCGGCACAAACGGTGGCGAGCAAAACGGTGTTGCCCATACGGAGCACACAAGAGCCGTCAGCCTGTTTTGCCACTTTCCCGGTTTCAATGCTGATGGTTCTGCCATCAGGCAATTGAACTGTTTTCGTAATTACGTTCATCTAAAAAAACTTATTGTTTTAACAACATCTGTTATATAATATCTTATACTTGATAATTCTCACCTCATAAATCTTGGCAAAGTTAACGAATTACTTACAATAATCAGGACAATTGTCTGATTTATTACCTTTTTTTATGACATTAAGCCTCTGAAAAGCAAAATATTGCTGTATCAGAGGCATTTATGGGGTTTGTCAACTCTTGCGATATGCCGAAGGAGACATACCTACATGCTCCTTGAAATATTTGCCGAGGAACGACTGGTTGGGGAAATTGAGGTCTTTGGCGATTTCCTTTATGCTCTTCGACGTGTTCTTGAGCTGCACACGCAGTTCGAGGGTCACATATTTGTCTATCCATTCGTTTGGCGTGCGGTGGCTGATGGTTTTCACGGTCTCAGAGAGGTACTTGGGGGTGATGCAGAGGCGCTCGGCATACCAGGACACGCGGCGCTCGGCTCTGAAGTTCTGCTCCACCAGACGGATGAACTCCGTGAAGATAGACTCCGCACGGGTCTGCTTGCGTTTGTCGCCCTGCTGCACTCCATACATCACATGGCTGATATCATAGATCATGGCAGCCATGAGGGAACGTACCACATCTCTGCGGAAATGGTGGTCGGTGGTCTCCACTTTATGCTTTATGATACGGAGATATGTCATGAGAGTCTCCACTTCTTCGGCAGAGAGTTCGAAAACAGGATGGCTGCGGGAGAAGAGGAAGAGTGAGGAGAGGTCGTGAACGCCTTTTATCACTTCGTTGAAGAAATCTTCCGACATCATGATGGCGATGCCTGAAAGGTCGTCGCTGAACCAACAGTTGTTGAGCACCTGTCCTTCGCTGATGATAATTACATCGTTTGCCTTGACGGTGCGTTCCTCGGTGTCTACTGTATAATGTGCTTCTCCGCCGAGACATACGGCGAGGAAAATACAGTCCATACGCTTGGGAATGCCGATAACTGGAAGTTCTTCAAAGTCGTCGAATATCAGCAGGTCGTGGTCGATGGAGGGTCCGTTGTAAACCTGCATGGCTGACTCTACGGAAATGTGGTCTATTTCGTTTATCATAGGTGAATAGATAATCATTGGCGGTGATAAAGCCGATGATTTTGCAAATCTACAAATTATATCCGACATACGCAAGCGTTTCCGGGCATAGAAATTTCTGAAGACGCAATGGTCGGAGGATATATATACGAGAGCTCCCGCCATGGATTCCTGTTTCGGAACCAAAGCGGGAGCTGGATTATGTCATTATATGCCTGACGCCACGGAGGTGGCCACGGCGTTATAATATCATGGGATTACTTCTTCATGAACTTCTTGCCGTTCTGGATGACGATACCCTTGTAGTCGTCGCCCACCTGCTGACCGGCGAGGTTGAACATGCGGTTGTCTGCCGGCTTCTCGTCAACTATAGCATTGCTGATGCCGTTGGAACCTTGAACCAGACGATAAATCTGGAAGTCACCCTGCATACCGGTGTTGGTAGAGAAGAAGAGTCCGGTAGGACTGAAAGCGAAGTTGTTGTTGTCATATCTTGTCTTGGTGAACTGGATAGTGGCATCACCGCCTTCAATGTTGATAGAAGCGAATACGTTCTTGTCTATCTTCGTTGAATATCCAACGCCGGTAGATGTGGCGCTGAGATACTTGTTGCCGGTAGTGTTGTAACGGATATACCAGTCTGAATTGTTCTTTGTGAGCTTGAACTCCTGAACCATGCTGTTGCCATATAGTTTGCCGTCTTCGAACTTGGTGTAAACTGCAGTGAAGAGTGTCTTCTTGGCATCTGCTGTTGCAACGCCTGCTGCCTCATTTGCAAATACCACCACGTCGTCTGTATTAAGCTGGCTTACATCGGTAATCTTCTCATAGACACCACCATCTGCTATAGGCTCCGGCTTGGCGTTCTGGTCCTTGAAGCTGATGACGATGCTTCCGTCCGGCTGCTTCATGATGCCGTATGCAGGACGGTCGTTCTCTGTGCCACCGTCAAAGTATCTATATTCTGTCTTGTAGTTCACTCCATTGCCGAAGAGTGTGTACTCACTGCCCAGGTCGTCAGAGAGCAATGCTCCATCGGCAGGAACTACCATCGCACGCTTCTTTGTCTGGTTGGTGTTTACCGAGTTATACATCCATGCTGATGGACTATAAGAGATACGGGTGAGCAGAACTCCCGAACCGAAGTCCTCTGGATACCATGTACCGGGCTGACGGTTCTCGAAGATGAAATACTCCATGGTGTTTTTAGGATTGCGGAACATTACCGCCATGTCGCCCTCTGCTGAATTAGGGTTGGCGAGAGTAACAAGACCTGACTCCGGAACCTCCTTGATGTCGAGCCATCCCATAAAGCTGCGCTCATAGGCATTGTATCCGATTGGAGCGTAGGCATAGTCTACGTATGCTCCACCGTCCATCACTGACCAATAGCCGAAAGGCGAATCGCCCTGGTAAGAATATGTCGGATCGTAGAAGTCTGGCAGGCCCATGGCATGACCGAACTCATGAACGAGCACTCCGATACCCATAGGCTGATACTTCTCTGTTGTTCCGTAAAGCTCATTGCCCACGAAATATGAGCTGAAGATATGTCCGCTCATGTTACCGTATGACAACGGGAGGTCGAGCTCGTGTGGCCAGATGGTGTTGTCGTCGCCACCTGTTGCCTCACCGCAACCTGCATAATATACGATTACGTTAGGAATCTTTCCATTTACCTTGAACTGGTCGAAATTGGCTCCGTTTGCTGCTGCCAGAGAAACAGCCTCTTTTACCATTGCGAGTGCGTTGACATCGCCGGTTCCGCGGCCACCGCCTGAGTTCTTGCCATAGTATGCGTATCCTTGAGAGAGCTGAACCTTGTCCAGTACGACGAATTCCGGAGTGAACATTCCGCGGCTCTGTGCCTTGAAATAATCACGGACGGAACCTTTCTCCCATTTGTTGTCTTCAGCATATCCCTCGGCATTGAGCATCTTGTCGAGCTTCTCCTTGGTCATATCCGGCTGGAACTTGGTGTCGGTGTACTCAACCATAATCACCGGAATCTTGATGTTGCCGATTGTAGGAACAGGACCAGTGGCACTTGTTCCGTATTTTCCGAGACCGTCAGAAGTAGACGAACCTCCTACCTTCTGTGCACCGGCGAGTCTTGGTCTTGCGGAAGCAAGCTTGGCTAGTGCCTGGTCTGTAGGCTTCAGGGTGTTAGACTGTACGAAAGCGATTTCATCAGCTGTGCGGCTGGTGATGTCGTGAACTACAACGTCGGTAGCAACGAGGTCTGTACCCACGAGCTTGGCATAGCAGAGTGTGCCGTCGGCATTGCGTACAACGACCTGATGGTCTTCTGTGGTGTAGAAAGCGAGATGACCGTCACCGTTCTTATAGAGCATCACGGTGGTACCATCGCTTTGTTTTACTGGAAACGCCTTGTGGATAGGGCGGATTGCCTGTGCCGACAATGCAAGAGCAAGCGACACAATGGTCAAAGCAAATGACTTTTTCATATTTTTAATTGCAAATTATTATAGATTGCGAAAATAAATTACTCGGCAATATAACATGTTCTTCATTTCAATTTACAAAGATAGCAAGAAATGAGATACGTCAAAATAATTTTAAGCAAAAATAACAAAGAAGAAGGAAAAGAGCACAAAAAAGCCCGTGGCAGACGCCACGGGCAATATACTTTTGCCATTAAAGGCAAATATCAGCAAGACTTATTACTTGTTGAAGAACTTCTTGCCGTCACGGATTACCAAGCCCTTGGTAGTAGCTGGAACCTCCTGACCGAAGAGGTTGTAAGTCTTCACGTTCTTTACAGCAGTCTCTGTAACACCGTTGATGCCGTTTGAGCCACCAGCAGCCTGGAAGTTACCCTCGTCAAGAGTGATAACATAGTCCTCGTACCAGAAACCATAAGCCCTCGTCTCCTGTGTTACTGGGTCTTTCCAGATGTTTGAAAATACCGGGAATGTGTTCATAACAATCTTGTTACCAGAGAGCTTACCCTTAACGTAAGAAGGATCACTAGTATCAACCTCTATAGTGCCTTCCTCTTTTCCAGGCTTAGTTCCCAAAATCTTGAAATATTTACCAGCTTCCTCATCCGTGATGCCGAATACTGATACAGGGAATGCATTCTGTGGACCTTTGAAGAGAACATTCAAATCCTTGTCAATGTCAAGAGAAGTAAGAGTGCTCAGACCCATACCGCTTGAAGGCTGGAACCATGCGTAACCGTAAACAGAAACGTTATTACCCCAGTCCTCTACGTATGCAGCGTGAACGAAATCATCGTAAGTTCCCTCCTGACGACCCTGTCTTCTATAAGAGATAACAGCATTAGCTGGCTTCAACTCGAGGCTGAAGAAGAAGTTCCAGAGTGTTTGCTTACCCTCGATGGCATTTGCGAGAGCACAGCCTTCCTCAACGTCGAGCAGGAGAGAACCATCCTCATCAACTGTGAATACGAATGGATCCTGAGAGAATAAGTATTGGTCACCAGAAGGAGAGAGAGTACCAACAGTGAACTTATAGTCTATAGCACCCTGAGGAGTATTGCCAGAGAAGCTACCGCTGCGCTGAGAAGGACAAGTAATTGTACCAGCCTCTGCATCATACTGACCATAGAATGAGGTAGGTGCGTTCTCAGAGCAGAATGTAAACTTAGTGTTGTAAGTTGCACCAGACTCCTCGTCTGTAACATTAGCCTTCTCTACGAGAACGCTGTCGCAGCTCCACTTTTCATCGAGTTCAGTGTAAGCTGAAATATAAAGACCATAGATACCGTCGTGAGCGATGCGGGCAGGAGCTGCCTTCTTAGCGTTAGACTTAACGTTCTTGATAGCCTTGACAGAAGTCATGTTATCAAACTTCACGTTGTTATTCAACACTGTTTTGCAGAGAGGTGTCTGCAAAACCTGTGCGCTTGCTGCGAGTGAAACAACTGCTGCGCAAGCAGATAGTAAAAATTTTCTCATAATACTAAAAATTAATTTAAATGTTTTTTTGCTTTTGGAATAGAGTGGGCGAAACACGGGTCTCGCCCACCCTATTGTTTATACACTGATTATTCTTTCTCTTCCTTGTCGCGGTCGCCGAATGGGTAGCCCTTAGACTTAGCCCAAACCTTGATCACGTTGGTAGGATCGTTCAAGTCTGTCAGGATGAGGTAAGACGGATGACGTACATTGTCTGTAGTGATCTGGAATGTGTGACCATTGCCACCGCAGAATGGGTCTACTGCCGACATACCACCATACTTGTCCTTCTTGTAGTACTTCTTACCAGGGTTGTTACTCTGACCGATATTTGACTTCATCTCAACGCGGTCGCCATAGTAACCACCGTTGCCATCAGAAACGGCATTGAATGTCATACCGATGATAACCTGAGACTCAGTGGCTGTAGCCATAAGTAATCCAGCAGGATACTTGTCAGAAACATAACCTACAGCAGCATAGTAGAGGCGTGCACGTTTCTTGTCATTGTCAGCCTTGCCGAGCTTCTCGAAGAGAGTCTCCCACTTGCTCTGACCGTATGTTCCCATGTCATCGTATGTGAGATACCAGAGACCACGCTTGAATGTATCAAACAATGTAGGAACCTCTGTGAAGAGCTTAACGTTCTCTACGCCAGTAGCTACGAAGAAATCCTGAGTGTCACCCTTGGTGAAACCGTTCAACTTGGTATCCTTTACAGTAACCTCCTTGTAGAACTTGTATCCCTCTGGAGTTACGATGTAAGGAGCAGCAACAACCTGAACCTTGCCATCTTCGTCAGTTGTGTAGAAATTCAGACAACGGTAAGTAGACTGGGTGTAGATAGTGTTTTCTGTATCTTCACCCCACTGCAGAGTGTATGTACGTGATGTCATGTACTCCTCAGTCTCGTCAACCTGCTTCATATACTCACCCCATGACATGTCAGCAGCCATAGGATACATATAGATGCGGTCGCCATGCTTCTTGCCCTGCAACTCTATCTTCTCTGCAGAAGCTGAAACGATGCGGAACTCGAAGTCACCCTCGAAACCGGTACCTGCAGTACCGTAGTCATCATTCTTAGGCTCTGCGAAGTAATGGAAGATGCTGTTATAGTCATCAAGAGAAAGAACGATACCCATACTCTGCTCCAGCTTGAAGTGAGACTTGCAAGTCAGTGCATTTCCGTTTGCATCATAACCGGCAGTCTGACCCTTGCCAACCTTCTCGCTTGCTACGGTAACGCTGTCACCCTCGAACTTCATGAATACATTGTATCCACCGTATGTGACATCACCATAATATTCAACTCTCCATCCGTTTGGAGCCGACTCCAAAAGAGTCTTTGTCTCAGTAAGAGCTTTCTGTGCACGGTTAGCAGCGCTGTCGCTGAACACGTCGTCTACATCAGACACACATGAAGAGAACGCGAACACTCCCATGATGAAAGCCAAAAGACTTAAAATCTTCTTCATATTTTTATCCTCCTCCATTAATCAAGTTTACGTAAATCAAGAGAAGTTACCTCGCTTGAACGACGGAGAACGATAGAACGCATCGTATCCAGGTCGATATTCCAGCTGTTGAGGAAATAACTTCTTACAATATCAAGCTTCTTGTTGATGATCTTAGCTCCATTCTCACCAGCCTGTTCGATGATCTTGTTCCAACCCTCTTCAGACAGTGTTACATAGTAAGCATAGATCTCGGCGAAGTCCTCGTTGTACTCCTGGCTTGCATATCCAGAAACGAATCCCTCTGTAGCAGCATCCTTATCCTTTACGTTCACCCAGTCAGTAGAGTGGTAACCACCGGCACTGATAGTCTGGAATTCAGTAGAGTAGTTCTTGGTCTGAGTAAGGATATGGCAGAACTCATGGTGCATAGTGTGGAAGAACCAGTAGTTCAGGTCAAGTGGCTTTGTGCCCTTTGACTCGTATGGATCGGTAGTATTCACACGAACGTTGTCGATATCAAGCTCGTTAACGCCGTAGAACATCACCTTCATACCCTGCTCTGCTGTACCGAGTACGATCTGACCGTTGGTGTCGTACTTGTAAGAACCAGAAAGCTGGATAACTCGTGGAGTGTAGGTCTTCAAGAAGTCAGCGCCGGCAGCCTCTACATAAGCTCCGAGCCACATGTGCTGCATGAGCTTTGCGATAGCGATGGCCTTGTCTGTCTGTGCAGGAGTAACATTATAGTTCTGGTCAGCCTCCTTGTCGTTGTAGTGATAGAGGAAGTTGATGTTGAACTCCTGAACATAGTTCTTGAGCAACCAGTTATCAAATTCGGAACGCTGGATAGGATTTGTATCGAAGATGCTCTTTGAGTCGAGGTCGTCCTCACTACATCCCACGAAAGATGCAGTTGCAGCGAACATCATCAGCAGCATTCCTAAATATTTAATCTTTTTCATATTTCCAATTAATTATTTTAATCAACGTGGGTTTGCTGGCAGACCAGCCTTAATAACATCGCTTGGCAACTGAACGGCACCTCTCAGGTCACCAGTCTTGAATACGAGTGGGTCCTCACGCTGTACGAGGTGAGAGTATGCGATACCGTAACGCTTCAGGTCAGGGAAGCGGAGTCCCTGGAAGATAGTCTCCAGACGACGCATGTGGAGGATGAGGTTGATGATGTTCTCCTGAGTTCCTGCCTCAACTTCGAATCCCTGTGGGTGAAGCTCCTTACGGATTGTGAGGTCACTCCAATACTCCAATGTTACAGGAGTATAGTCGAGCTGCTCCATGAACTCGTTGATCAACTCTTCTGTCATTACAGGACGAACCTCGTCACCGCTCTGAGCACGGCAGTGGTTCTCAATCCAAAGATTGATGTCGGCTACAGCCTCTGTGTACATCTTCTTGCGGGCATAAGCCTCTGCGCGGCAGAGAAGAGTCTCGTCACCGGTGAAGATCGGGTCAACAATGTGGAGATAACCTGTCTGGTTGATCTTGTCGGTGATTTCCATCTGTGGCAACATCTTTGGGAACTGAACAGCAGTGTTGCTACCGTACATCATGTTAGCATAGTAGAGCAGTGCCTTCTGTGCGTCAGTACCTGAACCCTGGCCCCAAGGAGCCTTAGCCCAGAAAGTACCGTAAGCGCAAACGCTCTGGTTGTGCTGGAAACGTGGATATACGGGGTAGATTACGATATAACCCTCAGCAGAGTAAGAAGCCAACAGCATGAGGTTAGCCTTCTCGCCAGACTGGATATACTTGTTACCGATATCCTGAACACCGAACTGAGTGTACTGCTCGAAGTCACGCAAGTAAGAACGTGGGTCAGAGCCGAGAACCTCGTTAGCATACGCGATACACTTGTCCATATTGTTGTAATACAGGTTGAAGCGAGCTGCGAATGCGTAAGCTGCCTTTCTGTTGAAGTGATACTTAGGAACAGTGTAGATAGACTCATCAATCTTTGGAAGTGCTTCCTCGATATCCTTGTCGATGTTTGCATAGAGCTGACGGAGAGTTCCGCGGTCATACTGTCCGCCGATGAACTTGGCAGGCTCTTTCGGATAAGGAAGACCCATATACTCATCAGCCTTAGACTCGTCCCAAGCCATACAGAAAGTAGTGGCGAGCTGGAACATAGAGTAAGCACGGATCATCTTAGCCTCAGCCTCTACAGCTGCAGACTCCTCAGTAGGAGTAACCTGTCCGAGATACTCGAGCGCCTGGTTGGCAGTAGCCACCGACTTGTAGAGCTGGTTCCATACAAAATATGGAGAGTCGTTACCAGTATCGTCAACGTTCTCGAAGCGATACAGCTCGTCCTTCAACGGAGTAGAAGCATAAGAAGTACCGTTGTCAGAAACGTTGTCCGACATAAGCTCCATAATGGTATTGTTGTTTCCCTGAGGGTATGCAGACGTAAGCAGCTCTTTAACCTGGCTTACCGTCTTCACCTCTGCGCGGTCGTCTGGCAGTCTGTCGAGATAGTCATTACAAGAAGTAAGTGACATTGCGCAAAGCGCCGACACCGCTAAATACTTTATATATTTCATATTATAATCTTATTAATGTATACTAATTGATTAGATACCAAGACGCAATGTGAATGTGAACTGCTTAGACATAGGAGCTGCAACACCACCGGCATTGAAGAACTCTGGGTCCTGACCGTTCAGCTTGTCGTCGCAATAGATCAAGAAGAGGTTTGTAGCCTGCAGCTTAGCGCTTGCGCTTGTAAGACCGATCTTGCTAATCCACTTGAGAGGGAAGTCGTATGCGAGAGAAATCTCCTTCATACGGATGAAGTCACCCTTTGCAACGCGCTCTGTAGAGAGGTTGTATGCGTTGTAAGCTCTGTTCAGATATGTATCGCTCTGGATTGTTCTGAGGTCGGCGATAGCTGGGATAGTAGTTCTCAGCTCGTCTCCAGGAACCACCCATCTGTTCTTGAACTCCTTAGGCATAGCCGAGAGGTCAGAATATGAGTAAGCGAATGATGGGTCAAGACGTGTAACGTTGCCGAACGAGTATGTCATGAAGATGTTCAGGTGCCAGTTCTTGTAAGAGAACACGTTACCGAGAGATCCGGTGATTGTAGGATCTGTAGGACCCTCATACTTCAGATGAGAGAGGTCGTAAGACTGGAAGTCGATGTCGCTTGTAGTGATCTCGCCCTTCTCGTTTACGAATGTTGGGAGACCAGAGTTGTTCAGGCCCTTGAAGTCCATAGAGAACAAAGCTCTGTAAGGATAACCCTTCATTGTAAATCCGTTACCGTAGATAAGGTCGTAGATACGTGTCTGGGCGTCGAGGTCAGTTACACGGCTCTTAGTGTGAGAGAAGATGAAGTCAGTAGACCATGTGAAGTCCTTGGTCACGATGTTACGTGTTGAGAGTGTGAACTCCTCACCGTGAGACTTCATGGATGCTACGTTTGCATAGTTGAGGATAGAACCCTCTACACCAGTTGTACGCTTCGGACCGATGAGGTCGTAGTTGTTACGAGTATACCAGTCGAACGAGAAGTTGATTCTGTTGTTGAGGAAACCGAGGTCGATACCGAGGTTGAGCTCGTGCTTCTTCTCGTATGTCAGGTCAGGGTTAGCGAAGCTGTTGATCTGCAGACCAGACTCCTTGTCAACAGTGTAAGGACGCCATACGTTGTAGCTACCGATGATTACGTTAGCATTTGTGATGGCTGGTTTGTCACCGGTCAGAGAGTAACTTGCCTTGACAGTAGCGTGAGAGAGAACCTTGTTCAGTTTCTCGAACCATGTCTCCTCGTGAGCGTTCCATGCCCCAGAGATGTTCCATGTAGGCAACCAGCGGGCGCTTGTAGCCTTACCCAGACGGTTAGAACCCTCGTAGCGTACAGTTCCGTTGATTGTGTAACGGCCCTTCCAAGAATATGTAGCAGTACCGAAGAAAGAAACCTCACGGCTGTAGCCGTTGCCTACAGAGTAGTACATTGAGTTCTCCTCGCTTGCCTGCTTGAAGTAGCGGTAGTCGTAGTTTCCGAGCAGACCATTACCGAAGTTCATACCAACACCGTTGAAGTATGTGCTGTTACGGTCAACGTTGTTAATCTCCATACCACCATATACGTTGATGATGTGGTCGTCCTTGATTACGTCGTTATAAGATGCTGTAGCACGGAAGTCCCAGCTGTTCATCTTATACTTTGTCTCCTGGTAGAAACCACCAGAAGGCAATACTGTGATAGGCAGTGAGTTAGCACTGTCCGGGTCTTTATACAACCATGAGTTGTTGTCACGGATTGTAGCGTCGTCCATAGCGCGGAATGCCAGTGCCTGATTAGAGTTCTCGGTGATTGTCTGCACCTGTGTGGTGGTAGAGAACTTGTAAGCACCCAAAACAGAGAGTTCCACAGTACGTATTGGCTTGTACTTGAGCTCAGCCTGGAGCTTGATGTCAACAACGTCGAAGTTGAGGTAGTTGTTGTCGAGCTCGTGGAAGATGTTGAACGGAGCGTAGTTTCTCTGATACTCAGCGTTTGGATCGAGAGTACGAGAGCTGTTCAAAGCGTAAGAATATGGGTTGATGTCGAAGTTACGTGACACGTCACCGGTCACACCGTTGATACCGCTTGAGTTTGTGGTACCAGGAGCCTGCTGCTTACGATAAGCTGCATTACCGATCATGTTCAACGAAACCTTCTTGCTGATGTTGTACAGAGCGTTGATGTTAGAAGTATAACGCTTAACGTTGCTCTTCTTGTACCAACCTGGATCATCCATGAAACTGAATGAAGCATAGTACTGAGCCTTCTCTGTACCAGAACTCATACTGATAGAGTGGTTCATAGAGATAGAGTTGTTGAACAACAGGTCGAACCAGTCAGTGTTGCGATACTCAGCCTGCTGGAGGTAAGCGTTCATAGCCTCTGGAGTGTTGTCGAGACCGAACTTGCCTGTTGCAGGGTCGTACTGGTTCATGAGGTGGTACATATTACCGAACACACCCGAGTTGCTTGCGCGGTATGAGCTAACGAACGAGAAGAAACCGTTGTTCTGCATCTCCTTGAAGATACCCATCTGCTCCTGAGAGTTCATGATGTTGAACTCCTTGTAGCTTGGCTTCAGGCGATAAGAGAACTCACCGGTATAGCTGATCTTAGAGGTACCTGCCTTACCACGCTTTGTGGTAACAACGATCACACCAGCCATGGCGCGGGCACCATAGATAGATGTAGCGGAACCGTCCTTCAAGATCTGGAAGCTTTCGATATCGTCAGAGTTCAGACCAGCGATGGCGCTTGAAATAAGTGTTGCTGCATCACCAGAAGAGAGAGCGTCGGCGTCTACTTCCGTCACGTCCTCCATGATGACTCCGTCAACCACCCACAGTGGCTTTGACGAACCGTAAATAGAGGTAGCACCACGCACACGGATCTTTGGCGCGGTACCGAACGTTCCGGATACGTTCTGCACAGATACACCGGCTGCACGGCCTTCGAGCGAGCGGCTGATATCAGCCACACCGTCAAGTTTTGCCTTGTTTGCATCGATCTTAGTTGTGGCACCAGTAAACAGACGCTTGTCCATCTTCTGCATACCTGTAACTACGACCTCGCCGATCTCTTGTGCATTAGACTCCAAAACAATTTTCATGTTTTTCTTGCCCTTCATGGTTACATCCTTCATACCGACATAAGTCACTATGATGGTTGGATTACTTTGGGTTGATGTCAGCGAGAATTTACCGTCGATATCCGTAACGGTACCAGTCTTAGTGCCCTTCAACATGATTGTAGCACCAATAACGGGTTGACCATCATCGTGAGATATCACGGTACCCGAGACTTCTGTTTGAGCCAGCGCCATTCCTACGAAGAGGAACAGGGAGGCCAACAGCATTGTTAGTCTTTTTTCCATAAATACTCTCTTCCCTAAATTAATGAATGAATAAATTATTGTTACGTTTTTGCAAATTTATATATTATTTCCATTCCAAACAAAACTAAAGGTAATAAAAACTGCTTTTCCCCAAAAATTTAACTAAAATAGAGGTATAAACGTATATTTACAATCATAATTATTCACATTACGGTCCTATTTCTTACACACTGTTAGCAATAAGTGTACAACGATGACGGATATATATACACTTATTAATATAACAGATGTCACACGGCTGCAATGGGTGTGAAACAATTGTTTTTGCAGTGTCACAGACTAACAGAATCCAGCTTACCAAGATATTAAGATGCCACGACAGACTGGAGAAAATATGATGACAGCGAAAAAACAAAAAAAATCGTCAGATTGTCTGGTTTTCGGTATAGCGTATTGACATACAGGCAGTTAGCGACCAGACAATCGTTTTCGATTGTCTGGATGGTTTGATGCCAACGGGTAGTTTGTGCAAATAATATAAGGTATGCGCGCGCATACCTTATATATATAGTCAGTTGAATTGTCTGTCATTTGATTTGGAGCGAGCGCATTCGCCGCTGCTCCCCACCAACGAAGATATCATCAGAGTATCTTCTGGATTTCAGCGTCGAGGTCTTTGATCTGCTCGTCACGCTTATAGAGGGTGTTCGTCTTGTCTACGAGGAAGAAGGTCGGCAACTTCTGGATGTTGTAGAGCATAAGGAGCTTGGAGTCCACTCCGTCTGCATCACGCACGGATATCCATGGCAACGCTGCGGTCTGTGTCTTCCAGAAATGCTCCTCTGGATCGAGCGACACCTGGAAAATCTCCAGTCCGCGAGAGTGGTATTTGTTGTAGAGTTCCCTTAGTTTCATGATACGCTGTGTGGAACCTTCGGATGCGAAGACATGGAAATCGAGCAACACTGCCTTGCCTGCCAGGTCGGTGAGACGGCGCATATTTCCATGGTTGTCAGGCAGAGCAATCTCTATGATATTAGAGGTGTGCACCTTCGAGGGGTCGATGCCCTGCTGGCTTTCGGCGAGCTTGTTCTGCATGATTCTCACATTCTTCATTCCCTCGATGGCAATGTTGTGGAGGTTTTCGCCACGAAGCGAACCGGGATAGTATGTATCCCAGCTTGTGGCAACGGCAGCGAACGCCTTGATGTCTTCCTTGCTCTCACGGGGATTGAAGATGAGTCGCTGTCCCAGAGCCTGGAACAAGGCGAAATACGAGGATGCCTTCATCGGCTGCTTGTAGATATAGTTGCGCTTGATGAAATCCTTATACTGCTCTATCACCTTACGGATGGTATCCTCGGCGGCGTCGTATCCGATGGCAGGGTTGTTCTCGATGCCGATGACAAACGACTGGAGGTTTATCTGCTTGATAGCCAGGTCTTTGATGGTAGCACACTCCTCACTCCCGCTCACGGTATATCCTGTAGACATCTTGGGATAGGATGCCTTCACGGTGATGGTCTCGGTGGAGTCTACACTGAGGTTTATGATCTGGTTTGCTATGCGCAAGCGATAGAATTCCGGCGCTGTCGGCGCATCGTCGCTGAAGCTGAACGATCCGTCGGCAGAGAGTTTCACGGAGTCTATGGCAACCGGTCCGTCAAGACTCATGTTCTCGAAATAGAGCATTGAGTCTTTAGCTTCAGTTATGTTTCCGTTCACATGGAATTTCTTTCCTCCGCATGATGCGAGGAATATCACTGCCATAAGTATTGCGAATGATGATATTGTTTTCTTCATAAGTGTTTTTAGCTGTTTAATATACGTGCAAATGTACTACAAATAATGCTAATATCAAAATATCGGGGTTAAGATTTCAAGTTGTCCCGCTCATCTGTTATACTTCACCCTATACACCAGATATCCCAAGAGATACCCCAGGGTAGCTCCAATGGCGTTGGCAATGAAATCGAGCCAATCGCCACTCCGCCTGCCTCCCGTGCAGTATGCCTGGAGAATCTCTATCAGTCCGCTCATCATCACCGGAGCGAGCCAAGCCCAGAGGAGCAGGCGGCGCGGACTGGCAGAGGAGCGGTAGCGGCGCAGGTGTTCGAACCATATCACACTACACGTTCCGGCATACATCGCGATATGTGTCCATTTGTCCATAAACGGCACATCGTCGAGTGATGTATGTGGCGGAGTGCAGAAGCAAGCCACCCAGATTATGGCTATGCAGAGCCACGACAAGGGGTAAAAACGTATTAATTGTGGGATTCGTCTCATTTTAATTGATATTTTAATGCAAAAGTAAAAAATATTTGATACATTTGCGACCATTAACTAAATCAATATTACAATTAGGATAGCATATTTATTTCAAAAACCAAAAGAAAGCACAGTTATGGAAAAAGAGAACAGAGCTAATTTCGGTAGTAAACTTGGATTGATACTCGCCACGGCAGGTTCGGCAGTGGGTCTCGGCAACGTGTGGCGCTTCCCGTATATGGCGGGACAGAACGGCGGTGCGCTATTCATCATCGTCTATGTGGTCTGCGTGCTTGCGCTTGGCATACCATGTATCATGAGCGAATTCATAATCGGAAGACATTCCGCCTCAAACACGGCGAGGGCTTACCGCAAACTTGCCGGCAAGACACCTTTCAGACTGGTGGGATATCTGGGAGTGCTGACGGGACTTCTCATCAACGGCTACTATGCCGTGGTGTCGGGATGGTGTTTCGAATATATCTACGCATCGGCGGCAGGACAGCTGAACGGAGACCCGCAGTTTTTTGCCGACTTCTTCAACACCTTTGAGAAAGACCCCATAAAACCGATATTCTGGGCTGTGACATTCCTGATTGTCACACATCTTATCATCATCAGAGGAGTGAAAGACGGCATCGAGAAGGCTTCAAAGATGATGATGCCGGCACTGTTCGTGCTGCTGATAGTACTTGTGGTGGCATCCTGCATGCTGCCAAACGCATGGGCGGGTGTGGAATACCTGTTCAAGCCGGACTTCAGCAAGATAACCAAGGAGCTGTTCCTCGGCGCACTGGGACAGGCATTCTTCTCATTGAGCATCGCCATGGGGTGTCTGTGCACCTTCGCCTCTTACTTTTCGAAAGAAACAAACCTTACGAGTTCTGCGATGCAGATAGGCATTATAGACACGGTGATAGCGATTCTCGCAGGACTGATTATCTTCCCTGCCGCATTCAGCGTGGGCGTAAGCCCCGACAGCGGTCCGTCGCTGATATTCATCACTCTGCCAAACGTCTTCCAGGAGGCTTTCGGGGGCATTCCTGTTGTGGGATATCTGGTGGCTCTGTCATTCTATATTCTCCTGTCGCTGGCGGCTCTTACATCACTGATTTCCCTCCATGAGGTGAGCACGGCTTTCGTAGAAGAGGAGTTCAATGTGTCGCGCAACCGTTCTGCTACCCTCGTGACGGCTGTCAGCATGGTGATTGCCGTATTGTGCTCTCTGTCGTTGAGCAACCTGAATATCATTTGTCTGGGCGGCAAGTCGCTGTTCGACTGGCTCGACTCCATCACAAGTCAGATATTGTTGCCGTTGGGCGGATTCTTCACCTGTCTGTTCTTGGGATGGTATGTTCCCAAGAAGATAGTGAAGGACCAATACACCAACTGGGGCACGATGCCGGGCAAGTATTTCGGCGTGTATATGTTCTGCATGAAATTCCTCTGCCCCATCTGCATCCTACTCGTGTTCCTACACCAGTTCGGAGTGATTTAACCCCAATCGGTCGTTAGGCCGTTCAATGTAGTATTTTAATACAAGGGCTGACATTTCTTTATTATGTCGGCCCTTGTTTTCAACCAAAAACTTCATGAAATGGGCAAGCTGCTTGCCCAAGTGGGGTAACGTGCTTGCCCATCATGGGCAACGTGCTTGCCCCTGTTGGGCAGATTTGCTTTCAGACAAATGCCCAATAAATTCATATTGTAACACCCATATTCCTGTTTCCTGAATTCTGCCAACGCAGGCAATTCCTGTAGTCTGAATTCCTCATACCTGAGAATTCTTTTCATCTGAAAATTCTTTTCATCAGCAAACCATCCAGACAATTGCCTGACAATCGAAAGACAGTCAACTGTCTGTTTGTCAGAATATTACGGCTAAAAACCAGATGATCTGACGGTTTTTTGGAAATTCTTGGTTCTTCGTTAATTTAGGTGGTAACATATCTTCCATCCCAGTCGGCATGAAGTATCGTTACCCTTAAGATAGCATGTTTAGCCTTGTTGTTGAACATGTTCATAAAAAATACAAACATCTGCAACTTTTATTATGTTTATTAACGTGCGGACAATCAGACATTTAAATCATAAATAAGCGGCTCTTTTTACCACCTAAATTGACGAAGAACCAAATTCTTGGTTTTACTAAGAATCAGCGTTATGGGCAACTTTTAATCATATCTATCAGCTTAAACCCAAATAAAAAAGGATTGGACAACCGGAGAGTCTGAGCTTCTCCAATTATCCAATCCTTGTTTTATGTGCAGACACGAGGTCTGAATGGAATGTTTCTGAATGTTACTTCACGAGCTTCTTACCGTTCATCACATAGATGCCAGGGCGAAGAGCGCTGACAGACTTACCCATGTAGCGACCGTCGAGAGAGTATATCTCGCCGTTCTTTGGCGACTGGTCGGCAGTGGCAGAACTGATACCGGCAAGGCTCACAGGAATTACGCACACATTGTCGATGAACACGCCCTTGTCGTTGGTCTTGAAGCGAATGGCGGCATCACCAGAACCGGTGACATTAGCCTTCACCTCTGTCCACTGACCAGGAACGAGAGTGAACTCCGTGACATCGAGCACGGCGTCGCAACCATAGTTTGCAGCCAGAATCAGCTTGTTGTCTGAGCTGCCTGTGTATGGGGCTGCAAGGAACGAAATCACTACCGGTTCAGAGATTTTGAACGATGGTGTGACGGCGTTTGCCTTACGTGTGGCGTTACCGAGGAGCGCACACTTGTTGGCACCGGTCTTCGGAGTGCCCGACCATCCGTCATTGTCAGGGAAGAAGTCTGCCAATCCCACGTTGTCGCCATCCCAGATGCCGTCGTTACCGCCGATGCCGCTGCAGTTGTCGAATGTTTCATAGAGCAATGCTCCCACCGGCTTGTCCTGCTTTGTGGCGCTCTTTGTGGTATACTCAAACGAGATTGTGCCGTCGGCGTTCTGTGTGATGTTGAGCAGATATTTGTTCATGTAGCCCGTACCGTCGGTATTGGCGTTGTACACGGTGCAAGCCGGACGGGAATAGTTCGTCAGACTGTTGTTGCCCTGATAAGGCCATGCGTCGCCAGCCTTGTCCTCGTCGGTAGAACCGAGAGCGTTGTCGGCAGGAATCACAGTCATGCGCTGACGGGCAGCGTTGTAGTTCACCTGATTGTCTTCCCAGGCGCCCTTGCTGTAGTCCACGTGGAGCACGATGAGTCCCTCGCCAGGCAGTGCGGCGTCCCAACCGGTCTTCTGACGGTTTTCGAGCATGTAATACTCGTTCTCGTTTCCGTCGTTATAGAAGATGTATGTATCGCCACCGGCAGCGAGAGCCTTCATGCCTTCGATCTTCTGCGGTTCGGCGTTGAGCACTATAGGCTCCTTCCATCCACAGAACATCTTCTCGTAGCTGTTGTATTCAGCAGGCAGGAATGAGTTGCCGTTGTAGCATCCGAAACACATGATGTCCCAGAATCCTGTTCCATATCCCCTACCGTTGATGTCGTAGTGGTCTTTTAGTCCCATACAGTGTGAGAACTCATGGCAGAAGGCACCTATACCGTCGATTGCCTCTGTAGCGCCCAGCTCGCAGCTGCAGGCGTAGACGCTGACCTTAACTCCGTCGGCAACAGTCATAGGGTCGATGGCAGACTTGTGAGGCCATACGAGGTCTGGATCCTGAGGATATGTTGCCTGTCCGTGTCCGGCATAGAGGACGAAAACCTCTTCAACGAGGCCGTCGCCGTCCCAGTCATACTGCTTCCAGTCTGTCACCTGGTCCTTGGCGAGGTTCACAGCATCCTCCACCATAGGATACACGAGTGCCGTCTGGTCTCTGCCCGAGGCGTCGTTCTTGCCATATCCGGCATATCCCTTCGGCAAGTCCACCGGACCTACCACGTCGAAGTCGATCTCGAACTGTCCGCCGCTCTGAGCCTTGAAGTAGTCGCGCACGCTGCCCTTGAATCCGAGCGTCTCGTCGGAGTAGTTCTCTCCGTTGATGATCTGCTTGTAGAGGTCGAGCGTATGCTCTGGCTTGAACTTGGTGTCGGCGAAGTTGGCAAGGATAACAAGACATTTCTTCTTGCCCTGGAATTTGCTTCCCTCTGCCTTTTTCACCGGCATTGATGTGCGTGCCGACTCCAGGATGGCTTTCTCACGGGCTGCCTTCTGCGCCACCACAGCGTCGTATTCATTCTGCAGAGTGGAAAGCTCCACCTTAGAGAACACGTCAGCTGCAGGTATCTGTCTGTAGCAGGCACCGTCGGCAGTGCGCCAATATGTGAGATGCTCGTCGCCCACGAGTTCTGCTCTTACGACAGAACCGTCGGCGAGAGTGATGTTGCGCCATATTCCCGGCTTCACCGGCATTGCCTGGATGGCGATGGCAGCGAGAACCGCGGATATGGATAATAGGATTCTTTTCATTTTCTGTTATTTAAGGATTTTCTTTCCGTTCACGATATACATACCGCTCTTGAGCGCCTTCATGTCGGTACCGAGGAAACGGCCGTCGAGTGTATAGATGCGGTTGTCTGCCTTAGCCTGTGTAGCAGCGTTGACCTCAGCGATGCCGTCAACAATCAGGTTGTCCCATGGATTCGGAGTGTTGCTCAGCTCCACCTCACGCTTGAAGGTGAATCCCATTGTGCCGTCGGCATTTCTGTGGATATCGGTGATAGGCTTGCCCATGAGTTTCTTGCCGTTCACGTTGGCGTGGTTGAGTGTTGCTGCAGGCTCAGAATTGTCTGTCAGACTGTTAACGCTGCCGTATGGGAAGCAGTTGTCGTCTGGATACTCGTCATAGTTGTAACCGTCGGCACAGATGATGGTGTATCTCGCATAGTCGCCGTTGGCGTTAGGAGCCATTCCGGTCCACACTCTCTCATCGTAGTCTACATAGTTCACGAGCAGACCTGTACCCTTGCGCTTTGCGTCCCAACCTACGTTCTGATGGTTTTCGAGGATATAGAACTCGTTCTTGTAGCCCTCGTTATAAACGATGAAGAACTCGCCTCCCTCAGAGATAGGACCCATATTGTTTACAATGGTGTCGTTTGCCAACACCTTGGCGTTCTGCCATCCGGCAATCATACGCTCCAGACCTGTGTAGCAAGAAGGTGTGAAACCGTTGTCGATGAAAGAACCAACGTCCATGAGGTCCCAAGTGCCCATTCCGAAACGTGTCTTGGTTGGGTCGTAGGCATCAGGGAATCCGAGGCAGTGTGAGAACTCGTGGCAGATGGTACCGATACCGCAGATGGTACCGCCTCTCTGCAACTCGCTACTGCAGGCGTAGGTATCGATCTTCACACCGTCGAGGTTGATTGCCTTGCGATAGTCTGAAGCGCTGAGCTTAGACTCATGTGGCCATATTGTTGTTGCTGCTCCGCCATCGTGCTCACCGAGTCCGGCATAGAGCACGAACACCTGGTCAACTTCTCCGTCGCCGTCCCAGTCGTAGTCGGCATAATTTACATCTGCATCTGCTGCCAATACTGCCTCAGCGATCATCTCTCCTGCCTTGGTGTCGCGGAGAACACCCTGATTGGTGCCGTAATACCAACGCTTGTGGCCGAGCATGTATGGACCTACCACATCGAACTCGATATCGAGCTTGCCGAGACTCTGCGAACGGAAATAATCTGCCACGCTACCGGTGAAGCCGAATTCCTTGTTGGTGTAGTTCTTGCCGTTGGCAACTTCCTGGAGGAGTTCTCTGGTGTGCTCCGGCTGGAACTGTGCTGATTTTCCGTCAGGATAGTTGACGAGGATGATGAGTCCCTTCTTCTTGCCTACGGCGATTGCCTTCTTGTGAGAAGTGCTGGCCTGGAGCTGGTTCTGGTTGTAGAGTTTCTTCAGACGGACGGCACGGTCTTGTGCTCTCTGAAGTCTCATCGGCTCTGTTGCCTTCAGCATACGAGCCACATCAACCGGCTTGAAGATGCCGGTCTCACCGTCTTCCACGTATGTCTTGCCATCGGCTGCCTGCCAATAGCTTCCCCATTCGTCGCCCTTAAGCTCTACTCTAACTTCGGTACCGTCAGCGAGACGTACCGTTTTCCATTGTCCCGGTCTTGCGGGAGAAGCAAATGCCGTGAGAGCGGCAAATGCCAGTGCGCATAGTGTGTATATCTTCTTCATACTAAAAAAAAGGTAATGTTTGGGTACAAATTTACTGTTTTTTTGATTACTGTCCTACTTTTCAGCGATTTTCTTACTAATTATTTGACTTTGAGTTGATTTAGACGAAGGAAAGGAGAAGGAAAGAAGGACGGACTGACGAACCGGAAAGAAGGAAAGATGCGAACAGAACAGGAGCCGGAGCAGTGCAAGGAGAAGTAGTCAAAACAGAGAACGGACAAGCCTTCAAGGAGTTTTGCCAACTACGATTGACAATGGGGATAGGTATATGTCAAGACATTAGGCAGTTAAAGCTATTTAGCAGTTTTCTTCTTGTATAATATAAACAGATATTGTAATTTTGCACTCAAAAGAAACGGGATGACTACAAGACATGCATTCTGTTATACCCGTTATACGGGGTGATGACAGGGACAAGCCTTCCGGTCAACCCGTAAAACTCATCAACAGTCAACCATTTAATATAACACATAAAAATTATCATGGCAAAGAAAGCTTTATTGATGATACTCGACGGATGGGGTATCGGCAAACATGGAAAGGGAGACGTGATCAACAACACTCCTACTCCTTATCTCGATTATCTTACGGCAGTAAGTGCCCATTCACAGCTCATGGCTTGTGGTGAGGACGTGGGTCTGCCTGACGGACAGATGGGCAACTCTGAGGTGGGTCACCTCAACATCGGAGCGGGCCGCATCGTATATCAGGACCTCGTGAAAATCAACCGCGCCTGCGCCGACGGTTCTATTCTGAAGAACCCTGAGGTGGTGAACGCATTCTCTTACGCACAGAAAACAGGCAAGCGCCTTCACCTCATGGGACTGACTTCCACCGGAGGTGTGCACTCTTCTCTCGACCACCTGTTCAAATTCGTTGAAATCTCAAAGGAGTACGGACTGAAGAACACCTTCGTACACTGTTTCATGGACGGACGCGACACCGACCCTAAGAGCGGAGTGGGATTCATCAAGGAGCTGACTGACCACTGCGAAAAGAACGACGCCCACATCGCAAGCATCGTGGGACGTTTCTATGCCATGGACCGCGACAAGCGCTGGAACCGTGTGAAGGAGGCTTACGACCTGCTCGTAGAGGGCAAGGGAACAAAGGCTACCGACATGGTGAAGGCTATGGAGGAGAGCTATGCTGCCGACGTGACCGACGAGTTCGTGAAGCCTATCTCAAACGCCAACGTTGACGGAACGATACAGGAGGGCGACGTGGTGATATTCATCAACTACCGCAACGACCGCGCCAAGGAGCTTACCCAGGTGCTCACACAGCAGGATATGCCTGAGGAGGGAATGCATACTATCAAGGACCTGCAGTATTACTGCATGACTCCTTACGACGCTTCGTTCAAGGGCGTTCATATCCTCTTCCCGAAAGAGAACGTGCAGGACACTCTCGGTGAGTATCTCAGCAAGCAGGGCAAGAAGCAGCTGCACACTGCCGAGACTGAGAAATACGCTCACGTGACATTCTTCTTCAACGGCGGTCGCGAGACTCCATTCGAGGGCGAGGACCGTATCCTCGTGCCTTCACCGAAGGTTGCCACATACGACCTGAAGCCTGAGATGAGCGCATACGAGGTGAAGGACAAGCTGGTGGGCGCCATCAACACCCAGGAGTATGACTTCATCGTGGTGAACTTCGCCAACGGTGACATGGTGGGACACACTGGTGTCTACAATGCCATCGCAAAGGCTGTTAATGCTGTGGACAACTGCGTGAAAGACGTTATCGAGGCTGCCAAGGCAAACGACTACGAGGCTATCATCATCGCTGACCACGGCAATGCTGACAATGCCATCAACGCTGACGGCACTCCTAACACGGCTCACTCTCTGAACCCAGTACCGTTCATCTACGTTACAGACAACAACTCGGCTACTGTCAAGGACGGCCGTCTTGCCGACGTGGCTCCTTCTATCCTGCACATCATGGGTCTGGAGCAGCCTGCCGACATGACAGGCGAGAACCTCATCGAGGACAACATCCACTAATCCGGCGCGACTGAATACACAGACTGAAGCCCCCGCTCAAGGATTTCTCCTCAGAGCGGGGGCTTCTTACATGGTGTTTATTTACCTCAATAATTCCAAATCAGACCTTTTTACTTCATCACCTTCTTGCCGCCAACTACGTATGTGCCTTTTGGCAGACTGCTGAAATCGGTGCCGGCGTATCCGCCGTCGAGGGTGTAGAACTTGTCGGCCTGCGTCTTGCTGATGGCTGGAGCTACGGTTGAGATGCCGTTCGTATCTTCGTCATACTCCTCGATTGCTGTGAAGTAGCTGAACCTCTCGTCTGCCTCGTACATGGCTTTCGTGCCTTTGGGCACAAGGAGAGTTACGTTTTCTGGGATACCGGAAAATGCATATCTGTCGATTTTATCAAGACCGTCAAGCGACTTGTACCCTACCTTTATTGATTTCAGGAATATACATTCAGTGAAAGGATTATGAATTTCTGTTACAGTCGTAGGAATCTCTATACTCACCAGGCATGCGCCATAAAAGGCAGCATTGCCTATATATCTTAGATTGCGAGGGAGGGAGATATATCTGAAATTAGCGCGAAATCCATAACCGTGGTCAGAATTGTCATAATCATCTATGGATGCAGACTCTCTCCTTGGCTTAGCTCCATTTGCATACCCCGACACAAAGGCATCTTCTGGCAAGCTGTCGCCTTGTATAACGCAGTCGGAAAGGTCAATACCCTTGACATCGCCCCACAATGCAAAATACCGCAGCGCATTAAGGTTCATCCGGTTCAGCTCGCCGTGTATTCTTATTGAGTCAAGTCTTAGCTTATAACCGATTCTATAACTATAAAAATTATTTGATGTGTCATCAAAACTCAACGTATACTCACCTATTTTTATTCCGAACGCACTTACTGCTAATGTCAGTACAAATAAAAATCCAATCAGTCTTTTCATAATATTATCTCCTTTTTGTTTAATGAGTTATTATTTCCTTTTGTTTATATCGAATAGTGTAAATGGTATTAGAAAACTTGCACACGTTCCAACTAAAGTTGTTTACTGATTACAAATTTATACCATTAAAATAATTTTGCGCAAATTTACAATGAATATGGACATGAATAGTCATTGTGTATTTAAATTTTAATTCAATTTTTTAATATTCAGCGATAAAAGACGTGCTTAATTTTTGTTTAATTTATTATGTAACATGCTTATTATAAATCTTTTATACGAGCATTAAAATCTTTTGCCCCACCTTCAGTACTAAACAATTTGCCAAGAAGCTTTCCTCTTTTCATAGATATTGCAGCAGCGGTTCTATTCATAAGTTCAGAAATGTCCGAATTTGAAAAATTCAATTTTATGAGCATACATATTCTATAATCATCCTCTTTAAGATATGATTTTGCATATATGGCCGATTTAAAATTAGGGTAAATTGTGTTGAATGATTTTTCGATGACACTCCAATCAATATTCTTCAAGTTAATTTTCATTTTCAACTTTTGTTTTATGAAATCGCATATTTCATTAGCAGCCTTTTCTGTTTCATATTTCTTTTCATTATTGCTTTCAATCAGTTCATCGAGAATTTCTTTAATTCGCTTGATTTCATTTTCGTATTCATTTCTTTCCACTAAACTCTTATCATTAAGTGCCTTTATCTCCATCAAATGTTTTTCCGTAGTCTGCGTCTTTTCCCTTTCATAATTTCTTTCTGTTTCAACAACCAAATTTTTAAGACGCTCATTTGATAGAGAAATCTGCAAGTATCGTTTCTTGGCTATTCCTCTCTTATATATGTACAAGGTAATTATAAACAGGAACAAGAGAATGGATATAAAGGAAACATATCTATTCTCTTTTGCTTCTGCAGCCATTTTTATATTTTCCTTCTCTTGTTTGTTGTAGTTATATGCAAAATGCATTTTTCCAATTGTACTCACGGCATTAATTCTGTTTATAGAATCCTGCAAGGTCACGCTTTCTTTTAGATAGAACAGTGCTGTCTTACTGTCGTTTTTGCAGTTGTAAAACTCACAAAGGGCAGAGGCTGCCTTTTGTTTAGAATATACTGTTCCACATTCCATAAGTTTCTTACTAAAATAAAAGACGGAGTCCAATTTAGTTTCTTTTGAATAGATGTCAATCGCTAAAGAATACGCAGAAGATTTAACACCATCTTCTAAGTTCTTTAATGTTTCCATCATATATGATTTTGCTTTACCATAGTCTTTTATATCGAAATAGCAGATTGCCAAAGACTGGGAGATGGAATTTCTTAGTATATTATTACCCAAACCTTTAGACAAACGATGCGCAGTATTCAGAAAATCAAGACATTTGCAGTAATCCTTCTTGAAATTATATATTGTTGCAATGTCTTGCATACTATATAGCATATTAACAGTATCTCTTAATAAAGAATCACAAGAATATGATTTTCTATACATTGTCAGAGCATCGTCGTACATTTCTTGATACAGAAACAAACTTCCCGTTTGACTATAAATGCAACTGAGAAAGCTGAGAGGCGTATTCTCATCCGTCAAATCAAGAGCTTTCTGGAAATATTGCAGGGCCTGCGGCGCGTCATTCTCCTGGACGAAATGTTTGCCTACGTAGTAATAAGTCTGACACAGTTTCTCCGTGTCGTTTGCTTTCTCATAGAAATCCATCACACGGAAGATAGTGCTGTCTTTGATTGGCTTGTATACGTTGTTGGCGGCTTTTACGGTGAGCAGCTGGTAGTAGTTGCGGTCGTAGGGATTGCTGCTATTTGCATATTTCTTCGATATTGACTTAACGTATGCTACGGCGCTGTCCGGATTTGTACGGCAAAGCGTGTCTGCCATTGCCAAATCTGCCGGATAGGAGTGTCTGCCGGCACAGGAGAGGATGAGGAATAAGCATAATACTCCCCAAAAGATACTGGCTATATGTAACCGAGAATGTTTCCCGTTAGAAGGTGTGTTTTGCATAATCTAAAGAAATAATACTGCAAAAGTAACTCTTTTATCCCAATTATCCAACAAATAGCACAAATATCAATAACATTCACAACCCTTTCAAAAAGAAGCCACTTACCCCAAAATCAGTAAAAAGCCCACACTCCATACTAACGCAAAAGCTCCCGCAACTCAGAGTTGCGAGAGCTTTGCGTATTTAAGCCCAAATATTTGGGTTACAGTTTCTGCTTAACCTCAATCTCTGTGAACGTCTCGATGACGTCGCCCACCTGGATATCGTTGAAGTTGACGAGCGAGATACCACACTCGAAGGTGACTCCCACCTCCTTGACATCATCCTTGAAACGCTTGAGGGCGTTGATGGCTCCAGTATGGATAACGATACCGTCGCGGATAAGACGAGCCTTGTCTGTGCGGTGAACCTTGCCCTCGGTGACCAAAGCACCGGCAACCGTTCCGACCTTCGAGATTTTGTATACCTCGCGAACTTCCACCTGACCGGAGACAACCTCCTTGACAACCTTGTCGAGCATACCCTCCATGGCGGAAGTGACATCCTCGATGGCGTCGTAGATGACAGAATAGGTGTTGATCTCCACACCCTCCTGGTCAGCGAGCTTGCGGGCCGCTGCCGAAGGACGCACCTGGAAGCCCACGATGAGAGCATCCGAAGCGTCGGCAAGAGTAACGTCGCTCTCTGAAATCTGACCCACGGCCTTGTAGATGACGTTGACCTTGATCTTCTCTGTGGACAACTTGATGAACGAGTCGCTGAGAGCCTCGATACTACCGTCGGTATCACCCTTGACGATGATGTTGAGCTCCTTGAATGATCCGAGTGCGATACGATGGCTGATGTCGCTGAGGGTAAGACGCTTCTGAGTGCGCAATCCCTGCTCACGCTGCAACTGCAGACGCTTGTTGGCAATCTCACGAGCCTCCACCTCAGTGTCGAGAACGTGGAAGGCATCACCTGCCGTAGGAGCACCGTTGAGACCCAGGATGATTGCAGGCTCTGCCGGCTTTGCCTCCTCGATACGCTGGTTACGCTCGTTGAACATAGCCTTGATACGTCCGTAGCTCGTTCCGGCAATCAGGTTGTCGCCCACACGGAGCGTTCCGTTGCTCACGAGAACAGTAGAGACATAACCGCGGCCCTTGTCGAGCGACGACTCTATGACGCTACCCGTAGCCTTGCGGTTTGGATTAGCCTTCAGTTCGAGCATATCGGCCTCAAGGAGCACCTTCTCGAGAAGTTCGTCAACGCCAATGCCCTTCTTGGCACTGATCTCCTGACACTGGTACTTTCCGCCCCACTCCTCTACAAGGAGGTTCATATTGGCGAGGTCTTCCCTGATCTTGTCGGCATTGGCACCCGGCTTGTCAATCTTGTTGATGGCGAATACCATCGGCACGTTGGCAGCCTGTGCGTGGGCGATTGCCTCACGTGTGGTAGGCATCACGCTGTCGTCGGCAGCGATGATGATGATGGCGATATCGGTGACCTGGGCACCACGGGCACGCATAGCGGTGAACGCCTCATGACCTGGAGTGTCGAGGAATGTGATATGTCTGCCGTTCTGCAACGTCACGTTGTATGCACCGATATGCTGGGTGATACCACCTGCCTCACCGGCGATGACGTTGGTATTGCGGATATGGTCGAGGAGAGAAGTCTTACCATGGTCTACGTGTCCCATCACGGTAACGATAGGAGCGCGTGGCAGCAGATCGTTCTCATCGTCAGGCTCCTCATTGATAGCCTCCGAAACCTCGGCACTAACGTATTCTGTCTTGAAGCCGAACTCCTCAGCAACGAGGTTGATGGTCTCCGCATCGAGACGCTGGTTGATAGACACCATGATGCCGACACTCATACAGGTACCGATGACCTGGTTTACAGAGACGTTCATCATGTTGGCAAGTTCGCTGACGGTAACGAACTCCGTAAGCTTCAGTATCTTGCTCTCTGCCTTCTCCTCGGCGCGCTGCTCCTTGAGATGTTCCTGGGCGGCATCGCGCTTCTCCTTGCGGTATTTGGCTCCCTTCTTGTTCTGTCCCTTGCTGGTGAGGCGTGCGAGCGTCTCCTTTACCTGACGTGCTACATCCTCCTCGCTTACTTCAGCCGGCTTCTGTCCGCCGCGCTTGCGGTTCTTCTTCTTGTTTGAACCTCCGGCGTTCTTCTGACCGCCCTGGGCGTTGTTCTGCTTGGCAGCGGCAGCGATGTCTACACGCTCCTTGCCGATGCGCTGACGCTTCTTGCGCTCGCCATTGGCGTTTGCTCCGCCATGCTGTGCCTTCTCCTCACGCTCCTTGCGGCGCTCCTCCTTGCTCTTCTTCTTAGGACGAGTGCTCTGGTTCAGAGAGTCGAGGTCGATCTTGCCCAACACGTTAACCTTGGGAGCGAGTTTCTTCTCGCTCTTCAGCGTGAACACCTTTGAGTCGTTGTCGGCAGCAGGCTGTGCCGCATTTGCCGGTGATGCCTCTTTAGGCTCCTTCTTTGCAGCAGGCTGTGCTGCTGGCTGTTCTGCCTTCACTTCCGGCTTTGATGCCACTGGCTCCGGCTTAGGCTGGGCAGGCTTAGGCTGTTCTTGACTGGGCTGCTCTTTGGCAACCGTTTCCACTGGTTTCTGTGCCACGGGCTTCTCCTCGGCTGGCTTGCTGACGGCAGCAGCATTTGCCTTTTTCTCTTCGGGCTTTGCAGTAGAAGCAGCAGATTTCGCTGATGGCTTCTTGCCCAGACTGTCGAGGTCTATCTTTCCTAATGGTGTGTACTTCTGCTGAGGTCTTGGCTCTGTGCTTCGTCCCTCCTTCTTGTCGGAGCGTTTCTTCTCCTTAGGACGCTTCTGCAAGAGCTTCTCTGCCTGTGTGCGCTCCTCCTTGTCCGACTTGTATGCCTCTACGAGAGCATTATACTGTCCGTCGGTGAGCTTGGAGTTAGGACCCTCAGGAGCCTCTCCCAGTTCGCTTCTTTTTTTCAGGAAATCAACTGCCGTTTGAAGTCCTATATTCAATTCACTAATCGCTTTGTTTAATCTGATGCTCATACTATATGTTTTACCCTTCTTCTTTCTTTTCTGTTATTATTCGGCTTGTCCGGAGCGTTCTGACTGCGGAATATTCGTTCTCAGCCCTTGCTTGCGGTCCGCCTGTTTCCGGAACATGCCATTCCCGAATGCTTACACATGCGGCACACCGTTCTGGGGAGCGGCGTGCCGTATGGACTGTATGTATTATTCGAATTCCGCTCTCAGCACCTGGAGCACGTGGTCTACCGTCTCCTCTTCGAGGTCGGCTTTCTCTACGAGCATTTCGCGTGGTGCCTCAAGCACCTTCTTTGCAGTGTTGAAGCCGATAGACTTGATGGCATCGATTACCCACTGGTCTATCTCGTCGGCAAACTCGTCGAGGTAGATGTCTTCCACCTCCTGGCCATCCTCCATGTCACGGAACACGTCAATGGTGTATTCTGTCAGCATACTTGCCAACTTGATGTTCATACCGCCACGGCCGATTGCCAATGACACCTCTTCCGGCTTGAGGAACACCTCTGCCTTGTGGTTCTCCTCGTCAACATTGATGTTGAGGACCTTTGCCGGACTGAGTGCGCGCTGGATGAAGAGCTTGGTGTTTGCGGTGTAGTTGATCACATCGATGTTCTCGTTGCACAGTTCTCTTACGATACCGTGCACGCGGCTACCCTTCACTCCCACGCATGCTCCTACCGGGTCGATGCGCTCGTCGTAGCTCTCAACGGCGATCTTGGCTCTCTCTCCCGGCATACGTGCTATGCGCTGCACGGTGATGAGTCCGTCGGCAATCTCTGGCACCTCCTGTTCGAGCAGGCGCTGCAGGAATATCGGACTTGTGCGGCTGAGGATGATTTTCGGGTTGTTGTTCTCGTTGTCCACACGCAGGATGACAGCCTTTACGGTCTCCCCCTTGCGATACTGGTCGCGAGGAATCTGCTCTCCCTTAGGAAGGATAAGCTCGTTGTTCTCGTCGTCAACGAGGAGCACTTCTCTCTTCCACACCTGATAGACCTCAGCTGTGATTACCTGTCCCACACGGTCTTTGTATTTGTTGTAGAGGCTGTCGTGCTCGAGCTCGAGCACCTTTGAAGCCAAAGTCTGACGCAGGTTGAGGATGGCACGGCGGCCGAACTTGCTGAAGTCCACCTTCTCGCTCACGTCCTCACCCACCTCGTAGTCTGCCTGTATCTTGCGAGCCTCTGTGAGTGTTATCTCTTTGTTGTCGTCATGCTCCACGCCGTCAGCAACGACGGTACGGTTGCGGTATATCTCGAAGTCGCCCTTGTCGGGGTTCACGATGACGTCGAAGTTCTCGTCGCTGCCGAAGATCTTCGCGATGACGTTGCGGAAGCTTTCCTCGAGCACGCTCATGAGAGTCGTTCTGTCGATATTCTTCGTTTCCTTGAATTCTTTGAAGGAATCGAACATGCTTACTGTTTCTTCTTCTTTCTTTAATGCTGCCATAGCTTATTTGAAACTTATTAAGTATTTTGTATATTTCACTGTGTTCATGCCGAAGGTCTTGTCAACGTCTTCTATTACCGGGCGCTTGGCTCCTTCCTTCTTCACTTTCTCTTTCACGGTGATGGTGAAATCGTCTCCATCCACACTCTTGAGCAGTCCTTTCCATTTCTTTCCGTCGGCGTCGAGCACTTCCACTTCTTTTCCGATGAAGTTGAGATACTGCTGTCTCACCTTGAAAGGCTGTCCGAGGCCGGCGCTGCCAACCTCCAATTCGTAGTCCTCGTCATCACGGTTGAGGTTGTCTTCTATGAAGCGGCTGAGCTGCACGCAATCCTCAATCCACACGCCATCTGCATGGTCGATCTCCACGACGATTCTGTCGTCTGGACTAATCTCAATGTCAACGAGGAAATAGTCTTTGTCCTCGAGCCACTGGTTAACTAATTTTTCAACTACGTTTTTGTCTATCATAAATAAAATAACTTGTGGTAATTCCCTTGAGGCGGCAAGAGAATGTCATCCATCAGAAAGTGTCGCCTATCGGGGATTTAAAATAAAATGAGGAGCTCCTTCGGGGCTCCCCATTCCACTGAACGCTGCAAAGTTAACAATTATTATTAACGTGCACAACGTTTTATGCATAAAATATGTGGTTTGTATCTGCTTTTTCTTCGTTTTTTAGCATTCTGCCATGAAGTATAGGCATTACCAACCATCAGATTCCGTCTTATTGCCGTTTTCCGGTCCGTTTCCTTTCCGGGAAACCGGATGTTTCCACGTACCGTCCCGACGCCTTCCGGCTGTTTATGCGTCGATGTTGGCGTATGTGGCGTTCTGCTCTATGAACTGGCGGCGTGGCTCCACGTCGTCGCCCATAAGCATAGAGAATATCTCGTCCGCCTCGGCGGCATTCTCGATGTTCACCTGCTTGAGCAGACGGGTCTTAGGATTCATTGTGGTGTCCCAGAGCTGCTCCGGGTTCATCTCTCCCAAACCTTTATATCGCTGTGTGTGGATATTCTTGTCGTCATCCACGCCGTTGCCGTATTTGTCGAGGAACGCCTGTCGCTGCTGCTCGGTGTAGCAGTATTCCTTCACCTTGTTCTTGAAGGTGCAGAGATACAGTGGCGGAGTGGCGATATAGAGATGTCCCTCCTGTATCACCTTCGGCATGAAACGATAGAAGAGCGTCATGATGAGCGTGTCGATGTGTGAACCATCGACGTCGGCATCGGTCATGATGATGATCTTGTCGTAGCGCAGCTTTTCGGTGTTTGCCTCCTTGTCTTCTTCGCCGTCCACGCCGAAGCGCACGCCGATACTCTGGATGATGTTCATCACAGACTCGCTCTCGAACACCTTGTGCCACATCACCTTCTCCACGTTCAGAATCTTACCTCTGAGCGGCAGGATTGCCTGGGTGTAGCGGTCGCGGCCCTGCTTTGCCGAACCTCCGGCGGAGTCTCCCTCGACGAGGAATATCTCGCATTCCTTCGGGTCACGGTTGGAGCAGTCGGCGAGTTTTCCCGGCAGTCCGCCTCCGGTCATCGGGTTCTTGCGCTGCACGCTCTCACGTGCCTTGCGTGCCGCGATACGTGCCGTAGCTGCAAGGATGACCTTCTCGCAAACCTGCTTCGCCTCTTTCGGATGCTCCTCCAGATAGTTTGTCAGCGCCTCCGACACGGCCTGCTGCACGGCTCCGGTAACCTCGTTGTTTCCGAGCTTCGTCTTTGTCTGTCCCTCAAACTGCGGCTCTGCCACCTTTATCGAGATTACGGCGGTGAGTCCCTCACGGAAGTCCTCTCCGGCGATTTCTATCTTCGCCTTCTCGATCTGCTTTGAAATCACAGGGTCGCTGTCGGCGTATTTCTTCAGCGTGCGGGTGAGTGCCATACGGAAGCCCACAAGGTGTGTTCCTCCCTCTATGGTGTTGATATTGTTTACGTATGAATGGATATTCTCGCTATAGTCGGTGTTATACATGATAGCCACCTCGATTGGAACACCCTGCTTCTCGGTCTTCAGATAGATGACATCGTCGAAGAGGTGGGTGCGATGGCGGTCGACGTAGCGCACGAACTCCTTCAGTCCCTCCTTGGCATGGAACACCTCCTGACGGGTCTTTCCCTCCTCGTCGGGACGCATATCGGTAAGCGTTATGGTGATGCCGGCATTCAGATATGCCAGCTCTCTCATTCGCTTGGCTATGATGTCGTACTTATACGTGGTGGTGGTGAATATGGTAGGGTCCGGCCAGAACTGCTGACGTGTTCCCTGCTTGTCGGTCTCTCCCACTACCTTCACGGAATAGAGAGGCTTTCCCTTTTCGTATTCCTGCTGATAGATCTTGCCGTTGCGGAACACCTGCGAGAGCATCTTTGTGGAGAGCGCGTTCACACAGCTCACACCCACTCCGTGGAGTCCTCCGCTGACTTTGTATGATCCCTTGTCAAACTTTCCTCCTGCGTGGAGCACCGTCATTACCACTTCGAGTGCCGACTTGTGGAGTTTCTCGTGCATGTCCACCGGAATACCACGTCCGTTGTCCTGCACCGTGATAGACTCGTCCTCGTTGATGGTAACCTCGATGTGCGTGCAATAGCCTGCCATCGCCTCGTCGATGGAGTTGTCCACGGTCTCGTTCACAAGGTGATGGAGACCTTTCTCACTGATATCGCCGATATACATGGCCGGACGCTTGCGCACAGCCTCAAGACCCTCCAGCACCTGAATGTTACTGGCGGAATAGTTGTTCTCGTTTATCTGATTGTCTGACATTGTTGATTTCTTGATTTTTTTCAAGGGGCAAAGATAGTCAATTTTATTGACATAGGGAAATTTTCGGTTTAAAAAGTGTCGCCGTTCCTCTTCACCCTCGACATATTGGGGTTATTTCCAAACTGGCCATCAGATTCCGCATCTGTCTGACCTTTGTTTTCATGCACATAACACTGCATCATCCTCACGCCGCCATCGGCATGCAAAACGGCGATATGCCATAACATAACGATATGCCATAACGCAGAAATGCCACAATCTTCCGATTGCAGCATTCCGTATGATTCAATAACATTTTACATCGCCCCATAGTGCGACTCTTGACTTAGGCAAGGCTATTGATGTGCTGTGCCAAGCTTGACTTGATGTTAGCAGCCTTATTCTTGTGGATAAGGTTAGTCTTAGCCAGCTTGTCAAGGATCTTCTGTACGCTTGGGTACATCTTAACAGCCTCTTCCTTGTCTGTCATAGCGCGCAGTTTACGAACTGCATTACGCATAGTCTTTGCATAATATCTGTTGTGCAAATTCTTTTTCTTATCCTGGCGGATTCTTTTTAGTGATGATTTGTGATTTGCCATCTTGTTATTATCTTTTTATTTTTTATTGTAGTCCCTAGGAGAGTCGAACTCCTCTTTAGAGAATGAAAATCTCTCGTCCTAACCGATAGACGAAGGGACCATAATCGGATTTTGCGGTGCAAAGTTACGTCAACTTTATCATATACGCAAATATTTTCAAGAAAAAATATTGAAATTCGTGCTTTTCTTGTTGTTTTTAAGGATTTTACGCCCTCCGAATGAGGTTTTTTGATAATTTTGCCGACAAATATGACTTTCAACATCAATTGCATAGTGCTCCACGCCTTCATGTTCAACGATTCGAAAATGATGGTAGACGTGCTCTCCAGAGAGGAGGGCAGGCTGTCGTGCGTGCTAAACATAGGGCGGTCGAAGGCGGGCCGCGGGCGCCGCCAGCTGTTCCAACCCCTGTCGATTCTCGAACTGACTCTCGACCGCAAGGCACCGGGGCAGCTCGCCACAGTGAAAGACGCTCATGTGGCAGTGGCATTCGCCAATATTCCCTTCGACCCCTACAAACTCGCCATATCGATGTTTCTCGCCGAATTCATTGCCAACGTCACGCGGTCAGAAAAGGAATCGGAGGTTCTCTTCGACTACATATCTGAGAGTCTGCAGTGGCTCGACGGAGCGAGAAAGGATTTTTCGAACTTCCACCTTGTGTTCATGATGCGCCTGACGAGGTTTGTGGGATTCTTTCCCAACCTTGAGGACTACAGCGAGGGATGCGCCTTCGACATGCAGAACGGATGTTTCGTGGACTGGGCACCGCAGCAGAGGGGATTCCTCACGGGCGACGACGCCACCAAGATGCAGACTCTGATGCGAATGAACTACGACAACATGCGACTCTTCAAGATGTCGCACGCCGACCGCAACCGATGTCTCGACGTTATAACAGACTACTACAGACTGCACGTGGCTGACTTCCGCGAAATGAAGTCGCTCTCCATTCTGAGGGAATTGTTTGCCTGACCTTCATTCCAAACACCGGTTTTGCGCCAAATATATACCTATATATATAGACGCACGCACATGTAAGACAATCGGGAAAGAGAAGAACAGGACATGACATTACATTACAGCAGTCCCACCCTGACACACCAAGCGAATACATCCGAAGCACAATCGTCAGCATGAAAACCAAACACAACACCAGACTTACCGTCAACCCAAGCAGTTGTAGCAAGGGAGGGTAAACGACGCCTTACGATTAAAACATTTTAACTATTCATAATACCATAATTGTTAAACCAAATTTTAGCAATTCAGTAGTAACCAAACATTAAATCCGAACCACCAACAGCCAGAGGAAACCTCACGCCATTCACCCCAAATGTCATTTTACCAAAAATCGCCAAGACCACCAGATCACCACATCATCTGATTTTCAATTCATGATGCTTGCAATAACTTACCAGACAACAACACCCAAGCGCCACCTCACACGACCGCAGACAACCGGCAGTAGATACCCGGCAAGGAAAACTGTTGCCATTTCCGCAAAATCCACAAAAGCAAGACGACCAGGCACCCCGAACAAAGGCATGCAATATGTTAAATTATATCTCTCTGTTTGTGAACTTTTATTAATTTCCCAACTTTCAAAAGCCTCATCTACCCACCCCACCATCCGCTCTCATTAGACACCAAGCAATGAAGAGAAATCAAAAAAAATACTGAAAAGAGGAAAATTGTGGGGAAAAGTGGCGGAGTGTGGGGGAAAATGTGTAACTTTGAAGCCCAATAACCCATTAAGATGTACGTATGCGATTTTTAGGTAACATAGAGGCAAAGATCGACGCGAAGGGACGTGTGTTCCTCCCCGCAACTTTCCGCAAGGTATTGCAAGCCGGCGGAGAGGAAAACCTCGTGTTGCGCAAAGACGTGTTCCAACCATGTCTCGTGCTCTACCCGGAAAGCGTATGGAACGAGCAGATGGACGAGCTGCGGTCAAGACTCAACCGCTGGAACAGGGAACATCAGCGCATCTTCAGACAGTTCGTGAGCGACGTGGAAGCGATATCGCTCGACGGCAACGGCAGATTCCTGATTCCAAAGAGATACGTCGACATGGCTGCGATAAGCGGGCAGGTGAAATTCATCGGCATGGGCGACTCGATAGAGATCTGGAGCGAAGGAAACACCGCGGACCCGTTTATGGAGCCCGACGAATTCGGCGCCGCTCTGGAGAGCATTATGGGTGACCCCTCGCCGGCGGATGCCGACAACGGGAAAGTGAATGACAATATTGCTGGAAACTAAAGAAAAAACTAAATAAAACAATGGCTACCATCATCGATACATATCACGTGCCGGTATTGCTCGAAGAGAGCGTCGGCGGACTTGACATCAAACATGACGGGACATACGTCGACGTGACGTTCGGCGGTGGCGGTCACAGCCGCAGAATACTGCAGGAGCTGGACGGTGGCGGACACCTGTACAGCTTCGACCAGGATGCGGATGCGGAAAAGAACGTGAGTGCGCAGGACAACTTCACATTCGTGAGGAGCAACTTCAGATATCTCAAGAACTGGATGCGCTACTACGGAGTGGAGGGACTCGACGGACTGCTTGCCGACCTGGGGGTGTCGAGCCACCATTTCGACGACGAGACGAGAGGGTTCTCTTTCAGATTCGACGCACCGCTCGACATGAGGATGAACAAAAGGGGCGGAGAGAATGCCGCCGACCTCGTGAACGAGAGGTCGGAAGAGGAACTCGCCGACATGTTCTACCTCTACGGTGAACTGAAGAACTCAAGGCGCATAGCGAAAGCCATCGCCAAAGCGAGGGAGCAGAAACCGATACTGACGACACAGGACCTGATGGATGCCACACTGCCGCTGTTTCCGAAGGAAAGGGGAAAGAAGGACATGGCGAGGATGTTCCAAGCACTGCGCATCGTGGTGAACCACGAAATGACGGCACTGAAAGAGATGCTCGCCTCTGCCACGGAACTGCTGAAACCGGGCGGCAGACTGTCGGTGATAACATACCACAGTCTGGAGGACAGGATAGTGAAAAACTTCATGAAGGCGGGAAATGCTGAAGGCAAGACGACACAGGACTTCTTCGGAAGGGTGGAGACACCGTTCAGACTCGTCAACAACAAGGTGATAGTGCCATCCGACGAAGAACAGCAGGTCAACCCGCGAAGCAGAAGCGCAAAACTGAGAATTGCAGAGAAAAGAGAATCGGCCGACAAATAGTGGAGACGAACAAAAGAAATGAAAGAAGACTATACTGACATAAACGCCGAAGAGGGAACGACACCGACACTGACAGATACGGACGGCAACCGGACGGAACCTCTCGCCAGCCAACACGACGCCAACACCGACGCCGCAACGACTGACACTACCGACACGACAGCATCCGCCGACACGACGGAAAAGAGGAAGACGGACGTGGAGACTACCGGCGAAAGCCTGGAAAGCCAAGAGGCGAGAAAGGAACTGAAACGCATCGTGGAGGAGATTGCCAGAGAGGACGAACGGCCGATGTCGTCGAACTTCTCGCTCAAGAAAATCCTCGGCGGCGAATTCCTGCAGGCAAAGATAATAAAGCAGTACAAATGGCTCATCGTGATAATCGTGGGCTTCATGATAGTATATGTGTCAAACAGATACAGCTGCGACCAGAAGAGAATACAGATTTCAAAGCTCAACAAGGAGCTGGAGGAAGCGAAGTTCAGGGCGATGACGACAACAAGCGAACTGACGAAGATAAGCCGCGAGAGCAACGTGCTGCAGATGCTGCAGAACTGCAAAGACAGCGTGCTACATATTCCTAACCAGCCACCTTATATTATAAACGTACCGGAACAATGAATACAAACAGACAGCAAAACTTGGCCAAATCGGTGAAGAGATACAGGATAATAGCCTGGATTGCCGTGCTTATCTGCCTGTTGATCATCGGAAAGGTGGTTTATGTGGGCACTCTGAAGCGTGAATACTGGATGAAAGTGGCGGAACAGAAAAAGGTAAAGGAAAAGCCGGAACCTGCCGAACGCGGAAACATACTGAGCTGCGACGGAAGGCTGCTGTCCGGAACACTGCCGGAATATGACCTTATAATAGACTTCAGCGTGTGTCAGGAGTGGCGCGACTCCATGTGGAGAGCCGATTTCCCGAAAATCTGCGCCGGGCTGCACCGTATATTCCCTGACAAAAGCGAGGAGTATTTCCGCGACAGGCTGCAGGAGGGATACGACAAGAAAAACAAGAGCTGGAAAATAATAAAGAGGCGAGCAACCTTCGAGGAGATGACGGAGGTGAAACGGCTGCCGGTGTTCAGGGAACCAAGACTGAGAGGAGGATTCCACGAAGTGGAGCATACGACGAGGAAGAAGCCCTTCGGATCGCTCGCAAGCCGAACAATCGGTGACCTGATAATAAGTAACGGGCAGCCGAAATGCGGACTGGAACAGTCGTTCAACAAATACCTGAGCGGCACACTGGGAAAGAAGCGCATACGCAAGGTGTTCGACAAGACGATACCTGAGATAATCGTGCCGCCGGTGGCCGGATGCGACATCATAACGACAATCGACGTGGGAATGCAGGACCTCTGCGAGAGGGCGCTCCTGGAGAAGCTGAAGGAAATCAACGGCAACGTGGGAGTGGCTATCGTGATGGAGGTGAGCACCGGCGACATCAAGGCAATGGTGAACATGTCGAAACTCAAAAGCGGCGACTATGCCGAGATAAAGAACAACGCCGTGTCTGACCTGCTCGAACCGGGTTCGGTGTTCAAGACGGCATCGATAATGGTGGCACTCGACGACGGAGTGGTGGACACTACTTATATGGTGGACACCGGAGGCGGAGTATGGGACATGTACGGAGCGAAGATGAGAGACCACAACTGGTCATCAGGCGGTTACCAGACGATATCACTGCCTCGCACGCTGGAGGTGAGTTCCAACATCGGAGTGAGCCGAATTATCGACAGATACTACGGCAAGAACCCGGAGAAATTCGTTGAGGGACTACGACGCATCGGAATGGGAGCACCACTGAACCTGCCGTTCAAAGGAGCGGGAAAGGCGCAGATACGCATGCCGAAGAAAAACAAACGTGGACAATACACCAACTGGTATGGCACCACGCTGCCGTGGATGAGTATCGGATATGAGACTCAGGTGCCGCCGATATACACGCTGACCTTCTATAACGCCATAGCAAACAACGGAAAGATGGTGGCGCCGAGATTCGTGAAGAGCGTGGTGAAAGACGGACAGGTGGTGAAGGATTTCCCCACCGTGGTGGTGAAGGAGAAGATCTGCAAGGAGAAGACTCTCAAGGAGATGCAGACCATACTGTACCACGTGGTGAGTCAAGGACTGGGCAAAGCTGCCGGTTCGGAATCGTTCAAGGTGGCCGGCAAGACCGGTACTGCACAGATTTCAAAAGGACGGTCGGGATACAAGAGCGGACCGATGAACTATCTCGTCAGCTTCGCCGGATATTTCCCTGCCGACGCTCCACGATACAGCTGCATCGTATGCATACAGAAACCGGGACTGCCGGCATCGGGAGGAAGACAGAGTGGTGCCGTGTTCCACAAGATATCGGAGGGCATAATGGCTCAAAGTCTGAAGCTGCTCGCATCCGATGCACGCACACCGGACGCTCTGTTGACGCCGGAAGTGAAAAACGGCAACATGCTTGCCGCCGACTATGTGCTGGCACATCTCGGTGTGAAGACCAACGAGGGATGGAACGGCAGCTATGCAAGCGGAAACCCGATATGGGGAAAGGCCGAGAGCAACAACAGGATGGTGACGCTGACCAAGGGAAAGGCGTATGCCAAAAACCTGATGCCAGACGTGATAGGAATGGGAGCCCGCGACGCCGTGTACATCACGGAGACAAGAGGTCTGAATGTGACTATCTACGGCAGAGGAAAGGTGTATGAGCAGAGTATAGCGGCTGGCTCGAAGATAAGGAAGGGACAGCGCTGCGTGATAAAGCTCAGAAACTGACAGTCGCAGCATCACCCCAAAGACGGGAGACTTGAGAACGACGGAACATAAAACGACAAAGAAACAACATAACATATATAAAGAAAGACTATGGTACTGGAAGAACTTATCAAAGGACTGAAGACGGTCAGCGTCTGCGGTCAGACAGACATAGAGATAACGGGCGTGAACATCGACTCACGCAGAATCAAGGAGGGACACCTGTTCATCGCACAGCGCGGAACCCAGGTGGACGGACACAAGTTCATACCTAAGGCTATCGAACTTGGCGCAAAGGCTGTACTCTGCGAGGTTTTGCCAGAGGAGAAAACCGAGGGAGTGACTTATGTGCAGGTGGAATCCACTGAGGACGTGGTAGGAAAGGTTGCCACGATATTCTATGGTGACCCGTCGAGGAAACTGAAGCTCGTGGGAGTGACGGGGACGAACGGCAAGACGACAATCGCCACATTATTATATAATATGTTCCGCAAGTTGGGATACAAATGCGGACTGCTGTCTACCGTGTGCAACTACATCGAGGACGAGGCGGTTCCTGCCGACCACACCACACCGGACCCTATCGAGCTGAACTATCTGCTCAGCAGGATGGTGGACGCCGGATGCCAGTATGCCTTCATGGAGTGCAGCTCCCACGCCATAGCACAGAAGCGCATCGGAGGACTGGACTTCGCTGGAGGACTGTTCACGAACCTGACACGCGACCATCTGGACTACCACAAGACGTTTGAGAACTACCGCAATGCAAAGAAGGCATTCTTCGACCAGCTGCCGAAGACAGCGTTCGCCATAACGAATGCCGACGACAAGAACGGCATGGTGATGGTGCAGAACACGAAGGCTACGGTGAAGACATACTCCACACGCACAATGGCTGACTTCAAGGCAAAGATCCTTGAATGCCACTTCGGCGGCATGTATCTCGAAATCGACGGCAGAGAGGTGGGAGTGCAGTTCATAGGCAAGTTCAACGTCAGCAACCTGCTCGCCGTATATGGTGCTGCCGTGATGCTGGGCGAGAAACCGGAGAACGTACTCCTCGTGATGAGCACGCTGAAGAGCGTGAGCGGAAGACTCGACCCTATACAGTCGCCAGAGGGCTACACGGCTATCGTTGACTATGCACACACTCCTGACGCACTGGAGAACGTGCTCAATGCCATACATGAGGTGCTCGAAGGAAAGGGCCATGTGATAACGGTTTGTGGCGCCGGCGGAAACCGTGACAAGGGCAAGCGTCCTTTGATGGCGCAAGAGGCGGTGAAGCAGAGCGACAAGGTGATAATAACGAGCGACAACCCAAGATTTGAGGAGCCGCAGGATATAATCAACGACATGCTTGCCGGACTGGACGACCAGCAGATGAAGAAAGTGGTAAGCATCGTTGACCGTCGTGAGGCCATCCGCACCGCCTGCATGCTGGCACAGAAGGGCGACGTGATACTCGTTGCCGGAAAGGGCCATGAGGACTATCAGGAAATAAAGGGAGTGAAACACCACTTCGACGACAAGGAGGTGCTGAGAGAGGCTATGGGCATCAAATAAGGATGCGGAAAGCCAAATACTCACATCATCGAAGCAATCCCTGACGCCTGACGGAAGACAGACTACGGGGCAAACAAAAAGTGAAACGAATATAATATATCATGTTATACTATCTATTCAGATTCTTAGACCAGTTCGGCATTCCGGGAAGCCACATGTGGGGATACATCTCGTTCCGCGCATTGCTCGCCCTGATTCTCTCGCTCGCCATCTCGGCTTGGTTCGGAGAGAAGTTCATAAAATACTTGAAGAGCAAGCAGATAACAGAGGTGCAGCGCGATGCCAAGATAGACCCGTTCGGGGTGAAGAAAATCGGCGTGCCTTCAATGGGAGGCATCATCATCATTGCCGCCATACTGCTGCCGGTGCTGCTGCTCGGACGAATGAGGAACATTTATCTCATCCTAATGATCATCACGACGATATGGCTGGGATTCCTCGGCGGACTCGACGACTACATCAAGATTTTCCGCCACAACAAGGAGGGACTGCCGGGCAAGTTCAAGATTGTGGGACAGATAAGCATCGGACTCATCGTGGGACTGGTGTTGTGGCTGAGTCCTGACGCCAAGATAAACGAGAATCTGAGCATGAAGAAGATGAACGGCACGGAGGTGGTGGTGAAACACCGCTCTGAAGCACAGAAGTCACTGAAGACGACGATACCGTTCGTGAAGGGTCACAACCTGGACTACTCCAACATCATGTCGTTCTGCGGCAAATACAAGACGGCGGCAGGATGGATTCTCTTCGTGATAATGACAATCCTCGTGGTGACGGCTGTTTCCAACGGCGCTAACCTGAACGACGGAATGGACGGCATGTGTGCGGGAAACTCCGCAATAATAGGTGTGGCGCTGGGAATATTCGCCTATGTCAGCAGTCACATTGAATATGCGGCATATCTGAACATCATGTATATACCGGGCTCACAGGAGCTGGTGGTGTTCATGTGTGCCTTCGTGGGAGCGTTGGTGGGATTCCTTTGGTATAACTCGTATCCGGCCCAGGTGTTCATGGGCGACACGGGATCACTGACCATCGGCGGTATCATCGGTGTATGTGCCGTAATTATACACAAGGAACTGATGCTGCCGATACTGTGTGGCATATTCTTCGTGGAGAGCCTCAGCGTGATACTGCAGGTCTACTACGCCAAGTTAGGAACAAGGAGAGGCGTGAAGCAGCGACTGATAAAGCGTGCTCCTCTGCACGACACGTTCCGCACCACGGACGACCAGCTCGACCCGAACATAAAGTATGTGTTCAGGAAGCCGCACACGGCAATCCATGAGTCGAAGATCACAATCCGCTTCTGGATAATGACAATCATCCTGGCTGCAATGACCATCATCACGCTGAAGATGAGATAAAAGGGGAGAAGAAAAGAATAAAATAGAAGGTATTATATAGCAAAAGTAATATGAAAAGAATTGTTATACTTGGAGCTGGCGAGAGTGGAGCCGGAGCAGCCGTATTGGCAAAGAAAGAGGGTTTCGACGTGTTCGTGTCTGACATGTCGGCCATCAAGGACAAATACAAGAAGCTCCTTGACGACCACGGCGTGGAATGGGAGGAAGGTCACCACACCGAGGAGAAGATTCTCAACGCTGACGAGATAATAAAGAGTCCGGGCATACCGAAGGAGGCTCCGATGATAAGAAAGTGTATGGAGAAGAACATACATATCATCAGCGAGATTGAGTTCGCCGGAAGATACACGAACTCCAAGATGGTGTGCATAACGGGAAGCAACGGAAAGACGACGACAACGTCGCTTATCTATCATATATTCAAGAACGCCGGTTATGACGCCGGACTGGCTGGCAACATCGGAAAGAGCCTGGCACTGCAGGTGGCGGAGGAGCCACATGAATACTATATCATAGAGCTCAGCTCCTTCCAGCTTGACGACATGTATGACTTCAGGGCAAACATCGCCATCCTGCTGAACATCACACCGGACCATCTGGACCGCTACGACTTCTGCATGCAGAACTATGTGGACGCAAAGATGAGGATTCTGCAGAACCAGACACAGGAGGACTCTTTCATCTACTGGAACGATGACCCTGTGATAAAGAAGGAACTTGACAAATATGACATCAAGGCTGTGAAGTGTCCGTTCTCTGAACTGAAGGAGAAGGGTTCCATCGGTTATATCGAAGAGGGACAGTACAAGATTGAATACCCCACTCCGTTCAACATGGAGCAGGAGGAACTGAGCCTCACGGGCAAACACAACATTTATAACTCTTTGGCTGCCGGTATCGCATCAAACATCGCCGGCATCAAGAAGGAGGAAATACGCAAGAGCCTGAGCGACTTCCCCGGTGTGGAGCACAGACTGGAGAAGGTTGCCACCGTGGGGGGCGTGCTCTACGTGAACGATTCGAAAGCTACCAACGTGGATGCATGCTGGTATGCCCTCGAAAGCATGAAGACACCTACCATCCTCATCATCGGTGGAAAGGACAAAGGCAACGACTACAACGAGATAAAGGATTTGGTGAAGAAGAAATGTGCGGGCATCGTATATCTCGGTGCTGACAACAAGAAACTGCATGATTTCTTCGATGGAATGGGTATTCCGGTGGCTGACACGCATTGTATGAAAGACTGCGTGGAGGCATGCGAGAAGATGGCAAAGCCGGGATATACGGTACTACTGAGCCCTTGCTGCGCAAGCTTCGACCTGTTCAAGAACATGGAGGACAGAGGCGAACAGTTCAAGACTCTCGTCAGGAACTTGTAAATTCCATATATTACACAATAAACTGAAAGCATAGGAGACATAGGCAGAAAATGGCAGAAGAGACTACGACAGAGAAAAAAGTTGCCACAAGGAAGATAAAGGGCGACCCTGTGATATGGGGAGTCTTCATCATGCTGTGTATAATAAGCATCATCGAGGTGTTCAGCGCTTCGAGCAACTTGACCTACAAGACTTCCAACTACTGGGGACCGATATGCAAACATGTGTTCCTGCTCGGATGGGGAGTGTTGTTCATGCTGGCAACGATGAACCTGAAATGCAAATATTTCAAGCTCGTCATGCCGCTGGCATTGCTCATATCGTTCGTATTGCTCATAATCTGCTTTTTCGTAGGTGCCGTGAACGATGGCCACAGATGGATTCCAATACCGGTAATCGGCATGAAATTCCAACCCTCTGAAATGGCTAAAGGAGCCGTGGTGCTCGCCGTGGCAACAATACTGAGCGCCATGCAGACGGAAACGGGTGTCGACAAGAGGGCATTCAAATTCATCATCATCGTCAGCGGCGGCTTCATAGTTCTCATAGGATTGGAAAACCTGTCTACGGCAGCACTGCTGGGTGCTGTGGTGCTGATGATGATGTGGATAGGAAGAATACCCAAGAGGCAGTTAGGCAAACTGATGGGATTTCTTGCCATTTTGGCAGTGGGTGGATTGATCATCGTAATGGCCTTCGGACACGACAAGGAGAAAGAGGCTGAAGAGGACCCGAGGATGGCTATGGTGGACAAGAACAAGGTCAAGGCAACAGACAAAGAAGATAGCAAAGAACCGAAATTGTTCCACCGCCTTGACACTTGGAAGAGCCGTATAGACAAATTCCTCGACGGCAAAGATGTTCCGCCGGAGAAATTCGACCTCAACAATGACGCACAGGAGGGATATTCACAGATTGCCATAGCATCATCAAACATGATGGGCAAAGGACCGGGAAACTCCACGATGAGAGACTACCTGCCACAGGCTTTCAGCGACTTCATCTACTCCATAATCATTGAGGAGATGGGACTGATAGGTGCCGTGGGTGTGTGCCTGCTGTATATAATACTGCTGTTCCGCACCATGACGATAGCGAGCAGATGTGCCAACACCTTCCCGGCACTGCTGATAATAGGAATAGCACTGCTGCTTGTCACACAGGCTCTGTTCAATATGGGCGTGGCTGTGGGATGGCTGCCGGTGACCGGTCAGCCGCTGCCGCTGATAAGCAAGGGCGGAACTTCTTCTATAATGAACTGTGTGTATATCGGAATGATACTGAGCGTGAGCCGGTCGGCAAAGAAGAAGAACGAAACAGCTCACATACCCACAGCAACGCCGATAGCAGCATAAGCATTGAAACGACCGGCAAAGGTCATGAAAAAGATCAAAGGGAAAGATAACCGGTAAAGGTTGATAAAGGAAAAGACATCTGCAAGACAGCATATCTACTGCGGATGAAGTAACAAAGAAACAAAATTTCTGAACAATGGATAATGAACTGAGGATTGTAATCAGCGGTGGCGGCACTGGAGGCCATATATTCCCTGCCGTATCTATCGCAAATGCCATAAAGGCGAAGCGCCCGGAGGCAAAGATTCTGTTTGTCGGAGCACTTGGCAGAATGGAAATGCAGCGTGTACCGGCAGCAGGATACGAAATCAAAGGTCTGCCCGTCAGAGGACTGATACGTCCACTGTGGTCGCCGAAAAACATCGGTGTGCTCATAGATTACCTGAAGAGCAAGGGTATGGCGAAAAAGATCATCAAAGACTTCAAGCCGATGGCTGCAGTGGGAGTGGGAGGATATGCAAGTGGAGCGACTCTCGACGCGGCACATGCCCTGGGCATCCCAAGTCTTATCCAGGAGCAGAACTCATACGCAGGAAAAACCAACAAGATGCTTTCGACGAAGGCTGACAAGATATGCGTTGCCTACGACGGCATGGAGCGTTTCTTCCCTGCTGACAAGATAATGATGACGGGAAATCCCGTCAGACAGAATATCGTGAATGCGGAGATAAGCCATGAGGATGCGGTGAAACAGTTCGGACTCGACCCGGAGAAGAAGACGATACTCATAGTGGGTGGCAGCCTCGGAGCACGCACCGTTAACGAGAGCGTATTGGCTCATCTCAAGGAGATAAAGGAGTCGGGAGTGCAGTTCATATGGCAGACCGGCAAATACTACCACGAGAGCATCATGCAGAAAATGGCATCCCACAATGACATGCCGATGCTGAAGGTGATGGACTTCATATCCGACATGGGAGCGGCATACAAGGCTGCAGACCTCGTGATAAGCCGTGCCGGAGCAAGCAGTATCTCGGAATTCTGTCTGATAGGCAAACCTGTGATACTGGTGCCATCGCCAAATGTGGCTGAAGACCACCAGACAAAGAACGCCATGGCACTGGTGGAGAAGGACGCTGCGCTGATGGTGAAAGATGTGGAGGCAAAGGACAAGGTTATAAAGCTCGCACTGACAACAGTGGGCGATGCGGCAAAACTGGAGAGCCTTGCAACAAACGTGAAGAAACTCGGTCTGCCCCACTCCGCCGACATCATTGCCGACGAGGTGTTGAAACTGGCGGAAAACAAAAAATGACAAACAAATACAAATCCCAGACAATACAGTAGCTGAATCGGAAGGCTAATTCCTGAAAGCAGCTTGAAAAGGCTGACGCTATTGTGGAGAAAAACAAAGAAGCAATGGAACTGAAAGATATAAAAGCAGTATATTTCGTAGGAGCCGGTGGCATCGGTATGAGCGCCATAGCTCGCTATTTCATACATAAAGGACTCGTGGTGGCCGGTTACGACAAGACACCATCGAAACTGACAGAACAGCTGGAGAAAGAGGGTATGCTAATCCACTATGAGGAAAACGTGGACGAGATTCCCCATGCATGCAAGAAACCGGCATCGACTCTCGTTGTTTACACACCTGCCATTCCGCAGGAACACAAGGAACTGGTATATTTCCGCGAGAACAACTTCGACGTGGAGAAGAGAGCACAGGTGCTCGGTATGCTGACACGCACTCACAAGGGGCTTTGCGTGGCAGGCACTCACGGCAAGACAACGACATCAACGATGTGTGCCCATATCATGCATCAGAGTTCTATAGACTGCAACGCTTTCCTCGGCGGCATATCAAAGAACTACGGCACAAACTATATCCTCAGCGAAAAGAGCGACTACGTGGTGATAGAGGCCGACGAGTTCGACCGCAGCTTCCATTGGCTCCGTCCTTGGATGAGCGTGATCACCTCTACCGACCCTGACCACCTCGACATATACGGCACCAAAGAGGCTTATCTCGAAAGCTTCCGCCACTACACCACTCTGATACAGCCTGGAGGCGTACTCATAATCCACAAGAACCTGGAGATGAAGGCTGACGTGCAGGATGGAGTGAAGGTGTATACATACAGCCGCGATGAAGGTGACTTCCATGCGGAGAACGTGAAGATCGGAAACGGAGAAATCACTTTTGACTTCATATCGCCGGTGGAAAGCATCAAGAACGTGAAGCTCGGACAGCCGGTGCCTATCAATATAGAGAATGGTGTGGCTGCTATGGCTATGGCTCAGCTTAACGGCTGCAATGCAGAGGAACTGAAATACGGAATGAAGACTTATCATGGAGTGGACCGCCGGTTCGACTTCAAGATAAAGACCGACAAGCTCGTGTTCATGAGCGACTACGCACATCACCCTAAGGAGATATACCAGAGTGCTAAAAGCATGAGGGAACTGTATAAGGACAAGAAGATAACTGTTATCTTCCAGCCTCATCTCTATACAAGGACAAGAGACTTCTACAAGGACTTCGCCGACAGCCTCAGCCTGCTCGACCGCGTGGTGCTCTGCGACATCTATCCTGCCCGTGAGGAACCGATACCTGGTGTGACGTCGAAACTGATATACGACAATCTGAAACCGGGAGTGGAGAAGGAGATGATACACAAGGAGGACGTATTGAAGTTTGTAGAAGACAACGATTTCGAGGTGCTCGTCGTACTTGGAGCTGGCGACCTTGACAACTACGTGCCTCAAATAGAGAAGATACTGGAGAAAAGGAAATAAACACTACCTGCCGGCGAGCGTCCCTGACTGTCAAGGAAGTGGCTCGCTGGCAGGCTGAATGGAAATGCGACCAAAATACAAGAAACTAATACTGCTGATGCTCGATGTCATACTCTTGGTGTATGTCTTCGTAGCGATGATCTCGTTCAACAAACCGGACGAGAGCAAAAACGTGTGCACAGAGGTGAACATCGTTATCGCCGACCAGAATGCCAACGGCTTCCTCACCGCCAACGAGGTGAAGAAGATGATGAAGGACAGCAGGATGTATCCTCTGAATTTCAAGATGACGGACATACAGCCAAGGCTGATAGAAGACCTGCTGTGCAAGAGCCCGTTCGTGAAGACAGCGGAATGCTACAAGACGAAAGACAACAAGGTGTTCGTGAGCATCACTCAGCGACTGCCGGTGATAAGGATAAAGAGCGAGAGGGGCGACGACTACTATCTCGACGACAAAGGAGGAATAATGCCCAACACCAGCTATACCTCTGACCTGATAATAGCCACGGGCAACATCAGACAATCGTTCGCACGCAACTACATCGCGCCAATGGCAAATATCATAATGGCAAACGACCTGTGGAAGAACATGATAGAGCAGATCAACGTGCTGTCTGACGGTGGAATAGAAATAGTGCCGCGAATCGGAGACCACGTGGTATTCCTCGGATACATGCCTCAGACAAGATATGCATCCAAACGGAAGGAGAAGATTGCTGCATTCGTGGATACGAAACTCACACGACTGGAGAAATTCTACAAATATGGTCTGAGCCAAGTGGGATGGAACAAATATCCGTATATAAGCCTGGAATTCGACAACCAGATAATCTGCAAGAAGGACAGAAACGCCAAAGGCAACCAGGAGACTGCCCCACAAGCGTCTCAGCAGGAACAAAAGCCTGATGCCAACACTCCTGCCGCCCAGCAGTCTGGCGACAGCCATCAGGAAAAGCCGCAGAACGACAGACAAAAGACTGAAAAGAACGAGGCTGAGAAGAACAATCATAATACAAAGAACAAAAAGACTGAAAGGAAGGAGAACAACCGGAAAAAGTCGGATAAAGCTGCTGACAAAAAGAAGACCGACGGCAAGAGGTCGGACAGGAAGAAAGCTGCAGACAGGAAGTCTTCCGAGAAGAAAGCAGACAAGAAGAAGTCTGCCGAGAAGAAATCGGGAAGCAAAAAGTCTACCGACAAGAACAGACGGTCATAAACCAAGAAACAAATAAAAGCAACCCCATAAAAAATAAGCAATATGCCAGCAAAGGATTTTATAGTAGCAATAGAACTGGGCTCGTCGAAGCTAAGAGGAATAGCAGGACGAAAGAACAATGACGGAAGCATCAGCGTTTACGCCATGGCCAGCGAAGACTCCTCAACGTATATCAAGAAGGGAACGGCACACAACCTGGAGAAGACCATCCAGGGCATCACCAACATCATCGGAAAGCTGAAAGCCGCCCTCAACAGGGAGATTTCGCAGGTGTATGTAGGAGTCAGCGGACAGTCAATCTTCAGCGTCAAGAACGAAATCGTGCGCGACCTGCCGAAAGACACGCTCATCACACAACAGATGGTGAACGAACTGATGGACACTAACCGCAACAAGACATATTCAGACAAGCAAATCCTTGATGTTGCCATACAAGAATACAAAGTGGGCAATGACTACGAGAACGACCCCGCAGGAATTCAGGCTGACCAGCTGACTGGAAACTTCCTCAACATCCTGTGGCGCAAATCTTTCTACGACAAGCTCACCAACTGTTTCGACAAGGCAGGGATAAAGATTGCCGAACTCGACATCGCTCCGCTGGCACTTGCCGACTGCATTCTCGACGATACACGCAAGAGGGCTGGCTGCATGCTCGTGGATATGGGTGCGGCAACGACCACAATGCTCGTATACCACAAGAACATACTGCGCCACATCGCCGTGATTCCTCTCGGAAGCAGCAACATAACCAAGGACATCGCCTCGGCAAACATCGAAGAGGATGTGGCTGAGAAGATGAAGATAAAATACGGCAGCGCATATACCGAACTGGAAGAGCGAGACAAGACGATGGAATACTCCGTCACACCGGAGCAGACCATCTCAAGCGAAAAGTTCCAGCAGATTGTGGAAGCCCGCATACAGGAGATAATAGAGAACGTGTGGGCACAGGTGCCTACAGAATACAAGAAGAAGCTGAACGGCGGCATCGTAATCACCGGCGGTGGTTCCAACATGAAGAACATCACCAAGGCTTTCAGCAAGAAGACGGAGATTGACAAGATAAACATCGTACAGTTCATCAACGACACCGTGACGACGACCAAGAACATCAACCTCCCCCACGACGGTACGCTGAACACCCTGCTGGGACTGCTCATGAAGGGCGACCAGAGCTGCGACGGAGGCGAGATAAAGACTTCTCTCTTCAATGAAAGCAACCAGCCCGAACAACCTGCTCTGACAAAGACACAGCCTACGGAGCCAAACTATGTGGCTGGTGGAACGGCAGGAGTGAGGACTCCGGCAGAAATTGCCGCTGCTGCGGAACTGCAACGCAAGCAGGACAACGACGAATGGACAAAGGCCGTTGCCGACAACACCATCGGTGCATACCAGAGCTACAAGGAGAAATATCCTAACGGACTGCACACCGAAGAGGCTACAAAGATAATCGAGGAGATTCAGGACAAAGAATCCAAGCCGAAAGACAATATAATCAAGAGGGGCATCTCGGTATTCAAGAGGTGGATTACTGAAGAAAACGAAGAATAATACTACCGACATAAACGAGACATAAGAGAGAGAAAAGACAAAACTGGTAAACAACGAAAGTATATAAGAGATATGGCAGACGATAAGAAAATAGGCATGATGGCATCAGCCTTCGGCGAGCCGGACAAGCCAAGCAGCATAATAAAAGTCATCGGAGTGGGCGGTGGCGGCGGCAATGCCGTAAACCACATGTACCGCGAAGGTATACACGACGTCACATTCGTTCTCTGCAACACCGACAAGAAGGCTCTGAACGACTCTCCTGTCCCCGTGCACCTGCAACTCGGAAAAGAGGGACTGGGAGCCGGAAACAAGCCTGAGAAGGGACGCCAAGAGGCAGAAGACAGTGAGGAGGAGATAAAGCACATGCTCAACGACGGCACCAAGATGGTGTTCATCACTGCCGGAATGGGTGGCGGCACCGGTACGGGTGCCGGTCCTGTAGTGGCACGCATCGCCAAGGAGATGGGTATCCTCACCGTGGGCATCGTGACCATCCCGTTTGAATGGGAAGGCAAGAAGAAGATCCTTCAGGCACTCACCGGTGTTGAGAAGATGGCACAGAACGTGGACGCCCTGCTTGTGATAAACAACCAGCGCCTCTTTGACATCTATCCTGAACTATCGCTCATCGACGCCTTCGGCAAGGCCGACGACACACTGAGCGTGGCGGCAAAGAGCATCGCCGAGATCATCACGATGCACGGAATCATAAACCTCGACTTCAACGACGTGAAGACCGTATTGAAGGATGGCGGAGTGGCTCTGATGAGTACCGGCTTCGGCAAGGGAGAGGACCGTCTGAAGAAGGCCATCGAGAATGCCCTCCATTCTCCGCTGCTCAACGACAACGACGTGTTCAACTCGAAGAAGATTCTTCTCAGCGTATCGTTCTCTTCAGATGGCGAGGACAAGAAGAACGAGCTGATGATGGACGAGATGAAGGCCATCAACGAGTTCATGGACGGCTTCGACGACGACATAGAGACGAAATGGGGAGTTTCCATCGACCCGGAACTGAAGGAGAACGTGAAGGTTACCATCCTCGCCACCGGCTTCGGCATGAAGGTGGAAGACGGCAAGATGAACATCACCGACAAGAACGAGCAGAGTGTGGAGGAGATGCGCAAGACCCGGCAGAAGAAGGACGCCGAGGATGCTCTCATCGACAGCTATTATGGCAAGGGCGGCAACAACAAGGAGAGACCACAGGTGCGCTGCTTCATCTTCGGCAACGACGACCTGGACAACGACAACCTCATCTCTGCCATTGAGTCGATGCCTACCTACAGCCGCAGCAGAACGCAGAACAACGAGCTGATAAAGCTCTCTAAGGGCGATGTGGACAGCGTTTCGCAGACGAAGGTGGGAACGACAACTTCGGGCACTATAAAGTTTGCATAGAATTCAAACACAAAAAAAGTAATAACAATGTTATACGATCAAGTAAGCAATGACATCAAGGAGGCAATGAAAGCCCGCGACAAGGTTCGCCTGGAAACCCTCCGCAACATCAAGAAAGTATTCATAGAGGCAAAGACAGCACCAGGTGCCAACGACACTCTTGAGGACGCTGCCGCCCTGAAGATTCTCGCCAAACTGGCAAAACAGGGCAAGGAGTCTGCCGACACCTTCATCGCCCAGAACCGTCAGGACCTCGCCGACGAGGAACTGGCACAGGTAAAGGTGATTGAGGAGTATCTGCCTAAGCCTCTCAGCGCCGATGAGATTGAAGGCATCGTGAAGGGCATCATCGAGCAGACCGGTGCTTCGAGCATGAAGGACATGGGCAAGGTGATGGGAATGGCAAGCAAGCAGATGGCTGGCAAAGCCGACGGTAAGGTGATTTCAGACATCGTGAAGAAGCTGCTGGCTTAATCACAAAGTCACGTACAAACCAGAATATATGAGTTTCCCCTCATATCCCGGACTATATCACAAAGGAAGCATCACTTCCATGGTATCGTCGGGGATATGAGGGGAAATCTGTATCCGGACCATCTATGACAATCATTAATCTGATTATCTTATAGACCAAAATTTAACTTATTACAGATTATCATTCATTTGATTATCCATTACAATCATTCATCTGTCCTCAAGCCAGGATAACTCTCGCGGAACTCTGCCGGTGTCATGCCATAACGCTCCTTGAAAAGGCGCTGGAAGGTGCGCACGGTGGAGAATCCCGATGCCTTGGCAATGCTGTCGATGGTCTGCTTGTTGTCCAAGTCGCGCAGCAGACGATAGGCATATTCCAGTCTGTAGTTGTTGATATAGGCTGAGAGATTGGAGAAACCGCTGAAATCCTTTATCACACGCCCCACCCTGTTCCTGTCTGAATGGAACATGTCAACAAGCGTCTGGCGCTGGAAGTCGGGATTAAGATACAATCTTTCGTCGCGGATGGTGCGGTCTATCTGTTCAAAGAGGCTACTTGCATCTTCAGAGTTGTCAGAAGATGCGTCATTTGCGTTTTCAGCCTCTTTGGCAGCCACTGCTGACAATTCCTCGTCCAGACCGGCATTGTCGTCTCTAAGGGCGATTTCCTTGCCTTTTGCGGTTCTCTGTATGTCAACTCTCATCATCTCGCTGTTGCGTTCAGCTTCGCACGCCCTGTTTTCAGCATCTTCAAGTGCCCTTTCTGCCATCTCATACCTGTCTTTATATTCCAATGCCTTCTCTATGGAACTCACAAGAGCCTTATTCTTGAGCGCCACCACTTGTTTCTGCTTATACAGGCGGAACATATATACCACTACGAATATCACTATTGTCGCAAGCGCCACCAGTGCCACGAGCATGAGCTTGGCGGCAGCCTTGGCATCCTGAGCCTTCATCTGCTCGTCGTGCACCTTGTATACTGACAGCGTGTGTGCCATCAGCGCCATGTTCTGTACTTCATGCAGCGTGTCTTCAAGATTCAGCGCCCTCCTCAGGTAATGACGCTCCAGCTCGCGGTTCCCCTTGGCAGAAGCGGCACTCGCCTTCAGTTCGAGTTCTTCCCTGTATCTTTCGGTTATAGTGTCACCACCGTCTTCCTTGTCAATCTTGGCATATACTGCGAGCATCCTGTCGAAGAGTTTCAGTTCTCCGAGAGCCGACACTATTATGCGCTGGTTGTCGAGGGATTTCGACTGTTCCGACTGGTCAAATTCCTGCAGGCTCTGCATAGCCAGGTCTCTGTTTCCCATTTCGGCATAGAAATTAGACAGGAAAGCCAGCATCTGGGTGCGGTAGAGTTTCAGCATCACGGCGAAGGACTCCTTGTCTTTCTCCCATGCCAGCGGCTTGTCCTTTATTCCTTCCGGATGGGCTATACACTTGTCGAGCAGGGCAATGACCTTTTCGCACAAGTCCACCACATCAGCCGGTCTGTTGAGAATATGCAGTGCCACCACCTTGATTTTAGATGCTATCAGATAACTGTTCAAGCAGTTCCACGAATCGTATTTCATCAGATCGGCGAGAGCCTGGTCTATCATCTTCAGTCCTTCTTCAGAGTTGCCGAGAAGCACCATACCATATCCCACGGTGGCCTTCATCTCGAATTCCTTGTCCTTGCGTCCCAGTTCCTGGGCGAGCGTCTCTGTGGCTGAGGCATACTGCAGCATCGCCACATTGTTTTCCGAAGCCTCTGCCGAGTTTGTCATGAGCGCATAGATGCAGTATGTCAGCGTCTTGTCGCCCTTGGTGTCTGAAGCGTCAAGAGCCTGCTGGCAAATTTCCATCACGGAGTCGAAGCGTGCCTCAGCCCGATACACCACGATGGCTTCGAGATATTTCTTCTGTCCCTCGCCTATTCTCTCCTCGTCGTATGCCTTCTTTATCATCCCTTTGGCATGCGACAGGTCGGCGCTGGTCACGATAGTTTCATAAATATGGTTGAAATCGGTGTTCACGTCAACATATGGCGACGTCCTCCTGCCGTTGCCTCCGCAAGCGGCAAGAAGCACCATTACCATCGAGAGCACTGCCAGTGGCAACATTCTGAGGTCCATGATCTTCAGTCTGTTAATCATTGCTCAATAATCTCCATAAGTTAATAAAACACTATTGATATCTGATAAAAGGCAAGTCTTGCCTCTGTGGGCATCAGCCCAACACTCCGTCGAAGAATGTATGGAGTGCCTGGCGTACGGAGCGTAGTCCGAACTGTTCGGTATGTATCTCCGACAGTGGCAGCCAGAAACATTCGGCGGCATCGTCGGAAGCCTTGAGCTGCGTCTCGTCTGCCACCTTGCAGAGAAAGAACATGTCAAGGGTACGTACGTCGAAACCTGAGAATCTATAGACATTCGGCTGACTGAACTGGTATTTCATATCCACCACGTCGAGTGCCGTCTCTTCCTTTATCTCTCTTTTCATCGCCTGTTCCACGGTCTCGCCCATGTCGCAGAATCCACCGGGCAGGTCGAGCATCCCCTTGGCTGGCTCCAGCTTGCGACGCTCCACGAGGAGCTCGTTCTTGGAGTTAAGGATGAAGGCGGCAACTGCTGCAGCCGGATTGAGATAGAATTCAAAACCGCAATTTTCACACTTTCTGCTCTTTTCACTTGCTTCCACGAAATGCGAACTGCCGCATTTCGGACAGTATCTGAATTGTTCCAATACGTGCATAATGTATGTTTTTAAGTGATGCTGACAATGGCCGTCGTAGCCTTTGCGACTGCAATATTACAAAAAAAATGTTTAAATCAATGTGAATGGAGGGAGTTTCTTGCGTATGTCAGTTTTTTTTGCGAATATTGCATTAGCAAACTGCTACTCATGTCGTCTTCCGACATGGGGAATAATCAAAATACGACAACTACGGAAATGAAAAGAGCAAGAATGATTCTGACTGCCCTCCTTGTGGCAGGCACGGCTTGTGTGGCCAACGCCCAGAAGGGCATAAGCATGAACTTATGGAGCAACAATGCGCCGAACGACAACGGTGACGCCCAGGACACTGCAAAGGTGTGGGTATACAAGCCGGCAAAGGCTGACAACACCGGCAGATGCGTGGTGATATGCCCGGGCGGAGGATATTCGCATCTGGCAATGGAGCACGAGGGACACAACTGGGCTCCGTTCTTCAACAATATGGGCATTACGGCGGTGGTGCTGAAATACCGCATGCCTCACGGCAACTGCGAGGTGCCCATAGCGGATGCAGAAGAAGCGATGAAGCTCGTGCGCCGAAACGCTGCGGCATGGGGAGTGAAGGCCGACCAGGTGGGCATAATGGGATTCTCTGCCGGCGGACACCTTGCCTCCACTATTGCAACTCATTCAAAAGGTGAAGCCAGACCCGACTTCCAGATTCTCTTCTATCCCGTGATAACGATGATGCCTGACATCACTCATCAGGGCAGCCACGACAACTTCCTGGGCAAGGATGCCAAGAAGAAGGATGAGAAACTGTATAGCAACGACGCTCAGGTGTCGCGAACCACACCGCGTGCCATCATCCTGCTTGCCGACGACGACAGGGCCGTGCTGCCGGCAAACGGAGTGAACTACTATAACGAACTATACCGCCACGATGTGCCGGCAAGCCTGCATGTCTTCCCGTCGGGTGGCCACGGCTTCGGAATAAGGGAGTCGTTCAAATACCACACCGAAATGGAACTCATGCTGAAGGCGTGGTTGAGAAGTTTCTGACACCAACGGCAGGAAACGTCAACCCAGCAGCTGCTTCAGCTGCTCGAAGGAATCTGCAACCTCGATGTGCCTGTGGTAGTCGCCGCGGATCATTCCGCGCTGCTGCAGGTCGTCGAGCAGAGCAATGAGGGTGTTCCAGAAGCCGTTGATGTTATAGAGTATCACCCTCTTGTTGTGATAACCTATAGTTGAAGAAGCTGCAACGGTGAAGATCTCGTCGAGGGTGCCCAGTCCGCCGGGAAGCGCCACCACTACATCGCTCTTGAGCAGCATCAGGTCCTTGCGATCGCTGAGATTGTCGCAGGGTATCTCCACACTGAGGTATTGGCTCACGTGTCCGTTCTCTTCTATTTTCGACGGCACCACGCCGATTGTCATGCCTCCGGCTTCATAGGCTGCCTTGGCTACACACTCCATCAAGCCCATGTCGCAACCGCCAAACACGATGGAATCGCCGTTTTTTGCAAGCCATTCCCCTAACTCTCTCGTTTTCTCAAAATAAACCGGCTCTATATTCTCATTTGCCGAACAGAATATCGCTACTTTCATATTTCCGTGATTTTTTTCCTTTGTGCCGTCTGCTGATGTGACCATTATCTCCAAGCGGCAAGGTATCCCACCTGAGAATACTTGCTCCGCATCCCCACAGTAACGGCTAATATTTTGTTGTCGGGTGTAAAGGTAATGCATTTCTCGCTGATATGGGCATGCTTTTCTCCACGTTTTTGTAACTTTGCACAAAATAACCGTTTTCTATATGAATTGGAAAGAACTGATTTCTAACAAGCGCCTCGGACAGGAAGACCGCCACATAGAGCGCCATGACGACCGCAGCGAGTTCAAACGCGACTACGACCGTCTGATTTTCTCTGCTCCCTTCCGCCGCATGCAGAACAAGACTCAGGTGTTCCCGCTGCCGGGAAGCATCTTCGTTCACAACCGTCTCACACACAGTCTGGAGGTGGCGAGCGTGGGAATGTCGCTGGGCAACGACGTGGCGGCGGCGATAATAGAAAAGCAGCCGGAACTGGACAAGACGCTGTTTCCGCAGATCGGCACGATAGTGAGCACGGCATGTCTCGCCCACGATATGGGAAACCCGCCGTTCGGACATTCCGGTGAGAAAGCGATACAGACGTTCTTCACAGAGGGCAAAGGGGCTTTCCTCAAAAACGAGATCAGCGAGGGTACATGGAACGACATAACCCACTTCGAGGGTAATGCCAATGCCTTCCGTCTGCTTGCCCACAGATTCAAAGGGCGTCGCGACGGTGGATTCGTAATGACATACTCCACGCTCGCCTCGATAGTGAAATATCCGTTCGAATCGGCTCTCGCCGGAGACCACGGCAAATTCGGATTCTTCTGCACGGAGAAGGAGATATATCAGAAAATAGCCGATGAATTGGGCATTATCCGTCATTCTCAGTCTGGCGCTCCGCTTGCCTATGCCCGCCACCCGCTGGTGTATCTGGTGGAAGCGGCTGACGACATCTGTTATGAGATAATGGACATTGAGGATTCTCACAAACTGAAGATTCTTTCGTTTGAGCAGACAAAGGACCTCCTGCTCGGATTCTTCGATGAAAGCGTGAAAAACAGTATCGAAAAGCGCATCAAGGACGAAGGAATCACCGACGACAACGAGAAGGTGATTTATATGCGTGCCTGCGTGATAGGCAAATTGGAGAACGTGTGTGCGAGGGCATTCATCGACCACGAGAAGGAGATTCTCGACGGCACTTTCAAGGGATGTCTCATCGACCACATCCCGGAACCTCAGCGAGAAGCATACAAAAGGTGCACAGAGGTGTCGTTCAACAGGATATACAAGAGCAAACCGGTGCTCGACGTGGAACTGAGCGGTTTCAAGATTATGGAAACGCTGATGGAGATAATGACCGAAGCTGCGGTGCATCCCGACAGGTTCTACTCCAAGCAGCTGATAAGCAGGGTGAGCAGCCAGTATGACATCACATCGCCGAATCTGGAGACGAGAATCATGGCGGTAGTCGACTATATCAGCGGCATGACCGACGTGTATGCTCTGGACATTTACCAGAAGATCAACGGTATAAGCCTGCCTATAGTATAGGCATTCGAAAGACTGGTGAATTGGTAGCCTAATGAATATTTTGCACCTTTATATGTAAAAATCAAACAGTTACAAAGATATTAATTAGACTACCAATTAAAAAGTTACTGGAGTATTCATTATTACAGATGAGTATTACAAACATTTTGGGGATAGACTATCTGCGCCATTTGTCAAATCCGGAAATTATCGGTATCGCCAATTTGATATTGGGGTGTTCTGCATAATTAAAACTACCACAAACGATTTCAGTCTTGTACAAATCATTTTCCCGCCTTGGACAAAGGATAAATCCATAATAATTTGCATATTCAAAATCAAACTTGGTGGCATCCTTTAATAAAATATGGTCCTTAATTTTGTTTTTAGAAAAAAGAGCTTCACACATTTCTGCATACTCTCCAACATACGGTAATATTTCCGAATCACTCGTTTTTAAAGAATATTTAAATAAAGAAAAGTTCGGCACATATTCTACAGGAATTATATAAGCAGAATCTATTATATTGTTTATAATATTGTCTTCTGGCTTATCTTTGCAGCTATAAATACAATCCAAAGAACTGCACAAAAAGTTGAAAGACATAGGCCACTCTCCTTTCCTTTGGTATGTGGCAGATACATAATACCCCTTGAATGGCTTGAAATCATACAAGTCTTGTGAAAAAATTAATGATTCAAACATACAAGTCAAGAGTAAACATAATAACAACTTTCTCATATCTCATTTTAGACTATCCGCGACATTTGTCGGTATACTTATTTTGAATGCCCATATAATAGAATTTTAGAGTCGGAACGTTGAAGCAATATAAAACCGACCCCTCCATCAGCACCTCTTGGTAGCCAAGAACTATTTGACCATCTCTCATTACCTATATTTGTAACAGTTATTGGTAGTAAGATATTATCATTTGATTTATCGTTAAATATAGAATTTAAGATTATAATAGACAATTTTGCCGACATTTCTTCCGTAGACACAATTCCTCCCTTTATTTTTTTACCGAAGAATCTTCTTTATAAGAGTTTCCCGATTTATCAAGCGCGACAAAACATTGTTTTTCACCATGATAATGAAATCTTATAGTATTATATTGTGCCTCATTTCTTCCATCACAGAAGAAGGCAAGATATAAAGAAATTCCAAAGACAAACGTGATAAATATGTAAACGATTCTATTCATAACTGTTTATATAAAGTATTTTACCGTCTCTTTTCTGCATGAGCAACAACAATTTATCCGAATCATTTCGATATATAGCCCACAGCTCTTTATTCACAGAATAGATTTTGAACTCATCGCTATTATTCAAGTCTTTCTTTAAATGCTCTCTTATTATAACACAAGCTATATTTGAAGCAACTTTGACATCGTTTATAAGAGTATCATTCATATACCCGTTTACATAAATGCTATCTTGAATATCATCAGATGACATCTTTTCAAATCCCCCACTGACGTACCACCTAATGGGCTCATTATTGGGGCAATTATTTTTATAAAGCCATATTAATATATTGACTATAGTAAAAACACCAACCAAATATAATATCTTATTTATATTTTTCATAAAGAACATTTCGCATTATTTCTAATATTTCACTATATTACTTTTGGTTCGTCACTTGCATTATACCTGTCTGAAAACCAAGCGCACAACTTCCCTTCACCTGAAAATCTGAAATGAGACTTCCAAGTTCTGCAGAATACTTCTGCAAAAAGCGGTAGTTGGTATTGTAGTTAATCAAGTGACAGACTTGTTATTCTATCTTGAAAGAATCAATCTTTTCAAGATAATACTCATCCATATCCTTTAAATCATTAAAAAGAGGTGGAAAGTAAATGTATCTATAAGCAGAATTGATTTTTTCTACTGTTATTTTATTCTTGTTTGACATGTACCATTTCTTTAAATTATTCAAATGTTGCTTCGTTATAAACAGATCATGAGGGCTACAACAAAAATCTATACCATTACTTAACAAAGTTATTGTATCTAAGAAATAGCACAAATTAAGTCTGTCCATTTCACACCTCCATTTCTTATTCTGATAACGGAATACGAATTGCTGTTCATGCCTTTTTCAACAGACGATTCTTTACCATCACAATGATGTACATTATCAATAATGTTATTATTGGTCTTATGATTATGTCGTGGAGTAGGATTAAGATTGTCTCAACAGTAACAACTGGCAAATAAAACACAATTAATACAAATATCAAGCTTTCCGTTATTATATAATAATGCTTAAACATTTCTTTTCTTATTTCCTTTATCAAAAAGGAAAGAAAATATATTTCAACATTAGTCATTGAGAAAAATGCCATAAATAAGGGTTGGTATATTTTAAATGCATCATCCTTTATTTTATAAAAGAAACTACATTCGACAATAGTATACAACAGTGTGAACACTATGGGTATAAGGTAGTATTCCAGCATTTTAGAAATGACTAATTTTCTCCATCGCCTTTTCATATATTCTGTCTTTAAATTCTTGATTTTTTATTGCTCTTTTTTGTTCATTCTTTGTCCATGCCTTTATAGTTCCAAAACCTGTAACTATTCCTCTTATTCCTTTTCTATAGTCATTCCAAGCCTTATTCGAGGTTTGGAAACTTGTCATGCCCTATTGCTGAATAGTTACAGCAAATCATTTTTTCTTTAACAAAAAACTATCTGATAGATTTTGATAATACGATATAATATTTTGTGTCTCGGTATCATACTTCCCAAGATTATACTTTTTAAATACGCTACGTATTGATTTGCAAACATCACTACAAGTAGCATATTCGTGATATTTATCAGCCATAACCATGGCATAATATAATATTTCTTCAGGATGACCTGTCTTAAGAAAATATTTTTTCAGATATATGTAAGCTTGCATATTGCCGTTTCGTGCTTGGATACGCAAATCATCAACATTTTTGTATATTAGTGTATCTCTCACTGTATAAGAGACAACATTTTGTTTCTTTTCGATATGATATTGAGAAGACACAACAAAGCCAACAGCAAAACCCAGACATACAAAAAGAAATATATTTTTCATATTCACTTATTTAATTTATAATAATTATAGTCAGATATAGATTGAGCATCTCCTCTACGAGCACCTTCTTCCAAATGCTTGATTCCCAAACGATATGTGTATTCGCCAATTGTGTCTCTTGTCAGATACCGATATATATAAGACTCCGCTTCTTTAAGTTTAAACTGATTTGAAGCAATCAATGCATATATCAAGCCTTCTTCTTCAACTGGAACATATAGATATTTAATCATTAGATCTTCAAATGACTTATGATCTTTACTTTTCATAAAATTAAGTTTGTCCGAGTCTGTAGGCTGGACAAAAATAGCCAAGCAACCTTTTTCAAGTTGTTTTTCTTTAAAGACTATAACATTTTTATATTTTACATGAGATGAACTTTCTTTATTATCTTTGCCATAGAAAATTAATACGGAAATAACAGCACCTACTATAAAAGATATTATTTCCAAAATTTGCTCCATAAATCTAAATCTTCCCATTTTAAACTATCTAAACTGTTGAATTCATCCGTTCCTGGAACATTGTTGTTCCCATCGTACTCATTTAGTAATTTTCCATTTTTAAACTCTTTCCAATTTTTACCATCATCTATTCTCATTGTCCCTGTCTTACAATATATACTAATTTCTGACTCTGGGGCAAAAATGGAAATATCTTTAATATCAGATGATATATTTTGCGCAAAAGAAGGAAATCCATACTGTGATTTTCCTGTATCACATGAAAAGAGAACAATTTCTATTTGTTTGTTTAGAATGTATCTATTTTGCCAAACTTGACTATTCTGATTGAGAAATTCAATAAAATCATTCGAATTAGCATAAAATTTATTCGTACCATTATAATTTAAGCGAATGCCTGTCGAATTGCCATGTCCAAATAATATAATAGCATTATAAGTATCGTTTATAAAATTTATATATGTTTCCGTTGCTTCTTGCTCTTTTGGCTTTGTTGTATCAAAACCATTTATAACTTCATTTCCATCTTTGTCTATATTCTTTATGGGATTGTTCCTGCAATAAGCATACGGACTGACCTCATAGTCTTCTTCACATTTCGGGTCCATCCTATCCCACACTGGCAATGCCGAGAAGTATTGTCTTGCTCCGTAGTCATAAGTGTTCAGTCCAGCGACTCTATCGAGCTCCTTGCCGTTATACTTGTATTGCTGCAAGCTTGCATTGAGCCCGGCATCGTTGAATGTACCGCCGAAGGGATAGTAATGCGTTATCTGCTCGACCGTTCCGTCTTCACTTGTTACAGTACGGTTGTTGCCAAGATGGTCTTGGGTGAAGTAATGGAATATTGGCTGACTGTTATTCTCGCTATCGAAGGTGCAGTATCCACCAGGGAACAAGACCTTGTCAAGTTTCCCGTTCTTGTATATGATGTTTCCGCTATATTCGGTTTTGCCAATCACTATCAGACTTGGCCGCTCTGCAATCTGGGGATCCGAAAACGATGGAACATCAGTTGTCACGCTGTCTGCACCACTGGCAATTCCAATAACACCATTGGATTCTCCTTTCCTGCCGATATATTTCAAGCCGTATTCCTTTGACAGAAGCGTTCCGTCAGGCAGGTAAGAGTATGTCGTGGAATTCTCGTCATTATAATCCATAGGCAACAATATTGAATGCAATAAAATGCATGTAAAGAGATGTTTTAGTCGCATTTTGGGGGTACATATCATAAAATCAACGTATGTACATCCACATGCTGCAAATTTAGTCTAAAAACCAGATATTTGCAATTTTTTTCTGACAATTTCACCGACTTTAGAATCAACCTGCAAAAAAGTCATATCGAAGGTTGGACAATCCTTATATATAAAATGTTTTTTTAAGCATACCCAAATCGTTACCCCAGTTCGGGATAAGAAGCCTCAACCCCATTCATCAGAATAGCAAGTTCTTAGTCAATGACAAAAAAACGTTTGTTGCAAGGCACTTATTCTCCAACCATCAAGACAGTTCCGATAGTTTCCGCACACAAATAACATGCAAACATCTGAATTGCAATCACTTCCGCATTCACGACCAGATTGTTGACGTTTTTAAAATAAGAAGTTACAATTCTCACTCAAATCGTACCAAGTTATTATTTACCTTCATTTAGATTTATTTCCGCTCTAAAACAATCTGAATCTTCCTTTTTCCACTTGGAGGATAAATACAATTATCGACAGGGGTATCTTTTAAAATTATAGTCTGATTCTTTAAATTCCATACGACAAAATTGGCAAGTTCTCTTTTAATAGGGTTTCCTCTCTCTGAAGTCGAATATAAATTGGCTTGCCCGTAATAGTTTTCAAGACAGAACATAGTTTCATAGAACAGTTTCCTGTCCCTATAATCAAGCCGCAGGACTTTATATTTACCCTTGACCTCTTCAAGAATATTGGAGTTGATATTAGTATTGTATTCTTTTATGTATTTTACTTTCATTATAGATTCCTTATCGAAGGCTGATACACAATAGAAATAGTTGGTTTTGATTTTTATACCTTTTATTTTTTTATATTGGTTTTGTTAAGTCTATCCAAATCTAAAGCGTAGCACCTTTGACGTGTCAGTGCCTCCTTAAATTGTGGACATTTAACGCTTGATGTTGGCCTCCATAAAATTTCTATTGTATCAAGATGTGCAACCAAAGACGTCTGTCCTAAAACAAATATTGTATCAGCACAGTTCGCCTTTTCTGTTCGGACATTAGTACAACTGAAAAACAAAGATATAAATAAAAAAAATAACTGGTACTTCATCTTAATTCATTCAATATGTTTTTTACATGTTCTTTTAATTCATCTGTAGTCTTTTTCCATGTCGGATCATGCTTTTGCATTTGTCTCGCCCCGTAGTCATACGTATTCAGTCCTGCGACTCTGTCAAGCTCCTTGCCGTTATACTTGTATTGCTGCAAGCTTGCATTCACTCCGGCATCGTTGAATGTTCCGCCGAAGGGATAGTAATGCATTATCTGCTCGACCGTTCCGTCTTCACTTGTTACAGTACTGTTGTTGCCAAGATGGTCTTGCGTGAAGTAATGGAAGACGGGGCTATAGTCATTTTTCCTGTCGAACGTGCAGCCCCAATCCACCGCTTCTGCCAAAGTTACAGAATTGACGTAGTTCTTGTCGGCAGAATGTGACGAGGCTGCAACATACATGGATGCGAAAACAACAAGCTGAAATGTTTTTATATTTGTCATATATTGTGCTTAAGCTTCGTTTAGTTCTTAATGATTTTCTTGTTGATAAGAGTGGAATAAATAACTCCATTTTTTTGTGCTGTCATTATATTTAAAATATGCAGTACATTGGTCTTTTATAGAATATTTTAATCCATGTTTCAAATATTTCTTTCCATCAACATTTTTCATGGAAATCATTAATGTATCATCCTTTAAATCTATATGGACCCATCCTAATATG
>ERZ1026888.13-NODE-13-length-102393-cov-37.801540_pt1 | contig 102393 bp, 138 predicted proteins | sample MGYA00380174_ERZ1026888 | MGnify/ENA primary metagenome ERZ1026888 (study PRJEB33269, sample SAMEA4719810) | human gut metagenome | biome: human-associated habitat; feature: organic feature; material: feces | place: Cameroon | collected 2013-10 ...
CTTTATAATCAAGAGCGGCAAGCGGGGTTCGAACCCGTGACCTCTGGCTTGGGAAACTTTCTTGCAGTACCGCAACACATTGAAGATTAGCGTTTTACAAGCTTGTGAATTACGGAGTCCCATAAACCAACCCATTTTGACCGAAAATTCCGTTGTTTTTGTCGGGTTTTATGGGTAAATTTGCAAAACCGAAACAAAAAAATATCAAAACTATGAAGTATTATATCGCAGCAAAGGAAAGCAAGAGAGGAAAAGACGGTCGTATTGCGGTGAAGATTTTATTCCGCAACGACGGCAGGGAGTTCGTAGTGTCTACAGGTATCTACGTGTCTACTGCGTTCTCGGGTCTTTCAATGTCGCCGAGGGAAACCAACTACCGGGCGAAGCTCAGAAGATTGACGAACATCATCGACGATGTAGAGGCGTATCTGCTGAACAACGCAGGTGCCGACCACGCAAAGATGAAAAGAGATCTGGCAGCACTGGTATCGGGCGAGGCGCAGGAGGAGAAGTCGGCGTGTCTTGCGGACTACATCGAAAAGTTTGCCGACACAAAGAGTCGCAAGGGAACGGCAGACCTCTACCAAATGACGGCAAGGAAGGTGCGCGAGTATGACGGCAAGGCGGTGTTCGGGAGCGTAGACAAGGCTTGGCTCGACGGCTTCTACGGCTTCATGGGCGAGGCAAGCGTGAACTACAAGGCTATCATGCTGCGCAACATACGCACGGTATTCAACTGGGCGATTGACAACGAGCTTACAACAAACTATCCATTCAGACGGTACAAGATAAAGCAGGAGAAGGTAGCCATCAACAACATCAGCGTTGAACAACTGAGGGAGATAAGGGATTGCGAAGTCGAGGAGTGGCAGCGCATATACCGCGACTTGTTCTTGCTGACGTTCTGTCTTTGCGGCATTAACCCGGTAGACCTGCTTACGCTCAAGACGTCCAACGTACACAACGGACGTATCAGGTACAAGAGGGCGAAGACAGGACACTTGTATGACATCCCGATACCTCCCGAGGCGATGGAAATAATCAGACGCTACAAGGGCAAGGGGTGGCTTCTGTGTCCTCTTGACGCTTATGCGAACTACCGCGACTTCTGCCATCACTGGAACGACGCGCTAAAGAAAATCGGGCGCAAGGAGATTATTCCCGACAAGGTGGGCAGGCTGCGCAAGGTCGTTTGGCATCCCATTGCGGAGGGTATGACGGTGTACACCGCTCGTTACACTTTCGCCTCGATCGGCGCAGAACTTGAGATACCTCGCGAGACTATTGCCCTTTGCCTCGGTCACTCCTGGGCGGACGTGACAGACCATTATATCGCCTACGGCACAAAACGAATTGACGATGCCGTGCGCAAGATTATTGATTACGTCAACAGCGACAAGGCGTAGCCTCTCAACGACTATTCCAACACCCAATTCCAACCCACAAAAATCGCTCTCTCTTTCAAAGAGAAAAATTATATATTATGTGTATAGGATATATGAATACGTTAGTATGAATATATACTATATATATAATATATAATAGATGCGATTGCATGCGGTCGCATAAAGTTGATTGAACGCATTGATAACCAAGTATTTACAACGATGAAAATTATATATAAAATACCATGTTTTATGCGACTTATGCGACCGCATAATTTGGCATATTTTCGGTGGTTTTTGGAGCATAAAAAATCCCGCCTGCACATCGCTGTACAAACGGGATTTCATGCTTGTTTAGGCAATACAAAATGTGTGTTATGCGACCGCATAAAACGGTATCAAAACACTTTGCCCTTATGCTCCTCTCGCAGCCAGTCCATAAGCTCTCTGATTGCGGTTGCAAGCTCGATTGCGGTCGGTTCGCGTCCGTCAGTAAGGAGCGGTGTGCAGCGCACGGTGTCGTTGAACTTGTGGTTCTCGAAGCGCAGCACGATGCCGTTCTCCGTGTCGGTGGCTACCCAGCCGTCCTGCATTTCCTTGGACGGCTGGAGCACAAATCTTTCCTTGCTCATTGTGTGTGATGTTAGAAGTTCCATACTGCGGTGAGGTACTGCATGTCGAACGATACTGACATGCGGAGGCAGTCGGGGATAAGATTGCCTATACCATTGCTTTCAGCTTGCTTCATAAGTTCTTCGGCTTCTTCTCGTGTGTCAAACAGGGCTGCGTCCTGGCGGTTCATAACGAACGACATAGGGCTGCTGAGGAAGCAGCCAATCTTGTTGTCGCGATTGTAGACAACGACGAAATAGACCTTGCGCTTGGCGAGGATGTCTCCTGGTTTGTTGGATAGTTTCATAATTACTAATTGTTAAAGTTGTTAATGTATGTATTTTTATTACGTATGAATCACGGCTAATTGTTATCTTTGCAATGTCTTCGGAAGGCTTTTTAATTGTACCTTTATGGAATTGAAAGAAAATAACAACTTCCGTTTGACAGTCAATTCTTCGGAATTGTGGATTTAAACGCTCACAAAGAGCTAATTTCTACTATCGTAGATTCGAGACGTAAAAGTCTTGCGTAGCCCGGCTTAGGTCGGGCTTTTTTATTCCTCCTCTTCCATGTCTTCATCCTCATTATCCGAGTTCTGATAATCGTCACTGTGAGCAATCAGATTATCGAGAGCAGACTTCAAGGTATATTTCTGCTTAGAATAATATTCATGTGAATCTTCCAAGTCATCATAAAAGTCAAAGGCGCGTTCTTCGTCAGAAGCTCGAAGAATGCCGCCGTCTGAGTCGATCCAGAATCCAAGAGTGTAATCGTCTTTACTGAATCCTTCTACATTTATCTCAAATCCGTTATAATCAATAGTGAAGAAATCAATGCGGTCTAAAAACTTTATACCTTTGGTATCACCAGTAGCCGCATAGAAGACCCCTTCCTCGTCCTCACGCAAGTCAAACCATGTGTTTTCTTCATTTTTCTTGTACCACGCTGCGAAATCGTCTGAATGGTTTCTGCCGTCTGAAAGATAAGGAACAAACCATTCTGAAACACTTTCATTTACGTCTTCAGCGTCAAGTACGTCTTCGCCAATCTTTTTATACTTGCTATCGTCGATTGGTAAATTTACTCTTAACAACATATTACTTGCATGAGTTCCTGACAATTCAATATACATATCTTATGACTTACCGTGATGTCGAGGGCTTAATCTGTTAGTTGATTTCAATCTCGCTATTGAAGTAGCTTTCTTCTCCTGCTGCAAAGGGTAGTTGAACGTTATTGATACGGACTTCGTAATCGGAGTATACTCGTTCTGACTTTCCGTCTTCGTAACGAACCTCCCCGACCAATACTCCATTTGGAGTAGATGGCTTCACTATCTGTGCAGGAACCTTGATGTATTGAGCTACATCTGACAACCTTACTTCGTTGTATTTTGATGTTTTTATTTTCATATTTTTTGTTTTTTGTTATATTCTACGATAGTTACGGAGATGTCCGCTTGGTGCTCCGTGCTGGAACTGCGACACCTGCTCGCCACAATATTCTATAGGAGTGTCGAGCGTGATAGTCGTTGCGGTCTTGCCGTCGCAATCGTACTGATTGCAAGTGTAGCCGATAGTCATCGACGGAAGCTGCCATAACCCCCAGTTAATGTCGTTGAGATAGCACAGAAGTGTGCGTATATTCCCCACTGTCGTCTCAACCGTGCTGTCGTTGAATACAGCTTTGTAATCATCTTCGTGACGCTTGCGGTTGACGAGGGCGAGTTCTTGAGAACGCTGTTTTGCCTGCTCGTTGCGCAAAAGAAGCTGCTTGCGGTCTTCAAGAAACTCCTCATCGGTAACTTCCTTGCACTTGGATAGGATAGCTTCGATGCCTCCTTGTGAGACAATGAACGAGCCTGCGTTCTCCAGCGGCTTCATTGTCGAAGTCTTGGTAATGAGCAACGTTCCGTCGGGGTTCTGCTCAACAAGAAAACTCTTCTTGCTTGTGAAATACATCTTCTTCATATTTATTCCGCTTGTCCGTGCTGCGGTAGGGCTTAGATTGATTGAGTTTCGTTACTTTCTATAAGTTCAAAGATTTTACGCTTCTCCCTATAGCTTTGAAGTTGTCCGTATAGCCGGCGGTTCGACATTTCCAGCTTGTATGAATGAGCCAAAAGAGCTTTGTATTTTTCATACAGCATACGACCTCTCGGTATTCCGATACTCTGATAGTCGGCTATCTTGTCTTTTAGGTGCTTAATCTGCTGAATTAGCAAATCTACATGATGCAAGCTCCCTGTTTTGTCGGACAACACGGCTTTCATTGCCGCATTGTCCGATTTAAGCCGTCTGTTCTCACTATGGAGCCTTACCACCTCCTGCTGCAAACGCTCGTAATTTTGTAGGATTTGCAGCATTTGATGCTCATACGGAATGTCATTTTTTCTTTTCATATATAATAATGCGTTTACGATGCTTCCGTCTGCGGTCTCTCGGGGATGACAAGTTGCTCGTCCTCGGGAATGTCGAAGCCGTCGAAGTCATCAAAATCGTTTGTCGGGTTGTTGTACGCCTCCGTCTCTGCTGCTGCTCTTTCGGCACCGGGAATTACAAACGCCTGGAACGCTGCGGGCGACAGCTGGAGTCGCGTCACGATGTATCGCTGCGTCATGGAAACATCCGGGGCGTTGCCCGTGAAGTGACCCATCATCAACGCTATCTGCTCCAACGGTACGTTCTTCAACGACAGGTTGGTTGCAAACGAGCGTCTACCTGTATGTGTTGATACAAACTTCCACTTCGGGCCTGTCTGCTCGCGACCTGCCTGGTACACCTTAACCTGCTGGTCGATACCGCATGATTGGCAGAAGAAACGTATCGCGTCGTTGTAGGAAGGAACTGCAAGTGACTGCGGTTCGATAGGTGAAGACGGAACGAGATACTCCCTTAGCCACGGGTGCACGGGAACCGTCACCTCATGGTTGGTCTTCTTTGATACATAAGTCAGGGTGCGACCATCAGAAGAGAGGTTTACGGGCGAGAGGCGCAGGCAGTCGGAGAAACGTGCTCCGCAAAGGCATTCAAGCATGAAGATGCGCTTTGCATGTCGTCTGCGTACTGTCTTAGGGCGATACTCGTGTATCTTGCGTATCTCCTCGTCGGTGAGAAACACGGACTGTACCACCACCTTCTTTGCACGCAGCACACGGGCATAGGACATGGAAGGAATGTCTTTCGACTCTGCATTCTCACGGATGATTGCGTTAATCTCTGCGCATATTGTACGCACAGAGTTCGGCGCATAGGAAGCGTCCAGCTCTTCCTTCACGTCTCGCAGGTTGTCGTCCGTGATGTCCTCCCACAATGGTGCACGACCGATAACCTGCTTGAATTTATCAATGATCTTCACGCGTCCAGGATGTTTCCAGATGAAAGCTCCATAGAACTCGTGACGCCAACGATAGCCGTCATAAGTCGCAAAGTAACCTTTTCGGATTGCGCTGGAGTAGGTTTTCTGCTGCTCGGGAGTGAGCAGGTCCATCCAGCGTCTTGTGCTAAGTAGCTGTGTCATAATTCTTGAAATTTAGTGCGCCTGCAACGCAAAGTTAATATTATTTATAATATTACTTCGGTATGGGCGCAGTGGTTTTACAATAATTAATGAATTAAATGGTTAAATTGCGGCCTTTTAATGAGGGCCTGTTTTAGGCGATATAAAGGCACACCTTTGTGTTAAAGATGTGCCTTTACGGGGTTAATATAACGATTGTGGATACATCGCTTCTCCGTAAAGAGACCCCATACTTTCTATTTGATTATTCGCGTCAAGAACAACCGTACCATATCTTACCGTATCGTAATAAAACATACTATACTGGATAACATAAAAATAGATTTTGGGGGCTAAATAAACATAATAAAAGGTAGATGGGGTTGATTGAGCCAGATCCTGTCTTGTGCAAGATGCCGTATTGTAGCTAAAAAAGTCTTTTCTCCACATTTGACCACCATATTTAAACGCATATTGCGCCAAATAGGATTTTCCTGCCAAAGCGTGAGTCTTGACGCACGGAGTGTCAATGGCCTTATTAAATTTAGCCTTAACAGTTTTCTCTTCCGTCCAACGGTCTTTGTATGTAATGGTAACAGTTAGAGCGTCATTTGTTATATCGTTTACAACATATTTTGTTGTATTTGCGAAATAAGTGTTGTGTACAAGGATTGTGTCGCCATTGATTGTATAGTCGCCATCATCAATAAACGTATTAGACAATAGTGCAGAGTTATATCCATTTGCTGAGAATGACACGAAACAATCACTGCCATTTCTCCACACTCCTACGATATTACCATCTTTTATTTTATAAGACGGGGTTTGAGGAATGGTACTACCGCTATCGTCGTCATCACCACACGCAGACAGCATAAACATGGATGCTGCAAACGCAAAGATTGGAAGCATAGAAAATCTCTTTTTCATAATTCTGTTTTTTTATAATATGGTTTACTTGGTGGCAGGGGTAAACCTGCCGTTTTGACTAATCGTCGGATGTTGGAGGTATGAGCAAACTTGCGTCTACTTTGGCGAACTCAATGATGTTGTATATGTTCAACCATTGATAGGCGAAGTCCTTGAGGGGTGTGCCCTCCTCTATCGCCATTTTCACCAAATCGAAGTCGTCAGGACACAGGTCTTCGTATATTCCGTACGGGGACAATGCGTCGGAGTAGTCTATTTCGAGCCACTCCAAACGAGTCAGAAACTTGTCGTAGGTATCAATCTTTCCGTTGGCGGCATTGATATAGAGGTCGTAGACCCGCTTTGCAAAGTCCTTGCGAATGTTATCCACATTCTCCTGTTTCTTATTGTTGGGCATTTCATATCGCTTAACCGTGTTGCGTATAGGGCTTGGTTAATGTTTAGACGAGGGTGATGTCATAGGTCGGAACTCCTCCAGCTCTACGCTTTCTTCCAACAATGAACCCTGCCATTTTAAGAAGGGCTACAGCATTGGTCAGATACGGTTCGTCCACGATGAAAAATGGAGAGCTGAATCCCGTAGTGGCAAGATAACCTATACGACAATCCAAATAGTCGGGAAGGTCATAATTGAAGATTTTTCTTCCGTCCCACCATGTTTCACAGGAGCTGTATTGTGAACAATCCGAAAATCCACATTTGGGCGTGCCTTCATAATCCACGAAACGAACTCCGAATATGGCTAATTTCGCAGACACGTCGCTCTTCCGAAAGAACTCTACGACTGCGTTCTGAAATCCCGCCGTATCGAACGGTGGCGCTTTGAACCCTTTCTCCTTGAGAATGTCCTGCGCTCTTACAAATTTTGTTACTGCCATAATTTTATCTATTTTATTGGTTAATAGCGACCTCTACAATACGAGGTCGTTAAGGCAAACATTGCTGATTGGTTCGTGATTGGTTTGCGATTGGTTTATAATGCAAAGGTAGTGATTTTATCGCTATTTCACGAATAAATGCAGCACTTTTTAAAGTAATGACGTGCCTGTAGCCGTGTTGCGTGACTGTAAGGATTTGATATGTACCGGCTGAGAAATCGGCAGGGAGCCAGGTGTCAACCTGGTGGACGGCGGATGATACGAAGCCGGTATCATTAAAGTCGGCTGCACGGCACGTCATAAGGAACCGCAAAATTCCGTTGGTTGTATTGTGGGCACGATTGGAGACGGGTGCTTTGCTGTAAGTATCTGATTTAGCCCAGTAGTGGGGCTGGGTGCGCCGGTTGTTGCAACCGGCGCTAACCCAGCCCTTATGTACTGGGATATAAACGTTGTCTCCCCATCGTGCCCGATTTAGGCTTGCAATGGCTTGTCTTCCACAAGGAGTGTGGCGCATGGCTGTAAGGTTTTGGTCGAACTCAAGCAAGCACGCGGCGAGCGAGATGGTGATAACCATCCAAGCGCCGCGTGTAAGCTTGGTGTAGCAAATGTACTCCTTCGGGGAAGACGAACGTCTGCGCTGACGTGAGTGGGCTTGAACGATGGCTGTGGCACATGTGTGTAAACGAGTGATGTAGGTCAGGTTTCTCGATGACGACGTCTGTTTGTTCGCACAGACGTCGTCATCGTTAGCAACCTGAGCGCTAAACGGATGCCATTCTTCAAGCCGAGGGCGGTGTGCGCCGCCTTGCACAGGCATTACGCCGTGGAACATTTCTGTAAGGTTTTGATTGTACCAGCCTTAGGATACGGGATACACTCTGGATTGTCCAGAGGAAATCCCGTATCTTTGAGGCGGGTATATAAATGTGGCGTCCTGCTCTGCGCAGTTCCGTGTTCTCGGAAATTCATATTGGTTTGGTTGTGGACGCAGCTTGTGTACTGCATCCGTTTTTTTAGGCGTTTGTCAGAGATTGGCTACAAGCGTGTCGTATGCAGCTCGCGAGGTCAGCAATGCGTTGCGCATGAGACCGAGCGACATAAAGCCGTCGATGCGCTCCGGTGTCTTTGCTCTGTTAGTTGTGACATTCTTTCCTCGTCCTCGTGAGATACATCCCACCTTCTGCTCCTTGGCAAAGCCAAGACCTCCGATGCGTCGCTTGCCGGTTGCGGTAGCACGCAGAGCGTCAAGAATGAACGTAGACAGCGTGTCGATGTCCTCCTTTACGTTGATTATCGGGAGGACCTGCGTTGCCCATGAGTGACCGTCATAACCCTTGTAGAGGTATCGGTTAATCATGTTTACCGATGTCGTGAGCGTTGCACCCCGTCTACAGCACGAACGCGACTCTATCTCCTTCTGAAACGTCTTGATGCGTGTAGAGGAAAGCGATATGCTGCTGCCCTTGATTGAATAGCCGAGAAACTTGAACCAATGGTTTGCGTCAAGATACTCCACCTTCTTCGGGTTGAGTTTCATCTGCATATTGCCAAGCTCCTCCGTAAGAATGTGCATCGCCTTAACGTAGTCACTACCGACATAAAGCATATCGTCGGAGTAGCGGGCGTAATAGCCTTCGAGCTGCGATAGTTTCTCGTCGATATGATACAGGATTACGTCTGCGAGCCACGAGGCTACGGAGCAACCCTGCTTCAACGACTGATACTTCTCGTGCAGCTCACCTTCGGGAGTGAAGTACAGGTCAGAGTGATAGTAGTCGCGAAGGACATCTATCAGAGCCGAGTGTCCGTACTTTTCCTCCACCTTGTCAAAAGCTGCGTCAACGAACTCCAACGGAACACTGTCAAAATACTTCGACAGATCGGACTTGAAGCCGAGCACATCGGAGGTCTGCAACGCACACATACGGCGTGACACCTCCTGTACCACCTTACCGCAGCCGATACCTTTCTGATACGAACGACAGCTCGGATGAACCATCTCGGGCATAAGCTCGAAGAGAAGGTCGTTGGCGATGGAAAGCAGCACTCGGTCGGCAGGCTCGTTCACATATACGGTACGGAACTCACCGTTGTCCTTCGGTATCTGCGCTGTGTGTGGCGGCATAATCTTGTACTTGCCGTCACGGATACGCTGATACATGAGCGCGCGCGCCTCGGGTTTGGTGAGCTTGTAGAGCACGCCTTTGGATATGTCCTTGACAACACCTTTGGCGATTGCGTACTGCCAGCGTTCGGGGGCGAAAAACATCTCTAAAATCTTATCTTCTTTCATAATTCTGTTGTTATTTAATGGTTTGTAAATAAGTCAAGCGGTTACGATGTGTAACCACTTGTGGTTTAGGCTTGTCTGCGGCTCACGGACGGGTGCCTGTCTGTAAGCAAGTGATTTCAAAGCTTGCAAGGAAGGTCCCTTGCCTGACCGATAGGCGGGTAAGGGACCTTCTTCTGCGAAGCTTTCATAAATGATGCCGAGCCACCGCAGACGGAACGGCAATTCCTTCTTGGCTGCGTACTACTTCTTAGATGCAGGCTGTTTCTTCCACTCGGCAATCTTCTTTTCGACAGAGATGCCAGAGTCCTTGATAAGCTGCTTCATGGCACCGAGGAGTTCCCAACCTTCGAGGTTCGAGGCGAGATTCTCCATGCGTGCGAGCGACTGCTTTTCCGTGGTGCAGCCATTGAAGCGTGCGCCGTGGAACAGGATGAGGTTCTTCATCGTGAAGTACGCACCAGAACCCTTGTAGGCATCGGTGAACGCCTTTGACTGCTTGGTCTGCCAACGGAGATTGTGACGGTCACGGTTGAACGCTGCGACAGCCTTGTAGAGCTGATATGCGGACTTGGAATCGCCGATTGCTCTGATAGTCCATGCAATCGGAGCGAACACAACGTTCTCAATCTCGTCAGAGAATACGTTCTTGCCGAAGATGCGCTTGTAGAGGCGACCGCGGCATTTACGCTCCTTGATTTCCCCAACGACCTTACGGAAATGGTCGAGATAATCCTCTGCCATCTCAGTCACAACGTCCTTGTTGAACCAGCGGTTGCGCTCTTCAAACGACTCCATGTCACCATGCTTGAACATCTTGTACTGGGCGAGCATCTCCTGCTCCACCATCTTCCACGAATACTCGTATCCGCGGTTCTGCAAGACCTCCGTGAAGTTGGGGTTTCCCAACTTGCCCTCGTTCATCTCTCGGAGCATGTGGAACATCTGCGCCATAACCCAACGGCGATAGAGCTTGCCGTGTGCGATGTAGCATCCTTCCATGATGCGAGAGAAAACAGGGTCGTCGTCAAGCACCTGTGTCGGAACGCCGTCCTTGACACGGACAATCATCTCTTCGCCCATAGGGAAGTAGTTGGAAACATCCACGCCCGCAGCCTTGAGAGCTTCGATACGTGCCTGTGCCGACTTCTTGTTGGGCTTCGGCTGACCTGCGCCGTTAGCGTTTGCTACCTCGTTGATAGTGAACTCACCTGAAATCATTACATTTCTTTTCATAATTCTTTTTTTTAAATTGTTAATAAAATGGTTAAAAATGTGAGTGAGATTTGCATCCCACTCTGATTTAGGCGGTTTATAGCAAATGCTACCATCTGCGACCAAATGCTACGATTTGCTTGGTTCAACCCATGAGCGCAGGATAATCAAGTCCTTGTCGTTGGGAGATTGGTAGAACCAGCTGCCCCATTCCTTCTGCCAAGTAATGTAGCCTTGGATGATGTATGTAAGCAATCTGAGTTCTAACTTGCATCTCGCCACCTCACGTTGCTCACCATACATCATATCTTCGTCTGAGAGCTCTTTCTCAGACAAAGCCTTAAAGTAGCAACGTCTGTGTGACTCGGAACGCTCAGAAGGAACGGAGTGCTTATAATTCCTGTATGCCTTTTCTATTCCGTTCAACGCAACAGACAAAGGCAAACTACCATGTTGTTTCCAGTCTCTTGCTGTGATTTCCTCGCTAACAACAACCTCTCCGTTCACTCTACATGTTCTGTTTTGGAAGTTGATAGTGAACTTCGCACCATTCTCAACTTCATTGATAATCTCGTTGCATGTCATACTCTTAATGATTTTGGTTAATAAATGTGGCGTGCCGAAGACCTCGGCGCATATCTGTACGATGCTGATTTGAAACAGTATGTGGAGATCACGAGTCCGCTCGCATTAGGGAGAGACTCGTGATCTATCGCTACTGTTTAAATAAATATGGTCTTCCGGCACGCCTTTTTAGGCTGCGCTGCCGTAGGTTAGCTCATAGAACACCAGAAGTCATCGGGCGTGAAACATACGCCTCCGTACTCCCCCTCCACTTGTTCGTCAGACACAAGCTCGTCAGCAATGGCAAGCTCTCCGTATGACGGCTCGTAGCCGAGTATGGCTTCAAGCATGGTGGACTTTAACTCTACAAGTTGTTCTCTCGATAGTTCTGATACATACATAATTCTTAAAGTTTTGGTTTATAGTGCCGTCTTCAGACGGCTTTTAGGCTGTAAACCCAAGGTATTCTGATAGGGTATCTATCATAAGCTTGGTTACACATTCATCATCTATGTCGCTGACGTATTTGTTTACGTCACATCCATAGAGTTCTTCTCCTTCTTCGACTGCTTGCAATGCCTGTCTTGGAATGTCTCCTATGACGAAATCCAAATCAGCCTTTGTCTCGCAATCGTAAATGAAATCATCAGGAATGTTGAGAAGCACGTTGTCTTTCTCATCAACGAGATGCCATTCATATTGTCCTGGAATAAATCTCACGTTGTTCATAATTCTTATGTTTTGGTTAATGTGCGCAGTCGTCAGCTGCGCTTTTAGGCTAATCCACGTGCTCGTAGATGTGGCGCATAGCATCAATAGTTCGATAGTAGTCCTGCTCCTCCTCGACTTCTACCATGCCGTCGATATAATCCTTAGAGGTGAGTGTTATTTCGTCGGCATGATACTTTTCTGTAACTTTATTTACCGCCTCCTCTACGCTGTTCGCTTCTACGCTCACAATTTTATTGAGCGTTTCTGTAATTGATACATAATATCTCTTCATAATCTTTAATAATTTGGTTAAGAATATCGCAAGAGCATTGCCACCATAGATGCCAATCTCGTACTTTCTCTCGTCCTGACGGATGATTGCCTTGCCCATCTTGTCAGTCCATTTCCATTGTAATGCCATAATTCTTCTGTTTAAATGGTTTGTAATTGTTCCCTCCGAAGAGGGATTTTTAGTCTATTAAACTCTCGTTGAGCGTGTGTTCCACAATGTCGTACTCGTAATCGGTTTCGTCGGTACACTGGGATTGGTGGTAATAACCACGCAAATCCTTAATCTGCTCTTTTGTTGCTCCGTCATCCTTGGCTACCTTACAGCATCTTCTGATGCTACCTGCTACAACAAGCAATTCTCGGCTTGCGTATGTATTCCATTTATCAGTGCGATAGAGCGCATAAACTTTCTTTGCCATAATTCTTCTGTTTGTTGGTTAATCGTACCTCCCCAAAGGGAGGCGGTTTAGGCGGTAACACATTCCTGTTCGAGCACGCAGGCAATCTCCGAAAGCGTGTCCTGGAAATTGTACTTGATGCCGAACGTTCCGAAGGCTTCAATATACCACTCCATGAGATACGTCCTGTCCTCGGCAGCCTGTTTGCTGCCTTCCGCTGCATCCAAACGCGCAACCATTTGAGGAAACAGACGGAAGTAGTCGTCGCCGGCATACTCCGAACTCCATCGTGTGCCCGTGATGTGAGCGGGATAGTCGTCCTCGATGTTGGCGAAATTGCCTTCCATGCGATGATTTTGCATGTGGAGGTATTTCTTCATCTCTCTGTTCGCTTTCATAGTAAAATCCCAAGCGAGAGATTGAATATTGAAACCCTCGAAATCAGCAAGGTATTCCTCTATATCCTCAGAGTTATCATAGTCTTCCAAACACTCACGATAAAGAGCCTCTATCGCTTTGGCAAAATTCCTGACACTGATGTAGTCGGCTACCTTTTCGGTAATCTCGCCCTTGTGCATCCAATACTCTACAATATTCTTTTCCATAATTCGTTGTTTTTAGGTTATACTTGCACTCTCCACGAGGGAGAGTCTTTTAGGCTTATAAAAACCACCACGGAATGAACTTCGCAATATTCTTAGCTTCTCTGCGGTCTCTTCTGCGCGTTTTTTCATAAACACTTCCGTTGACGCACTTGTTGGCTGAACGTTGAAACAACGCACCTACAACCCAAAAGGCTGGAATGTAGTTCTGCGGAACTTTATCCAAGTCGATGCAGCCAGAGTCGAGTATTTGGTTGATACACTTGTTGAACTCCTCTACATTCCTGTAGTTGCGAACGACATCGTTGCACTTTTTGACAAATTCTTCTCTCGTCATAATCATAAAATTTGGTTAATAAGAAACGCCCACTCTGCAAGAGCGAGCGCTTGTTTAGGCTAACCGAACATGAGCGTGTCAACCATTCTGTAGAATGTACGCTCGTCGGTGTTGTTGTAGAGATAGCAGACAAACTTGCGTCTGTCTTCCATTCTCAAAACTCTGTAATAATGCTTGAAGTCGGAGAAATTGCCGTTTATCCATGACTCGTGCATTATCTGCATCATTTCGTACTCGCCTGCCACCTCGTAGGACTTAGCCTGCTGCGCAAGCGTTCTGCTTCTCCTTTCGGATGCTCTTTTTGTTGCCATAATTCAGAAATTAATTTGGTTAAACGTTGTTCTGTGCAGATAGGCTGCACAGATTTGTTGAGGCTCAATAGCCACGATACAGGATTCTCTTGACAAGCGCATACTCGTAACCTCCGTCCTGCCCTACGCAGTAGGTAAAGCTCGGCTTGTTATTACGCAGCTCAACCCACAGACGGGAAAGTATGCCACAGCTCTCGATTTTGCCGTACTTCATGTTGTGGAATACCTCGTCGTACTTTCTTTTCTGACAGCCCAGTGCTTGACAGAAGCCGTCAGACAGCTCACGCAGAGCGCTGTCGGTAAGCTCGAACGGACGCCGCTTATAATGCTTGTTGTCGTAGATTTGTCCGCTTAAAAAGTCGTTCATCGTGAATTGTCCTGCATCGGCAGCTCTAAGTAAGCCGGCGAGCGTCTTGTAAGTTCTTTTCTTCATAATCTTATTTTTGTTGGTTTGTAATTGTTCCTGCGTGCAATCGTCACGCAGGATTTTAAGGCATTAGCGACGGAAACGGCTCATATCCACGCCGTAAATCTTTGCAAGGCGCAGAATACCATTGGCGATGCGCTCAAACCATGTACGTACAAACTGCGAGGTTCTTGCGTCTGTTCTGCAATAACCCCACTCCGTGCCAACCTTGGCAATGTCATAGTTGGTAAAGGCTACGTTCACGGTGGAACACAGACCGCTAATCCAGTATGTTAATTTCTCCAGAGTAGAGATTCTGCGTCTGTCGTTTTTGTATATCTCATCGTAGAACGCATCAAGCGCAAACTCGATGCGTTCCTTGTCTGACATGGACTCTACGTCTACTTCGTCGGAAGAGATGGAGTCAAGGATGTAAGCATACATTTTGCCGTTCACTTCGTAATCTCGTGGGTTCTTTTTCATAATCCTAAAATTTTAAATGGTTGATAAAAAGAACCCGTGACAAAACGTCACGAGTTGTTCAGGCTCAATCGTGATAAGCAATGGCTACAATCTCAACCATAGCGTCGTGAAAATCATTTTCAGATTTCGGATCATTGTAGTCGGTCATACGTGCGTTGTGCATCTTGCGAGCAGCAATCTTTGCCTTGTTTATCTGATACATCAACGAACGTTCAAAATTCTTGTCGCAATTTCTGTCTCTTAGCACAATTCTGTGATTTAATTGGTTAATAGCAGCGGAGAAAACTCCGCTCGTTTAGGCTACAATTCATACAGGAAAACATCGTCGCCGTAGGGATTTTTCGCAGTCACGTCAGGCTCCAAGGAAAATCCCTTATCCTCCGCAAATTGCTTTAGCGTATGGTTGATAAAGCATTGCGACAATTTCTTGAATGAAACGAGGTACAATTCCTTTTTCTTGATTTCTCCGCATTGTATCGTAAATACGCTGTCGTTCAAAATTTGCTCTCCGGTGTACACCTCGTTGTGCAACATGGCAAGTATGCACATGGTCTTGTTTTTTCTACTCATAATAATTCTGTTTGGTTAATGGGAGGCAGCACGAATTATCGTACCGCCCGATTTTAGGCTCTACGGCTCAATGCATGAAAATACTGCGTAGGTGTGTCTGCCGGTGTCGCTCTTCTTCATAAGCTCCGCAAACTTCACTGCGTCCTCACGGGTTGCAAACTCTCGCACGACTTTCGGTGTAAAACTCGGGTAAAACTCAAGCACTACAAAATTTTTCTCTGTATTCATAATTATGTGATTTGGTTGGTTAATAGACCCCACAATCGTGGGGATTTTTAGGCTGCGGACTCCTTCTTTACGTACTCCGCAAGACGCTCGAACGTTTCGTCGTTCTCCTCCGCCTCGTAAAAATCGTAAAATCTGAAAGACGCGACGCGGAAATCCCTGCTCTCACCCTTCTTGTCGCTCGTGCTGTAAACATCTACATAAAAGCTGTAGCCGGAGTTGTAAAGCTCAATGCACACGTTTACATGATTGTTAAAATACATATCACGCTGCATCTTCTGAACCTTAGGGAGAATTTCCTTTGCGAGTCTTCTCGCCTCTGTGAGTCTTTTTTCTGTCATAATTCTGTAATTTATTGGTTAATAGTCCGTGCGCACATATTGCGTGCGCAAAGGGTTTTAGACAATGTAAGCCACGGTCAGGAATTTGCCGTCGTAACCAAGGAACTCAACGTGTGTGTAGATTTCCTGCATCTTCGCGAATACGCTCTCCATGAACAGAGAACCCTCGCACTTAACTCTTCGTGTTGCCATAATTCATTTGTTTTTATTAGTTATTTATCGTACTGCCTAATTCGCAGGCAGTTTTTTAGGCTGAATTTTTCAGAACACGAAATCCACGTAAACAAGGCGTGAACCTTTGAACTCGCTCCAATAATTCACATTGTCGTACTTGTACGCCTCGAATTTTTTGGAACTTCTGTTGTACTCGTCACGCACCCACACGGGAGCGGACTCTGAATTTGCCAAGCGGAAAAACTCGCCACGCTTGACTCTGCGCATTTCTATCTGTCTCATAATTCTGTAAGGTTGATTTATCGTACTGCCCCATATAACAGGGCAGCATTTAGGCTGAAAGTTTCCAAGCACAATTATCGTACTAATCACTCTCCACATTGCAGCCGAGCAGGAATTTTTCCAAGCGCAGCGTACTGCGGTACAGCTCAACGCTGAACCAACGACCATTTTTCGTACTCGTCCAGAGATACCACACAAACAGAGCGTAGAAAATTCCAAGCACATTTCCAATTATCGTACCGCTTACAAGCAACACGCACGGGAGCAGCTGAATAATTCCAAGCACAATTATCGTACTTGAATAGATAATCTGTCTTTTCTTCATAATCATAGAATTTTATTGGTTAATAGTTGGCAGCCTGTCGGCTACCATTTTAGGCTAATCGCTCACGTTGAAGAATAACAGCTCCGTGTCCTCGAACATATCAAGGCACAAATCGGGCTTGAGCCAACTGAAATAATAGAGCGTATCGCCACGCTTCTTGTACACGCCTATCCAAACGCCTGCGGGCAGCGTGCGGTTTTCGTTCGTTCCGTAAAACTCTCCTGTATTCACAGGTTTGAGGTGCATATTAATAAGCCACTGAGTGTTGTCCAATCCCTCACGGTTGATTGCGTCAAATACTTTGAATGTCTTTAATGTCATAATTCTAATTTTAGTTGGTTAATAATAGGAGCTGCGTGAATGTCACCACGCACGCAGCCATTGCCAAGGAGTCACGCTCTCGTTGCGTGTCCCAGAACGCTGCACCATATTGTACAGCGTACCCCTTTGGGCATTGTCGCCGTCTCATGGAGAACGGCAGCGAGTAACCGCCCAATTCCTCGCACGTTTTCACGGGATAATCCCGCACGTCGCACACACATTGTGTGCAGTTAGGCTCCACGTACAACCTTATGAACGTATTGCAGACTTCTTGGTGATACCTCACACGGAATAAGCAATAACTATCCGTGACGGCTGCTTTTTAACCAGAGCGCGCAGCCGTAACAAGCGCAGCACGTTAGGAACTCGTCCATGTGTGCCAAACTTAGAATATGAATTATGAATAACTCCCAAAGTTTCAAATTTTGCAGTTCGGGAAATTCCTGTCTATTTCCTTACAGGAAAATCCCGCTTGCAAAATCCCATAACAAAGGGCGTGGCACGTCCGACACGTGTCACCATTTATTTAAATAAATCTGTAGATCGATTGTTTTTTAGATTTTGGCACGTTGCACAAAAAAGAGCACAACGAGGAACACCCACACACCACGATGAGGTATCTAAAAACGTGTGGGAAAATAAAAGACCAGAGAAAAACAGTGGGGAAAAATAAGGACACAAAAAACCGCTTGCAACTCAAAATGAATTGCAAGAAAATTTCAGGTGGGGCGGTTGCTTACCGCTCCACCTGAATACGTTTGGCGTTGGTTTAGAGTTTGAGGATACCGGCAAGATACATTTGTTCGGCTTGTACTTCCGATATACCGAACTTTGCAACGGCTGCGTTGAGTGCGCGTTCCTTGCGTGCCAACTCATTAGAGCGTTTCGCATACTGCTGCATGAATGTGAACGCCTTGACAACAAAAGAATTAACCTTATTGACGGTGTTCACCATATTCGGTAGCTTGTCTATAAGTCCAAGACCATACAGGCGGCGATAGTTGAACCATGTCGCCGTATTGGTTTGTTCTGCGACTTCTGCGACCGCAACCGCAACCGCTTTTTTGAACGCCTTGAGTGCCTGTTTGTCTGCGTTGGCTACTCTTAGCTGATACGCTTCGTAGCGTTCTTTTGCCTTCTCGAAATCGGTTTTTAGTTGCTTGTAGCGGTCGTCGCTTTCGTTCGCATCGTCTAAAACTTCTTTCAGACGGCTTGCAAGTTCTTTTGCTTCGTCTTCTGCTACCTCTTCCACCCACGGCAAAAACATCTTTGTATAACTGGGGTTTTCCTGTTCCTTTGCCAACTTCTGGGCGTTCTCAACTGTATTAATTAACTCTGAATTTCTGTTTTCTACTTTAGTTGCTTTCATAATTCTATATATTTAAATTGGTGAATAAATTCTAATTACTTCTAAAGTCTTTGCAGCAACCAAAGGAAACGACTAATTTTGCATTGGTGAATAAATTAGAGCGTTCAACGCTTTAGTTGCTGGCGGTGTAGTCTGCATTGGTAGGCCACACCGCCTTTTAGTGTATCACTATTTTAAAGACCGCCACACAACAGGGTTATTACCTTTGCCCTGTGCGTTGTCGTGGGTGTTTCTCCCTTTCGACACTACAAAGGTACGACAATTTTTGACCAAAAGCAAATATATTAACACTTATAACAATGTTATAACTAATTGATTTTCAACGTGTTACACATTTTAACAACGGTTAATTCTTACGATATAACACCATATTTGGTTAATTTGTGTTTAATAAATTAAGAAACAAGCCGAATTTAAATGTATTTAACAAAGCGTGAAACATTATATTTATACGCATTTAGTGTTAATATAAACGTGTAAAACGTTGATTTTCAGTGGGTTACAACTTTATATAATATCACAAAACGTGAAACACCAAAATGTAGGATTAACACTTATTAACGTTATATTATTGCATATAATATAAAGAAAACAGGGCGCACCCCCCTGAGAATTGGCTATTTGTCGATATAGTCACCTCTTTTAAAAATTTTTTCTTCCGATTTTTGGCTAAGTGTAAACTTATGTTCCTATTTGTTAAAAACTGTAAACTTGTATATTTATGTATATTCAGTTTTATTAACTTCCAGGCGGTCGAAACCGGGAAGTGGAACGTCTGTCTGTCGCCGAATAGCTATGTATATTTATTATACACTCGATGTAGGATAAAAATGCACCAAAAACCTCGTATTTACGGGAGTTTGTGTATGATTGTAGAACTTATTTTGTACCTTCGTTTCAGAGGCGTGTGAGGATAGGGGTTGGAAACCTTATCATACACTACCTACACAAACCTCGTGTTTATCGGGGATTTGGCTGCATTTGAAACCTACATAAATGGTGCATTTCTCTGGAAATATAACCTGCCGGCTCTCCGGCATGAAAAATCGGAGTTAGTTATCGGATACAAAAGTAGTAAAATTAATTGTAAAAGTATGCGAAAGGACATAAAAAGTTTCCACGATGCCATAATGATGAAGGACAGAAGGAGGGAGAAGCGTCGCAGATGGAGCAAGCGGCTGAAAATTCTGACGATATTCGGAGTTGCGCTGCTCCTAACAGCCGCCATAATATTGGCTTTCACAAAGTCATTGGCTATTGGTTTTATGGTATTGGGGTTTGCATGTATTCTACCATACGGACTGTATGAATTTTATAACGAATGTTAAATATGGAGTCGGGAATTACAGAGGATAGCATGTTTAGTATGCCGATAAAAGAAGCTATAGGTTATTTTAAAATAATGGTTTAAATGAAGAAAAAAAATAAAAATAGACGAATACTCTACGGGTATCGTAATTTGCGCGAGTTATCGGAAAGAGCTTTGCGAAATCTTGATGGAGCGATGGATAATGCCCATGATGTAGCTGTGATGCGCTATGTCTTGTTGCAGTTCACTAATTGGTTCAAGACTGACTTCAAGAAACTGCCACTATTCGAGAAGAACCCGTTTACGGATTGTACCTGCAACTGCTTCGTGCAGTTTATCGCCGACTGTATGAGAGATATTACGAAAGAGAAAAACAAGAACGAGATATGAAACAGGAGTTATTGGATGATTTGCAGCGTCTGCTGAAATGCCCAAAGCCAAAGACGGAGTGTGCTGACATGGCTTTGCTGGACGGTGCGTTGAGCGGATGGAAGGATGAGGCGTACGACCTGAAAAGAGAATTGAACAACGGTGATCCGACTGATGCTAAGTGGCTGGAGCGTCCGATAAAAGTCGAAATGCTGCCTCGCGGTTTAGACCGTCTCTGTCTTGACAACTTCGGGCAATATGCGCAGAAATACTACAATGCGGCTATCACGTTCCGCCGCCTCATGTACACGCTCATTTACTATCATACGCATTCTAACCCCACAAACAAAGACAGAAACGCCTACGAGCTTGCGCTGCGCGAGATGGAGGAGATATGGGTGCCATATAATGAAAGGAGTAGCAAAGGATAGTAATTCGAGGATGATAAAGATAATAAACAGACTTGCCGACAGCGGATTTGCCAAGGTTGGATTTCGTGAGGTTACTCCTTGCGAACTATGGAATAAGGTTGTAGATAATCATATCGTTGAAGTTTACGGCTTAGATAATAATTCTGACAACCGCGAAATGTTAATGGATTTTTTACAAAGAAATGAGTAGTAACAATGATTAACAGAGAGGACATTAAGGAGGGCTTGAAGTTTAGATTGCCAAATAACAAAATCGAGCGTAAGCATCAAGGTGCCACGGATATGTGTGAATCCATCCAGTATCTGACAACGCTGAAAACTCCGCACGGAGACAAAAACTATGTAACGCCCAAAGTACCGCTTTTCGAGGTGTGCGGCGGTCCGAAGCTGATAAGCTCCGCTGACAAGAAAGACCCGCATTGCGCATGGGTCGGCGAGTACATCAAGGTTCGCAGCGATGCGATCTGGAAGAAACCGTTCTACATATCCCTGAGCGACGTGATGCAACACGGATTAGTTGACAATAAAACCCTAAAGGACGTGTTGCGTAATGAGCGTGAGGGTAAGTCCACGCGGTTAATCCCAAAGAAGTGTGTAGCGTTCCGCGACATTACCAATGGCATGTACGACACCTTCAAAGCGAAGAACCACGACTACGGCAATAGCTTCTCGGAATTGTTTGCGGAGTGCGGTATGACATACGCCTACGGGCACCTGTCCGAGAAGCTAAAGCGCGTGAAGTCTCTGATGTCTGACGAGGCGAAGGTAAAAGGCGAGAGTATGAGAGACTCGTTGCTTGACCTCGCCAATTATGCGGTACTTACAATCATGGAACTTGACAAAGCAAAGAAATAATTGCAACTTAAAATCTAACAATATGCAAGAGATTGTATTTAGAAGCAATGACAACCAGGCTCTGACAACGAGCGTGATTGTTGCAGAGAAGTTTGGTAAAGAACATAAGCATGTCCTCGAAACTATCAGAGGTATCCTTTGTGCGAAAGCCGACAATTCGGCTTTCGTTGACAATCAGCAACTTGCAAAGATGTTTGCTCTTACTGAGGTAGAGCAGCCTATGCCTGCCGGTGGCGTTAAGAAAATCCCAATGTACGTTATGAACCGTGACGGCTTTACACTGCTTGCTATGGGTTTTACCGGTGCAAAGGCTTTGGCTTTCAAGTTGGAATATATAAACGCCTTCAACGCCATGGAGCAACAGATACGTCAGAGTTCTGGTGTTCCCCAGTCATTTGCTCAGGCTCTCCTGCTTGCGGCGAAGCAGCAGGAACAGATAGAGGCTCAGCAGAAGCAGCTTGAGATGCAGAAGCCGAAAGTAGAGTTCTTTGAAGCAGTGGCTGAAAGCAAGACCGCCATCGACATCAAGGCTGCTGCGAATACCCTCCACTTCAAGAATATCGGCAGAAACAAGTTGTTTGAAATTCTGCGCAACGCGAAAATACTCATGTGGAACAACCTCCCATATCAGAAGTATGTTGACTGTGGATATTTCCGCACGATAGAACAGAAATACACAACGCATGACGGTGTGAAAATTAGCATCAAGACCCTCGTCTATCAGAAGGGAATGGATTTTATCCGCAGGACACTTAATAATTTGGGTTACAAACAGGTTGAGCAATGACTAAGGACTGGAACGGAAACAGCAAGAGCACCTTTATAACAATCGGTGCGAGCAACCACACGGACAAGGAGCGTGAGGCGCACGATTTCTATTGCACCGACCCTGTGGCGATTGACAGACTTGTCCGCAGCTTCGAGCTTCCGAAGAAGATTTGGGAGTGTGCCTGCGGTACGGGCTGCCTGTCGGAGCGGCTTGCGGAGTTAGGGCACGATGTGGTGAGCACCGACCTTATAGACCGAGGTTACGGCGATGTGCAGGACTTCTTCAAGGCTGACGCGATGCCCGACGGCTGCGAGTGCATCCTGACTAACCCACCCTACAAGTACGCACTGGAGTTCGTGCAGCACTCGCTTGACCTGCTTCCTGACGGAGGTTTGTGCGTGATGTTCCTCAAGACAGCGTTCCTGGAGGGTCAGAAACGCTACGAGAGGCTTTACAAGACCATGCCGCCTAAGACCATACTGCAATTCTCAAAGAGAGTTCTGTGCGCAAAGAACGGCAAGTTTGCGGCTATGCGCAATGGGGGGGGTAGTGCGGTCAGCTACGCATGGTTTGTATGGCAGAAAGGTTACAACGGAGAAACAACCGTAAAATGGATATGAGCAAAAACAGATACCACAACAAAGCACCCTACTCCACCCTGCATCCCGACGCAAGGCACTGGACTCGCAAGGGGAACTCGTGGAAGCAGAAGGTTAGCTACGATACCGAGGATGAGGCATGGGAGTTTCTTGAGCAGAACCCGAAGCTGAAAACAATGGGAGAAAGTCCGTATTTCTGCGAACTGTGCTCAAAGTGGCATATAGGCAGATTACATAAAAAATAGTTGAGAATATGGATTGTTGGAGTGTAAATTTCTATAAAGCGAATTGTAAAAGAGCGGCTGATATTCTTGATAAAGTGAAAAAGGGTATATGGCTGTTTTTGGAAGGCGAAGAAATTGTAAGGAAACGCGACTTCTCTATACACAAATATGGTGCTCTTTCTTGGGAAAGTAAATATGGGAGTCCTACACCATTTCTTGCCGAAGTTGAAGAAAAGGAAACTATTTTAAAGCCAGCTTTCGATGCTAAAGGACTGTATAACATAAGTAACGTCGATAGTAAAGGATATGCTTTGTTTAGAACAAACAAAGACCATGACTGTATAATCATGGACACGCGATTTTTTCTGTTAGGTCTTGGATTGAAAGATGTTTAACATAAATAGTTGATATATGAAGAAGTTTTTATTATTTGCATTAGTTGCGGTGGTGTCGCTATTGGCATTGTGTAGCAGGAGTCAGAGATTCCAAGGAGGCAATCGTAAGTTGTACGACACTATTACGGTTTACTCTGTCGATAAAATTGTAGAAACGTCTGGTAACAAAGAAACGTTTGGTACAGAGACCTATTATCTCGTTGCCACAGACAAGGGAGCATATCGAATAGATTTGTATGGAGTCTGGGGTAATGCCCAACTCGTTGGAGTTATAAAACAGGGTAGAACATATATCGTTAAAACAGAATGGTTTGATGCTCCAATCATTAAGGAATACAAACGTATAACTAAGCTAATTCGCGAATTGTGAAAAAGAAAGGATATTACGAGTATAACCCTGTGGTCTACCCGAGGCAGCTATACGTTATGATCGGGGCGACAAAGGAAGATGTAGAAAAGTGTTTTGACGACACTGGCGACTGGAGTCAGGACGGCGACGGCGTTCTGGCTACCACGATTCCCGAAGTTCAAAGCAAAGCGGATGGCAGGCACGGCAATTTGGTTGTGTTCAAGTCAAAAAGCAATATGGATGCAGGAACGATGGCGCATGAGGCGTTCCATGTTATGAGTGCCATGATGGACTTGTTGCCGCTGCACTGTGAGCCATACGGAACAAACGAACATCTCGCGTATCTCTTGCAGTGGATAGTGGACTGCACCAATAAGGCTCGTTTAGGTGTCGGTGATTTTGTAGAAATTAAAGATAAGGAGGAATAGCTTATGGATAAAAATGAGAAATTAAAACTTGGCGACATCTTTCTCGCGCCAAAAGAGTTTCTCCTAAATAATTCAGTCGGAAATGTAAAACAGAAAATAGAGAGTTGTGCGGAAGTTAGAAAAGATGGCAGGGTTATGTGCGCGGTTGTTGAGGACACAAATTCTGTTTTCCCACATGAATCATTATATACAATCGCTATAAAACAAAAACAATTTGCGCCTCGAATTAGGATTTGTGTCAGTAAGGACTATAACCATGATAGTTTTGAATTACTTTCTAAAGAAGAGATGAAAGTTGCTGGTGTTCTTTGGTTTTATTTTGGGGTTTAATATAAAGAAATAGCTTATGAAGCCGATTATAGTAATTAACCTTCCGTTAGGAATGGGTATTGATAGAAAAATCACAGAGCCTTATGGCTATGATTTCTTCTATGGAGATAAAAACATCGAAGCCCAGTGGAAGAAACTGAAAGAACTCCGAGAAACGGGTGGTGTTATTATAGTTCAACCAAGCTGTGATAGCGCAATTCGCGAATTGTTGGATTCTTGTATTGGTGAGGATGGTTTTATTAAGGATTGTGGATTGCATACGGTTCACACGAAAGAGCATGGAGATTTTTGTATTATCCTTTTTCATAACCCGCAAAGCGTTATGGCTGACAGAGCTTTTTGTATGATGAATAGTAAAAATAATAGCTTATGACTAAGAAAGAAGATGGATGCAAGAAGCATTACAAGTGCAAGGACTGCGCGATGTTCGCAGACGAGGATGTAGACAGCGCACCCTATTGCCTCGCCAAAGACCTCTACACGTTCGTAATGGGCGAAGATGAGGCTTGCGAGGAGTTTGTAAAGTGGAACGGTAAGAAATAACAAGCAAAGATGAAGATAGAAGATTTTAAGGTAGGTAAGTTTTTTCTCGCTCCTATGGAGTTTTTTACCGAAAACTCTACAAGAGAGATTAAGCAACAAATTGAAACATTTGCGTTCGTTACAGATGGCGGAATGGTTATGTGTATGGTTGAAGAAGATACAACATCCGTTCTTCGCCGTGAATCTCGGTTTGTATTCTCCGTAAAACCCAAAGACAATTACATGCCTATCACAAGGGCTGTCGTTCACAAGGAAGGTCGCGACTTTAGTCGCTTTAAGGCTCTTTCGGACAAGGAAGAGCCTGAATATGGAGTTCTTTGGGTTTTGCTTAGATAGCACCCAACAGGGGTTAGGCCGTAAAATACACACGATAATAAACAAAAACAAAATGGAAAGAGAGAAGATAGTAATAGAGCTTTGCGGCGGCAGGATGCCCGAAAAGGCGCACGATGCCGATGCGGCGTATGATGTGTTCACAAAGGAAGATGTGAAGTTGTACGATTGGAGCCGCTGTGCGATACCTCTCGGCTTCAAGATGCAGCTCCCTAAACACTTAGCTGCGGTGATACAGCCAAGAAGCGGTATGTCTTCCAAGGGCTTGTACGCCCAAAGAGAGTTCTTTAACGGAGAGCGTACTGAAGTCCGCATTGATGCCGACGTTAAGCTCGGCTTGATAGATAGCGGTTATACCGGCGAAGTGAGCGCAATCGTAAGAACCTACGGAATTGATACTCTCAGTGTAAAGAGGGTTTTCATTCCAGCCGACACAAAGATTGCGCAGATGCGTATCGTGGAGATACCAAACACAGAGCTTGTGAGCGGCGTTATCAAGAAAGAAGAAAACGACGACAAAGAAAGCAACGACAAGAAGCGTGGTGACAACGGCTTTAATTCAACAGGAGTAAAGTAATATGGCAAACAAGACATACATCGGCATAGACCCAGGCTCAAAGGGTTTCATAGCAGTAATGCACCCCGACGGCACGCGTGAGTATTGCTCCTTACAGGACTGCGATTATCACGATATTGCAATATTTCTGAAAAACATCAAGACGGTGTGCGATGAAAATTGCGTGTGCTGTATGGAGGAGATACACGCCATCTTCGGTTCGTCGGCAAAGTCAACGTTCTCGTTCGGGCAGACATTCGGAGTGCTGCAAGGTCTTCTGATTGCGCTTGAGATACCCTATCATCTTGTGCCTCCAAAGACATGGCAGAAGGAGATTTGGATAAACCAGGACAAGGTCGCCAAGAACAGCGGTGGAAAGAAAGGCACGGACAACAAGGCGACATCCATCAACGCCGCAAGGCGATTGTTTCCTACCGAAGATTTTAGGCGTAACGGCAAGTGTAAGAGTGTGGACGATAACAAGTGCGACGCAACGCTGATATGCGAATACGGGCGAAGAAAATGCCTTTAGAGAGGATAAAAACATTGTTAAACTAAATAAGTATAGATATGGATTTTGGAAAGAAGTTATATTGCGGCAATTTTGTGGTTACAAAGAAGTCGCGCAGTCTGAGCAAGCAGGAGTTGAAGGAACTCCGCGACAAGGAAGGTATCCGTGAGGATGTCCGCAAGCATCTGACACGAGGCTCGCTTCCGTACATGTGCGTCGAAACGGTCGGCGGTGGATGGAAGGTGGAGTTCGGTATCGGCACAACGATGTTCGAGGCAATCGACGAGCTCGGCATGGTTCGTGACGAGAAGGGCGACTGGCGCACCCACGGAACTGAGGGCAAGAACGCAGAGGCTATCTTTACCGGCATGTTCGTTGATACTACCGTTGTCGGTGATGCGGAGTACCAGACCGCAAAGATGAAAGCCATGAGCGAGTATATCGAACGAAAAACGAAGCATGACAACGAACAGCTATGGGTGGAAAAGTAGAGAAACTTTCGGCTAAGATGAAGTCGCAGGCGGTCGGCTTGGGTCTGTGCCAGCAATGGACTGACGAATGGGCCGACGGCACGTCGAAAGACGAGCTTGTCGAGAAGTTTGTCAGAGGCATTGACTTCTGCATAGAACACAACTTTCCGTCGTGCGAAGTGATACGGAAGGAGTTCGGAGATGTCATTCACGACCACGGCGTGTACGTGGACGAGAACGTGCTTGCGGACGACAAGCCGACGGTGATATTAAACGGAGAGTGCGTCGCAGGACTGACCTACTCCGGCAAGAGCTGCGGCGACATATATGTAAGGCATGACTGCGAGGCGACTGTATTTGTAAACGGCCTTGCGAGAGCGTTTATCAACATGTACGACAATGCGGAGGTGGAAGTGTATTGCGAAGAGGGTGCAAAGGCTTTCGTCTATCTGCACGGCGGCAGGGTCAGAAAGACGCGAGGTGATGTCACAATTAGAGAAAAACACAAGGAGAAGGAAGAATGAAAAGAAGTAGTGGTGAGGCGATAGATTCGCTGTACGGGCAGTTGAAGGCATTGAGTGCAGACGCGAAGTACGGCTTCGGTATGTACAGAACCGACTGGGGCAAGGTAAACAGCGAGAGCTGGAACAGGCTCCTGGTGGGCTTTTGCAAGAGTATCAGGGAACTTGCCAAGGACTGCCCTGTAAAATATTTTGCAGGAGCGTTCTATACGTTCAACGGAAAGATATACGAGGTGGTTGAGCCGATTGTTGTGGAACAGGCTTACCAGTTGCTTATGGAGGACTTGTTCATAGCACCCGTGCTCGGTCGTTCCACAATCAGAAAAGAGTCGTTCATCGACACCATCAAGAACTACAACGTGCTTGTTCCGCAGTTCGATGTTGTGGCGTTCGCCAACGGTGTTGTTGACTTCGGTCTTGCGCGTGTGGCTCCTACGGCGATGCCATTCTCTCCGCATTATCATGTGACTTACTATCATCCGTATAACTTCGATCCGAAAGCGAAGTGCAAGAAATGGGAGAGATTCCTGCTTGATGTGCTGCCCGACAAGGACTCGCGTGACATCTTGCAGATGTTCATGGGACTCGGCTTGGTGCAGCGCGGCGACGCATACAACCCGTATGAGGGAAAGATGTCCGACAAGATAGAGCTGTGCCTTATGCTTATCGGTAGCGGAGCAAACGGAAAGAGTGTGATATTCGAGGTTATGTGCGCCCTGTTCGGCAAAGACCGCATATCAAAAATGGACTATGCGGAACTTACCGCTGACGGTGACGAGGGCATGAGAGGGCGCTACCCTATCCGTAACGCCATCTTCAACTGGTCTTCCGACTCCGACCCGAAGAAGTTCGGACGCAAGAATACGGGCATGTTCAAGAGGCTTGTGAGCGGAGAACCCGTACCGTACAGAAAACTTGGCGAGAACGTACTGGAGTCAAAGAGCCTTCCATACCTCATCTTCAATCTCAACGAGCTTCCGTTCCCCGAGGATGTTACCCTCGGCTTTATCCGACGCTTGCAGTACGTCAGCTTTGACGTTACCATCCCGAAAGAGAAGCAGAATCCTCGTCTTGCTGCGGAGATTATCAAGGAGGAGCTTTCAGGTGTGTTCAACTGGGTTCTTAAAGGCGAGCGTATGTTGAGAGAGCGCAAGTTTCAGTTCCCGTCTGCGGAAGGTTCGCGCAAGCAGCTTATCCTTTCATATCTCGGCACGCAGCCCGTGCTGGCATGGCTCAAGGCGTATGAGATACGCTGTGACAAGGGAACGAAGGGCGAGATACCAGTTTGGATAAACGCTAAGACGCTGTATGACAGCTTCAGACAGTTCTGTGAGGATAACAATCTTGAGGAAAAGGAGATTCCGTCACAGCAGAAGTTTGGCAGAGTGATGTGGAACTCCTGCAAGTTCTACAAGAAGCGCACGCCAAGCGGAGTTATCTACGAGACATACGGCATCACGGAAGCAGACCTTGCGGAGCACTTCCTTATATCCAACATGAAGAGCGCGGAAGAGACGCAGGAATACAGCTTTATCAAGGACGACCTGCCTGCAAAGAAAGAAGAGTAAACAGAGATAGTTATGGAAGAGTGTATCATTAAAATCATCGAAGATAAGTATGCTCTCGAAATGGGCCTGCGTATCATCATGGAGACGGCAGAAAGAAAGGCACTTCCAGAAGAGGTTTTTCTGCCGACCTTCAATGACAGTTTGATTGAAGAAACGTTCATGGCGACGCTTGAAAAGGTTGCCGGCAAGAAGTACAAGTAGAAACAGGAATAGCCTTGCAGCAAAGAGATTACTGCAAGGCTATTCCTGTATTTATTTATCTTTCTTGTTTTTATAAAGAAGGCAATTTTTACACGAAGTGGGATAGTTGATTGGTAAATAGTAGTGACAAGTATTGTTCTCCACATCTATCTCATCCTGCTTGATTTTGTTATAGTCCGCCTCAAGCGACACAATCTTCAGCCAGTCAGGAGAGCCTTTCTTGGCTTTCTTTTCAGCAGCTACCAGCTTGCGCAGAATGGATTCCTTTGAAGTTTCCTTTGCAAGTTCCTCCGCGGTTATCTCGTCGTTCTTCGGCGAGTTTGTGCCCTGTACATCCGCAATGCGCGCCTGAACTGAGTCGAGTGCTTCGAGCTTCTCAATCTCGCGAAGCAGTTCAGCTTTGGCCCAGTTTAGGCCCTGGCCTTGGAAAGCTACATTCCAAGCGTCGCCTTTACCCCACCCTGCCGCACGCAGGTCGGCATATATAAGATATGAAATATCCGCCATGTTGTACTGCTTTTTCAATTTGTACATATAGGCAGACAATGTGTATTCTGACATAATGAATTGTTTTTATTACATGATTACATATTTGAATCCTCCTCGATAAACTATCCCATTGCTTTTTATATTGTTTATCCTCAAAAAACCTCGATATAACTCGTTAGCTTTCTCGGCTTCACGCATACTCTTATAAGTAGCAACCATATTTCCGTCGCAGTCGTATTTGATGACTTTTTTTAATATTCCCCTCTTTTTTATGGAATAAGGTCTTAGTTTCTCTCCATGAAAGGCGAACCTATAACCTTTGGAACTTTTTGTTATACCGTTACACATCAGATACATTCCCCTTCGATTTACTCCAAATTCTACGCATGCGTCATTACTCAGTTGGCATGTTTTTATGAAATTTCCATTGATGTCATAAATATCTATTGCACGATTAGTTCCATTTTTTACAAAAGCATTTTTCGCGTTTATTTTGCGATTACCGTAATTGCAATTATACTTTGCATCACAATACTCTAAATTTTCTACACGATTATCCTTTTTGTCCTCGTTTTTGTGGTTTACTTGCGGCAGCTTCTTGTCATTTTTGAGAAAGGCGTTAGCTACAAGCCTGTGTACATACCTCATTCTACCTTTCCCATTCTTCCATAAAGAGACCCAAACATAACCATTCCCGTTATCACAAAAAGCCATTATATGCCCTTTGGCAATTTGCCCAAAGGAATTTGGTTTAATCCGGTCAAGAGCACGTATTCTGCCCATAGAACTGACTTGGTACATACCCTCGTACCCCTCAATATCTTTCCATATTTCTTGGTTTTTCATACTCGATGCGTTTAAATTATCCCGATGATTAAATAAAGGGGAAGACCCACCGAGATAGCCTTGTCAAGAGGTAGCTACTCCTCTCTATCCCCACCTGTAAAATTACTAAAAATCAACGAGATATGCAACATTATTCATCTTTTTTATTATAAATAAATTTTACAAAACATCGACAATTCGAATGGAGCGGAGGATAAGGGTCTCCAAAGTGGTGAATGTAAGTGGTTTCATCATCACAAATTGGGCATAAATAACTGGAGCCTCGAAAGATGTAGTAGCCTATCGCCCCATGTTCCTTGCCGTACTGCTGTTCAGCTCTACCCCATGCGACGGCTACCATTTGTCGCGCGTTGCGGACGATATTCTGATACGCCGAATGAAATATGCCCTTGCCGTATGAAGGCGTGGCGATGTTTATATCCTCCTTTCTTGCCTTCGTGATTACGGACGCGGTGTATGGGTCTTTATATCCAGTACGTATTGCGGACATGAGCTGCGAGTCAGTGTATTTCATCAATACGCCCGCCTTGCACATACGCACCATGTCCTCCGCAAAGTTTTTCAGATAACTGGTGGTTCGCTCCATTGATGTCCTGCCGAACACCTTTGACACAAGGAAGTCTTCCGTGCTCTCCGTACCGATATTCAATATCGAGCAGGCGGTCTTTGCGCAGACGGCGATGTCACTTTCTATTCCGTCAGCAACGCCTAACGCAATGCGCTGCGAGGCCGCAATAAACCCATTCTCGTTTGTCAGTGTCGCTCCCCTCCTGTATTTGGAAGCGAGCGACGCTATCTCACGGGCGACCTTAAACAGCCGCTTCTGCACGCGCGACTCGCAGGCTATCTGCGCTTTCGTTCTGTTAAGTGCGTATTCTCGTGACTCCATAAATTCACATTATTCATTTGTGTACCTCCATTTATAACCAAAAGCAGAAGGAATTTTTCCTCTGCAACAATCCGTTATATCAGTACCAGATTTTTTGCCAAGGCTTTTTGCTGCCTCTATTATGCTATTATATCTGGCTACTTCGTTTCCGCCAAAAGTTATCTGTAAAACCGCCCTACTACCTTTGCCTTTCAAATCCGGTCTTGGACCTTTGTGCCCAACAGGAATAAATTCGTTTTCTTTTTTCTCTACAATAAAGCGATAATCTCCGATACAGACAACACCATCGACAGCCTTTGTTCTTGATAGCTTGTGTCTATCGAACCCAAACTTTCTTCCGACAGCAGATACGCTTGCAAAACGCTCTATGGTGTTTCCTTCATTATCAATCAGTAGAACGTATTTCTGATGTCGCAATGGTTTGCATATACTCCTATCAATCTTTTTATGTTGCTTCTTTATTTCATAAGAGAAAGGATCTCCGTCATACCTCCACACGAAACCATACGCTGAATGGTTCTTGTGTGCCACGCAACTTGAGACACATGCAGAACGGCCGAAGATTTTGTGGATTTCAGGAATACCACCATCATACGTCTTGACAAGCTTGCCATCCAATGTATATTGGTTGACCTTGAAAGAGTTTCCTCTTTTCTTGACGTTTATCTTGAGCTCGGGATGATTCTCGTAGAAACTTTTCAGTGCATTCCTTCTTTTTTCTCTAACAGACCCGTATGTATTATTATACTCATAAGTACACCATTCTAAGTTGTCAAGAACGGAATTAGAGCGGTCTTCGTCTATGTGATTTACGCATGGGTAATTATTAGGATTAGGGATGAAAGCCTCTGCTATCAATCTATGGATGCTAAAAGACTTATTCTTCTCTCCTGCCCATAAATTCACTTGTGGATACCCGGTGTTGCTACACACTTTAACTTTCATAAGCTTCTCCTCTCGGTGTACATGCCTACCGATAGAATCTACAAGGTCGTAAGCCAATGACTTTACTCTTCCAAGAGAGCTGATCATATAACGATTCTCTAAACCGACGACTGGTTTCCAAATTTCTTTTTCTGATTTCATATCTCGAATAATTAAGTTAATCTCGAAAATACAGAAGAGGAAGGGTGTCGAGATTTCACCCTTGTCAACAGGTAGCTACTCCTGCCTATCCTCACTACAAATATACAAAAAGTATTGCATATTTATGCACATATCGAATGTGTATGCAAACGTTTTAAGTATATTTATACTTAGTGTTTACTGTTCCAGTCCTTCCAATTTTGCTCAGAGCCATCTTTTCTGTTACCCCAATGGTCTGTGTCCACCGTTCTTGGTCTGCCTTTTTTGCCACGACCTGTATTGATGTCGTCGCCAGGCTGCTGATTGTTAATTTTTGCAAGTGCTTCCTCCTGCTCGATGTTGTTCTCAACCTGTGCCTCCTGACGTTGGATGTCGATGAGCAAGTCCTGCTGGTCTTCCTCTTTCTGCTCGCGCATGATACGAGTAAACTCGTCGTTTTTCGAGAACTTGGAATTGCGCTCAGAAGCAGTCTGCTTCGAGAGGAATTTGTTCTGAACCGCAGTGGCCAGGTTGGTGATAAGCTCAGTGTCGTTCTGATGAATATAGCTCTCAATCCACGCATTGACCGGCAGTGCAACCATTGAGGCCATGCAGTTGTTCTCCGTTCCGATGCCAAACTTAGTTATACGCACCAACTGGTCGAGGAATGGCTGCAATCTCTGCGCGTCGTTCATGGCAGCTTCGAGGGCAGGAGAATATAGCAGCTTGATTGCAACACCAGGCAGGTCTCCCGATTTGAGTTCGGGCGGCTTCACGGTAAACGAAAGCTCATAGATGAGGTCATAAGACTTGTTGAGCTGTGTAGCGAAGGCGTTTGACGCGTCCGTGCCGTTGAGGAACTCCGCCCTGCCGTCCGTGTCGGTAATCATGATCGTCTTAGCAGCGCCGTTGGTATCGCCCTTTATCTCTATCTCATCCCCCTCGCCGGTAAGCGTGAGTATCGGGAAGGCGTACGCCTTGTTGTTCTCGCAGAGATACGAGAACGCCTCCTCATAATCCTCGATATTGCGCTGTACGGCAGACCAGCAGGGGCCGTCCTCGTTGCGGGCGTATGCTGCAGGTATGAACGGGAAGCCGTGTCGTTTATCTTCGACGCAGGCATATTCGGACACACCGAAGATAGACGCGACCTTTCTAAAGGCATTTCTCGCAGTGCCTCCCGACAGGTCTTTCTTGAAGCGGTAGAACTTTTCCTTGTCCCATGCTTCAACCCACTCGATGCGCTCCTCTCCTTCCTCGTCATAGTCCACATACTTGCGTGCAAACGCAATCAGTTCGCCGGTAAGTGGGTCGTATCTCGGAAACAGTGTATCGCCACGGTCGAACGAGAGTGTTCTCGTTCCGAATTTGCCGTCGCCGTCGAAATAGCCTACAATGGCACAGTCTGCAACCTTCATGTATGCGGATACCGCCTCGAAGAAGCGTATCTCCATATCGTGCATGAGCCAGCCCTTCTTGTATTTCGTGAGCAGTTCTTGTAGTTTCTCTTCGCTACCTTCTTCGGTTCCCTCCGCAAGCTCGAACTGAATATCGTTGCCAGTCACATGAAGAACGTGCTTGGTGTAAATAACCTGCTGAAAGGCAAACGCAGTGCGCTGAATTTTCTGCACGCACCAAAGTCCCGTTTCCGGGTTCTTCTTCCAGATGTCGGGATATTGCTGCGGGTCGCAAATCCTGTGTCCTGACGGATAGAACTCGCGCAGGAAGTCCTGCTGCGTCTTGATGTTGCGATACAGTACGTCCGCGGGCATACAAGGGTCTTCGTTCTCGGAAAACTCACGGTCGATAATCCCGTGCTTCATATAACCCTTCGGGGTCACTTCGTAAAACGGCTTTCGGACGAGCAGCTCCCGCACGTCCTTTACATTGTTCAAAGCATCCATAGTCCTTTTATCTTTTTGTGTTTCTTTTTAGTTAAGCTGAAAATCATTATATATAGCCATGACTCGAAGAAGTCAGGCGAGTGTCCTACGTACCGTTTAGCCATCTTCTTAGGCAGCAGCTTGAAGCCCCTGTCGTCGCTGTTGTCGTCGCGGCGCAGCATCTTTCTCTCCTTCTGTAAAATCTGACGCAGCGGCACCTTGTCAAATCCGTCTCCCGAATACTTGCGCTCAAGCAGCGAAGACTCTATCGAGATTTGTTTTTCCTTTATCATCTTGTAGAACAGGAAGGCGCATTGTGATTTAAGGTCTTTGTACAGGAACTTGATGCCCTTTTCTTCCTGGTGTGTCATAGCGACAGGTGCTGCCTGGTTGTTGAACGGTACGGCATCGGCAAAGAAACCTTTGAAATACTGACCGATACCCTGCAAGTCGTAAGTGAAGTTGCACTCCTCGACTCCCCATTCACGCAGCTTCGCCTGCACCGCAGACACGAGCGTTTGAGAGTCGAGTCGCATTACTACAAGGTCTTTGCAGTGCCATCCCTCCCACAGCCACATCACAAAGTTGTCGCCGCCGGTGAAGGCAATGTCGGCGGATGCGCGCCGCACTCCATCTCCGACCTGTACGGCATTGTCGAATATTTCTTCGAGGTCTGCCATCTTTATCATGTCGTCGCCTGCGGACTTCCAGTTCCAGTTGGCTTCGAGGTCGCGCATACGCTGTTCCTCGTCCTGCTGCGCAAGGTTGGCGAGATATGAAACGTCGGTAGAGATGAGCTTGATGTTTTCCGACAAGTCGGCACGGATAAATGTAACAGACTTAATAAACACCTCATACTTTGTGTACCCCAATGGCTCGTAGCTATCCTTAAACTTTTCCCACAGTCTATCAATGATGCCCTTGCATTGCTCATACACTTCTTCGCGTGTGTCTCCCCAGTAGATAGTGTCCGGCGTATCTCCGTCCATGTAGCAATACCGAATAACGCCATCTCGCTCGGGGTCGATGTATCCATCTTCGTCAACCCACCAATCGATGTATTTGCGCACCCATGATTCTGGGTCGGGGTTACATGTTATCCAAAAGCGATTACGGATTTGCGCGGCGTTACGATTTACCTTTAAGAGAAGTTTGAATTTTTTATAGGGTATCTGCGTACCCTCGTCAACACATATATACGCATACTGACGGCCACGAAAACGCTCTTCAAAATCTTTTAATGCGCCCTCAAAGTAGGAAAACTTCAACCATCCACCATTGGCAAAGTTCCATGTCATGTCGTTCTGGGACTTGTTGTATGTGCCGAACTGCGAGAAGAGCTTATAGGAATCGGAAATTAGGGACTGAAGGTCGTCTTTCTCCTTTCGTAGTATCGTTGCATGGAACTCAGGGTTCTTGATGTCTTTCAACACCTCCATGAGAGAACTAAAACTCTTACTACCTCCTCGCGAGCCTCCGACTATCTTAATATCAGCATCAATGGCAAGCATACGCTCCTGTCCGCCACGTTGAGCGATAATCTTCAACCTGTCGGGATGCTTCTTGTCTTTATCTCTTAGTGATTGAATGTACTCTTGAGTGTAAATAGGCTCTCCGTTATCCAATTTCAACCCTGAAAAACAACTTTTCTGCATATATATATAAAATATTTATGCAAATATATCGAAAATATTTGGTTAATTGTATATTTATTCATATTTTTGCGAAAGAAAAACGTATATTTATACATTAATGGTAGAAGAACTACCGGAAACCAACACAAAAACTTTTATATATGACAGTAGAAGAACTGCTTTCATTGGTGAACAAGGAGGTTGATACCACCAAGTTCAAAGCACTTAGCCAGAAGACCATTAACGAAGAACTTAATGACGTACTGGACGAATTTGGTGACGACGAGGCTGCGAACGCCAAGATAGTCACCAAGGTGGCAAACCGACTCAAGCGCATGGACGGCAATCTGCACAAGAATGTCTCTGACGAGATTAAGAAAAGCAGAGAGGAAGCTGAACGCAAGAAGAAGGAAGAGGAGGAGCGCAACGGCAAGAAGGAAGAGGAAGGCAAGCCTGATGACAAGTACGACAAGCTGCTCGCAAAGCTCGAAGCCCTCGAAAAGGCTAACGAGGAGCGCGACAAGAAGGCATCAAGAGCCGCTACAGTCGAAGCGGTCAGAAAGGGCTTGAAGGATAAGTTTGACAAGGCAAAGCTCGAACTTAACGATTTCTTTCTTGACACAGCAATCTCCAAACTTGAAATCCCCGACAAGGATGCCGATGTAATCGACCTGGTTTCAAAGGCAGAGGGTATTTACACTACCGACTTCAAGCGTGCTACAGGCAACACCGCGATACCGCACAAGGGCAGCGGCTCTTCTTCTGGCGGCGGCAAGACAATCCGTGACGACGAGTGGGATGACATCATCGAACCGAAAGAAAAGTAAACATTTTAATTTTTAAGGTAAAAAGTTATGGATAACAACAAGGATTACTACGGACAGATGATGGCGCATGGTGCAGTCAATGCTACCGGCGCTGTAATCTTGCAGTCAGAAATGACTATCGGCGGTCAGCGTCATGTGTTTGTTGACCTGCCTGGCGCCGTTAAGGAAGCGTTCCGTCGCCCTCCGATTGGCGGTGTCCTGAAAAACCCGTTCCCTGGCCCAGCCAAGATTTATGCCGGCGACCTCATCGAGCACAGCCTCGGTTTTGCGGACAACAGCGGCGGCACAATCAAGGTACTCAAGAGCTATGAGGTGGCTAAGGCTACCACCGCTGCTGCGGATACAGCCATCTACATCACACGCGACGGCTATCACCACATTCCGTTTGTGGGTGACAATCTCATGGTTGGCCCGAAGGACTTTAAGACAAAGGGTAAGGGTGTGCTCGTTACTGCGGTTGAAAATGACGTGCAGGACGGCAAGGATGTTTGGAAGGTTACACTCGCAGAAACTCTCGGCTCCCTTACCGTCGGTACGGTTCTCGTGGAGGCGGAAAAGGCAGGCGCAACTGTTTCTGCTATGGTTACAAACCCGAACTGCTTCGCTCCATGCGACGTTGACATGCCGTTCCATACACTTGCCGGCAGTGACAAGTTCTATGCTCCGCGCTACCTCAACGACTTCTGTCTGCTCGGCACTGACGTGGTTATGTGGAAGTCACGCATGAGTCCGATCCCACCGGCTGTAGAGGCGATGAACAAGAGCCGCTACGCAGAGTGGTGGTACGCAGAGAACTAATCGGAAAAACACACAACACAAAAACGAAAAGATATGCCAAAGTTTGATTTTAATAATTCCCGAAAGGCGCGTTTCTTCAGCGACCCCGAGAATACAAGATACTTGCAGAAGTTTATCGACACGAAGGACATCTTCCATGTAAAGTACGGCTGGTATCTCACGCAGGGTACTATCGCGCCCGACCTCACGCCTACCAACCATAAGGGCGTGGCTACATTCTCAGTGGAGGCATCCGCTTTGCACGCTGCAACGCTCGCCAACCTCCGTGCTCCGCTCGCAGGTTCATTCCAGAAGGACAAGGGTGCATTGGCAGTTTATTCTGCCACTATTCCCGACTTCATTACCGACGGCTTCAAGGAAACCGCAGAGGAGCGCAACTACCGCGAGAAGCAGTTTGAGGAGTTTGGTAACGACCGCGACCTCGTAAAGCAGTGGCGCAACGACACCCAGGAGTTGATGGACTCTCTCGACATGACCATGAACTACATGGTGGCAAAGCTGGCTACAACCGGCGAGCTTGACTATACAGGCATCGCCCGCGGTATCCAGATTCCGCTTCACAAGGTGCCAATTCCGAAGGAGAATTTCAGAAAGTGCGGCAAGCTCGAATGGGCTAACGCTGAATGCAACATCCTCGAACAGATGCGCAAAATTGAGAGCGAGTGGCGCAAGGAGTTCGGTCAGAACCGCCTTGCCCTCGTATGGCAGATGACCTACGACACCTTCTACAACACCTTCCTTGGTAACAAGCAGATTAAGGAGCTGTACATCAACTGGTGTAAGGCCCACTATGTTGCTTATGTTGAGGACTACGGCGTGAACACAGAGATGTTCCTCAAGGCGTTCGCCGACATCCAGGGTATCTCACGCATCGAGATTATCGACGAGGAGGAGCGCAACCTCAAGTTCGACGGCTCGGTTGTCAAGGTTAAGGGCTGGGATGACAACATCGTTGTTCTCCGTCCTGCCGGTAATGCTTTCGAGTACGAGCGCAAGCAGGTTGCTGACAAGCCGATGTTCGAGAAGTACGGAAACAATATCGTTCAGAAGGTGTTCGCGCAGACGAACAAGGGTCTCGGCCTGCTCTGCAACTCTACAATCGCCAACGGCGACTACATGGAGTGGCATACCGACCTCATGTTTGCCGCAGTACCGGCGATGCTCGACTTCCCGTACCGTTGGATTATCGACATCACCAAGAAGGGCGAAGGCGTAGCTGCCTAAACATAAAAGCTATCCGTCCTCCTGTGGCTGCAATCGGCTGCACTTGGACGGATAGCGTAAACAATCTCTGAATTTAACGACAGAATAGGCATTATGGATAAAGGCAATAAAATTCACACACTGGAGGACGCACTGTTCAGCAAGGTACGTTTCAGCATACCCGAGGACACGGTGCGTACAATCCTCATTGAAAGAGCGCTTGACGGAAACATGGCGTATGTAGACGCCAATCCCGCCGATGTTCGCCTTGCCTATGCAGACATTCTAAAATGGCTTGTTCTCGGCCCGAGCAAGATGAACAACACTTCCGACTCCGATAACGGATGGAGCCATACGGAAGGTGGTTTTGAAATATCCGAGCGTGACCGTGCGGAACTCAAGGCGGAAGCCAACGCAATCTATGCGAAGCTTGAGCCAAGTTCGATGTTAAAGAAGAAGTCGTCGTTCAGAATAACCTCTCATGGCGTGAAGCGTGCCGACATTTCGGCGTTCGGATGCCCGCTTCCTCACATTATAAAATAAGGATGTATGAGAAAGGCGAACATCAAGAACCCGAGATACCCTCACACGATAAAAATCGTTAGGGCGCTTGTCGGCAAGGCGGACGAGAACGACCCGTTCGCGGATGACGACGCAAAGGTCGGCGAGGATACGGAGATTGTAATCTACGAAGGCGAGGGCCGCAGCTATACCGATACGACTACCGAGGGCGGCAAGAATGTTGACGAGAACAAGAGGAAGGCATCAATTCCTGTCAGATATGACGAATGGGATGCCGGTAGATGTCCTCTTGATGGCGACATGATTTACGCAACGGTCGGCAACAACACCGAGGTCGGAATGGTGAAGGACTGCGAGCCTGACAATAATAGAACTGTTGTTTATTGGGACTTTACAAGGGTTTAGCGTATGGCGGTTTTAAAATCAGTTCACGGCAAATATTCCGACCAGCTCTTTTTCCGTCTTTTCAGAAATGTGAAAGAGTACACAAAAGAGATGATGCTCGAAAACATGGAGAAGATGGCCACAGAGGTGTTGAGGACAGCGTATGCTGAAAGAGATTTCATTTCTGTTACAGGAAACCTCATAAACTCGTTTGCAGTCGGTATCTACTACAGGGGCGAACTTGTTAGGGTTGTTGGTGCTGCGGACATGGGAATAGAAAAGCCAGTAAGAGTATCTCTCAGTCCCGGAGAAAAATTGTCTGTAACACGATGGTGGGATGATGTACCAGTCTTCCCGACCAAGAGTGGAGAACCTGGCAAGTACATAGGCAATATCGGTCCAGGACATGTTGATGGAAGACAAGCCGCTATTCAGAAATTGAAGTCGATGAAACCGTGGAAAAGGGACACATACTCTCTAATTGTCGTTGCGCCAATGGTTTACGCAGACTATGTGCAAGACAAGATGGGGCACGATGTCTTGACCAGTGTACGTGACGCCATGCCGCAGATTGAAAAAATTTGCTATATATGATAAGCATAAAGACACTATACTACGATGTTGGCAATGCCGTAAAAGGCATTTGCGACAAGGTTTATCCAAGAAACCGCCCGAAGTCTGTCTGCGACAGGCCCGACAGCTATATCGTTGTGTCTTTCCCGTCGAGCATCTACAACAATGAGATGAACGACGACGGCAGTTTCAACGACTATACAACTACCGCGCAGATAGAGATATATGTCCGTGACAAGACATCCGCCAGGAACCCCAATACGTTAAACGTATCTGCGGTATCTGAAAAAGTCGGTGCGGTAATGACAAAGTTTCCAATCTCAACAGACAACATCATCGTGACCAAGCCTCGCGTCACTCTGCAAACAGATGACGGCGACGGTTTCTCGGTAACGATAGTGCAAGGTTTGTTAAGAACCAAATAACACAAAATAAGGTTTAACTAAAAAAGTATTAAATTATGGCAATGAAGAAAATTCTTGAGCTCAAAGACCGATTTGTAGGCCCTAAGAGCATCTTGTATTCAAAGGGTATGATTGACCTGTCAAAGCCAACAATCGAGTTTACTCCAGAATTGGAGCTTCCCGTGGAGGTTGACTCACTGAAGGCGACGATGGAAGACCCAACTGTCAATCATTACAAGGTAATAGGTCTTGGCGGCGATTGGGCGACTACCGCAGAACTTGGAGACTTTAACGTAGAGATGGTTGTGCCTTCCAAGGCAAAAGATTTGCTCTCTGCAATGTTTGGCGAGGATGCTGTTGGCGACATCACCAAGTTTACTATCAAAGGTTCTGGTGATGCAGCTCTTGATGTTACAACAGGTTATACTGGCACCGCATTGGAAACAAAGAAGCTTAAGATGACCGGCACAATCTGTATCGTTGACGAAACAAAGGACAACTTGATGGTTATCACAAACCTTTCGCTCTATGCAACTATGCAGTGGGATGAAACTGGAACCAAACCTGTTGCATTTAAGTTTAGTGGTTCTGTTGAGGGCGCTGGTTTGAAGAGCGTTGCTTGGCTTACAAAGGCGGCAGTATCTGCTTAAAGCAAAAAGCGGCGTAACGCAATCGAATATGAAGCGGAAAGCGGCGGACTTATCAAGGGTCGCAGTTTTCCGCTTTTGTTTTTACAAGACTTAACATCAAGAAAACAACATGGAAGAAAAGAAGATGGAACAGCCCAGTGACGAGTTACAGAAAGCTCTTGACAGCGTATTGGAGGCGGAACCCGAAGCGGTAGTGTTCATGGGTAAAAAGCGCAAAATCGGTTGGCTTAAACGAGGTGCGATAAGAAAATTCTCGCACGTCACAGCGAATGAGAAAGACGAATGGAAGCGCGGCGTAAAGTTGTGTGCCATCGTTCTTCTCAATAATGTTTGGAAGCTGCGCTTCTTCTACTGGGCTTACTGGCGTTGGTTGTACTATATCAAGGACTTGGATGCCATCGAGGTCTTGAGAGTTGTTGACGCAGCTAAAAAAAAAGTACCATTGGTAGTGTGCTCGCTGACTACCATATTAGCGACAGGGATGACGGATCTGGCGATGACGATGACGAAGAAAGAAGTGAAAGCTATCCGAGCAGGACAAGCTGGGGAGCAGCCTTCTCGTTAGCCGAAAAGTTCCCGTTCCTCTTTGCCACGCGCTACGGCATCAAGGCATACGACTACTGGTGGGGCTACACTTCGGCACAGATAGACCTTATGGTTGCAGACCAACCCATTATTGTGTATAAGAAAGACAAGAAGCGCAACTCGGACGGCAGTGTCAAGCACACCGCAAAGGAGATGGACGACCTTTGGGATAACTGGGTAAAGAAGAAGGAGAAGGAAGGCAGTCTTGTCGGCAAGAAGATTAGTCTTTCCGATTATTTAAACAACAAAATCTAAACGATAAATATTTCAGGATATGGCAAGCGGAAATTTAGGCGATTTGTGGTTCCAGCTCGGAATAAAGGATAATTCCCACAAGGCTTTGAATAGCATGTTGAAAGACGTTCAGAGACTTGAGGGCATGATTAATTCGTTAAATCTTAGCATTAATAAAGAGCAAGACCCAAAGAAGAAGAAGGAAATGAAAGAACAGTTGTCGAACGCCCTCAACTATCTCCATCTTCTTCAGAAGGTCAATATCGAACTCAACAAAATTAGCGGCATCAAGAATGTCAATGCTGGCATTAATACCGGCGAACTTGACCGTGCAAAGAAAGCTCTTATGGACTTCCGTAATGAGCTTATAAACTTGCAAGCAGGAAAGACGGCGGGCGGTGTTGATAACGCATTTATGTCTGCCTATAATGCAAAGTTCAGAAACCTAATCACTGACGTAAGACAAATAGAAAAGGCTTTTGACAAGGAGAATACGCTGTCCGCATCAAAGAATAACGCTGCAAGACTAAACAGGGAGCTTGAAACGACAAAAAACAAACTTGCTGAGATTCAAAGCCTGCAATCAAGGGGTATACGTAATAGAATAGACACCACAGCGCTACTCTCTGGCGGAAATACGCTGCGCGGTGTCAAGCGAAGAATGGAAACCATGCTTGCTGACGATAATCTCTTGGCTAACGGCGCGAAAGTCAAGTCCCTACTGTCTGATATAGCCTTCGCATACACGAAAGCCACTGGCAAGGTTCAGGAATACAAGAGAACCGCAAGCGAGACAGCTTCCGTAGACTCGGCCCTCAGTAAACAAAAGTTGGCTGTTGAGCAGATAAACACCATTCTCGGCAATATCGACAAACTAAAGGGTAAGAGTCTTGAAATTGGCACGGATACTTCAAAACTTACGGCGGTACGCGGCGAGATAGAACGAATAAAGACTACTATTGAGAGCTTCTCGGGCAAGCAGTTGCTAAACAAAGGATTCGGCGATGCTCTTAACGAGCTTCAACTTTGGAAAGAAAGAGTGAATAGGACTCTGAAAGACCAAAGCGGTGCCAATCAGAGCGCGAAAGCAACCGACCGCAACCTCGAAACAATGGAGGCGAGATACAGACGCTTGCAGGAACTTATAAGCGAGGTGAACAGAAAGATACGCGAACTCAACGACTCTGCCAGACAAGGCATTAAGGTCGGTGCTGACACATCAAGAGCGGAGAGTGCCATTTCGCGACTAACGGAAATGCGCGACAAGTTCAACAACGCCGACATTGGCAGCAAGAACGCGGTGGCGGAACTGGTTTCGGAGTACAAGATACTCAAAAACGAAATCGGCAATGCCAAGTCGGAGCAGGACAAGCTGAACAATGCCATTACGAGAGCTAACAAAAAGCAGGACAGGAAGAACGAAAGACAGGAAACACGCGACAACAAGCAGAGATTGTCTGAGATAAAGGCAGCGGAGGCTCGTTACGACTCGCTTGGCAATAAGGTAAGGGCGCTCAGACGTGAGTTCAGCCGCGGCATATCGTTGGGAGCCGATGTGAGCAAAGCGGAGGCGGAGATACACCGTCTTACCAACATCATGCGTTATCTTAGAATAATGCGTAGTGAACTTGAGGCTGGCAATATGAGAGAAGTTGGTCGTATAGGGAATGTCGGTACAGGTCACGACACAACGCTGGCAGGACGTGCACTGCAAGACCAGAAAGCAACGAACGCAGCGGCACAGGAGGCTATAAACAAAGGCATACGCAGGGGTATCGACTTGGAGCGTGAGCGTCAGCAGGAGATAGCGAAGTCGGCTGCAAAGGTGCGTAGCGACTTGGCGGCAGCTCTTGCTGGCGCAAATGCAGAGGCGAGCAAGATGCACGGCACGCTGAATGACATAAAGTCTCTATTTTTGCAGGGCGGTATTGTGTACGGTGCGCAGTCGCTTTTCAACGCTATTGTGCAGACTGGCGGCGAAATTGTTCAGCAGCATATAGCCCTGCGCTCCATTTTGGGCGATGTCACAAAGGCGGATGAGTTGTTTGCGCAGACGCAGGAACTTGCCTTGCGTTCTCCGTTCAAGTTCGGCGAGTTGAATCGTGATGTCAAGCAGCTCGCAGCTTTCGGAGTGGAAGCCGATTCTTTGTATGACACAACCAAGCGACTTGCGGATATTGCATCTGGTCTTGGTGTCAGCTTCGAGCGATTAGGTTTGGCATACGGTCAGGTTAAGGCCCGTTCATGGCTTGACGGCAAGGAGTTGCGTCAGTTTGCATACGCAGGCTTGCCACTGTTGCAGAAGATTACCGAGCTGTATAATTCAGAGGGTAAGAACAACAAGACCAACTACAAGCAGAGTGATGTCAAGGAGATGATAAGCAAACGCCAGGTCAGCTTCGAGGATGTTCAGAAAGTATTGTGGAAGATGACAGACGAGGGAGGTCAGTTCTACAATATGCAGCTGGTGTTGAGTGAAACGCTTCTGGGTCAGTGGAACAAGTTGAAGGATGCATGGGAAATAATGCTCAGTAGGTTCGCGGAAGGCAAGAATATCATCGGCGGCACCTTTATGTTCGCTATAAAAGGTGCTACGGACTTGCTCCTGACGATAGACAAATTAAGTCCTGCCTTATTGACATTCGCGAGCGTGTTCCTGTCAAAGAAACTGTTTGGATTCGCTTCTTCGCGCTTGGGCATCGGTTCGATTGGCAAGAACCTGAACGACCAAGCCAAGATACAACTCCGCAATTACGCCATAGAACAGCAGCAACTCGTTCTCGAAAGAAAGATAACGCAGGAAATAGCAACGCAGAACGTTCAGAAGAGAGCTTATTGGCTCGCCGATGTGCAGACACAACAGGCGGTAATGGGCAGACTTGCACTGGAAGGCAAGTTGTCTATATTACAGATGCGAAAAGCCGTTAGGGAAGGCCTTATTACAAGAGAGTTGATTGACCAGCTTGTCATTATGGGCCAGATAACAGCAAGACAGGGAGAGATAATCCTGAACGGCAGCAAAACGGCGGCTGTAATGAATATGACCGGTTCAAAGCTAAAAAGCATGTTGAGCTTTGTGGGCGGCTGGGTCGGATTGACATTTATGGCTGTCACGCAGGTTATATCGAGCATCTACAACGAGTTCAACGCAATAAAAGAGAAGGCAGAGAGCTTACAGGCCCCGGACTCCGACTGGATGAAGGACTACTACGATGCACTGGGCGCAAAGAAGGGTACAACGGATACGGAGCTGAAAAAGCAAATTGACAGCATGAAGCAGTTGCTGGTAAAGAGTGACGCTTATACAAAGACCATTGACGACCAGATTAAAAAGGCGAAAGACCTCAATGAGCAGTATGACATCCTTCGAAAGGGTGTCGAGAACGCGAAGAACGTAGCGTCGGGCGATGCCGGCGTGATTGCAGACGCAATAGGTTCTACGGGTGGCTGGAAATCGGTAAATCCGTTCAATGACACCATTGAGGAGAACTTGAAGGACTTGCAGCACTCCACCGATGCGTACCAGCTGAAATTGTCGGCATTTGACGAAGTGACAAAATCAAAGATGGATAGCGTTGCAAGTGCCATCCTTGGCGCTGCTGGCGCAGGCAAGACACTTGAGGACAAGATACGCATACTGGCGGATGAGGGCGGACAGAAATGGGCGGTGTTCCAGGCCAATATGGTGAAGTGGAATAAAAATATTGGCTTTTCCATAAAAGTTCTTGGCAACAAGGCAAACGATGTTACGTCGGACATCAACGAGATTGCCAATGATGACGTTCCGAAGATACTCAATACGATAAAGAAACACCTCGGTCTGTACGGCAATGACTTCAAAAATTGGTGTAAACAGAATCCAGAACGGTTCAGAAATATGCTTCTGCAAATAATGGATGAAGCAAAATGGCTGATACCGCAAATTAACAAAGAACTTGAAAAGATTACGAGCTTCAAGTTTGAGCCGAGCGGCAATAAAAACTCGGTAACTGGAAAAACCGTTATGCAGGAGCGTGTCTTTGAAAATCTGAAAGGCAATCAGAAGGCTTACGACCTCATATCAAGCTATATCGCAGAAGGATCATGGTACAAGACCAAGAACAACGCCCAGTCAGCTTTGCAAGACCTTTATAATGAAATGAAGTCACGTCAGAAAGGTGGAGCCTCAAAGGCGAGCATCGCGGAAGCCAAGAAGGATTATGACACATTGCATAAGGCGGTGCTGCAAGGCTTCGGATATAACTTCATTCCCGAGGACAAGAATTCAAACAAAGTTCCGAAGAACAATGGCGACAAGAAGGACGAGGAGCTTGATGAGCTGAAAAGACAGCTTGAGGACTTCAAGGCTGCAAGACAGGCTTATCAGAAGTTGAGAAAAGAGGCTGGCATGAGCCGTGCGCAGGCAAAGAACGAGGTGTTCGGTCTGTACAAGGACTTGGACTGGAAGAAGATTGACCTCGACAACTATTCGGGCAGCATCGCCCGACTTAAAGACGGCTTTAACTTCGACAAGACGAACGACAGAAAGAAGTTCAGAACACAGCTCGACAAGGAGAACTTCGAGTGGCGCTTCTCCGAGGAGCTGAAACCCGAATGGGAGCGAGTGGCCTCGAACTTTAAGGAAGCGTTGGAGAAGGGCGTTAAGCAGGCGAACTTGCAGAAGGAACTGTACGAGAAGACAGGCAGTCTGGACTTCGCCAAGCTCGCCTTTCAGGACGGCGCGGTATGGGATGAGCAGACAAGAAAGATGGCGGAGGACTTCAAGAAGAACTTCGGCCACGATGTCAACCTCGGAATGACCGAAGCCGACGCGAAGGTTCTGTATAAGGACACGCCTCTCGCTCTTGAGGCTTGGCAGAAGATAACGACCTTGGTAAAGGACAATTATGTCAAGAGCTTGCAGCAGGCTGCGGACATCATCGCACAGACAGCAAGCACGCAGGAGAAGATAGCCGCCATCTACGCCAAGTATGAAACGCCTATTGCACAAGCGGAAGAAGCGGGAAACTATGGTCTTGCTTCTCGTTACACGCGCCAGCGTGACAAGGAAGTGAACTCCGCTAAAACGGAAGCCTTCAACAAGAGCAGCGACTATATCACGTTCTTCGGAGCGGTGTCGCAGCTCGGCATGGACAGGGCATCCGAAATCGCTTCGCAGATACGCGAAAACATCAATCAGGCACTTGCTGACGGAACCATTGACGCTCGCGAATACGGCAAGCAGATACAGCAGCTTGACGAGCAGTTGAATAAACTCTCAAGCGGCAAGAAGAACTTCTTCAATGCAGGTTTGAGCGGCGTTGCAGAACAGCGCGTTCAGAACGCCAACGAGAAAATCACAGCGGGCGCAGCATTGAAGCAGGAGGGTGAAAGACTTGCGCAGGAGGCTACGACAAGACTATTAGACGCGCTGAAAAACAGTGATTGGGACGGCGTTGCGAAAGCTACTGCGGAAGTGCAGGAAGGCAAGAAGAAGGCAAAAGAGGGAGAGAATAAGATTAAGGAAGGACAGGAGGAAGCGAAGGCTGCGAACAAGTTCAAGAAAGCCATGTCTGCGGTAAGCGTAGCGGCTGACAAAATAAACGCCAATATTCAAGGTGTTGTAGCTGCGTTCAACGACATCAAGGACACTGCAAGCGCACTCGGCGTAGATACTGAGAGTAACGCATGGCAGGACGCAACGGCGTTCTTTGACTCTCTCAACGGCATTTCCAATTCTATCTCTTCCATCGCGACAAGCGCTATGTCAGGCAATGTCGGCGGCGTCATTCAGGGTGTAGTCGGCATCTTTACCTCTCCGTTCAAGGCTTTCGCTGCGGCGCATGACGCAAAGCAGGAACGCCAGATAAAGCTCGCGGAGCGTAACATTACGGAACTTGAGCACTTGCGCAACGATGTAAAGACGACGATTGAAAACACCCTTGGCGGTGTCTATTCATACGAGATGGATAAGGACACGAAGGCGACACTCAAGAAAGTAACGGACAACTACGAGAAGGGTCTGAAACTCCAGAAGTCAGGCGTGCTTATCGGCTACAACGGCCCGTACACAAGTGATACCTACAACGCAGCCAAGAAGTCGCTTGCCGAACCCGACAATGCTTTCCTTGCGGAGCAGGCTTCCCTCATGGCGCAGAAGGATGAAATGCAGCGACAGCTCAACGCCGAGCAGGGCAAGAAGAAGAAGGACAAGGACAAGATAGCCGACTACAAGCAGGAAATCAAGGAGATGGAAACGACCATCAAACAGCTTGCAACCGACTTCCTCAAGGACATCTACGGCGTAGACATAAAATCGTGGGCGAGCCAGCTGACCGACGCGGTTGTAAGCGCATGGTCTAAGGGCGAGGATGCCGTTGACGCCTACAAAAAGAAAGCAAGGGAGATGGTCAAAGACCTTACCAAAAACATTCTCTCGCAGAAGATAATGGAGGCTGCGCTACAGGGGCCGCTTGACAATCTGACGGAAATAATCAAACAGAAAGGAAAGCTTGAGCCAGAAGATGTTGTTAAGGTTGCGGATGACCTGTATAATGGCACCAACGATGCAGCCGAGAACATCACAGCAATCCTCGAACGCTTGAAGGATATGGGACTCGACTTGTCGGAAAATGGCGATGGAAGTGTGACCAATGGCATCAAGAATATCACGGAGGAAACTGCGGATATTCTCGCAAGCTATGTCAACGCCATCAGACTTGACGTGAGCGTCAACCGTGCCCAGGTCAAGGACATCGGAGAACTATTGAAGATGCGTCTTCCCGAAATGGGTCAGATACAGAAAGCGCAGCTCGGGCAGCTCACGCAGATAGTCATGCTTGCGGAAGCCCGTAACGAGAAGCTGGATCGGATGATGGATTGGATGAACGCAGTGTCTACAAGTGGCAGAAAAAAGCTCTATATAAGCTGATAAAGTGTATATTTATTGTTAAAATCGCGGATAGTTATATATTAATTTGTATAATTATCCGCTTTTTATTATTTTTGGAGAAAATTAAGTATATTTATGCAACACTACAATGTCTTCATACAGAAAGAGCAGACAGGGGCGACGGTAAAAGAGACCGTAGCCGACTTTGATGTGTGGTGCGCTTCCATCCCGTTTGACATCGGCATGGAGGTCAAGGAGCCAGTGGTAAGGGATTGGAAGGATGAAAACGGAGAAGACGCATACCTCGGTGACAGCCTTAAATTCGCGGCATACGACATGACCGTGAAATGGTGCTGCAAAGGCGACAAGTTCTCGGCTAATGCAGTAATCAGGAAGTTCCTGGAATACCTCAGCGGACGCGACGGCAGCGGCATGAAAATGAAGATGTACTGCGACTGGACTAAGGTAGGAAGAAGACACATCCGCCTCAAGAAGGTATCCGACGACGCAGACCTGCACCGCGACGACGAGGGAGATGTGGTAACGTTCTCTACAGTGTTGAGAGTTGAAGACCCCGTAACGGAAGTGACATTAAGCAAATAGAGACATGGAATGGAAACTTTATAATAAGGACGGCACGCCACTGCGTGACACCAACGGCAAGGAAATTTCCGTTCATTCGCTGACATACGACGGCGAGTGGATGGGAGAGTGTTCCGTATCCGTATCAATAGAGAACGAGGCTCCCATTGACTTCTCTATCGGCGACTACCTGATTTACAGAAACGAGCGCTTCGAGCTGAACTACGACCCCGGCAAGGCAAAGCAGGGCCGCAAGAACGCTCTTGGCGACTCATTCAAGTATTCAGACATAAAGCTAAATTCCCTGTCCGACGAGCTGGCAAGAGCAGAGTTTCTTGATGTTGTGCTGAATGACGAGGCGCAACTGCACTACACTGCCCTACCCGACTTTGTTTTCTATATCGGTTCGCTTGATGATTTGCTTGACAGACTGCAAGCGAACATGGACGAGCAGTTCGGGGACAAGGCATGGAAATTCTATTCACGCAACTGGAAGAGAAGTCAGACGCGAGGCTGCGAGGCTGCGAGATGGGAGGAGATATATGGTGGCGACACAACCAAAGAGGACACTGGTGTTGCGGACACCGAAATAGACTCAACCTCTATCAGCGTGCAGAACCAGACGGTATGGGAAGGACTTGCGTTGGTAAATTCGCAGTTCGACGTGAACTTCATAACACGCAACAGGGAGGTTTTCGTGGATACGACCGGGCGGCTCACTCAAAACACGTTCCAGTACGGCAAGGCTTTCGGACTTGTTGAGATTAACCAGGACGCAGAAAGCGACCAGAAGATTGTCACAAGAATGAGGGCATACGGCTCGGAGAAGAACCTCCCGAACAGATACTATGCGACATTGAATATGGAGGTGTGGGCCGACTTCGCCGACACGATACAGCTTCTCGATCATACCGCATGGTATGCAGCGGACATCAAGCTTGGTGGTCTTAATGTTGAAAAAGCGTCGGCGTATTTCACCAACCATATCTCCGACGGACAAGGCTCCTCGCGATACTCCGTAAGTCTGCATGACGGCGGCGTTGTCGTCAAGGCTACGGTAACGGTTCTTCGTGCGCCGTATTTCGAGGAGCATATCGAAGTGCGCGTTGCGGGCGGCACGAACGAGGAAAACTCGGTAGCCGACGCAAGAAAATACTACGAGGCGGTAAAGTCAACAAAGATGATTCATTTCGTCAGCGGAGTGAACAAGGATGCTTTCCCCGACAACAGAAAAGACTACGCTACCGACCATCTGCCTAACAACATGGCGTGCTCTCGCTTAATGCTGCCAGGCTTTCCGCAGATGTCGTTGCAGGAGTGGTGGAACAGCCACACTGACAAGCACGCGTCGCTAAACCCTACCGGCGCCGAGCTTCGCTTTTCAACACGAACCGACCGCCCTTGGGTGGAGTCAGCTACAGCGGACATCATAGGCGTGCGACCTGGCAGTGTATTCTTCGATACGGAAGATATAAAAGAAAAGAAAGAAGAAATATTTCCGACAATCAAGGAGATGGAGGTGGACGGCGTGCGCATTGACGAAATCGCGGTTGGCACGAATGTAGAGGACAACGGCGTGTTCAAGGATGGGCAGGATGTTCCTTCATGTAAGGTCGAGCTTAACGAAAAGGTGAACTTCGACATCAACGCCTTAAAGCAGAGCGACTTCTCCATCACCATGACGGACGGAATGTGTGCCGGCAGAAAGTTTAAGGTGTCGGGAAGTGTAAAAGAGAACGGTCGCTGGGTGCTCACGTTGCAGCGAGTGGAAGACATCGGTCTGTATTTTCCGTACAAGGACTTTCAGATTAGCAAGGGCGATCATTTCGTATTGTCGGGAATCGAGCTGCCTGTGCAGTACGTTGAAGCTGCTTCCGAAAAGCTGCTGCGCTACGCTATTGCATGGCTTATAGAGAACGACCACACCAGACACACCTACGCACCGAAGATTTATGACATCTTTATGGCCCGTCAGCATGACGAGGCAATGGCCGACACCTCGGGGGCAGTAAAGAGCATACATGACACAATCAAGGAGGGCGACATTATGCCGTTCAAGGATGAAGACCTCGGACTTGACGCGGAAATAATCATCGACAGGCTGACAATCAAGGAAGAGGACGGCAAGATACCGTCGTATGAGGTAAGCCTGCGCGAGGACAAGGAGGCTGGTACGCTGCAAAAGATGCAGGAGCAGATAACGGCACTCGGTAGAGGCAGCGGTGGCGGCACTACACCTGCGCAGGTCAAGGAATACATCGCAAGTGAAGGCTCGAAACTGTTTCTCTCAAAGACAAAGCAGGATATTGCCCGGAAACTCATACGCTTTTGGGAAGGTGTCGCTTTCGGCGAGCAGTCTGACGGCAACACTCTCGGTATCACCTCCGACGGCATTGCTACCCTTACCGAACTCGTTTCTCAAATTTTCAAGTCGGGCGCAAACGGCTCGGGTTTCAGACTCGGCAAGTATTCGGACAGCGAGGATAGCTACTTGGAGGTAGACCGCCTCCTTGTGCGTAAGGCTGCGGAGTTCGTGAAGCTCGTAATTAGAGAGCTGCAAAGTGTCGGCGGTGAGATTGTTCTGTCGCCTGCGTCGATGAAGATTAACAAGGTGGACTTCTTGAAAAAGGGAACGCTGCTTCCCGAATACGGCACTGCGCCATTGCGATATGACGTTTACCGCTGTTCGTTCTTAACTAAGCGAGGTGACGAGGAGATAACGAACCCGTTTGTTGTCAACGACCTTGTGCGCTGTCAGACGTTCAACATCAAAGAAGGTACGACGGCGAACGCGAAAAACAAATACTACTGGCGCAGGGTGACAATGGTCGGTACGGACTACATCGACATTCTCGCCTTGTCGGGCGGCAACTACGGCGACTCGCAGCCAGAGGTGGGCGACGAGCTTGTGCAGATGGGTAATACAACCGATGTGGCACGCCAGTCGGTGCTGTACCTCTCGGCTTACGGCGAAGACTCTCCGTCTATCAAGCTGTACAAGGGCGTGAACGACTATACGCTCGACGGCAAGGAGATATTCGTTGTTTCTCCCGACGAAATATATGCGCTTGCGTCAATGTTCAAGCTCAAGGTAAAGGACGGCAGCACAACGAAGGAAATGACGCTTGCGGAGCTTGTGCTGAACGTTGACGGACTGACCTCTACGGTAGCTACGAACAAGCAGGAGATAGAGAACAGAGTGTCGAAGATTGAACAGTCAACTGAGAAAATCTCGCTCCAGGTCGAAACGACAACGAACTTAAAGAACTGCATCGTCGGTTCGGCATTCCGCAAATGGGACAGCTACACGACAAACAACAGCAACTATCCCGTGACATTTCATAACGGCGGCGTTGGCGGTTCGCGTTTCCTGCGCATCAGTTCGGTCGGCGCGCCAGCCAACACCTGGGCAGGTATCAGTCTTGATTGCGCAGGAATGAAAGCAAACAACAGATACACGTGCAGCGTATGGTTCAGAACGCGCACCAAACCCGACTCTGAGGTGTATATGCGTGTCAGTGGCAAGTCTTCGGCAAGCGGCACTTTCTCCATATACTCGACGCAGTGGTTCACTCCAACCGGCAGTACTGACGAGTGGACACTGTACAAGTGGTCATTTACGACTCCTGCTTCCGTGTATGCCGTCAAGGTTGATCTTGTTGTACTCAAGAATGGTACTATACACCTTTGTCGTCCGATGATAATGGAGGGAACGGAATATGGTGGCTGGAGTCTCTCGCCTTACGACAAGACAGAGGCTGGCAAACTGGAGTCGGGGCTGAAAAGAGCAGGTATCGACATCGAGAAGGACACCATTACGGCGACGGCAAACAAGTTCATGGTCAAGAACAACGACGGCGAGGTGACGGCGAGCGTGAACGAGAAAGGTGAATTTGAAGCGTATTCGGGCTTGTTCTCGGGTTTTGTGAGAAAGAAACTGACAACCATTACACCCGATAACATCAACAAGTATCTCTCAAAGAAGATACCGACGCAAAACGGTTACGTTGCTCTTGACTTTGTATCGGCTGGCAGCTATGTGGAGTTTGCTGGCGACTTGGCGAGCAAGGTGAGTGGTTCATACCCTGCGATTTTATTGCCGTTCTACAACACGGCTGATGTGCTTTGGAAAAAACTCGCGGCAGATAGCAAGACCAGTGAGAATTTTACATCGAAAGCGGCAGCGGCATACCTCGGACAGACGTTCATCGTGCGGAACAACACCAGTCCGAAACAGACTATCCAGCTTGTAGGTTTCACGTCGCTCTCTGGAGGCTCAACGACTGCGCACCCCGAATGGCTTGAAAGCGGATGGATGGCGATACTTACCTGTAGGCTCGTTCACGTAGCAACAAAGAATACATACAGCATCGTATGGAACGGCTATAATGTGCCGTTTGAATCTCCTACTGGGCAGTCTGACGAGGGCGAAGAACCAGTAGTTGATACGGACGGAGAAACAACGGCAGAAACCACGACCGACGAGCCGACAACAATAGAAGAAGAACAACCAAAAGAGTAAGATATGAAGAAAATTGTAAGAGGTAATGACTTCACCCTGCGCATACCGGTGTGCAAGATGGTGAACGGCGAGCAGGTGGCATTTCCGCTCCCTGCGTGTACCGATATTCAAGTCAATATCGTAAATCAGTATCGGCGTGTGAGCCTCGCCTACACAATTGACACTGCGGAGGACAATATTATTCTTGCGCGTGTTGAGGGTGACGCAGTATCGGTGGGCACATACGCTCTCGAAGTCCGGGGTAAAATCTTCGGCAACGACTGGCGCTCGAACGAGTACGAGCAGTTTGCGATTGTAGACAACAACGCGTCGGGTGACACGGAGTTCAACGGTGAGCTTATCGAGGGCGAGGACAGCGTAGAAATGAACACTGCGCTTGTCATTCTGCCTCCGACGGCAGAATTGACGCAGCTCATCAAAGACACCAACACGGCGTTCGAAACTGCGAAGCAGACCGACGCAACACTCAAGGCTAATGAGAGCGAGCGCACGGAGGCGGAGCAGCAGCGAGCGTCAGCTGAAGCCGCTCGCGTGTCGGCAGAAAATAAGCGCAGTGAGAGTGAGGAGGTTCGCCATGCAGCAGAGACCGAGCGCACCGGCAACGAGGACGCTCGAAAGACAGCCGAGGCGCGGCGTGCCAATGCAGAAACAGGACGTGTGGAAGCAGAAAAGACACGCACCGCAAACGAAACGGCACGTGTTGCAGCGGAGAAGCAGAGAGCAACAACCTTTACGGAGCTTTCAGCAAACGTTGATGCCGCCGTCAGCAAGGCGAACACTGCGGCAAGTGCGGCGAACACCGCTACCGAGAAAGCGAACGCAGCAGAAGCACAGCGTGCGGAAGCCGAAAAGCTGCGCACAGAAGCCGAAATCACACGCAAGCAGAATGAAAACACGCGACTGGAGGCTGAGAGCGAGCGTATCAACAACGAGACAGCAAGAGAAGTTGCGGAAACAACTCGTCAGAACGCAGAAGCGGAGCGAGAAAAGGCTGATGCCGAGCGTGAGAAGCGTGTGTCAGAAGCAATATCCAGCACGTCTTCTGCGGCAAAAGCCGCCACTGACGCAGCAGCCGTGGCAACAGAAGCAGGTAACAACGCGGAAAGCAAAGCAGCGGAAGCGGAGAGAGTGAACGCCGAGCTTAACGGCAACGTGCTCGTAGTGACCGACAGAAATGGCGGTGTCAGCACGCTCGACTTCGAGCAGTGGGACTTGGAGGAACGGGTGAATATCACCATTACAACATCTGTTGCAGGGGTGAGTGTGAAAGGTGTGGCGGTCAATGTCTTCTTGAACGATGCTTCGGCATTCACAAAGTACACCACGGATGCCGACGGCAAGGTATCGTTCGCAATTCCCCGTGGCACAATGTACAGAATAGCTTTTCAAGAGTTGAAAGGCTGCGACCCCCTCCCCTCCCTCACTTATACCGCTGCACTGAGAGTACGCGACATCAACGTGGAGTATAAGCCGATAAGCGACGAGAAAGCCTCTGTGATAGTGACGATAAACAAAGCGGAGGACGGCAAGGTAAGTCCGTTTCCAGGTGTAGCACTAACATGTGCCATTTCGGGCGGCGACACCATAACAACGGAAACCGACAGCGACGGAAAGGTGACGTTCCGCGTGCCATACAACAAGAAGTACAAGATTACCGCTGCCCAAAAAGACGGCTATTATGCTTTTCGTGGCGTATATGAGAAGAACAATGTGGCAGATATGGCAGAACACAATATCTACTTCCACTTCTACCCTACTACGTCAGGCGTGTTTATTCTTGACGCTACAGGAGCGCAATATACGGCAGACGAATGGCAGGCGGCTGGTAAGACCGCAGAAGAGGCGGTGCTCATAAAACTCGTGACGCAGAACCTCGCCAATGGCAACAACTGTTTCGGTTTCTCGCCCGCAGCCTTGCAAGCTGGCTATCCGAATAAGCAATGGTGTACGCAGAGCGTACAGTTTAACAACATCCCTCTAAACGGCAATAAAGTGAACGATGCGCTGTACTACAGTGGTCTTAAATCGTCAAAACTTGTGCGCGAAGAAGCAGAGGAGCGCGGGTTGTCCGTACCACTATTCACCTATGCTTATGAACAGACGGTGAATTTGGCAGGTGTTCAGCTACACGGCTTTATTTTGACGATTGGACAGATGACAGAAACGTATGTGAATAAAACTCTTGTGGACGAGGTGGTAAAGATGCTATATGGCAGTAACGCGAAACTATTCAGTGCATTGTTTTCGCTAGATAAATGGACTTCTACGCAGTTCGATGCCACGTACGCTTGGGTCTTCAGTTCCACTCCGTTCCTCGACGCCAAGTCGCTCAGCTTCCTGGCTCTGCCGGTCTTCGCTTGTTAATCTCTTTGTCTCTTAATCTCTTTACCTCTCCGCTCACCGCCTGTGGTGAGCGGTCGGCAAGAGGAGGATGGCAAACAAAATAAATATACAAACATTTAAACATGGCATACACGGAGACTTTGTTCATCTATAAGGACACCTATCTGCTTTGCAAGCTGCTGCTGCAATACAGCAAGAATGTAAGCCGTATCATTAGGTATGGTGCTTATGAAATTGCTATCAGCAAGGCTTGCATGGCTCTCGATGTCGTAAGACGCATCAACGAGAGCTTTGAGAACAGAGAGGAGAACTTGCATGAATACATATTGCTTATGTCGGAAGTCAAATCGAGAATCAACCTCTTTACCGACGCGGATTTCTTGCCCGTCAAGACCGCAACAAACCTTAATCATCAAGTCGATAAGGTACTGAAAGAGGCGTATGGTTGGCGTAAGGCAGAGCGAAATCGCAAAGGTGAGAACCGTGAAGTGTGAGCAACACGGGAGAGCCGTCACGAATGTGACAAGGGGTGTTGACACACAACTCCGAATGGAGAAGTGTTCAGACCGCAAGGAGAAAACACCGAGAACGCAGAACAATGCCACGAACGCTTGGAACTTCAGTTCCAGTCCGAACAACAACACCAAGTCGAACAGCAACATGGCTCTGCCGGTCTTCGATTATCCATACGTGACGATACTCTCCGTGTATGCCAATTTAAACGATAGAAAATAGATACAGATACGAAGTGAGGGAATATGTCACGCTCGATTTTGTCTACGAGGCGTATCGTGATTGCTGCAAGCATAAAGGCTCGACCGAGAGCTGTATGGAATACACGACAAAATATATTGCCGAGAACTATCTTCTTTATAAGGAGTTGAATGGCATGACGTACACGATAGGTGAGAGCAAAGCCTTCTGCGTTACGAAGCCTACACTAAGGGAGGTGTTCTGTGCTAAGTTCCGTGACCGCATAGTACATCATCTGCTCGCTTTGAAGTTCGGCAACATCCTCGACGGAGAGCTGACAGACAGGGCTTACGCCTGTCGCAAGGACAAAGGTACGGACTACGGCATCAATGATGTTCGGGCGCAAATAGAACGGATAACAGACGGCTACAAGCGCGAGGCATGGGTATTGAAGTGTGACTTGCAGGGTTTCTTTATGAGCATCGACCGTATGTTGCTGTACGAACTCCTCGAACGCACGATAAGGGAGAGGTATGACGGCGACGATATAGAATGGTGGCTGTGGCTGTGGAAATTAGTTGTGTTGCATGACCCGACAAAGAACTGCATCAAGGTGGGCGACTTGACTCTATGGAATAGACTGCCGAAGAACAAATCACTGTTCACCTGCGGAGAGGGCAAGGGTCTACCGATAGGCAATCTCCCGAGCCAACTGCTTGCTAACCTCTTGCTTGCCGACTTTGACCGAGAGGTGATTAACAGGCTTGGCAGTAGTGGCGGTTATGGCAGGTATGTAGATGATTTTGTTGCGATACATTCCGACAGACGTTTGCTGCACACCATATTGCAATGGGCGCGAGGGTATCTACACACGGAACTTGGATTGACATTACATCCGCGAAAGATAAGCCTACAACGGGCAAGTTCGGGCGTAAGGTTTACTGGAACAATGATAAGACCTGGCAGATTGCTCGCAAACAGCAGGACGATAGAGCATCTGTATCAAGTGGTAGACGAGTTTGGTATAAAGGATAATCCGCAAGGTGAAGAACTTGCAAGATATGTCAATCGCATTAACAGTCTGTTCGGCTTGCTTGCACATCGCAATACATACAACATAAGATATAAGGCTTGGCGTATGATGCCATACAAGGATAGAGTATATTGTGTAAACATGACAAAAATTAAAATTAAAAATAAATACAAATAAAGACTATGAAGAAAACGATTAGTTTTGTCCGCACGTTCATTCCTGCGGATTTGTTTAAAAAAGAATATGCGTTGGGAGGTCTGACCATTTATCATCTCAATGAGCAGATGAACGCCGAGATGAACGCATACGAGTGTTGGGAGTGCTCCGTGCGTAGCAGCGAGCATACGCAAGACGATGTTATGGCTGCGTTTGCGGAGTTTAAGGCAAAGCTCGCAGCATCAGAGCTTGCAACGGCGAAGGTGCAGAAGTTGGCAGAGATTGACGCTTACGACACATCCTCTGCTGTCAACGGCTTCTACTTGAACGGCTTGCTCATTCCGTGGAGCAAGGACGACCCTTCTTCTCCTAACGTCGATAAGCGCATGGGCTTGCGACAGAATATTGCCGACAAGGTAGCATTAGGCGAGGAGAATATCTCAATATGGATGAAGGGTATGTCTTTCACGATGCCGTGTGCGCAAGCCGAAGCGCTCATGCGTAGCATTGAGAACTACGCATACGAGTGCTTCAATGTGACAGCAGCACACAAGAAGGCTGTAAGCGAGCTGACGACCATCGAGGAGGTTGAGAAGTACGACATCACAGCAGGTTATCCTGCGCAGCTTAGAATGGAGGTGTAGCATGATGACATTAGCTATCATTATACTCATCGCCCTCGCGCTGGATATTCTCGGCTGCTGCGTGACAAAGAGAACGCCGACTATGTTATCGGAGGTGTATTACCTCGCGGATAAAGACTGGCTCTTCCCCATCCTCATGGCGGCTCTCGGCGCGTCGTTCCTTCCGCTTATGCTTGAAGCCGGCGGTCTGGAGTGCATGGCGTTCTTAGCGTGCGTGGGCATCATCTTTGTAGGTGCAGCTCCTGCCTACCTCGATGAGGGCGAATGCACAATACACAAGTGCGGAGCTATCACGGCGGCAATAGCGAGCGTGGCATGGGCGTGCAGCATCAATGCTCTGCCTACCGTGCTGTTTGCCGTACTAGCAGGCGTGCTCTGCATCTGGAAGCGTCCGTACTGGCTGTTCATCGTCGAGTGCTGCGCTATACTCAATATTGTTGTAACATTATTCATCTAAATCTATAAACATGGAAATCAAGGTAAAAAGAAAATGGAAGAAGGAGGCGTACACAATAGGTAAGATGTACATCGACGGCGCATACGTCTGCGACACGCTCGAAGATAAAGACAGAGGACTGACATCTAATATGTCAGTTGCGCAGATATGCGGAGTGAAGATTAAGGGCGAAACCGCCATACCTACAGGCAGATACCTCGTCGACATGAAGACGGTATCGCCACGCTTCGGAGGTCGGGCGCAGTACCAGTTTTGCAAGGGCAGACTGCCAAGGTTGTGCAATACACCTGGCTACCAAGGCGTGCTTATTCACTGCGGCAACACCGCGAAGGACACGGAGGGCTGCATCCTTGTCGGCGAGAATAAGGAGAGGGGCAAGGTGCTGAACTCAACGGCGACGTTCCGTAAGCTCTACCCTATCCTGAAGGCTGCGGATGAGAGAGGAGAACAGATTTATATCACAATAGAGTAAAGGAGGCGAAATGGATACAGTATTACAGATTATAACGTTGCTTGTAAGCAGCGGCATCGTCGGACAACTCCTCTACTACAACTCGCGGAAACGAAAGGAAGCTGCGTCTGCACAGAAAGACGAAGACGCGAACGCAATGGCTTATGCCCAAGAATGGCACAACCTTTACGACCATGAGCATGAAGAGCACATGGAGGAGCGCACCAGACTCAACAACAAAATAGACTCGCTCTACGACGACATTGGCAAGCAGCGAACAACCATCCGTCAGCTCAAAGACGAGAAGAACACGCTCCTTATGAAAATGCACGAACTGCAATGGAACGAGTGTACCGTGAACGGATGTATGAAGCGCAAACCGCCGCGTGATTATGGGAGAGAAGAAACTGATTAATAATAATGTCAAAAGTAAAAGTGTATGAACAATATAAGAGAAATACTGATGCTGCTGAACTGCATCATCTTAGGAGCGACAACGCTCTTTATCTTCTACAAGGTAGACAAGCTCGATGTGGTCGATGAAGGCTACGACGAGAACAAGCGCAACCGACAAGGAGCAATCGGCTGGCTTATAGTGTCAGTGTTCGTGGGTGTTCTTGCGCTGCCCGTAATGGTGCTGCGAGAGGTGTATCAATGGAAGCGTTACAAGCTACCGAGTATTGAGTGGGATGATATTTGCCGCTATGGGTTTACTATCATCGTCGGCTCCATGCTGCATTTGCTCCTGCTTGTTATGACGAGCTGTTCAACTCCGAAGCCCGTTGTGCTTGAACGTGTAACCAACAAGACGGACACGCTGTACAAGACCAACTACAAAGCTGATACGTTCCGCGTGCACGATTCGATATACGTTGAGAGCTACATGGTAGGTGATACGATATACAAGACAAAGAACGTGTACAAATGGCGTGACAGGGTAAGCATCAAGACTGATACGATATACAAGTCAGTCCTGCGAGCTGACTCTATACCAGTTCCTGTGCCAGTCGAACGCAAGGCTACATGGTGGGAGCGGACGCAGATGTTCGCAGGGAAGATAGTGGTCGTAGCGGTGGTGTTATTTGCTATATCACTGCTGCTTTGGCTGATACACAGAAAGAGATAATATGTAGATTGGTTAGTTATTGGTTTTTTAGTTTAAGGTGATTTGTTTTCAGGAGCCTTGCCCGTCTGTAGAGGATAGGCAAGGCTTTAATTTCCAAATTGTAATAATAAACCATTTTTACGTAACACTTTGCCACGTAAATCAAGTATGCACTAATAATTTAAGAAATTAACAGTTAAATTAACTGCATTATGATAATTTTTGCTATATTTGCACAATATCAGATTTTAGACTAAACGATTATGACAGAAGAAAAGAAAAAGGCACTCCTTTCTGTTTTAGACGGAATGGACGTGAGCGAGGTTATCTCGCTGTTAATAATGAGTGGTAACAGCTATTCAAGAAGATTGTTGAAATTCATCAAGTGGATAACTAAATGGCTACCTATATGTATAATGGTGTGGCATAGTTTTGCCATGTTGGATTTCTCAAAGAATACGAGAGAAATGTTTATCGTGCATTCCGAACACTGGCCAAGCTACGCATTTATATATGTGTTACTGTATGTATTACCACTTGTGCTCATACTGTTCAGTAGATTCTTCTGGCTGTGTTGGGTATACAGGATTCCGTTCTTTTATTACTTCGGTGTAAATGCTATACATCTCACTTATTGGTCTTGGTATACCACTAACGAAATGGTAATGTCATGTATGTCTGTAATAGTAATGACAGGAGTATTTTACTTGTACTGGGTAATAGATTGGTTCTTAACAAGAACAAGAATAGGTAAAAGGATTTTCTTCTAAAGCAAAATGGCTATGAAAAGAAAAGTATTCAACTATTACACCTTGGCTCTCATTCTGAAATCTCTGTATGAGAGCTGTATGAAGGCATGGGAACAACAGAAGAACGGCGAGAAAGTAACAGCTTGCGGGATGAGCGATGAAGACATCGAAACGCTCTGCCAGGACATACTTCCGAATATGCTTAACCCGATGATGAGCGCAGAGGAAGTAAAGGACAGATTGGGCGTGAGCGACGCAACACTCAACAGAATGGTCAAGCGCGGGGATATACCGAACGGTGAGTGCAAGAAGCGCGGACACACACGATACTGGAAGAAGTGGGATATTATTCACTTTATAAAACAAAAGAGAGGCAAGTGATTGCTTCTCTTTTTTGTTTTCAATTCTTTCCAATTCTTCAAACACTGGAAAGAATATTTTACAGCGTGATAGTACCGACTATCACATTATATATCTGATTATCAGCATAATACAAAATCTTTGAGCGTGTTATGGCGTTATCCGTCACAACACACTAACTTTGCCGTGTAACGTTACAATAGTGTTAGTTAATATTGAGGATTTCAAAAGATTGTATTATGGAAATGACAGATGCAAAAGTAGTAGAGAAGAAAATCTACGAAGAGGGGAAGAAGCACGACGAGTATGCTTCTAAAGGTATCGCTGGAACAGGCTTGGGCTTAGGAATAGCAGGAACTGCACTCGGTCTTGGTGCTTGGTTATTTGGCGGTAATCGCAATGTGTTTGGTTCACTCGGTGGCAGCAATATGCCTGAGAACGTGAATATCAACGCATACGGCTATGGCGCAAATGCGAATGCTAATCAGCCAACCGCCTTGCAGGTAATGGAGAAGGAATGCGCTGATGAGGTGAAGCTGCTTACCGACATGTTCGGTTTGAAGCTCGACACAGCTAACAAGTTCTACGCTATGCGTGAGACTGACATCGCAGAGAAGTTCTCTATGTACAAGGGCGCTAACGATGCTATCAACGCTGAGAACCGCCGCGCTATGCAGGCTGAGTTCGGTCTTTACAAGTCTCAGAGAGGCCAGTACGATGCGTTGCAAGCTAAGTATTGTGACCTCGACAAGAAGGTTGCTATTATGGAAGCCCTCACTCCTTACAAGGAGAAGCTGATGATGGCTTACGTGAACGAGAAGTGCTGCCGCAAGATTGATGGTGTCCTCGGACTCCAGAGCACTCCTACTGTTACAGTTCTTCCATCCGCGAACTTTTGCGGATGTGCTGCTACATCCACTCCCACTACAGGAGCGTAACAGAGCAGTAGGGAAGTCGGTTAGACGGACTAAGAAAAAATGAGTTGGTGAGGGGCGTTTGCCCTCGTTGGTGGATGCCCTCTCGCTTCTCTATAACATATCACCAACTTAAAGATATTGACTATGATGAATTTTGGGAACAGCCCATTATTGGATATGGGTACAGGTCAGCAGCAGCCGCAGATGATGGATGCCGAGCTACAGAAAATGTATGAGGCAATACAGCAGAAGCGAGCATCTATCAATATGCAAGCACAGCAATCTTCCACTCCTTTATGGGATGAGATTGACAAGATTGAAGACAATCTTACAGGCGCACAACGTCAGTATTTGATGCAGAATCAAGAGTACGTTGACAGCTTGAAATATGTATCAAAGTTAGTGCAAGACGAGGAATTGCGCATCATACGTCCTCGTATTGAAAGCACTCAGCAAGGACAGGAAGCATTGAAGAAACATCTATCTTTGATGCAACGACTGAGAAAAGAAGTAGCGCAAGCAGAGGAACAAAAATCAGCTATGCTCAACGATTATATGACAAACCATAGTGATAAGACTTGGCAGGAATATCTTGCCATGGTTCAAGGAGCAAAGAAGGGAGGCAATAAGAAATGAACTTACAAAAACTGAAAGAACGTCTTGCTCCATCAATAGAAACATGGATAGACGCAAGAATTGACGACATGATAAAAGGTAATCCGTCGCTTGCCATACCTTCTGTGTATATGAAGCGAGCAGCGCACAATATCGTTTGTCGTAACAAGGAAAAATGGGAAGAGAAAATTGACAATCTATCCCTGTTTGTCGCTGATGAAAATGGGGTTGTTGATGCGGAATCTGTTTTCGATGACGCGATGCAAATACTGAAAGCGATGGAGAAAAAGCCTTTTGATATTGGGGTTCTTCATGGCACAATAGGCGATGGATGTATCTCTATTGATATGCCTGATGGTATTATCTCTACCTTGTTGTTTGGCAGCAACAAGAGTATAGCCATTACCACAGATGATATTGCCGAATTAAAGAATATTTTAATCACGTAACATAAATTCAGCGGTATGAAAACAATACAGACAAAAACGCTTGCCGAAAAGCTGTTTTGGTTTTACAGAATCGGCATAAGGGCGATACCTATACTCCTCATGGTTTTACACTGGTTCGGCGTGCATTGGTTTCACCACAACTCCGCATCAATAGGGTTCGATCTGAACGAGAACGCCGTTTTGGTTGTGTCATTATACGTACTGGCTTATGTCGTACTGCCTGTCGTTTTACTGCCGGCGAGTTTTCTTTTCAAGTTCGGTTGGGTGTGGCGAATACCGTTCCTGTATCTTGCAGGTGTTATTCTGATAAGGATAGGGCATGGCACGCTGTGCATTTCTGAAACGACACGGATTGCGGACTACACGCTAATCTTTCTGACGATGCTGTTGTATGGTCGGGCGTTTACGTTGCAGGATAAATAAAAAACCGCGCACGGGCAACAAGATTTTACTCCTGCTGCCCGTGCGCGGTGGATATATTGATTTATTCTCCGTAATCTTCTGGTTTGTATTCGGGGTTCATCTGCAACGCATACTCTCCTGCGCGGTCGTAGATGCCCTCGTTCGAGAGTTTAGTCACGATATTCTTCGCTGCCTGAACGCTGTCTGCATCATCGTTGATGTCAATATCCGGCATACCTGGTATCGAGCTTATGACGGACTGCATGGCGTTATTCCAGTTGCATTGTAGCTCCAGTGCATTGCCTTCGTTGAACGCCGGGCGCAAGTCCATTCCTATCTTCTTCTGAATATTGTCAAACAGGTTTTTGAACAGGTTTACCGCAACATCTATCAGCACCATTGCTGCCTCCATGCGAGCGACTATCTTACTTTTCGGCACCTTGTTCTTCAAGAAGTAGTTGTCGATGCAGTAATAGAGCGTTGTAACGAGCGGTTTCAGTTCCGCTTCCGACGCATCGGATAGGTCAAGCCAAAGCTGATAGCGGTCGGCGAGGATGAAGCGCATCTTTGCATCCCATGTGTTGTATGCGGCAAGAGCCTTGTTGATGCTTTGCTTTGTCTTTTGACGGTACAGCTTCTTGTCCTCTTTAATCGCGTTGTAAGCGTCTATCATCGCTGTTTGGGCAATGTTGTATGCAGAACCCATTGTGATGTAATACAGCGAACAATAGCGGTCAATGCTCTTTAGTATTTCCTCTTTCTGCTTTACACTTGGCGCGATAATATACGCCCTTCTCGGAGTGCGGCTTATTAACTGACTTGCGCTCATGCTTATATTGCGTTTAAAATTTGCAAATCGTGCGCTTCACCTATCACGCCTACGACGGGTATTCCGCAAGCGTCCGCCACGCGACGTTCCGTTTCACAGCCTTTTGAGCAACGCCATCGGTTCGGTACAACAATGCCGTCGCAGCCGAGGAGCAGGCGTAAGTCCTCTTTCATGTGCTCCGTGTACGGCGCAGAATCGGGTATAGGTTTAGCCATAGGGTTGACTGCCTTGTAGCCGAGAATTGTCAGTTCTTTCTCAATCTGAGCGAAGAACTTGTGTCGCTCGTTGAGGTTATAGCCGGTAATCGGTGATGATATGTATATTTTCTTTTTGCTCATTTTGTTTATCAGATTAAAATACCACTTCTTTGTAGCTTGATGTCGGCTTCTTGCCGGACAGGATTGCATTGCCACAAGTAATCAGTCCGTTGTCCTCGTCATACGACGGAACGAACACGATTACATCGAATCCGTTTGCCTTCAAATCCTCTTCCACTTTCTTGTACGGCACAAACGAGTCGTAACCTCCGCTTGTCTGAATGTGGTTGGCTTCGCAGCTGTTTGTTCGGTGAAGCGGCGTAATCTTGCACATGAACTTGCGTGGGTCAAACATCGAAGCAAGCACCTTGCCGTCAATAATGGAGTCGTCGGCAAGCGCGAAGTTAAGGGTGTACTTGCGACCGCGCGGAGTTTCAAGTGTGTCGGCAAGTTCTGCAATATCTCTCAATGGCAAGGCGTTTCCCGAGAACAGGTATTCTCGCTGCGCGTCGTCGGTAGAGTTTATAGAGAACTGCAAGCCTGCGTTTCCGTCGTAGTCGAGATTCTTTACCCAAACCCATCTACGAATAAAGTCGTTCAAGCCTCGATTATGCTTCGGAAGCATCGTGCTTACTACAGGATGCACAAGCGAATTTCCGATGTAAGGGATAATATCATCACGCAAGAAGAAACGTGCGTGCTCGATTACAGCCTCGTTCCATGTCGGCTCGCCCATGCGTGCATAGTGTACATTAAGACGTTTGGTGTGATTAACCTCCAGGTGCATACCTAATGCCGTTGTTATCTCGTGGCGCAGGTCGTTCAGAGTTACGTTGCGTCCCGGTCCGACTTTCGGCACGTCGCAGAACTTGCAGTTCATTGAGCAGCCGTACTGGGTAGAGATTGTTATCACCCATTTTTCGGTTAGTGGCATCGGCGTTCCGTTCGGCACTCCATTCAGCTCTCTTGTTATGCCGAGGAAGTCGGCTTTGATATTTGCGTCTTTGCCATAGTCGGCTACTGTCAGAAACTCCAACACGCCTTTATCTCCTTTTGCGGTGTAGATTTCACCTGTAGGAACTTTGATTTCTTTGAGTATTTTCATTGTTATTTGATTTTTACTTAATGTTTCTGGTTAAAAAGTGGCGAATTGGTCGAAAAATACGCCTTGTGTAGCTTTTTGCCAATCCTTATTGTTAATTGCAAGGGCAGGAAAGCTTTTCCCTGCCAAATATCTTGCGAGTAGCTAATCGTATCAGAAAAAGGACCGATACCCCATAGTTTGCGCAGTCTTTTCGCCACCTTGTAGCTCCTGTTTTTCCGTATCGAACGGAGTGGCATTTTAAACTCCTTCTTTATTTTTCTAATCTTCATTCCCATTCTTTTTATAGTCCAAACAGCCTTCCTTCATCGTCGGCATGATACGGAAGCCGCTGTTCTCAGCATCCTCAATAAGTTCTTCTGACGCATGAAACGAGTTGAACATTTGGGCGTTGTGATGCTTCAAGCATAGATTTATGCGAATCTCTTTTTCGTATTCGTATTCGTACCCTGTCAGCGGATTGACCCCTGTCCTTGTAATAGTCGTAGTTTGCTCCGTTTCTTTGTACCACTTGCACGAATAGCAAGCAGCGATATTGCAAGGAGATTTGTTGCAATACTTTTCCTCATGTTTTATGCAACGTCTTTCCGTAAGAAACAGCTTTCCGCAGTGCGAACAGCGATATGCGTCTACTCTAATCCTTCTCTACCTCCTTTTTAATTGCTTCGAGCTGCTGTATGATGTTGTCTATCGTCTTGCCGCTGTAATCAATTTTATATAATAATCCAAACGCTATTAATTCGCTTAAAGCTAATATAACACCATAAATGGTGTTTAAAAAAAATACTATTATAGTAAGCACAACCAAAAGTAAAGCTACTACCATCCATTTGTATTTTGGCATATTCCTTTTTGTTTATGTTCCTTATTCCATTCGTTTACGAAATCTACAAGGCTTGTGATGATACCTGTGAAAACGCTAAAACTTATAGGGTCTGTCGTTGTCGGGTTTGCAATTATGACGCGACTTTCATCGTCAGACACCCGAACCGTAAATGTTATCTTTGTTTCTTGCATATTAGCCTCCTTTCTGGTTATCGTTAATATTGCCGATAATTTCAACATCGCCCTCTTTATCGTTGACAACAGCAGTGTGCAACGACAAAGTGCTTGCGCTCGCTGTGTTGGTACACACTAAATCAAAACAATAACAGCGCATATCATTCGCTACATAACCAATATTCTTGCCGTTATGCGCAAGAATATCGTCCTCATATATCTCTTTGCCGTTCTTGTCTTTCAGTCCTGTGTACTGCCCGACCGTATCAGGATATACCTGCGCCATGTTGTTTCCGTTGTCGTTGCTTATATACACGCCGTCTACGAGGTGGTTTAAGTCGCCATATATCCACTCGCCATTGTCGAGGCGTACGCCTCTGAATTTAATCTCTCTTTTCATCACTATTGTCGTCTATATTATCTCCAAACTTATTTAGCAATAGTCCGCAGATTATAAGTTCCACTCCTATTGCTGTAAGACAAGCGATTTCGCCGAAGTACGAATCGATAACAATGTCACCTGCCATAACCAAGAATATACAGCCAGACACAGTCAATATATATCCAAGTTCTTTCATGCTCCCTCCTTTACTCCAAACGGCGTGCCGTCGGCAAACGTGAAAAACTTAAACATTCTGTCAAAACTGTGAGCTGGATGAACTACCATGCCGCCCATATCTTCTGAACCATATCCCGCAAAACTTATCGGATATTCACTACTTTTAGTGATGCAAGCCAAATTTTCATAGGATGATTTGGTTTTTTCTTTTACCCACCCGAATGGCTGATGTTTCAACATCTCTTGCCAGCACTCGTCTGCGTTCTTGAACGGGCGGTATTTGGTTTCGGGTTTGACGCGGTAATCAAAAGAACTATACGAAAGTCCAGGAATTTCGTTTACTTTCTTCCATTCTTCATCAAACCCTTTACTTCTAAACTCTATCTCCTTACCTTCTGCAAATGCCTGTATTATAGGCAGCATGGTTTTGGCTTCTTCTCTTGTCATAACTTATTCCTCCAATTCTTTAAGATAAATATATACATCTGTAAATGTAAAGTTTGTCAGTTTTTTATATCTATTTACTATATCTTCTATAAGATACCATTTGTTTTCAATGATTACTTTCTCACCTATACGAGGAATATTATTGTAAGAGCATGTTTCATATTGCAATATGAAATTTTCCTCATCCTCTTTTTTATAAAAGAATACATTCATAACAATCCCTTCAATTTTAAAGTCATTTCCTCAACCAAGTTTTCAACTTTTCCCCAGTCGCGAGGGTCAAATCCCTCATTAAACAAAGCACTCTCAGCTATTTTTTGTATTTGGTTTAAGAGATTAAGAAAATCTTCTTTGTCTATTTCTACTTTACTCATTGCTTACCTTTTATCAACTCAATAGCTTTTTCTTTATTCATTGTCTTGTAACTACTAATTTCTCTCCCCACTGTCACTGGGGAGAGGGCTTGTTAATTACTTGGTCATCATAATCTGCGGCACGTTGCCATAAACAGGAAGCTTACCATCCCACTTCTCAATCCACATCTTTTTGAGAATTGATGGAGTAAGTGTTGCTGATTTAAGTTCATTAGCCTCTCGTTCGGCACGTGCCTGTACAAGCATCTTTTCTGCTTCAGCCTTCTTTACAGCCACTTCGTTGAGTGCTCGCTGTGCCTCCTGAATAGCTTTGTTCTTCTGGTTGACGGCTTCAACGATGGAGTTTGGATATTTGAGACCAGACGTAAGCTGTTCAAGCTGAAAGTGCTCTTTGGCAAGTGCCCTACTAAGCTGTGATTCAATAGCACGCTCTACCATATCACGGTTGCTGACAATCTGATCGGTAGTGTACTTGTTGAGCTGAATACGGAACGCATCTTTGACATAGTTGAATAATGTACCATTTATGATGTCGTTCAGTTCCTTGCGGTACTTCTTGAACACTTTCGGTGCATTGCCGTCGATCATCTTGAGAGATACCGTCGGATCAACGGTAAACTCAGAACCGTCCTTGGCGTTGATGGTAAAAGCAGGATAGTCGATTGTCTGTACGAATGTCGGGTACTCATAGACCTCTTCTGTAAATGGATTGTACCACACACGACCGGTAACGAGACTTACGTCATCAACGCCCTTGTCTGAACCGTAAAGGTTGACGAGAATGCCTTCAGAACCAGCGTCGATACGCTCGCTACAAGAGGTTAAACACAATGCTGTCATAAGCAGCACAAACATACACATTGATTTAATTTTACTCATTGTTTTTATTATTTTTTAAAAGTGAAACAATTCGTTGCAAAGGACAAAAGCGTCCAAAATAAAAGGATTGCTACGCTAATCAGATTTGTTGCTGTATCTGCCTTGCTTACGCCTCTCAGCGCAACGCTGACAACAATGAGCGTTATGACAACCCACACCACAAAAGCGGTGATTTTCCATTTATATGTTTTCATTTTCGTTTATTTATAAGTGCCATCTACTCAGTTACCAACTCCCAGTCCTCTGCAAATACATCACTCGAAGACGGAACCCAAGAGTCGGCACGTCCGTCTGGGTGAATTATGAGCATCTGATTAGTGTAAGCGATGTGTGGTTCAGCACGTGCCATAATGATGTCTTTGGCAGACTGAGGAAGTGACTGCATGTTAGGGATAATGTCGGCTGAAATACGAGCAGGTACTTGCTTGACAACAAATAAACCTTTGCCATTCCAACCAGCTCTGCGGACAGCCATGCCTGCTTTAAGATAAAATAATGCCGTGCCGAATGTAAAATTGGACAGCTTAGCTTTCATCTTATTTGCCTTTATAAATCTGTCTGCCAAGACAAAGTAATATTGCCCCATCACCCCTCTTTGCACAGTCAACAAAGCACGAGAAAGTGCGTCTAAAGCACTGAACTCATCCGAAGAAAGAAAGGTATCGCATTTACACATGCGCTTTTCAAGGTCTTCGAGTTCAAGAAGCATTCTGTTGACAAACGTTTCAGACGGCTTGTAAGCCTTCTCGAATACATCTGCTGGCGACCACGACTGATAGCCGTCCTCGTACTCTACGAGATAGCCTGCCTTATCCGTTTCACACTCAGAGGGTCTTACACCCTCTTTCAAGAGCTTGCGCTCGTAGGCTTCACCCATTGTCATAGGCATAGCCTTCACTGTCTTTGTACCAGTGTACTGTTTCATTTGTTCGTTCATAATTACTTATTCTTCTGCTTCCTAATATTCTCCCTTTCCTGCTGCATCTTTTTCACGCGAATAGCCAACTTATTGTCGGTGCCATACTGCTTGAAGAGTAGATGCGACTTATACTTCTCTGCACAAACGTAAAGAAGGAGTACGAGAACGTTAAACACTACAACCAATAGAATGGGCAGCATAACCAACCACCACGACCAACTGATTGCTCCGCAGAGTTTCATTACGATGAAGGCTACCTGAAGCGATGCCATCATAAAATCAATAATACCAAATTTCATATCTCGTTTATAATTTTAGTTCTGCGTTCAAGCCCAACGCCCAAAGGATATGCTGGAGTTCTTTTTTCTGAAAATATTGCTTATATCTTAGACCTCTACAAATCGCTGATATGGTAGTTGCACCACAGCCATATTTTCGACCAAGTGCATAACATGAAGCTCCATTTTGATGTTGTTTAATAATATCAACAACCTGTTCTTTATTAAATTTACCGTTCCACAAGTCAGTTCCATGTTTCTTTAACCCCGTTTTGACTGCGTGGATTTGATTTTCTCTTGCCGTTACCCATTCAAGATTGCTAACTTTGTTATTAGTTTTATTGCCATCAATATGATTTACTTCTCTTTTATTTTCAGGATTGGGCACAAAAGCCTGGGCAACAAGTCTGTGAACAAGAAACTGCTTTAATTTTCCTTTTATACACAAAGCAACTTTCATATATCTCCCATTAGAACATTGCTTCATAAATCTATGCGTTTTATTACTCCAAATTCTACTATCGCTATAAACCAAATAGTCCGTGCCTGGTATATACTTAGCTTCTATCATACATCACCTCCTTCCGGCAACAAATCCTCGATGTAGCACCATGTAAAATCTAAGTCAGCCAACTTGCAAAAACTTTCCCATTGGGACTTTCTATCAAAGCCCGCAATGTCCAAATCTTTGGGAGTATTGAACAATCCGTAATCTCCGCAAGTTTCATTGGTCTTCCCTTTGACAAGAATAAGTCTGTCTGCTTCTGGAATTTCATCTTCCGTGTGCCAAAGAGCTTTCTTAAACCATTCAACACCTTCTTTAAAGGCAATTCGTTCGACAGTATTCACCAAGCCTCCTACATTAAACTTGCCGGCTGCTGCTTCTTGTATTTTCTTTTCGTCAATCATAATCATGTTCTTATAACTTTTAACTTAAATAATGTTACTCGCGCGTTTGTATATTTGCATACAGCTCAACAAATCGCTATCTTTGCAGTGCATTTTTAACATGGAGTCTGTAACTCCAAGGCTTTAAGCCTACCTCTCCGTCCGCTCTCTGCCCGAGAAAAGACACTGCCCTTAGCCCGTGCTGAGGGCTTTTTCGTTGTTGTGGCTTAGACAATGAACTCCATGATACCGCCATCATGGTTGCAATAGCCAGAAAGGAGGAGGACTCCAATATGTTAAAAATGCAAGAAAGAGAGGAAGGAGTGGAGTACATTTACTGCCGTTATATACATCGGAATGGAAAAGTAATCTATCCCAAGAACGGTAATGTATTCTGTTTCCCTAAAAGAGCGTAAACGTTGCGCCTAACTCTCGGAGGAGATGTCACGGGCATCTCCTTTTCTTTTTTCGTCTATCATAATAGTTTCGTTTTAAAGTTATCGTAAATCTCCAAGTCGTTCCACCACTCTTCTTTGCCGAGTTCGACATACCTGTTTTCGGGCGTTTTGTGCTTCGCAACTGCCTTTATCCACTCGTTGGGAACAAACGCATTGAACGATTGCAAGCCGCTGCTTTTCTTCGTCTTGCCGACTACCTTGCCCCCGATGTAAAGATAAAGCGGATGATATTCGCCTTCAAAGCGGTAGCAGAGAGTTTGGAGCTGCTTGTGCTCTATCTCGCTGTAAAATGTTACCATGTAGCGATTTCCTCTGTGTAGGGCAGCGAGTGCGTGCATAAAGTCCTCATACCCGAAATGTGTGTTCTTCTTGCCGTTCAGCTCGTAGAAGTAATGCTTAAAAATGTCACGGCGCATATAGAACCAAAGAAAGTCCATCTCGTCATCTGACATCTGCGGTATGCTTTTGAACACAATCTCCTTCCAGACGTGTTGACGGAGGTGTGAGCCGTGCGCAAAACCTTCGACTGCGTAGAGGAAGTCGTGCCGATCTAAAGATAGATTTATCATACTTACTTGAATTTTTCTCTTATTTTCTGATATTGCTTTGCAAATGTCTTTTCCGTTACCCATTTGCTGTATCGTGTGCGGAGGTAACGCTTGGACTTGCCTGAAACAAGCCCTGTTGCGTCGCGAGGAGTATTCACGCTCATGTATATCTTCGGCACGATGTCCGTTGACACATACGATGTGATATACTCATCCGCATAAGCAATATGTCCAGTTTCGCGGAAATTGACATTTGCAAGCGAGAAGTCTTTTGCCATGCTGTTATTCGGGTGATTTGTCCGTACCTAAAAGATGTTCGCTGCCTTCGTAGGGGATGCACTCTTTGTAATAAGACCCTACGCAAACGTATTGGGCAATTTTATCATCTTCTTCGTAATGTGAAAAGTAATCAGCTTTCCAGACCTCGTCATTATCATCTCTCACCAATACCTTCTGGAACGGCTCAAACGGACACTTAGGTTTGACAGGCTCAACTTGCAGCGTTTCGGGGTTATACTTGCCGCCATAATGCTTCTCGGCTGCTGCGATAAACTCGGCTCGCTCCTCGTCGGTAGCTTTGGTAAACCACTCCGTAGAGCAGACTTCTTCTTCGCCCCAATCGTTGCTTTTCTTATAGAGGATGATGGTTGTATTGAACTCGGTATATTCACCGCTTGCCCAGCCATCAAAGACAGCTACCATTCTTGAGTGTTCGTTGAACACAATATCGCCACGCTTGAAGAACTTGCTCCAATCGCGCATTTTGGCAGAGGGAAAGAGCAAACACCTCGCGTCTTCAAACCCGTCAAAGTAATGACCGTCTTTCATAAAGCCTTTGGCTACTGTACCATCTGTCCTTTGAGCTTTAATAATAATAGGGTAGTATTCGCTGTGATCAACATCTATGCACTCGCATTTGCCGAACAGCGGCGAATACAGCTTTGTGCCTTTTGGCATATCGCGGAGTATCTCCGCAATGTTAATCTTGTTCTCCATTTTCTTGCTCCGTTTTCTCTGTGTTATACTTCATTTTGTAAGCCTGTATCATAGTTTCCTGCGCGCCTATGACTTCTAACGCCTCTCGTAATTCCTTAATTAGTTTTGCGTATATCGAACCTCTGCCGAGAAAGTACCACACCGCCCAAAGAAGGGCGGCATTAATGATTGCTAATACTATTTCCATTGTTATTCGGTTTAATTAGATGATTTGTTTTCTTGCACGTCTGTACTTAGTAATGCAATCGCATCTCTTTTGTACATTTTCCTTACGTTGATTTGTTAAGGCGCACATGCGGAAATCTGTATAAACATTGCGCCCAAACGTCAGATATTCGCAACGTGAGCATTTTGGTTTCTTTCCGTTTGTCATATTATTCGTTTTTTTAATTGGGATTTTTAACACCATCGAACACTGTCTTTATCGGTGTAAGTATTAAACCGCCCAGACAAGCGTCACTATTGGGGTCGTCTTTGAAAGTGTATGAGATGGTATCTATGAAACGTGTCATCTCGACCTTTATTTCTCTACCTCTGTACTCGCTGTTGAGTTCTGTGACTACGCTTTTAAGCACCTCAAAAAGCATAACTGGAGTAAACTTCTCGCTAAACACAAACTCTGCATTTCTAAAAGTTTTCAAATTGTATGCAAGATCCTGCGTCTTTTTGTTGTGAACGCTACATCTCGGGCGTTCGCAGTAAAATCTTTCTTCTGTCATATTGTTGTATTGTTAGTTTCTTAGTATATGCGCTTTCATCACCTTGTGAACCATGTGTGGCTGCGCCTTGTTAAACTCCTCTACAAACCAACGCTCGTATTCGTCGTGAAAGCGTGGTCTGCGGAGTTTTCCAATCGGGGCGAAGATTGTCGCAGACATCTTCGCCCCGATTGTCTAATATCAGTACGGCTTTTATAGCTTACCGGTTTTAAATCCAAGCTCCTTTGCTATTGCAAGGAAGTCGGAGAGCTTGTCGGGTGACACATCGGTCTTCCGGTCGCGCGAATACACAACGCCGTCTATGACCTTGAAGTAAGCCGTGTCGTATGTGTCGAGAAAAGAAATTTCGTATCCCATATTACTTCACCTCCATATTGATTAAGTCGTCAAAATCTTCTTCCGACTTGCAGTCGTAGCAGTAAGTCAGCCTGCCGTCAGCGTCCTTTGTGAGCAGCATTACGCTCACATTGTCCTCAAGCAAATCAAACAACATATCTACTCGGGAGAAATAATCTACGTTGCCGTTGTTTCTAAGCCAACGTGCGCCCAAAAGAGCGGTTGTTATGCGGAGTGCATCTTGTTGGCTTGTGTTCTCATCGTAGCGAATAAAAACATAATTACACCCTCTTATGATAGCCCACACATCACGCAGCCTACCAATAAATCCTTTGATTGTTTTCTTCATATCTGTTGTTGTTACATGTCATAGTTTATATTTTCAGCCGGGACTATTTTGAACATTCTCACTTTCTCAAAACAAATAATGTCGCCTTTCTTATCTATAATGTCCAACTTTTGTTTCTCCCTGTCTGGGTACATCTCCGATATTACATCTGCCGAAATGATTGTCGGCACACTATCTCCGTACTCAAACACCAGAAGAAAGTAAGGTTGATTGTTTTCGTTTGCCATATTATTGTCCTTTCTTTGTTACAATTTGCAGCGCTTCAAGCAAAGTCTTTTCGCTAATTCCGTTGCCAGATGCAACACCATCTTCCTTGATAGAATTGAGAGCTTCTTTGAGGCATGTGGTCTCAGAAGTGAGTTGTTTTATGAGGATACTCATTTTCTCGTCCACATTTCTCACATCGTCACGATTGGCGTTTACCGAGGTTAGTATCTTGGCGCAACACTCTTCGATATAGTCCTTTAACGTTGCTTCGTGCTCCTTCTTTATCTCCTCGACAATAGCCGACGAACGAATAGGGAATATACAAAAGTCGCACTTCATTCTGCCATCTGATGTTTTTTCGTTTCGGATGCGCACATCGCGCAACTCCCGGGAACAGTTACCTATCTTTACAAGATAAGTTCCTTCGCCATGTGGATAATAGTCAAAAAAATAGCGGTCATTCCCTGTAAAGGTTTCGCTTTCTTCAATTACGCCCAAAATCGGTATTCTTACTTCTTGTTCCATGAGATTGTTTTCTTTTGCTTTGCCAGCATACGCTTGTACGCCCTACGTTCAGCGCGCGTCATGCCATCTTTCTTGATTTCGTAGGCTTCTCTATCCATCGTTTCCATTTTAGCTATTGTTTCCATAGGCTAAATCTCGTTGTATTCGTTGTGTTTCGCGGAGCTTCCGTGAAGAAACCCTATTGTGTAGCCTAAAGAACCCACAGCAAAGGCGACGTAGGCTACGAGTAATATCATTCCGGTTGTTGTCATTGTTATTTTGTTTTGTTGCACCACAAGTCGATTTCGATGTAGGCTCCTGCCCATATCGCTTCTTCCGCAGTTGCGTCAGGATGCTCGTCAAGCCACTTCTGTATCTCGTCTTTCAGTGCCATTGTTTGTTGTCTTAGGTGTCCACTTAATGCCGAACCTTGCAAGCGTTCCGTCCTCGTATGCACGGTATGCTATCCTTGCCTGGATGCAGTTCGGGTTTCTGTCCGCAGCCTTGGTAGCTGCGAGGAGGTTATTGCGTTGCTGTTCCGCGCGTGTGAACTCTATTTCCTCTCTGTGTCGTTGTGCTTCCAGATGCTCGCTTACCAAATCAGTTTCGGTAATCGTCACTTTCACAGCTTGCGGTTTCGGCTCGCTCGGAGTCTTGGTACCGCTCTCTACAAGCCGTGAGAAGTTTTCGGGTTTCAGCAGCCAGTTGAAATCAGCAACCCATTTTGAAGGGTTCTTGCCGTTGAGATAAGGGTCTGCGAGAGCCTTGTCAAGCACCTTCTGTAATGCCTTGTTGTCATTGTCATATTCCGCAAGTCGCTCCTCGATCAGCTTCTTGCGGTAAGGTGTGATATTGAGCACCTTTGCCATTGAGGACTTCGTTTCGTCCACACGGCGGTTCCAGTAGTCAACGAGCTTTGCGTAGTCTACCGTTGCGGTCTTTTCCTGCGGTGCAGAACTTGCCACACCTTTGGGTGCGCTTGTCTTGTGTGCGCTTTTGCTTTTATTACGCTTTGCCCAACGCTTGCGTGCGTTCTCTTTGTTGCGCTCACAGCGTCTTTTGTACGCGTCGCGTTCAGCGTCCACGTCCGCCTTCAGAAAGGCGAACGCAACGCGAACAGCTTGGTCTGCATCCTCGGACAACACCGTGCCGTCGGAAGCGTAAGCGAATACGACCCTCATAAGCTCGCCGAGTTGTATGTCGGTCAGCTCCTTGAAGGCTTCCATGTTTGACAAATCGAGGGAAATTCTGTTTTTCATAACAATGACTTTTTATTTGGTTTGTAGGGCAGGGAAGCGACCCTACCCTACTATGATAGCATTTAGGTTGTCTTGCGCCCAGAGAACGTATTTTTGAACGTTAAAAGGGCAGTTGGTCAGTCCCTGCTGACGGTGCGGGCTGTGCTCCTGGTGCAGGTGGCTGCGGAAACAAGGCGCCGGACTGCGGTGTCGGAGGCGGCGCTTGCTGTGCAGCCGGCTGCTGTGCCGAAGCATGGTTCACAACGTTCCACGCTCTGATTTGATTGTACCACTTGCCGTTGTATTCGTGAGCGTCGATGACGATTGCCACCGTGACCATATCGCCTACTTTGAGGTTAAACTGCTCGACACGCTCTGCGCCGAACACGTCGAAAGCGATGTTCTTCGGTGTCTGCTCGTTGGTCTGCAACACATAGGTGTTGACCTGCCACGGCTTGCCTGTTGATTGCGACGTGCCGCTCTTGGGAGGCAGTGCCGCTATGATTTTTCCTACTACGTCCATTATGATTTTGACTTGTTGATGATTTCTTCCACGAAAGCGTTTGCGAGTTTTACGCGCTCTTCAAGTAGCGCGATGTCCTCGTCGTTGCGCGGAATATTTACGATGTGTATAGGGTTCAGGAGCCACGGCGAGTAGGAAACAAAGTCCGTTTCCGTTGCGCCGGTGCAAGCCATCTCCGCCATTGTCTGCCAATAGTATTCGGGCTTGACTTCTTTCAGTGATGCGCCGTCGTGTATCTTATCCACATACATCATGTGTGTTGCGATGTTCGGGCACTTAATCTCCAGGCATTTCAAGTCCGCACCTCTTACGATGCCGTCGGGCGAGGCTGCGAAGTGCGGTATGGTATCGTGCTTGCAGGATGCAACCTCGAACACCTCGACATCGTTGTTGAGCTTGATGTATGTCTCTCGGGCGTACTGCTCCTGCTCAATGCCGAACTGCATAGCCTTGGAGGTGAAGTTCGTCTGATGGAGATAATCCTCAAACACATCATCGTCGTTGAGGAAGTCGGGGTTAAACATGCGTTCGGCGGCTACCTTGTACATATAGCTCTTTGCCGTTTCGGACCACACTTCGCCTTTCTTGCGACCCGACTTCATAAGATTGTGAACTTCGGAACCTGTGAAATTTCCGAAGCGGGAGCGTTGCCATGCAACACTCCTCTGCTCTACGTCGTCGACAATCATGCCTTAGCCTCCTTCTTTGCAGCGTTGGCTACTGCGGTTTCGGCTGCTTTGGCTGCGATATTTTCCTTCTTCTCGCTTTCGAGATTGTCGATGTATTCGGGTGCAAATGCGTCGATGTCGAGGTCTTGGATGTCTGACGTGTTTACGTTTACCACAGCCTGATCGAAAGTAACAGCGTTCTGCATTTCGATTGACTTTGGAGCGTACTTCAATATAGACTTTAGTACGGTCTTCTGTGCCATAGCATCGAAGTCGGACTTCCAGGGTGATGTGTAACCCGAGCGGTATGCCTGAGAGAACTTAGTGGCGTGCGCCTTCACTCTATCTACATCCCAGTATGCAACCTTTGTAAATCCGTTCAACAGCTCGAACTTAGCCATGTAGCCAACGATTTTGTCTGACTTGCGTTGCTTCTTGTCGAACACATAGTCCTCGTCAAACTCGTCGCCGGAGATATACTCGCCCTCATGTACTGGCGCAGCAAGAATTTTCTTGAATTGTCCGCTACGCTGACAGAGCTGAAGCAAGCCGAGGTAGCCGACCTGAAACTGCGCCTTGTTGCCGTAAGGAATGATGTAACACTGACCCAATGTAGGGATAACCTGGAGCTGCATGGTTGCAGCCACCATTGCTGCGCCTATAATACTCATCGGCTCTGCCTTGCGAAGCTGCGGGTTTCCGTTAGCTACGCTGATAACCGAACTCATAAAGCTGTTTGCCATCTGCGGACTACTCCAAACCTCATTCAGTTTGCCTACGACCGCAGGAGAGTGCATCAATTCGCCAAGAGTGACGTTTTTCTGCTGCACCGTTACTTGTGTATTATCCATATATTACTTTGTAATTTAAAAATGCTTTGTATATACGCTCTGAAATTAGGCCCTTGTCGAAATATTCCTTTGCGACCTTGTTTATTAGTCTTTTCTTTTCGTTTTTATAGACCTCTATAGCTTCCTCTTCGGTATCACACCATCCCAATCCGACTGTTTTCCCATTAATGCACATTTTAGGTTCAAAGCATCCGTGTGACTTACTATAAAATCGCTTCATTCCTTCGATCTGTCGCGATTTCTTTTCCGTTTGTAGGATGTTGTTAAGTGCTTTTGGTATAAAGCAACATGTATCTGGCGAGTACATTCTTTTGCCTTTTCCGCTTGAGAGAAGATCTTTGTCTAACACATATCCCTCGATGTAGTTCTCGTCAAACCACGACTTAAAGTTACTAAACAATAGCCACGGCTCATAAAAACCGGCATCCGCATAAGAACGACATAGCGATTTCTCGTATTCGGACATAGGGAAACATCTTTTTAAAAGATACTTCCAACGGCGAAATGCAACGTCAGAAATGGTGTATAGCGTATCGTTTCTTGCCACCCCTCGTATAAGCCCTCTCTTCTTTTCTAAAGAACACTTCGGGCAATTACGTCCCGACAAATGAGCGGCTGGCGTCTGTTTAAAGATGCCATGTTTAGGGCAGATTATTTCAACTGTCGCATGTGTCTCTTTGTAGTACACTTTTGAATAATCATACCAATTACCATGCACCTTGCGGGCCTTTTGGATAAATTCAGAGGTATCTAACCTTTTCATGGTCTTACTTCACCCGTTACTTCTCGAACACATCGAGTATCTTTGTTTCTACGAGGCGGTTGATTTCGTATTCCATTGCCGTGTTGAAGAACGCATCTACGACATATCTGCGTGCCGTTTCGATGTTGTTCGCCTGAACGAGGTATGTGACATTGTTTTTCTTCTCCTTGCCGGTGCGCTCGTCAAGCGTAATCAGCGCGACGGTCGCACGGAAGAACTTGTCATCCTCTTCGTTCTCGGAGAAGAACACCTCGGTGTACGGGGCGATTGCGATTTTCTTCACATCGAACTCACCCGAGCAATACGGTTTCATCTCCTCTGTAATTCTCTGTTCCGCTTCCGCGAAGCTCAATGCGTCCACGGCGTATGCTTCCGTAGCGATATTGTTTTCGTCACCATTTGAACGCTCGTAGCGTACCGTGGTCTCGTACCACACTGCTGTTCTTGATCTCATTGCCTTATGTTTTTAGAAAATTAGTTACTGATACTTGAAGAAGATAAACCCGAACGCATTTTCATGTATTCGGTTGATACCGAGGTTCCTGTCAATAGCAAGGCAGTATTTCACCAGGTCACACGCTTTCGTGTGCGGCATCTTGATAAACGTCTTGTGCTTCTCTCGGAGTTCCTTAATCTTCTGTATGTGCAGCTCTGCTCGTGTACGAGACTCTGCACTTGCGCCCGACTCTCGTTCTCGGATGCGCTCATATACTTCGCTTATATTCATACCATATGTTTTTTATTCGTATCGCCATTCCCACTGACCGCAGCAATAGTTTGACTTCGGGTCTCGCTTCGGGTCTTTGCACATCTCGGGCCAGTTGCCCCACATGCAGTCGTGACATCCTTTTGTTCTACCCATGAGCTACATCTCCTTTTTCGTGTTATTGTCGTCACAGTCAACGAGGTACTCGACCGCAGCCTGGGTGACTGCTGCGAATACGACGAGCAAAAGAACTATGATGACCGATGAAAATACAATTGCCATAATATTCAGTCGTTTTTAAAAATAGAGGGATTGCAGGGATTTCAACCCTGCTCGGTGTGTTTTGCTCCCAGAGGTTCGGTACATGACAGGCTTGAATTGTTACAAACATAGATGAAAAGAACCCGTCACTCCTTGCTTGCAGCGTTCATGGCTTACAGGTGCCCATGACGCAATCCCAACTTGTTACAGAACAAGTTTAATCAAAAATCAAAAAAGTTTTCAAAACGGCAGGATTCGCACCTGCAAGCCGTCCTTGTCGGCTTGGTTTTAATGGTTAATATATGAAGAACTAATTTCGCACTTGCTCAAACGTCAGTCCGCAGGATTTTGTGTAGTAATTTTCCTTGCCGGAGCGTTTCGTTTGTTCGTCGTAATAAAGCGTGAACCTTCCTCCCACCTCGATGTCGCGGAAATAGTTGCGCATATTCTCCAGGTACCATATTGCCTTGTACACCTTGGTGGGTCGCGTCGCAATGCGCATCTTTGTTCTCTGAGGCAGACCCGACATTACGCGAAATCGCTCCATCATCCATGTGCGCTTTTTCGTTTCCATGCTTTTTCGTTTGGCCTCGGGATTTGTCTTGATTGTGTTTGCGATACACCCCCGTGTCTTTTTGAGTATTCGGGCTTTCGTCTCGTCCGTCTGCTGGAGGTTCAGTTTTTTCACCCAGTACCAGACCGAGCCGCTGCAAACGCCGTGTCTTGCGGCTATCTCCCCAACAGAAGAATACGGGTATTCCCGAATTGTTATTTCTTTCAGCCATCCCTTGTGGCTGTAGATGTTCGTTTGCTCCACGTTAGTTTCTTTTTAGTTAAAAAAATAATGTGTGCTATCCTCACGAACGGCACACAACTGCTCTTTGAATGATTGAAATTATCAGTTACATATTCACTAACCAATATTAAAAAGAATTAGAAAGCAGGAGGAGGGGCTGGACTCGAACCAGCAAGTAAATGCAATACCACCTTCTGCACACCCCCCTCTTTTATATAATATGACAAACACTAAATAAAGTCTCTGTCTATTGTTTTCCGCACCTTTATAGACCTTTTGCGGTGCGCCGTCTTGCTCAATCTGATTGTGCAGCCTACTGCGTTCCTTTTCGCTTTGCCTGTGCCGGCAATTCAGAGTCCGGCATGGTTCATTCTATCCGTTTGCACGGCTTTCGCTACGTCAGGAGACGTTTTAGCAGGTCTTTCGTTACTCAGCATCCTCGGGCGGCGGTCTTGGATTGTTAGTCTCGCGCCGTCCTATATGCTTTTCTTCTGTGTGTCAATAATTCAAAGAACGTCTTTATTTTGTGGTCGGAAGCGGTGCGACCCGCAAGAACTTTCCGAGGCTCGGGCATAATGTACTCAACAAAATGGCATCATCCAGAATATTTAAAGCTCTAACAGACAACTGCGCCCTATCCTTAGTTCTCAGCACTTCCAAACGTGCGTTCCGACCTTGTTAAAAACCCACTTGTCTTCACAGATTTGCGGGTGAAGCCTAATGTCTTATCCATCAATAATTTAAATTTTCAAAACCATGCGTTTTCAATAAAACAACAACAAATTAAAAAACTCTGTCGCGGAGGCGGTTACGACACCGCATCTTGCGGGGCTAACTGCTTATTTAACTTATGACTAACTAATTATGAGCGATTCTATCTATTAACCCTACGAAAAAATCTGACCCACACGTGCTTACCTTTGCACCACTCCGCGTTGTTTTTTAAAGCCTGCGACCACCTCGCGACGACCGCAGGGCTTGTTTCACGCTTGAAACATGTTTGTCTAACAATTTAAATTATAACCTTATGAGTAAAAAAACTTCTAAGTGTAGAAAAACCGTCTCGCGACGAAGCGATTAAAATATCGCCGAAACAAAAGTTTTTAAAACCATTATTATGAATGCACTAATAACTCTAACATACTCTATTTTTCTCAATGAGCTTATCAATGTCGCGCTTGCGGTAGAACACCGTTGTGCCGACCTTGAAGAACGAGATACGTCCGCTTGAACGGAGGTTCTTGAAGAAGTCCATGCCCACGCCGAGGTACGCTTGCGCCTCCTTGTTCGAGAGCCAAATCTTCTCAATCTGTGTTACTGTCGCCTGTTTCATAATCTTTCTTGTTTGTTTGGTTTATGTTGTGACGGCAGTGCCGTCCGTTACCAGCGTCTGACGTATCCGAGTTCGTGTGCTCGTTTGCGGATAAGGTTCTGAATGTCCGAGTCGCATTCCCATTGCAGGGCGCGTCGGACTGTTGCGACCCCTACTCCGCAGTCCTTTGCCAACAGAATTTGGCATCCCTGTCGAAGTTTTATTCTTTTTCTCTTTGTCATTTCGAGTATAATTGCTATATTTGCATACTAAACATATATTGAGCGTTTTGCGAGCTGATTGGGTTCGTTTCGCTGCGCTCTGTCAACGATTGCAAAGGTAGTAAATAATTATCAAATGATATAGATTTGATAAATAAAAGTTTCCATATTTAAACTTCTTTTACACTTTACGGTTGCTGATTAACAAAACGACATTAGTTTTTAACACTTGATATAATTATGGAAACAAAATCGACAACAAGAGTATTGACACTTATGGATAGTGTCGGTCTCTCGCAGGTGAAGTTTGCTGAAAGGTGCGGAATACGCCCGTCAAACTTTAATCGAGCGTTAAAAAGCGAGAAAGGCATATCGTCGCAATACCTATTGCGTATTGCCCACGCCTTCAACGTAAACTTCGAGTGGCTGCGCAGCGGCATCGGCGAGATGTTCGCCGAGGAAAAAGCAATCGGCAAGGCGCAGTTCGCTGCCTTCAACCAGATGCTCGACGCAAATACAAGCCCTGTGTCGCAGAATATTATCAGCGGCGATAACTATCAAGGCACGCAGACGATAAACACAACAGAGGGCAAAATAGCGGCATTAGAGCAAAAGATTGAGGCACAGGCGCAGTTGCTTGCGGAAAAAGACAAGCTGGTTGCCGAACAAAGCAACGTGATTGCAGAACAAAGAAAGCAGATACAAATGCTTATGGACTTGTTCAACAGAAACGAGAAAAACGTGGGACTTTGACGCTTGCGAGTCCCATTGCGAGTCCCACAAGCGCATCCCAACAACCCCAAAAACCGCCTAATAACGCTATTGCGGTCGTTGGGATATACGAAAAAAGGAGGCTCAAAAGAGCCTCCTTACTATACTAAACTACTGATTTTCAGCACTTTATAATCAAGAGCGGCAAGCGGGGTTCGAACCCGTGACCTCTGGCTTGGGAAGCGAGTGCTCTACCAACTGAGCTATTGCCGCATACCACTCTATCACACATCAAAAACAAAGAGCCGATACCCGGACTCGAACCGGGGACCCACGCATTACGAATGCGTTGCTCTACCAACTGAGCCATATCGGCCTCTGCTTTTTGTTGAAATGCGATGCAAAGGTATTGTTTTTTTTCCTATGCTGCAAATTTATAGCGTCTTTTTTTGGTAAAAAGTATCAAGCAAGCGCTATATCAGAACTTATAACCGAGTGTAAGCAGCACCTGATGGCGGTTGTCTGTCACCTTCTTACCATCGCAGAAGTTATCGTATCCTGCGTCGTATTTCGTCTTGTCGCCACCCACGGCAGCCAAGTCCGAATAGCTCATGAACGGGAAGAACTCGCCTTCTGTGCGACTGTACTGATAAGCCAGGTCTACAGAGAACTTCTTGTATGCGTAACCGATACCGGCAGTAACGCGGTCGGTAGCTTTCCAATTGGTGTAATCGGTCGTAGAGCTGTAATAGTTGCTGTACGAGTTGAGAGTTCCGTCCTTATATCCGTTCTTGTTGTACATTGGCGACACATAGTTGTAGCCTAAGCGCAAAGCAACGTTACGTGTAGGCTTGTACTCTGCACCAATCTTCAACGTAGAAACACCCTTGAGCACGCTCTTTATATTGTTCTTCATAGCCTCGTCGCGCGAAGTCTCCTCATAATAGTTGCCCCAATAATCGTACGAACCGCCATCGTTTACGCGGATGTCACAATAAGAGTAGTCGGCATACTCGTATGTAGCGCCCAAAGCCAGATAGTTGCCTACGGTATAGCCAAGGCTGCCGCCGAAGCGCCAAGGAGTATAGAACTTATAGTCGTATCTGCCGCTTGTCGACTGGTTGCCCTTGCCGTATCCTTCTGCGAGGTTGCTGAGGAGAGTTGTTCGGTTTTCGGTCTTAAGGTCGTACCAAGTCGGAGTGTGCAGATACAAGCCCACACGGAACGGCGACTCTTCAATCGGGCGGAAGATAACACCAGCCTTAACGTCGAAGCCCGAACCGCTGATAGTGCGCTCGTCGGCGATGGTGACGTCGCCGATAGCCTTCTGCGCACTATTCACGAGATTCTCCTTGTATACAGAAGCCGAACGATAGTTTACATCATACATTCCGAACGTCAAGCCCCAATAGAAGCGGTCCTTTGAGTTGCCGCTGAGATTGAAGTTGTACTCGCCGATGTAACCACTCGAACCGCGTCTGAAGTCGCAGCCCGTAGCGTCATAATAGGCAGCACGCGGATTGCCCGAAGCGTCGAGCGCTCCGTTAGCATCGCCAAGATAGTAGCCACCCTTATAACCATTAGCGTTCATACCGATTAGCTCGCTATTCTTGCCGCCAAGCAAAGCGTTGCTATAAAGGTAGTCTACCTGATTGTACGCAAGGTCGGGATAGTCATTGCTACCCCATTGGCTTGTCAGTTCGCCGTTATGGTTCTCAAGACGATAGAAGTCGTTGTAGTTCTTCATGCTCGAAACCTTGTTCTGCGAAGCACCGTTGAGTCTACCTGCTGCCGTAACAATCTGGTTGAAGTTGCGACTCTTTGTGTAGCTTGCTCCGAAGTTGACATACGAATGTCTGCCCGAACGCATCACATATACAAAGCCCACATGGTCGAAACTTGCCTTTGTTTTGTCCTTGCCGATATCCTTTGTGCCCGACAGACTGTTGAAACCGAACGAACCGGTAATCATGCTGCGGCGGAACAGACCCACGCCTGCAGGGTTGGTGTTCATGGTTGTGATATCGGCGCCGAGAGCCTCCATCGCACCACCCATACCTACGTAACGTGCCGTACCGTTAAGATCCTTTGTCGCAAGTTGTGCGTTGTCGTATGTCTCTTGAGCCATTGCCGCAACGCCGAGCATTGCGAACGAGAAGGCTGTTAAAATCTTTTTCATTGCTGTATTATTAAATTAATAATGTGACGAGAAAACTATATTGTGATGGAAGGGTTTCCACCTTTATTATCTTCTGCTGCCGAAACCGCCACGGCTACCACCGCCGAAGCCACCACCGCCGCGATTGCCTCCACCGAAGCCGCCTCCGCCAAAGCTTCCACGATTGCTGCCGAAGCCGTTGTTGCGATATTGCGGCTGAGCATAGTCGGGACGACGGTTGAACTGTCGGTTCTGATTGCGGTTGTTGTCGAAGCGCGAGTTGTTGCGTGTCGAGTTGCGCTGTCCGTATGTATTACGCTGTGTGCGTGTCGTGGTGTTGCGGTTGCCGAATCGTGAGCCGCTGCCGAAACCACCCGAAGTGAAGTTGCGCGACGGGTTTGGTCTGCCGCGATAAGAGTAGTGAACGTATGGCACGCCCCAACCCCAATAAGGATAGTTCCAACCCCAGCAGTCGTAGTACCATGGATTATACCACGGATTATACCACGAGTAGTACCACGGGCTATACCACGAATTGTAGCCGTACCAGCGCCAATACCATGACGAACGATACGGCGAATACCAGCCATAAGAACCATACCAGAACGGATCGTCCCAGTAACTGTATAGCGACGGACAATAGAAGTCGTCGAAACGCTGCATACGGCGCGAGCATACGAACTCGTCATCAGCGCCATCGAAATAGCGTGCCGAGTCTGACATCATCATTGTAGTCGAATCGAGCGCCGAAAGGTCGTACGTACCGTCACCCTTCTCAAACTCTATCACGTCTTTGCTTTGCTTTTTCGGAACAAAGTACATGTCGTCATCATCCTGAGCCACCATCGGGAGTGACATTATCCCGACAATCGCTGCCAATAACAATCTGCGTATCATATTAGTATATATTTAAGTTCTACGTTAACAGGTCTCCGTTTAGGATACCTACACTTTTTCAACTACAAAATTAATGCGAATTATTATATAAGTATAGGGATTTTGCCTAAAAAGCATTAGGAGTTTCCCTATTTTATGCTTTTTTTACAATGTCTGCCACTATCAGTCTGACAGTTTTTGCGGGTTGTAACCAGATTGTAACATGTGTTTAAACACGGTGTAATACGTAGCGAGTAATTTTGCACCGTGAAAAAACCAAAGTATAATATATAAATGGAAACAATTTATTTAGCGATTGTGGTCTTTCTGCTATGTCTGGCAGTATTCGACCTTTTTGTTGGAGTAAGTAACGACGCCGTCAACTTCCTTAACAGCGCCATCGGAGCTAAGGTGGCGAAATTCCGCACGGTGCTCATCGTTGCTTCGGCAGGTGTGGCAATAGGCGCTGTAATGTCCTCGGGTATGATGGACGTGGCACGACACGGCATTATGCAACCTGCCAATTTCTCGTTCTACGACGTAATGACCGTCTTCCTCGCCGTAATGGTTACAGACGTTATCGTGCTCGACATGTTCAACACGCTCGGCATGCCGACCTCTACTACCGTTTCGCTCGTGTTCGAGTTGCTTGGCGGTACGTTCGTCCTTGCAGCTATCAAGATTGCAGCCGACCCGACGCTCGGCTTTGCCGACCTGCTTAATACGGACAAGGCGTTGAGCGTGATTGTCGCCATCTTCGTGAGTGTGGCTATCGCCTTCTTCTTCGGTATGATTGTGCAATGGCTCTCACGTATAGTGTTCACTTTTAATTATAAGAAACACTCGCGCTACTCTATCGCACTCTTCGGCGGTATCGCCTTCACAGCTCTCTCCTACTTCATCTTCCTTAAAGGCTTGGGCAAGAGCCGCTTCATTGCAGAGGACGTTCGTACATGGATTGACAGCAACATCTCGTTGCTGCTGCTCTACACGTTCATAGGTTCAACTATCATGATGCAGGTTCTGCACATGCTGCGCGTCAACGTGTTCAAGTTCGTTGTGCTCATGGGTACATTCGCTCTTGCTATGGCTTTCGCCGGCAACGACCTTGTGAACTTCATCGGTGTGCCTCTCGCCGGCATGGACTCGTTCCGCGACTATGTGGCTAACAGCAACGGCCTTGACGCAAGAGACTATATGATGACTTCGCTCATGGAGTCGGCACAGACACCTCCGTTCTTCCTGCTTGCAGCCGGCGTTATCATGATTGTGGCTATGGCTACATCTAAGAAGGCGCGCAACGTGATAAAGACCAGCGTCGACCTTAGCCGTCAGGACGAAGGCGACGAGATGTTCGGTTCGAGCCGTGCGGCACGCAGCATCGTCCGCGTCACTCAGGACGGCAATAGCAGGGTAATGCAGTACATGCCGAAGTCTGTGTCGCGCTGGATTGACAGCCGCTTCAACAAGCAGGAGGCGGAGCTTAACGACGGAGCCGCATTCGACGTAGTGCGTGCAGCCATCAACCTCGTGCTCGCATCTATGCTCATCACTATCGGTACCAACTACAAGTTGCCGCTTTCTACAACATACGTAACGTTCATGGTTGCAATGGGTTCTTCACTCGCCGACCGCGCTTGGAGCCGCGAGAGTGCCGTATTCCGTGTGACTGGTGTAATCAGCGTAATCGGCGGTTGGTTCATCACCGCAGCCGTAGCCTTCGGAGCCTGCGCCCTTGTCTGCCTGATAATGTTCTACGGCGGCATACTCGCCAAGATTCTGTTCATGGTGCTCGTAGTTGTGCTGCTCATCAAGAGCAACCGCAAGTATGCAAGCAAGGAGAAAGAGGGCGAGAAGGAGGATGTGTTCCGCCTGATGATGCGCACCCGCGACCCCGAGATTGTGCTCGACCTGCTCATGAAGCACGTATCGCGTACACAGAGTTTCATGACACGCTTCGCCATCGACGAGTTCAACAATATTATCGACGGTTTGGAGAACGAGCGCACACGCACTCTGCGCAAGGTGAACAACGAACTTAGAAAAGAGAAGGAGATGTTGAAGAAGTTCCGCCGCCAGGAGTTGCTCGCCTTGAAGCGAGTTCCTACGGATATCGCGATAGAGCGCAACACATGGTTTCACCTTGGCATCAACTCTTCTGAGCAGTACATCTACTGCCTGCGCCGTATCCTCGACCCTATTAAGGAGCATGTGGACAACAACTTCAACCCTGTTCCGCAACTATACATCGACGAGTTCCGCCCGCTACGCGCCACTATCAACGACCTTATGCAGCAGACCGAAACACAGATTTCTACCTGCCGCTTCGAGCACTATCGCGACACGCTCGCTTTGGCCGACAAGTGCAAGGACGAACTCTCAGTAGTGCGTAAGCGTCACATCGACCGCATCACGGAGATGAAGGACAACAACCTGCTGCAGATATCGCTCGTATACCTCAATCTCCTGCAGGAGAGTCAGCAGCTGCTCAGTAACATGCGCCACCAGCTGAGAGCAGCCAAGAAATTCATGGAGAATTAAACTCAACTTCCATAGTAACTGATCAATTGAAAAGACCCTGCCAATAGCATTTGGCAGGGTCTTTCGCATTAATATACCACAAAGTTGTTTCACATCGTTGCTCGAAGCATCTTTACTGCAAACTGGTAACATCATTACCCGACTTCGGTAACAATGTTTTCGCACTTCGGTAACAATGTTACCAGTCCGTGGTAACAACCATTCTTTTGTATGTCTGTATTATTTAGTCATAGGACTTAACTATTAAAACCACACGACTACGCAAGTTCGAACACGCCTGTGGGCTGTTTGCGTCTGAGCACATCAAGCTTCACCTCGTCGCCTACCTTAATGCCTGCGTCCAAGAGCGCCTGCTCTACCGACTTGCGTGCCAGTTCGGGATGGTTGTTCTCCTCGCTCAAATGGCAGAGCCAGATGTGCTTGAGGCGTTCTGTATAGTTCTCTACGAGTACAGCGCCGCATTGCGGATTGCTCAGGTGTCCTGTGCCACATCTTATTCGGTCCTGCAGATAGCGCGGATATGGTCCGTTCTGCAACATCTGAGGGTCGTAGTTTGCCTCTATCACGAGATAGTCGGTATTCTTTATTATCTGCTTCATCTCTTCGGTGATATGGCCAACGTCGGTGAGAAGCGTAAAGACAACGCCTTCGTGCTCAATAGAGTAGCCAACGTTGTCAGAACTATCGTGCGGCACGCCGAACGGCGTTATGCGGAATCCGCTTCTCTCAAACGGCTCGCCCTTCACTACATAATGGCGGTTTGCCTGCGCAAGCTTCATCTTCATGCAGTAGTTGCGGTCCATACCCGAGTGTACAAGTTGAGTGGCATAGACGGGCAGGTCGAGCTTCTTGCTGAGACTTCCTACCGACTTGATATGGTCGGCATGGTCGTGCGTAACAAGAATCGAACTAAATCCGCCGAGCATGTGCAGCCCGTAATCGCCGAAACTTTTCTTCAGACTTCGCGTTCCTACACCAACATCAATCAAGAGTCCGTCGTTTTCTGTATATAGATAGTAGCAGTTGCCACAGCTTCCGCTACCGAAAGATATAAATTTGAACATTGCTATATTATAATGTGATGAGAGTTATGTAGGGGTATTCCATTACAAAGTTATCAAAAATATTGGTTTCGCACAAAACTTTAACTACATTTTGCCTAAACAAACAAAAATCAGTAACTTTGCATATTTAAATGCAGAATTTAAAAACAGCAAACAGATAATGAATACGAGCAAAGGGATACATACGCACAAACGGACGGCTCTCGCGGGTCTTCTCGCAGGCGTTCTGCTTACGGCTTCGTGCTCTTACAGCGAGGAGAAAGCCATAGAACAGAGTGTTGTTGGATTCGCGCAGAACTACTTCAACCTGCGCTACCAGAAGGCTCTCAATGCGTGTACGCCCGAATCGGAAAAATGGGTGCGCTTCAAGGCTACCAACATCACGCAGGAGGATGTCGACGTATACAACTCGAAGCGCGACACAGCCGAATGCGATGTCGAGTCGATTGATTTGGACGACGACAAGGCGACGACTGTAGTTGAGGTGCGCAACTTTCTCAACTGCGACTCGATAGGCAAGCCTGCCACCATCTGCCCTAACGCCAAGTTCAAGTTCGAGCTGAAGAAGCAGGGCGAGAAGTGGATGGTAGACGTGCAAAGCCCGATAACAACATGTATTTAAACAAAAGAAGAAGATGATTTCAATAGAACAACTGTCAGTAGAGTTTGGAGTTAAGCCGCTGTTCCGCAACGTAAGCTTCGTAGTGAACGACCGCGACCGCATAGCACTTGTTGGCAAGAACGGCGCCGGAAAATCGACTATGCTGAAGATTATATGCGGGCTGCAGAAGCCTACCGAAGGCAATGTGGCTATACCGACAGACACCACTATCGGCTATCTGCCGCAGGTGATGGTGTTGCAGGATAACACAACCGTAAAGGAGGAGGCGCGCAAGGCGTTCGCCGACACGGCTAAGCTGAAGGCGCAGATAGAGGAGCTCAACCGACAGATGACCGAGCGCACCGACTACGAGAGCCCTGAGTATGCCGAACTGGTGGAGAAATTCACGCAGAAACACGACCACTACATGATGATGGGTGGCGACAACTACGAGGCTGAGATAGAGCGCACGCTCACCGGTCTGGGATTCACACGCAACGACTTCGACCGCCCAACGAAGGAGTTCAGCGGCGGCTGGCGTATGCGTATCGAGCTGGCTAAGATTCTGTTGCGCCGACCCGATGTGCTGCTGCTCGACGAGCCTACCAACCACCTCGACATCGAGAGTATCGGTTGGCTCGAGCGATTCCTGCAGCAGAGCGCTAAGGCTGTGGTTCTGGTGAGTCACGACCGTGCGTTCATCAACAACGTCACGAACCGCACCATAGAGATATCGTGCGGTCAGGTGAACGACTACAAGGTGAAGTACGACGAGTACGTAAAACTGCGTGCCGAACGCCACGAACAGCAGTTGCGTGCTTACGAGAACCAGCAGAAGGAAATAGCTGATATAAAGGACTTTATAGAGCGCTTCAGATACAAGCCGACAAAGGCTGTTCAGGTGCAGAGCCGCATAAAGCAGTTGGAGAAGATTGTGCCTATCGAGGTAGACGAAGTGGACAACGCAACGATGCATCTGAAGTTCCCGCCGTGCCTTCGCTCGGGCGACTACCCCATCATCTGCGAGGACGTACGCAAGGACTACGGCGAGCATACCGTGTTCAAGGACGTGAATCTCACCATAAAGCGTGGCGAGAAAGTGGCGTTCGTGGGCAAGAACGGCGAGGGTAAGTCAACTCTCGTGAAGTGCATCATGGGCGAGATTCCGTTCACGGGCAATCTGAAGGTGGGTCACAACGTGCAGATTGGCTATTTTGCTCAGAACCAGGCGCAGCTTCTCGACGGCGAAATCAGCGTGTTCGACACTATCGACCGCGTGGCAAAGGGCGACATCCGTCTGAAGATAAAGAACATTCTCGGAGCATTCATGTTCGGAGGCGAGGCTATCGACAAGAAGGTAAAGGTGTTGTCGGGCGGCGAGCGTAGCCGTCTGGCTATGATAAAGTTGCTGCTTGAGCCGGTGAACCTGCTCATCCTCGATGAGCCTACCAACCACTTGGACATGGCGTCGAAGGAAGTGCTGAAGGAGGCTATCAACGCCTTCGACGGAACGGCTATCATCGTCAGCCACGACCGCGAGTTCCTCGACGGTCTCGTTTCGAAGGTGTACGAGTTCGGTGGAGGTGCCGTGCGCGAGCATCTCGGCGGCATATACGACTATCTGCGATCTCGCGACATAAATAGTCTGAACGAGCTGGGCGCCATGGGTTCGCAGCAGGCTGCACCCGCGCAGACCACATCTGCACAGCAGAACGACGACGCGACGGCAAGTGCGGGCAAGATAAGCTACGCCGAACATAAGGAGCAGCAGAAGAAGATACGCCGTGTAGAGAAACTCATAAAAGAGTCGGAGACGAAGATTGAGGCGATGGAGAACCGCATCTCTGAGATTGACGCCCTGCTCTGCCAGCCCGAGAACGCCACAGACATGACTCTCATAAACGAGTATACGGCTATAAAGTCGAGAATGGACGAGGAAGAAGAACGCTGGACAGAGCTCTGCGAAGAACTCGAAGCACTTAAATAATCGCGTCCGTACGCAATTAATACGTTTAAACGCCACATTGTTACAAAGAAAATTCGTAACTTTGCGGTTGCTATCATCAATGGCAGTAAAATAACAGAACGAAGATGTTAATAGATTATCAAAAAGCAAATGTCTATCAGGCAGACGACAGCGTGCTCAACGACGTTAACTTTCAGGTTGACGCCGACCAGTTTGTGTACGTAATCGGCAAAGTGGGTTCGGGCAAGTCGTCGCTCCTGAAAACAATATACTGTGAAGTGGATTTCGACAAGGACGACGCCGAGAAGGCAGAGGTCTTGGGTCGCAATCTGCTTAACATAAAGCGCCGTGAGATACCGGCATTGCGTCGCGAGATGGGCATTATCTTCCAGGACTTCCAGCTGCTGCACGACCGCAACGTGTACCGCAACCTCGAGTTTGTGCTGCACTCTACGGGTTGGAAATCGTCGAAGCAGATTGCAGAACGCATAGAGCAGGTGCTCGAAGCCGTAGGTATGCAAGACATGAAGCTGCGCCTGCCGCACGAGCTGTCGGGCGGCGAACAGCAACGCATTGCCATCGCACGCGCCTTGCTCAACAGTCCGAAGATTATCATCGCTGACGAGCCTACCGGAAACCTCGACCCTGAGACAGCGGAGAAGATCGTAGGTCTACTCTACGAAATCAGCCACACGGGCACAGCCGTCGTTTTCTCTACACATAACCACGGACTCATCGAGAAGTTCCCTGGACGTGTGTTCGAATGTGAGCAAGGCAAGCTGCACGACGTGACTGACAGATATAACAAGTAAAAGTACAGATAAAAACAAAATAATAAAACATTAATGAAAGTAATGAAATTTGGAGGAACCTCTGTAGGTACTCCGGAACGCATGAAATCCGTTGCGACAATGGTCTCTGAGTCAGGAGAGCAAGTGTTTGTTGTGTTGTCTGCAATGTCAGGAACAACAAACTCACTCATCGAGATCTCTAACTATCTCTACAAGAAGAACTCCGACGGAGCTAACGATGTAATCAACAATCTTGAGCAGAAATATATGCAGCACGTAGAGGAACTCTACTCTACCGACGAATATAAGCAGCGCACTCGCGAGTTCCTTGCATCTGAATTCAACTATCTCCGTTCGTTCACAAAAGACCTCTTCACAAGTTTCGAAGAGAAGAACATCGTAGCGCAGGGTGAGATTATCAGCACCAATATGGTTACAAACTTCTTGCAGGAGCAGGGCGTGAAGGTATGCTTGCTGTCGGCTTTCGACTTCATGCGTACAGACAAGAACGCAGAGCCCGATACCCACTACATCAAGGAGAAGTTGACTGCGTTAATGAAAGAGAACGAGGGCTATCAGATATATATCACACAGGGATTCATCTGCCGTAACGCTTACGGCGAGGTTGACAACCTGTTGCGCGGCGGTAGCGACTTTACGGCTTCGCTCATCGGAGCGGCACTGCCTGCCGAGGAGATTCAGATATGGACCGATATCGACGGTATGCACAACAACGACCCACGCGTGGTCGAGAAGACCGAGGCTATACGTCAGCTCAACTTCGAGGAAGCTGCCGAGCTTGCTTATTTCGGCGCAAAGATTCTGCATCCTACTTGCGTGCAGCCGGCTAAGTTCGCTGGCATACCCGTGCGTCTGAAGAATACTCTCGACCCGAAGGCCGAGGGCACTATCATCGACAACGTGCTGCTCAGAGGCAAAATTAAGGCTGTAGCTGCGAAGGACAACATCACGGCTATCAAGATCAAGTCGTCGCGCATGCTCTTTGCTACGGGTTTCCTCCGCAAGGTGTTCGAGATTTTCGAGTGCTACCAGACTCCTATAGATATGATTACGACGAGCGAGGTGGGCGTTTCGATGAGTATCGACAACACGTCTCATCTCAACGAGATTGTAGATGAGCTGAAGAAGTACGGCACAGTAACCGTCGACTCGGACATGTGCATCGTATGCGTTGTGGGCGACCTCGACTGGAACAACCTCGGCTTCGAAAGCATTGTCTTGGACGCTATGAAGAATATCCCCGTGCGTATGATTTCGTATGGCGGAAGCAACTATAACATCTCGTTCCTCATCAGAGAGTCTGACAAGGAGCGTGCGTTGCAAAGCCTCTCGGACGTGCTCTTCAACCATAAGTAAAAGAAAGACTGCACGTCAAAGAACAAGATTGTAGGAGTTAACGGAGATAATGGCGTAGCCACGAAGTTAACTCCTTATATCATTTATAATAATAACCATTTAAATACACAAAGAATGTTTTCGGTTGACAAATTAAATAGGATAGCAACACCCTACTATTATTATGATACGCAGTTGCTGCGTGATACATTAGAGGTTATAAAAAAGGAATGTGAGAAGCATGACAATTTTCACGTTCATTATGCTGTAAAAGCAAATGCCAACCCGAAGATATTGCGTATAATAAGCCAGTATGGCTTTGGTGCCGACTGCGTGAGTGGCGGTGAAATAAAGGCGGCTATCGAGGCAGGTTTTCCTGCTGACAAGGTGGTGTATGCCGGCGTAGGCAAGAGCGACTGGGAGATTAACCTCGGACTGGAGAAAGGCATCGCCTGCTTCAACGTGGAGTCGATTGCCGAACTGGAGGTGATAGAAGAGCTGGCTGTTGCTGCGGGCAAGACCGCCAATGTAGCCTTCCGCATCAACCCGAATATTGGCGCTCATACTCATGCAAACATCACAACCGGGCTCGCCGAGAACAAGTTCGGCATCGCCATGCAGGACATGGAGAAAGTGATAGAACGTGCCGACGCAATGAAGAATATTAACGTTGTAGGTCTGCACTTTCATATTGGTTCTCAGATACTTGACATGGGCGACTTCGAGGCTTTATGCAACCGCATCAACGAGTTGCAGGCTAAGCTCGAAAAGCATAACATACGTGTACAGAGCATCAACGTGGGTGGCGGACTCGGCGTAAGCTATGACTCGCCCGACCGTCAGCCTATTCCCGACTTCAAAGACTACTTCCGCACATACACCACTCATCTACGTCTGCGCGAAGGACAGCAGCTGCACTTCGAGTTGGGACGTTCTATCGTGGCTCAATGCGGATCGCTCATCTCTCGTGTGCTCTACGTTAAGCAGGGCACGCACAAGCAGTTCGCCATTCTTGATGCAGGCATGACCGACCTAATACGTCCGGCTCTCTATCAGGCGCTGCACAAGATTCAGAACCTCACGAGCGAGGAGCCGGCAGAGACCTACGACGTCGTGGGACCAATCTGCGAGTCGAGCGACGTCTTCGCTAAGGCAATAGACCTTAACAAGTGTCATCGTGGCGATCTCATCGCTATTCGCTCAGCAGGCGCATACGGCGAGATTATGGCAAGTTCGTACAACTGCCGAAAACTGCCGAAAGGCTACATTACAGAAGATTTGTAAATCATCACAGAAATGTTAATCGACAATATAACAATCATAATATGTATCGTAGTTCTGCTGCTGACCGTCGTGTCGGTAGTGGCTAATCCTTTCTTCCGTTCGGTTAAGAGCAACAGAAGCTACAAGGAAGAAGGTTGCGAACTGCCACCCATTACCGTCGTTGTGCTTTCGCAGAACTATGTTGAAGCTCTCGACAAGCATCTGCCTCTCTTGTTCGAACAGGACTATGCTCCGGGTTTTGAAGTTATCGTTGTAGGCGAAAAGGGAGACCTCGACCTTGAGGCTGTGCTGGGCAAGTATGCCGACCACAAGAACCTGTACACAACGTACATTCCTAAGCGTTCGCTCTTCATGAGCAAGCCCAAGCTCTCGGCTTCGCTCGGCATAAAGGCGGCTCACAACGAATGGATTGTTATGCTCAACGCTTCGTGCGCTCCTGCTTCCGACAAATGGCTGCAAAGCATCGCCCGCAATATCGACGACAACACCAATCTCGTTGTCGGCTACTCCAACTACAAGGACGACGTGAAGCCCTACCGCCGTTTCATACGTCTGCGCGAGGCGTGCTACTATCTTCGCTCGGCTGCTCGCGGCATAGCGTATCGCTCTACAGGAGCGAACATAGCGTTCAAGCGTTCGGAGTTCATCGGCAAGGACGGCTATCGCGGAAACCTGCAGCATGTGTATGGCGAGTACGACTTCATCATCAACAAGTTTGCTAAGCCTGGCTCTGCCGCCATCTCACTTGACCCCGATTCGTTCCTCCATCAGGAATGTCGCACGAAAAAAACATGGACCGAGTTCTGCATCGCAAACAGTCATGTAGGCAGCCATCTCGAGCGCAAGTCGAGAATGCGCCTGACATACGCATTCGACGTTTTGCTTATGTATCTCAACTATGCAGCGTTGATAGCAGCCGGAGTATATAGCGGACTAACGGGCAGATGGTTAGCATTAGCTATTGCTGTCGTCTGCATCACGTTTACATTAGCTCTGCGTATCATTTTGGTCAAAAAGAAGTGCCGTTTGTTCGACGAGCGTATCTCGGCATGGGCAATACCGTTCTACGAACTCTCGCTCGTGTGGTTCGACATGCTCACGAGGTTACGCTATATGCGAGCTGACAAACACGATTTTTCTACACATAAGATATGAGAATCAAGTTTATAAGTCTTGTCAAAAGTTCGGCGACACCCTTGAACAAGGACTTGCTGAGCACTATCTCTGAAAGCATCAGCGCTTTTGGCGATGTGGAAGTTGTGGACACAGCGCCCGACCTTGTGCATATCTGCGGCAAATGGTCGTCTGCTTCGGCTACGACTATCAAGCATTACACGAACAAGGGCGTGCCTGTGGTCTTCACCTCCGCAAACGGTTTAGCAGAACAGCTCACCACCCTATCGTGCATGCTTGCTCCTACCGTCTTCCATTGTTGCGGTCCGGCAGAAGCTCGACTTATAAAAAAGATTTCTCCTAAAGCGTCTATCGTAGTCATAGCCGACGAGAAGTTCACGTCTACGACCGACACGACAACTATGCTTCGACTATTTAACGAACTGTATGTAAAGACATACAACGAACACGAAGCGTGTGTAAAAGAGGCTATACAGCAAAAACTCAAGGGCGTTTCAGACGAAGCCCTCAAGGATATAATTGCGCTTCTGTTGTATCTACAATACGCTTACAAGCGCGAGACGATACGCCAAACGCTGCTCGATTCTCTTTCAGACACGCTTATAAACAGCGATTACGACGAAGGCGCAATGCATAAGACATTAAGCGATATGCGGCTATTGTCGTTCGCCACTTCTTCAATGGCGCTTCTTGAGGAGAAATCGCATCTTACGGAGGGCTTCATGCCTATCGCTTCTTCTGCCGATAAACTGATGAAGCATATGACGAAGTATATCATCTAAATCGTACCCCACAAAACAAACACTACGATATGAGAAAAGACCATAAATTTACAGCCAACGATATAAAATACCTGCAACTGCTTGCACAATCTTTCCCGAACATTTCGGAGGCAAGCACGGAGATAATTAATCTGCAGGCCATTCTAAATCTGCCTAAAGGCACGGAGCATTTCGTTGCAGACATTCATGGTGAATACGAGGCGTTCCTGCATATTCTGAAGAACGCTTCGGGCAATATCCAGCGAAAAGTGAATGAGCTTTTCGGCAATCTCATGCGCGAATCGGACAAACGCGAACTCTGCACATTAATATATTATCCCGACCAGAAGCTTGAACTAATAAAGGCTTCTGAGGAGAATCTCGACGATTGGTATCACATCACAATACACAACCTCGTGGCTGTATGCCGTTTGGTTTCGAGCAAATACACCCATTCGAAAGTGCGCAAAGCACTACCGAGCGACTTCTCTTATATCATTCAGGAGTTGCTGCACGAGCGTACCGATGACGCAAATAAGGCCGACTATGTTAACGTGATTATAGACACAATCATATCAACGGGTCGTGCCGATGATTTCATCATAGCCATATCTAACGTCATACAGCGCCTTTCTATCGACCAATTACATATCCTCGGCGACATCTTCGACCGCGGACCTGGTGCACACATCATCCTCGACACGCTCTCGCGCTACCACTCTTGGGACATACAATGGGGCAACCACGATGTGCTATGGATGGGAGCTGTGGCTGGCAACCGCGCATGCCAATGCAATGTTATACGTCTTTCGCTGCGCTATGCCAACATGACAACGCTTGAAGAAGGTTACGGCATCAACCTCATGCCGCTTGCCACGTTCGCTATGGACACCTATGGCAACGATCCTTGCGAGGAGTTCATCCCGAAAATTTCGTCTGCCGACTCTGCGCGGGTCGACGAGAAGTCGAAACGTCTTGCTGCCCTCATGCACAAGGCTATAACCGTGCTGCAGTTCAAGGAAGAGGCAGCCATCATAAAACGCCACGCCAAGTGGAAGATGGCAGACCGCCTCATGCTCAACTTCATCGACTACGAAAAGGGTACCATAACTCTCAATGGTAAGGAATATCCGCTGAAGAGCAACTCTTTCCCGACAATCGACCCAGAGCATCCGAACCGACTCACGCCTGAGGAAAAACAACTCATGGATAAGATTAACCACTCGTTCCAGGTGAGCGAGAAGCTGCATAAGCACATACGTCTGCTCCTGCAGCACGGTTGCATGTATGCGGTATACAACAACAATCTGCTCTTCCATGCGTCAATACCTCTCGACGAGGATGGAAAGCTGAAGGAAGTAGAAATAGTTCCGGGCACAAAGTGCTCGGGCAAGGACTTAATGTACAATATAGGGATGCTCATACGCTCGGCTTTCCAAAGCGATTCTACGCCAGAGGAACGCAACTACGCCATTGACTACTTCCTCTATCTTTGGTGCGGTCCGGATAGTCCGCTCTTCGACAAATCGAAAATGGCAACATTTGAACGCTACTTCATCGAAGACAAGGAGACACATGTAGAAGAAAAAGGCAACTACTTCAAGCTACGCGATAACGAACAAATCGTTGACAATATAATGGACGCTTTCGATGTTGTAGGCGAGAACCGACATATCATCAACGGACATGTGCCGGTACACGTATGCAATGGCGAGAACCCTATTAAGGCGAACGGAAAACTGATGGTTATCGACGGCGGATTCTCTCAGCCCTACCACAAGGAGACCGGCATTGCGGGCTACACGCTCGTCTATCATAGCCGCGGCTTCGTACTCGTGCAGCACGAGCCCTTCACATCCACAATCGACGCCATACAGAAGTGTACCGATATCAAGTCGACAACGCAGATTGTAGAGATGTCGGCGCATCGCATGCGCGTTGCAGATACCGATATAGGTCGCGAACTGAAAAATCAGATCAACGACCTGCAGCGCCTACTCTACGCCTATCGTCATGGCTTCATCAAGGAAGCTATGCCCAACAAGTAACCCAGAACACACAATGAACAACAATACAATTTGCGCCATCGCAACCGCCCCTGGTGGTGCGATTGGCATTATTAGAATCTCAGGCCCCGAAGCAATCAGCATAGCCGATAAGGTCTTCCGTCCTATCGGCTCCAATCTCTCTTTGTCACAACGCAAGGCATACACCCTTGCTTTCGGCAATATCATAAATGCAGACAATGAGGTTGTAGACGAAGTGCTTGTGTCTATTTTTCGCGCCCCACACTCTTACACAGGAGAGGACTCTGTGGAGATTTCCTGCCATGGATCGTCATACATACTCCAACAGGTAATGTTCCTGCTCACCGAGAACGGATGCTTACCTGCTGGTCCTGGCGAGTTCACACAGCGTGCATTCCTTAACGGCAAGATGGATCTTTCGCAGGCAGAGGCTGTAGCCGACCTTATAAGTTCCACAAACAAAGCAACTCACGATATGGCGCTCAGTCAGCTGAAGGGACATTTTAGCAACGAACTTTCAGAACTGCGTGCGCATCTCCTTAAACTCACCTCTCTCTTAGAATTGGAGATTGATTTCTCCGATCATGAGGACTTGGAGTTTGCCGACCGCTCTGAACTATACGCACTCGCCAACGACATTCACCAGCGTCTTGCCTCTCTCACACGCTCCTTCGAGGTAGGCAACGCCCTCAAGAACGGCATCCCAGTAGCCATCGTCGGAAACACCAACGTCGGAAAGAGCACGCTCCTCAACCATCTCCTCCACGAGGAGAAAGCTATCGTGAGCGACATTCATGGCACTACACGCGACTTCATAGAAGACACTACAATCATCAATGGCATACAGTTTCGCTTCGTCGATACAGCCGGCATTCGCAAAACCGATGATATCGTTGAGAATATCGGCATTGAGCGCACATTCCAAAAGATGCAAGAGGCGAAGATCGTGCTTTGGCTTATCGACCAACAACCAACAGAGGCTGAGATAGAAGGCATAAAGGAGCGCGTGGCAGGCAAGAAGCTAATCATTGTACGCAACAAAATCGACCTCCCTAACTCATCATTGAACAACTCCTCATCGGCGAAGCCGACAATTCTTGCTCTGACAAGCGTCTCTACGAGCCGAGCGCAAAATTCAAAACTCAAAATTCAAGACTCACAGTTAGTGGACATCAGCGCCAAGTACGGCACCAATCTCTCGCGTCTCGAACAGCTTATCGTCGAAGCCGCTGACATCCCTCAGATATCAGAAAGCGACATCGTCATAACCTCTGCACGCCACTACTCAGCCTTGCTCAACGCAGACGAATCGCTCCAGCGTGTAATCGCTTCTATGGACCTCGGTCTCAGCGGCGACCTCCTCGCCGAAGACCTCCGCATGGTCATCGACCACCTTGCTGAGATAACGGGCGAAGAGCGCATAACCCCGCAAGAAACTTTAAATTCAATATTTAGTTCCTATTGCATCGGAAAGTAACCCCCTGGACAGCTTTAAAACGAACATTTTTATAACTGC